>LNFM01000087.1_pt1 | contig 328704 bp, 308 predicted proteins | sample 596031 | NCBI WGS metagenome assembly LNFM01 (sample SAMN04254537, study PRJNA301005) | activated carbon metagenome | isolation source: dual media filters at the Ann Arbor, Michigan drinking water treatment plant | place: USA: Ann Arbor | reverse complement strand
GCCACGAATGACAACCGTGATCGTCGCCGGCAATCATGATGCCGCTGGTCGGTTGGAAGCGCCACGGCCTCTATTGGAGGCGTTCAAGATCCGCGTCGTGGGAAATGTGCGGCGGCATGACGGGCGGATCGAGGCGGCACGCCACCTCGTGCCGATCGCTGACGCCAGCGGTGCGGTGGCCGCACACGTTTTGGCGGTCTCCTACCCGACGGCCGCGTGCCTTCCAAATTTGACGCGGCTGGATGGCGAGTCCGGCTCGCCCGTCATCGCCGGGGTGCGCAGTCTCTACGCGGAATTGCTCGATACGTTACGGGGGCAGATGGACAGTTTGCCGTTTGTCCTTACAGGGCACCTCCATGTCGCAGGCGGCATCGAGTCGGAGGGCGCGGAGCGGCGAATCCTGGTCGGCGGTCAGCATGCCGTGCCGCATGACGTATTCCCAACGGAAGCGAGCTACGTGGCGCTCGGCCACCTGCACAAGGCCCAGGCCGTCGGCCGCGATACCGTTCGCTATTCGGGATCATTGATTCCCTTGTCGGCGACGGAGCAGCCTTACGCTCATGGGGTCACGCTTGTGAGCCTCGACGGTGCGCAGGTCACGTCTGAACATATCCCGGTCGATCGGCCAGTTCCTTTCCTGCGCCTCCCAGAGGCTGGCGATATGCGCTTGACGGAACTTGGCGATTATCTGACGGCATTGGGTCTCCAGCCGGATTTGCCGATCAGCGCGCGGCCATTCGTCCAGATCAGGCTTACCCGCGACGGGCTGCCGCCCGGATTCAGGGAGGAGATCGACCGCATTGCCGAGAACTTTCCTGTACGCATCGTCGATGCCCGTGTCGCCGCGATCCCCGGCGCGCTGAATGAGGAGGTCCTCACCGATCCTTTAATCCGGTTGGCGGAACGAGATCCAGAGGACTTGTTCAAGCTTGCGTTCGAACGCGAGTTTGGCGCGGCGCCGAATGCTGCGCATTTGGATGTTTTCCACCGCGTGCGGGCGGAGGCTTGACCCATGCGCATCCTGGCCATCCGTGGTGAAAATCTGGCCAGTCTTGCGGCGCCGTTTGAAATCGATCTTGCGGCAGAGCCGCTTGCGGGTTCCGGCCTCTTCGCCATCACGGGCGAGACGGGTGCCGGGAAATCCACCATTCTTGATGCGCTGTGCCTCGCGCTTTATGGCGAATATCCGCGCGTCTCCGTCGGCCGGCGCGAGAATGCTCCCGATCCCAGCGGCGAAGCGATCTCGATTCATGATGGTCGCGCGATCCTGCGCCGAGGCGCCGGCGGCGGATATGCCGAGGTAGATTTCGTCGGGCAGGATGGTGAGCGATACCGTGTCCGCTGGGAAGCCAATCGCGCGCGCGGTCGGGCAAATGGGCGGCTTCAGAATGAGCAGCGCGCGCTGTACCGGCTTGACGACGGCAGCGCCGTGGCGACGGGTAAGACTCAGGTTCGCGACGCGGTAGAAGAGAGAACCGACCTTACATTCGATCAGTTCCGACGAACGGTGCTCCTCGCTCAGGGCGAGTTCGATGCCTTCCTTCTCGCTGCCGAGAGCGAGCGCGCGGAATTGCTTGAGAAGATTACAGGTACGGAAATCTACGCAGCAATATCGATCCGCGTCCATGAAGGCACAGAGGCTCGGCGAAGGACCGTCGAGCAGTTGGAGCAGCGTCGCAGCGACATCGGCCTTCTCGATGACGATGCCAGGCAGGGACTGCTGGACGAACAAGGCCAGCTTGCTGCTACCATCGCCCAGAAAGCCGCCGAGCGCGATCAACACAATAGTCGGCTGGATCATTTCAAGCGTGTCGCTGCCGCCAGAGGCGATCTCGCTCAGGCGACGGCTCGAGCGGCGACGGCGCGTTCAGCGCGTGAGGCGGCCGCCGATGAGTACCGCTCGCTTGCTGAATTCGAGCTGGTCGAACCGATTCGCCCACTATCAGTCGATATGGACAACGCGCAGCGGACTGCGGCGGAGGCCGAATCACGCCTCGGTGATTTGCTTGTTGCACGTGAAGAAGCACGGACCCTCGACGAAGCGGCGGCAACTCAGCTGACGGATGCGACAACGGCCGACGAGGCCGCAGAAGACCTCTTCAAGCGCTTTGGACCTCTCTGGAGCGAGGCCGAAAAGCTCGACGCGGAGCTGGCGACGGCCCGGATCGAGTTCATTGATGCGACGGAGAAATCCCAGCAGGCGGAAGTGACGCTACGGGCTAACGTGGACGCGCTGGCCGCGCTTGATCATGCTCTTGACCAGGCCACAGCGTCGCTCGGCACAACCAAGGCTCAATTGAGAGATCAATCGGGTCGCGTTCTCCTTGCCGATCGCCTCGGTGACGCGACGGTTCTGCTGGAGAAGCGGGTCAATCTCAAACAGAGCCGCGGCACGACGGCGTTCGGGGCGGCTGAATCCGCGGAAATAACGGCGCGTTTGGAAGGTGAAATAGCAGAGCTGTCGGAAAAGCTCGTGGCGGACCGTGAGCGAAAAGATAGCCTCGGTCGCGAGATGGGTGAACGGCGAAACGGTCTTGCCGTAATCGACGAGCCCGCGCTCCATGAACGTGACACTGATCTCCAACGGGCGCTTGAGGCTCTGCGTGAGGTGAGCACCACCTGCGAACAGCATATTCGGGCGTCGGCGGATCTAGCGCGCGGGGAATCGGAGCTCGCCATTGCGGCGCAGGAGGTGAGCACAGCGAACAGCCAAATCGCTGGCGCCGAATCGGACCAGCTCCGCGATCGGACCGCGCGCGCGGAAATCGTACCTCTCGCGGAGCTCGCCGATGAAACTGTCTCGGCTGAAGCCGTCCATCTGCGCAGCCTGTTGACCCCGAACTCAGCCTGCCCGGTATGCGGTAGCACAGACCATCCTCATCTCGTGCACCCAAGTGCGCTGAACGAGATGGTCGCTACGGTTCGTCGCCGTCGCGAAGAGTTGGATACGGCGCTGGCTGCGATAAGTCAGCGTCTCAGCGCTGCCACACGCGCACTTGCCGCCGCAGAGGTGCGCCGGGCAGAAGCAAACCGCGTGATCGATATCGCGCGCGGCCAAGTTTCGGCTGCCGAGAGCGCTTATATCGAACAGGGGCCGATAGTGAGCGATCTCTGCTCGAAGGCGAGAGTGGAGGGGAGCGTGCCCCGCGCGCCCGGCAGCCAAGGCGCGCCCGAATTGGCGGCGCTGGCCTTGGCCGCGAAGACGGAACGGATCACTATCACTGGTCCACTCGCAGACGCCCAGCGTCTTCGGACAGAGATCGATGGTATGCAGCGGGAGCATGACGCGCTCGCTCGGGTAATCGAGTCGATAGTCCGAGACGTTGACCAACGACGTTCTGAACTGCACGCTGCGCAATTGAAGGCAAAAGAACAAATGGTTCGCGAGGCGGCTCTTGCTGAGAGACTCGGTTCCATCGACCGTGAAATCGCGCCGTATCTCGCTGCGGCCGATCTAACCATCGAAGCACTCGATGCCGATCCCGCCGACGTTGCCGTCAGGCTCTCAGCGGTCGCACAAGAGTACGATGCCCTGCGAAAGCAGGTTGGCGAGCTGGAAATGACGCTGCAGCGGCTGGCGCCTGAGCGTGCGGCGGCTGCCGCCTCTCTAGAGCATGCGCGAACGCAGATGACGGAGAGCGCGACCCGTCTCGATCAACGTCGATTGGTCGTGGAGGAAAAGGCGAGTGGCCGAGCCGAACTCCTTGGCGGCGAGGCGACTGCGAGTCACCGGACACGGATTAATGAAGCTCGTCGGACGGCCCGTGAAGGGCTCACTAAGGCGCGCGAGGTGAAATCTGCAACCGCCGCTGCGTTTCAGTCGGCCAGCGCCCGTTGTGAGGAGGCCGCCTCTGGCTTGGAAGCAGCGAAGAGCCGTCGCGCTTCAGCCGAAGTGGCATTCAATACGTCCTGTCAGGACGTTGCTCGGTCGCCGGATCAGGTTTCCGCACTGATTGCCATCGACCCAGCTGTGTGCAGAGCGCTGCGAACGCGAATTCAAGAGATCGAGCGGGCTGTGAACGATGCGGACGCTGCCGTGCTGACGCGTCAGAATGACTTAGGTAGGGCGCTCGAAGGATTCGACGAGACGACCGACGCGGAGGCGTTGACCGCTGTCGTTGCAGTGCTGGCAACCGAAATCGGCGACTTGCACCAACGAACTGGTGTTTTTTCCGCAGCGCTCGCGCGCGACGATGACGCGCGCCGTGCGGCCGCGAACCTATCTGCTGAAATAGACACAGCAAGGGCGGAACTCGCAATTTGGCAGGCGGTTGACGATGCTATCGGCTCCGCCAGCGGCGATCGCTTCCGCCGCTTTGTACAGGGCATCACGCTCGATCACATGGTCCAACTGGCGAATGATCACCTCAATGCGTTGAGCCCCCGCTATAGGCTCGCGCGGGGATCAGCGTCCGATCTCACGCTGCATATCATCGATCACGACATGGGCGACGAGGTCCGCGGGACCCGGAGCCTTTCAGGCGGTGAACGTTTCCTGGTTTCGTTGGCGCTCGCGCTGGCGCTGTCAGGTCTCGAAGGCCGGGCATCCTTTGTCGATACCCTGTTCATCGACGAAGGCTTCGGATCGCTCGATGCTGAGACGCTCGACTTGGCAGTAGATGCGCTAGAAACCTTACAGGGCAGAGGTCAGAAGGTTGGCGTCATCACGCATGTGGCCGCCATGATCGAGCGGATCGCCGTGCAGGTTCGCGTAGAAAAGCGCGGCGCTGGACGATCGGAGATTCGAGTTTCTGATGGGATGGGTACGACTGGGCCTGTCATGAGTGCCGTACAATAGGTGTCAGGAGATCCCGCCGCTTCGGAACGTTTGAGATCGAGAAGGAAAGGATTGATGGAAAAATATCACATCAAGCTGACTGAGGACGAGGCGGCAACACTTGCGAAGATCGATCTGAGCGAAACTCATCGTAATCATGATGAAGGCCATGCAGCTTATAAAGCAAATGCACAGCCGATCCTCGCCTTGCTCCAATCTCTGAGCGACAGGTCTGCGGTTCCCCAAGAAAGGCTGAACTACTGGAATGACCCACGTTACCATCAGGGTAGTATCAAAGCATCGCGCAAAGGCCTATTCGAAAGGAACGGTCGCAAAGGTGCCGATATTTATACGCATCCGAATTTTATCCGTCACCTTCGCTATTTTCTCTTCGGCGCCGAGCTTCCTGACGAAGTCATCATGGCATTTGAGGAGAAAGTCGGTAATCCGCAGTGGGTTTCCTCAAGTGACATCGTTCCAATCGGGAAGTTCGCCCGGGATCTCACCCGCCAATACCGCCTGGACCAGGCTGATGCTCCAGAGGAGTTCTTCAAACTGTGCCTCGACATGGGGCTCAGCTTAACGACGGCCGAGAGCGTCATGCGGTCGGTCAAGCAAATTCGATCCGGATCTTAGAATGGTTTAGGCCCAAGCGTGGTGTCTATGGCGGATCCACATGACGGCATCAAAGTCTTCAGCAACGCCGTATGCGCTGCCAAGTGCAAGAGCATGTTCGTGAAAGATTTCTCAGGGTCTCGACGATGGATCGAATGTCAGGCTCACCCCGGACGCGTTGGTGGGCCATGGCGATGTGTGAAAGGTCATTTGCGCGATAGAGCGCAAAGCGCTGACGGTCTTTCCCATAAGGCTCGCTTGGCATGGGCCCCTCCGCAGGAGGGGGCGGCTGAGACCTGATGGCTCAGCCGCAGGGGGGCTTTCCTCGCCATTTGAGAAAGCGCGAGTTATCATGGTCGAGCTACGACAGCGGTACTTAAGTTAAGCCAAACGCGGACAAACTGAGAGAAATGTCGAGAAAACAGGGGCCATGGGGATGGCGCATAAGATTGCCGATCTCACCCTCGATGAGGTCGTTCTCCATCTGATCGCCGGCGACGTTCTCGCCGTCACGGGCGGCGAAGAATTCGCGCTGTCTTTGGCCGATAGTCGAGCGATTCTGGCGTTCTACAATCAGGACCGCCGGACCTATTGGAATCCAGACAAGGATCCGACCATCCAGGACGGTGAAATCGACCGCGTGCTAGATGCGTTGGACAAGCCGCCCAAAACCGTCGCTGCGCTGGCGCGGCCGCCCGCCACTGTGCAGAAATGGCGTCTCGTCAAAGTCGTCGCGCATCGCTTCCGCGGCTTGCATCGTCACTGCGTCGCCGCCGGCGCCGATCCGCATCTGTTCGAGCTCGAGCTTGCGGGCGATGTCTCGCTGTTCCGCGGCTTCAACGGAGCGGGCAAGACGTCACTGGTGAGTGCGATCTGCTGGTGTCTGACTGGCTACGGTCATCGCTCGCAGGGTCTTCCCTCGCTCTTGCACGAACCGATTCAGGTGCAGGTCGGTGCAGGCGACGGAGACGGCGATACAACGGACAAGAGCTTCGCCTTGCCCGTCATTGTCCCTATCCCCAACGAAGCCGAGCTTGTCGCGGTCGACGGCGCGCCGAAGGTTGATACCTGGGTGCGGCTCAGATTCCGCTCGCTCATCGACGGGCGCGAAGTCGATGTCGAACGTCGCCTCGAACGCGACGGCAAGCGCGCCTTCAAGACGACACCAACCGGCCTCGACAAGCTCGGCCTATCGGAGTTGGCGCTTCAGGTCGGAACATTGATGCCCGGCATCGCTGCCGCCACGCGCTTCGACGATAAAACCACCTTGTCGCAGGCCGTGTCGACGTTGACGGGCCTACGGCCGTTGGCGCATTTCGGCAAACGCAGCGAACGTCTGCACGACCGCCTGACCGACAAATATCCCAAGCAGGCGACAGCCGACAAAGCTGACTGCGAAACAATGGCGGCGAAGCAATTGCAGACGCTCGCCGATCTGCTGAAGGACGGTGAGAGCCTTCCCGACCTCACTTGCGTGGTGGTGCCGTCTGATGCGAAGCCCGACGCCTGGAAGGCCGGGCTCGATGAGGCCGAGACCCGCCTGAAAGCCGTCGAAACCAAGGCCGCTGCCGATGCCTTGCTGATCCTTGGCGCGCTCCCGCCGCTGGCGACGGAAGCCGATGTCAATCGTTTTGGCGCCGCCCTAACGGCTGCGGGCAATTGCTTCAGCGGAGCGGCGCTCAAGGGATTGCCGTCGATGCAGCTCTCGTCGAAGCTCGGCGAAGTGACAGCCGAACATATAACCGCCGCCGAGGACGTGCTGGCGAAGATCGAGGCTGAGGCGAAAACCTTGGTCGCGCACTTGGCTGATGCGGGGCGCGCCGATCGGCTGCGGCTATACGGTCTCGTCGCCAAGTGGCATGAGGCCGCCCATCCGGGCAAGCCGCTCACCGACTGCCCCGTCTGCGAGCGCGATCTCAACCAGCCTGGCGCGATTCCAAAAGATGCGTTGCTGGACCGCTCCGTCGCAGAGGCGCTGAACCAGGCCCGGACAGCTGACGCTGCGATGCTAAAGACGGCGGCCGAATGGGAGCGCGACACAAGACAGTCGTTGCACGGGCGGCTGCCGGCGACGCTCCAGCCGTTCATCGAGCAGGCTGTCCCGGACGACCTCGCCGCTCTTTACGAGGCGGCGCTGTCGAAGGAAGTCTTCGCGACGCCGGAGTTTCCGGCGATGCTCAAGAAGATGTCGCCGGCCATTGCGACGTTGTGCCGGTCCGCGTGGAGGGATGCGCCGCCGCGTGCCCCGCTTCCCGGTGTCGACATTCCGTCAGAGATTCCCGACAACGAAGGCTTGCGCACGGCCATTAAGAATGTTCGCCGCGCCGTCCAGCTCGCGCGCTACCGCTCTGAACACGCGGAGTTCGCCAAGGCGGCGATGATGGGCGTCCTGCGGGCGGACAAGCCCGAGACCGATCTCGCCGCCAATCTTCGCTCCATCGATGGCCAGTTGACGGTGCTTAAGGCCTATCGCGATGCCGCAACGATCTTCGCCGGTCTGCGTCGGCAGCTCGCCCAGATCAAAGAGACCTGCGAGAAATGGGCGAAGCTAAAGGTTCGGATCGAGAAGCTGGCGCGGGCCGCCAAGGCGGTCGAACCTTTCGTTCGCTTTCCAACGCTGGTGCACGATCAGGTGGCCGGTCTGATCACCGCGCTGGACACCCAGGCGAGCGCGTGGGCGCAACACATGTACCGGGCACAGTTTCTGCAGGCGCCGGCATATGCTGGCCTCGATCCGGCAAAGACCGACGGGCTCGGCCTGCTGGCGTCGCAAGGCAAGCATTTGGTCGAAGCGCATCACGTCATGAATGCCTCGGCCCTGCGCGCCTATCTCGCCGCCTTCGTCGTGGCGCTCTGGCAGCAAGTCTGGGATCGCGCCGGCGGGCTCACGACCCTCCTGATGGACGATCCGCAGGATCTGTTCGACCCCAGCAACGTGGCGAACCTGGCTGCAACGGTGCCGCATCTTCTGGCGGCGCAGATGAATCCGTTGATCGTCAGCAATGATTTCGGATTCATCCCGGCCATCGAGGGTTTCGTCACTGCCCACAAGGCCGGGGGCGCAAGCTACCGCTTCGAGACCTGGGAATTCTCCGCCATCTCCACCTCGAAATGCACTGCGAGCCTCGCGCCGGTGGCGGACGAGGCGCGGACCCGCTGCGAACATTGGCAGAAAACCGATGTGAACGATGTCGCACTGGCGCGGGCCTTCGTTCATCCGGTCCGTATACGGATCGAAACCAAGCTGTGGGACCTGCTTGCTTCCGATCCGTCGATCCTCATTGATCCGACCTTAAACGACCTGCTCGGCCGGATCGCGAATGCGCGCAAACGCGGCGAGCGACCATTTAATGAAGAGCCGTTTCAGCGCCTTCTTGACCTCCTGGTCTTGCGCGCGGGAGCACCGTTTCGCGAGGTCATCAACAAGGCGCATCATGGTCAGGCGGATCAGATCTCGCCGGCCGAAGCTGACGTGGTGCGGCAAGGCTACGAGGACGTTTTTTCGGCCATCGACGGGTGCTGGCTGGCTTATGCCCGCTTTATGGGGCGTCTGCCGCCAGAGCAAGCCGTCGCCGAAGCGCAAAAGGGTGGCTCCAACCTGAAAGTCGTCACGCTGCCCAGCAAGCCCATCGCCGTTGTCGGCCGGCTGGCTGCGCGGGAAGTCGGCGGGGCGTTGACCAGCGTTGACGATGCGACGGAAACCTTCGAGCTGGCGACGCTCGGCGATGTGTCGTTGTTCACGCTGCGCGCGCCTACCCTCGGTCTCGTGGCCTTCCCCGGCCAGACTCTGATCGTCTCGGCTACGGCGGAGGTCAAGAACGGTGATTTCGCCGTCGTGCAGACGCCGGGCAAGACCTACGCCCGGCGGATTGGGATCGACAACTCGGAGCCGTCACGGATCGCACTGGAGACGATGCCCTCGACCAATCCGAGAGCGCCGCCGACGCATTTCGTGCAACGCAGCAGCGCGACGCTTCACAAGATCGTCGGGGTGCTGTTCGATGAAACGATGATGGCAAAGTCGCAGGATGAGGCGGTCTTTCTGGGCGCGTCGCCCGTGCTCGCGCAGGTGGTCGCCGCTGCGCGCGTGGCCGGCGACAGCGCCTTTCCGGTCGCGTTGGACAAAGGCTATGTGCTGTTGGGACGGCCGCCCGACCTCCCCCTACTGCACGGGCGCATTCTCGCCGTCGTCACGAAGGCCGATCCCGTATCCGCGGACCACTTCGCCTATCTGAAACGGCTTGGAAAAGCGATGCCGGAGGCAGCGTCGGTTTTCTATCTCGAGAATGTCGGCCAGAGCGGTGATGGCGAATTCGTGCAATTTCCCGTGGCCGGCGCGACGGCAGTCAGCGGCGTGCCGGTCGTGCAGCAGCATTGGAAAGTCCTAGGCTCAATTTTCAACTGACTGCATCAGACGACCATTTGGCCGGCGGCGATAGCGGACTTGCTTTCTCTACAGCTTGTTCTGCCGAGCGCAATCGCGCCCGCGAAGGATTCGGGATATTCCGATAACCGCCGTTGGCCAGCTTCTCGCCCGCGCTTTCGTTCCGTCCAGATGGTATTAAGGAAGAGCCAATGGAGCGTGTTTGCTGATCGTGCTATTAAGCGTCGACGGTCTTTTTTCATCCTGGCGCGAGAATGCGCTCGGCGATCGACAACGCAAACAATTGGCCGATCGTTGTCGATAGTCGTCGAAGCCGCGCAAAATCCAAATCGCGCGATTTTACCTTTGAAATCAAGAGTGAAAAATTTTGACGGCTCGACAGTCGGGCTTTGACCGTCAGCAGAAAAAATTTGCGCTGAAAAATCAGCGCGTTACGATGATCTAAAATCATCGAGTGGGAGTGACGGGAGCGTAGTTCCGGCTACTGCGGGATGTTGCAGCGTAGAGACGGAGGCGCAGATGTTTCGATTGATCTCGAATGATATCAACAGCATCAGCGTGATGGATCGGCAGAGGGATTCGGTTTCGGTGAAAGCCTCACGACCGGGACATGTTGCATAGGAGCGGGCTGCTGGCTACCTGTGAGCTAATCCGGCGCCCTATCTTAGCTGAGGGGAGTAGGAATGAGATCGAGTGGGCCCCAGCCGCGCATGCGCAATGCTTGAAGTTCGGACTGCCGAGATCAATCTCGAGTTCTGACGTAAATGGCGCCCGACCGGGGACGCGTTGGGTAGCACATTAATATGGGAGCAGGCTAACCTCAAAGCGAGGACAATTCAGGGGAGCAGGTCACCGGCTACTCATGATCTGGTCGCTGTAAACATATTTCCGCTGAACATACCCTGATCGAAAAATGCCGACTCTTTGTCGGTTGAGAGCAACACGAGATCCGATATCTCAGAAACGACCATCTCGGCGAAGTCGCCTGACAAAGGTGCAGCCTCCCCAGTTTGAAGCAGCACGTCGTCCACTGAAGCTTCGCCTGCGAAAACATAGAGGAGTCGTGTCGCTCCGTGCTGCGGTGGTGCAGGTAACTCTACCGGACCAGGAGAAAAGCGTCCGTCGTCGATCCAGGTGCGGCTCCTCACGACCAAAGGGGCAGTCTCTTCCGGGCCGAGCACGCGACGCCATGCCTCATGAGAAATGGATTCACCAAAGTCGTGGAACTGGACTTTCGGGGCGAGCCCTCCCTGTGAGGGGCGCAAAAAGATCTGCAACCCGCGGAGCACTTCGCTGTCATGTTGCACCAGTTCCTCATGCTGAAACTCGGCGCCGGCATTCATGAGCATCAGGCGGGTGGCTGAGATTTCCTCGGCATCGCCAACCGTGTCACGATGCAGAACACGGCCCGAGCGGAGATATGTCAGGATCTCGTCGTCGCGGTGAGGGTGCATCTTGACCAACGTGCCGGGCTGCACCTGCGCGTCGTCGATCCTGCCGATCGTACCGATTCCGCTGTCGCGTGTGCTCCCGAGGGCTGCACCGGGAAAGAGGATTTCGATTTGGAAGCCTCCGAAGCCGTGGTGCTTCTTGTTCTCGCGCGAGATCTTCCGGGTGCGGCCGTCTGTCATGGTCATTTTGGGTTTCCACGATGTCAGTGGGAGTTGGGGTCGCGGCGGGCCCACGCTGCTCGCGACCCGGCCTGCGGTTCAGGCCCCGACCCGGTCCAGTGCCGGGTAGTCAGTGTAGCCCTTCGGGCCCACGCCATAAAAGGTCGTCGGGTCCGGCGTATTGTAGCCCGCGCCGGTCTTCAAGCGGGCTACCAGGTCCGGGTTTGCCAGGAACGGCACGCCAAAAGCGACAAGATCCGCGTCACCCTTCTGGATAACAGAGTCGGCACTGTCTCGATCATAGCCGCCGTTGACGATGATCGGACCCGCGTAACGCTGCCGCGTGAAGCCAGCGACGTCCTCGATCTGCACCGGACCGGCGTCGTAGGAGGCCTTGTTGGGACGAACGACGTGGATAAAGCTGATATCGCGCTGGGCGAGTTCGCGGATAACGTAATCGTAAAGCGCGGGTCGGTCACTGTCGGCTATGCCGTAATGCGCGCCGGCAGGCGAGAGGCGTATGCCCACGTGGTTTGCGTCCCAGGCATTGATCGCCGCATCGACGACCGCAAGGGTCAGCCGCGCGCGGTTCTCAATCGACCCGCCATACGCATCGGTGCGGTCGTTGGACTTGTCCTCAAGAAATTGTTGCAGAAGATAACCGTTCGCGGCGTGGATCTCGACGCCGTCAAAACCCGCGGCCTTGGCGTGCGACGTCGCACGGCGAAAGTCCTCCACGATCCCCGGTAACTCGTCGATGCCAAGCGCGTGTGGCACCGTAAAGTGCACGCGTCCCGACGGTAGGAAGAAGCTCCCCTCCGCCGGGATCGGCGAGGGGGCGACGGGATCGGCCCCGCCCATGATCTCTGGGTGCGAGACGCGTCCAGGATGCCAGATCTGGTTCACGATGCGGCCGCCCGCGTCGTGCACGGCCGAGGTTATGCTGCGCCAGGCGGCGACCTGGTCCTCGCGGTGGATACCCGGCGCGCGGATAATCCCGCGCGCCCGATCCGAGATCTGCGTGCATTCTGTAATGATCAATCCGGCATCGGCGCGCTGGACATAGTAGTCGCGCATCAGGTCGGTTGGCACGCCATCCTCGGTCGCGCGGGTCCGGGTCATCGGCGCCATCACCGTGCGGTTGGGAAGGGTTAAGCCGTTGAGGTCATAAATATCCATCAGGCGAGGCATTGGTCTCTCCTTTTAGGGATGTTTTTGGGGGCGAGGCTCTTATGTCAGGGCATCGTATTTCCGCCATCGACCAAGTATGAACCGGCCGGTCGCGGAGTTAGCGCCGGAGCGCATCATCCGCATGGCGGCCTCGAATGGGTCGATGAAGATGAACGGCTTCAAATCGCTGCGGCGAGACTTGAGGTGTCGCGGGCTTTTCAGGAGAGGCCGCGGGAGGAGGGCGCCAGATTGCCCCCACCTCCTCGAACGCGGTTTGCTGCCGGCGGCCGTAGCTGTTAGCGGTAACCCAGGATCGGGACCAGCTTTGCGCCAAGCGGGCTCGTCCAGTCGACCGCCAGTTCCGAGACGATCATATCCACTGTCGTGATGACCGCACCGGCCTGTTCCATGCGTCGCAACGCGATATCGTCGCCGTACTTGGTGTAGGAAGCCGAAGCATCGGCGGACACCTGCACCTGATAGCCTTCGTCGAGCATTTGCAGGACCGGAAAGGTTATGCAGATCTCGGTTGTGACGCCGGCCACGAAAAGCTTCTTGCGGCCCGTCGCTTTGACGGCCTTGTTGAAACCGTCGTGATGCATGGCGTTGACGATGCCAGGGCGGCGGATGCGCGCCGCGTATTCTTCCGGCAGGATTTCCTGCAACTCCGAGATAAGCGGGCCCTGCACTTGGTCTTCCATGCTAGACGTCAGCACGATGGGGATGCCGGCGGCCTTTCCGATCCGCGCCAATTTGATGGCATTCTGCTTCATCAGGTTGGCATCGTGGGAGTGGGTCCAGGCCATCGTGCCGATCTGATGGTCAATCAGCAGCATGGCGGAGTTCTCGGGGGTGAACACGTTCTTATGCATCGGGATTATCTTTCCATCCAAAGTGGACCATCGACCGCGTCGGTAGGGTCTCGAACTGACTAAAGTCACGTCGTCGGCCAAGCGGGCTCGACGCAGTGGAATTTGTGCTTGGGTTCTCGTTCGAACTAGCCGTAAAGTGCCAGCCAAGTTGTGCTACTAGATTGAACATGTCGGTTGTCGGAACGCCTTCTCTGGACCAACTGCGGGTGCTCATCGCCGTTGTCGACGAAGGCAGCTTCGCGGCCGCAGGGCGCAGGCTCAATCGGGCTACGTCTGCGATCAGCTATTCTGTCGCCTCTCTAGAGGCGCAGCTCGGCCTTGAACTCTTCGACCGGACAAACGCGCGAAGGCCGAGGCTGACGAACGCCGGCGAGACAGTCCTGGCCAAGGCGCGGTCCGTAACCACGGGCGTGGACGACATCAAAGCCCGGGTGGCCAGTATCCGACAGGGCCTAGAGGCAGATCTCACCCTGGTTGTGGACGTCATGCTTCCCACCGAACGACTCGTCGAAGCGGTGCAGGCCTTTGAAGCGAAATTTCCCACCGTGACGCTGCGCCTGAGTCTGGAGGCGTTGAGCGCAGTCTCCCAGCTGGTTCAGCGGGGCGTTGCGCGGCTGGGGATCGGCGGGGTGATGCATACGGATGACGCTGGCCTGGAGCTCATTTCCGTGGGCCAAGTCGAGATGATTCCAGTGGCGGCGCCTTCGCATCCCCTCGCTGGTCCGGACGGCGAGGTTGTCGGCGCGGCGAGACAGCACCGGCAATTGATCCTGACGGTTCGGGCGTCTTTTCAACAGGGCCTCGATGTAGCCGTCTTCGCCTCGGAGATGTGGCCGCTGTCAGACTTGGGGGCAAAGCACGCGCTGCTGCTGGCGGGGGTAGGCTGGGGGCATATGCCCGAGCCCATGGTTCGCCAAGCCATCGCCGAAGGGCGGCTAGTTCGTCTCAATCTTCCCGAAACTCGCGGCGGATTTTATCCTCTTCAGGCCATGTACCGGACCGACACGCCGCCGGGCCCGGCCGGCGCCTGGCTAATTAGGAAGCTGGTCGAACAGGCCTAACGCGCGCAACCAGCACCAGAAAACCGGTAGCCTTCTAGAGTATTGCCGTGACACTGGCGCACTCCATTCAGCTGCGTAGCTCACCAAATTCTGCGCAAGGCCCGTCCACGGCGGTTGGCTTCCCGCGCGATACGTTCAGTTCCATAGAACAACATGACCAGATTTTTACGGCTATTTAGAACGAAAGCCCAAGCGTAAATTCAACTGCGTTGAGTCAAGGACTGATTTGGCAACAGTTCGAGGCCCTATCGACGGAGTCGATGGACTTCTTTGAATGGAAAGCCATCGCCATGCACCAGAACGCTTCTCCGCCCGAGAATGTCCTCAGCGTGTCGGCGATCCAGGGCTGCTGGAACGATGTGCGGATCGACGTGACCAGCTTCCAATGCGTCGGACAAGTCTCCCATAAATTGCATCACAGCGAGGAGACGCGTCTTAGTGTGGTGCTCGAAGAGATCGGTGGCCGTTGCGAGCCGCGGCTTCGCCCCGACCTACCCAATCCCATCGATCACGCGCCTCGGCACATGCATTTCGCGCCGGCGGGATTGGAGTTGTGGGGCTACACCGCCGACGCCCGATTTGTGAAAGACGCCACGCTCAGCTTCGATTTGAAGGCGCTTGCCGAGCAAATGGCCATGGACATCTCCGGAGATCCGGTAACCGCGCCGCGCCAGCGCTTTTCTGACGACCGTCTTTGGACCCTCGTGCGGCTGTTGTCCGAGGCGGTAGGCGACCCCGATCCCTCGGCACAGCTCTACGGTGACGGTCTCGTCGCGGCTATCGCGGCACGCCTCTTCGCCCCTCCTACCACGGCCCGCGTGGGGGACGGCAAGGGTCTCGCGCCTTGGCGCTTGCGCCGGGTCATGGATTACCTGGATGCTCATCTTCCAGAGCGGGTGGATCTGGCCCATCTCTCTGAGCTAATCGGCCTATCGCCCTCGCATTTCAGCCACGCATTCAAAGCCTCGACCGGCATGGCACCATATCAGTGGCAGTTGGACGCGCGCATCCGGCGAGCGCAGGCTCAACTGATGGACACCGACGCGTCGCTCGACCAAGTGGCGGAGGCGACGGGCTTCGCCGACGCGGTTCATTTCGGGCGGACCTTCCGAAAACTCACCGGCGCGGCCCCCGCCGCTTGGCGGCGCGAACGGAAAGGCTAGGACCGCCAAGCGCAGCAAGATCGAACTGCCGACCTCAGGATCGGACAGGGCCGTTCGAGGGCCATCGTGATAAATAGTCGGCCGCTCAGGGCGAAAAAGTTCGCGCCCGGTGCTGAGTTCGGATGGGTCAATGAATGCAAGTGTAGTTGATTATAATGGCCTTCTGCAGTCCAATCTTAACCGCGTCTTTGGCGAACGTGACGCCGAGAAACGCATCGCAGCGATCCGCGACCTCTATGCACCGGACGCGGTCATCTATGAGCCCGATGCCATAGCAACCGGCCACGACGCCATCGCACAAGCGGTCGAAGCGCTGCTCACCAGTCTGCCGCCCAATTTCGTCTTCACGGCCATTGGCCCGGCCGTAGGCCACCATGGGCTTGGCCGCCTGCGCTGGCGGGCGGGACCTCCAGAAGGGTCCGTCGCGGTGACGGGAACAGACGTGGTCCGCATCGAGGACGGGCGCATCCAGAGCCTTCACGTCTTTCTCGACCCGGCCGGTGCCTAAGCGCCAGTCCATCTCAAGGAGTTACCCATGCCCGCAAAGACCGGACTCGACGCCCTTCTGCGTCCCGAAGACAGCATCCTCGTACTGATCGACCACCAGCCTTTTCAGTTCGCGAACCTGAATAGTCACGAACCGACATTGGTCATCAACGCCGTCATCGGGCTCGCGAAGGCGGCGAAGGTCTATGGCGTTCCGACGGTTCTCACGACGGTGCTGGCGGCCCGCGGCGGCGCCCTCATCAAGGGTCTTCAAGACGTCTTCCCCGACCAGAAGCCGATCGACCGGACCTTCATCAACACCTGGCAGGACGCCAACGTCACGGATGTCGTGAAGAAGAGCGGGCGCAAGCAACTGATCCTGGCCGGCCTCTGGACCGAGATCTGCGTCGCCATGCCGGCGATCCAGGCCCTGGCCGAAGGCTATGACGTCTTTGTCGTGACGGACGCCTCCGGCGGCGTGTCCAACGAGGCCCACGACATGGCCGTCCGTCGGATGATCGCAGCCGGCGTTGTACCGATCAACTGGGCTGCTGTGGCTGGCGAATGGCAACGCGACTGGGCGCGTGCAGACACGGCCGCGGGCCTTGCAGGGGTCCTTCTCGAACATGGCGGTGCCAGCGGCGTGGCGTTCGCCTGGGAGATGCAACTCCTAGCCACACCTCCGGAAGCGGCGGGGCTCTAGGCCGCGCGAACGTCATGCCCGCCCCCATTCGCATCAGCTACTGCTTGTCGCTCGCGGGCAACAGTCGGTCAGCGCAACTGGCGCATGAGATCTGGCGGGACGACGTCAACAGACGGGGCGGCCTGCTAGGCCGCCCCGTCGATTTCGTCCGCTATGACGACGAAGCCAATGCCTCGCACGTGGACCAGCTGTATCGCCGGCTGATCGACGCCGACAAAGTCGATCTGGTCATCGGCGGATACGGCACCAACACTATCCTTCCCGCCATGCCGTTGATGATGGAGCGCGGTCGCTTCTTTGTCGGGTTGATGGGACTGGGCGTCAACAATGCCCTGAACTACCCAAACTACTTCGCAATGATCCCCACCGGGCCGAATCCGAACGCGGCGCTCACCGAAGGCTTCTTCGCCCTTGCGGCGCAGCAGAGCCCAAGACCCCGGACGGTGGCGCTCCTGTCGGCGGACGCCGAGTTCTCCCGAAACCCCGTGCTGGGCGGCAAAGACAACGCCAAGGCCTATGGCTTCGACGTTGTCTATGAAGAGACCTATCCATTGGCGACCGAGGACTTCGCGGCCGTTCTCGACGGCGTGGCCGCGAGCGGCTGCGATCTGCTGTTTCTCTGCTCGTATCTCAACGATTCCGTCGGGCTCGTGCGTGCCATTCAGGCCCACCCGTGTCGGCCCAAGATGGTCGGCGGAGCCATGATTGGTCCTCAGAACACGACGGTAAAGACAACCCTCGGTCCGCTGCTCAATGGTTTCGTGAACTACGAGTATTGGGTGCCGTCGCCCACCATGATGTTCCCTGGAGTCGCCGCGCTTCTCGGGACGTATCAGGCACGTGCTCAAGAGGCGGGCGTCGATGCGCTAGGTCACTACATGGCCCCGCTCGCCTATGCGCAACTGCAGGTCGTCGCCCAGGCCGTGGAGGCGACCCAAGGGTTCGACGATGAGCGGCTCTCCGCCTATGCGCGGGACGCGACCTTCGAGACCGTGATGGGACCCGTCCGGTTCGGCGCCAAGGGCGAGTGGCAAGAGCCTCGGGTATTGCAGGTTCAGTTCCAGGACATCGAGGGCGACGACGTCGCCCAGTTCGGGAATGGGTCCCGCCAAGTTGTAGTTTCGCCACCGGGCTTCTCGCCGCTGGTGATCTGCGGTTTCCGTTCGCATGAACCCCCTCGCAGCCTTCCCAGTGGCGAGGTGTCCCCTGCAGCGGCTCACTTAGTCGGCGCTTGGGCTGACGGGCCGCTCGGCTCCCCATTCCAGGAGGGCGTCGAGCGCCGGGCAGATCTTCTTTCCCCATTCGGTTAGCGAATACTCAACCTTGGGCGGCACCTGCGCGTAGATGGTTCGCTGCACGATCCCGTCACGTTCGAGCTCGCGAAGCTGCTGGATCAGCATCTTCTGCGACACGGTCTCGATCGCCCGCTCCAGCTCGGAGAAACGGAGCACGCCGTGCCCGAAGAGATGGAAGATGATCACGAGCTTCCAGCGGCCCTCGATCAACTGAAGCGCCTCTTTCGCGCCGGACGCCGCCATGGTGGGCGACACATCCTCTAACTTACCTGTAGGTGAGTACCCTACTTTTTTGTCGGTTCTAGCCATTTCGCCAGCATAGATGCATCTTCCGCAGGATCAACGAGAGGATGCAGAAATGAGGCCCGACCTTCCCGAAATCGTCGCGAAGTATTTCGCCGCAGCGAACACCGACGCCGCCGACCGTATCGCCGCCTGCTTCGCGCCGGAAGCCAAGGTAAACGACGAAAAACAGGACTTCGTCGGCCGGCCGGCGATCCGCCAATGGGTGATCGACACCCGCAAAAAGTACAGCTTCCAGTCCGAGCCCTTCGAGCGCCAAGGCGATGACGCGGCCCCGATCGTGAAGGCTCACGTCACGGGCGATTTCCCGGGCAACCCCGTTGATCTGACCTACCGCTTCACGCTCTCCGGGGGCGCGATCACTACGCTCTCGATCAGCTGACCTGGGCGCTGGAGCGCTGACGCCGCTCGGCGCTTCGATGCCCGCCGCACACACCAATGCTCATCGCGAGCGATACCGAGGCAGCTATGTCCATCGAGTTTTCTAATAAATCCATCCTGGTCACCGGTGGGACCAAGGGCATAGGCGCCGCAGTCGTGGCGCGATTGCGCTCCGCTGGCGCGTGGGTATTCACCACTAGCCGCTCGCGGCCCGACGACCTTGCCGAGCCCGAGGATTTCGTGGCCGCCGACATGTCCACTTTGGAGGGCGTCGAAGTGGTCGCCGACGCGGCGACACGGCGATTGGGCCGGATCGACGCGATCGTCCATGTTGTCGGGTCGTCCTCGACGCCGGCCGGCGGCTTTGCGGCGGCGTCCGACACGTCATGGGAGGAGACCATGGCGGCGAACCTCTACCCCGCGGTTCGGCTTGATCGGCTGCTCGCGCCCGCGATGATCGAGCGCGGCGCGGGCGTGATCCTGCACGTCACCTCCATCCAGCGGACGCTGCCGCTGTACAACGCAACCCTCCCATATGCTGCCGCCAAGGCGGCGCTCAGCAACTACAGCAAGGGCCTGTCCAACGAGCTTGGGTCCAAGGGCGTGCGTGTTGTCGCGCTGGCGCCCGGCTTCGTGAAGACGACGGCGGCGGAGGCGCTGATCGGGCGCCTCGCCCAGTCGCTGGGGGGCGACCGCGACGCGGCTTTGAAACAGTTGATGGACTCGCTTGGGGGCATTCCTCTCGGCCGTCCGGCGGAGCCCGAGGAGGTGGCGGAGCTTGCCGCCTTCCTGATCTCCGACCGCGCTTCGTCCATAACCGGGGCCGAGTTCGTCATCGACGGCGGCACTATTCCGACCTGCTGACCAGGGATCCTTTCGTGGCCGAGAAGACGCGATGCAGCAGGTGCGGCGATGACGGTCTTTTTTGAAGCTGTCCGGCGACGCCGTAGTCATCAAAGAGTTCAAAAAATCGACCGATCGTTATCGACAGTCGCTGAAACCGAGCAAACTGCGGATCGTCCAAATTTGTGTTTGAAATCAAGAGCGCAAATTTCTGACGGACCGGGGAGACGGTTCTTCATCGCACACAGAAAAAATTTGCGCTGAAAATTCAGCGCGTTACGATGACTTAAAACAATCGAGTGGGAGTAGGGGCCGGCAGCCCTATGGAAACAATCCGTCCTACCGGTTGGTTTGTGGGTGTTGGCTCAGGGATAGAAATGGCAAGGGACGGGCGGAAGTCGCTGCTGCAAATATCCGGCCAGCTAGCGTAGCACGCACGACGCAGCGATACCCGGGACTGCTCCCGCATGTTGCTGCTACAACCGTCCACCGCGCCGGTCACTCTTGCTGGAACGTCAGCTGCATACCCCCGCCGCTCCGTGTTAGGATTTCCCATCATCCCCCGGAGCCACCCTTCATGTCCGTCGCGACCGCCCCAAATCAACACACTCCGACCGCAGCCGACACCGATCCGGAAACCCTCGGCTTCATGCAGGGCTTTCCGCCGCCGCCGGACAAGACCATCACCTTCCATGACGGATCGTTCCGCAGCTTCCCCGAACTCCGCTGGGCCTGGAGCAATATCCGCCAGCTGGTGCCGACCGTGAATGTCTGGCGCGGGGCAGGGCCGGCGTCGATGTTGCCGCGCCAGGAGCATGACATCGGCGCGTCCGCATCGGTCACCATGGACGGGCGGCCGATGACGTTTGCGCGCATGCTCGAGGAGACCTATGCCGACGGCGTCGCCGTGCTGCACCGGGGCAAGCTGATCTACGAGCGCTATTTCGGCGCGCTGAAGCCGCACAAGCCGCACATCTCGATGTCAGTGACGAAATCGTTCACCGGCACGCTCGCCGGCATTCTGGTGGCGGAAGGCAAGATCGATCCGCAGGCGCCGGTCACGGACTATGTCCCGGAGCTGAAGGCGAGCGCGTTCGGCGACGCGCGCGTGCACGAGGCGATGGATATGACCACCGGCCTCGAATACACGGAAGTTTATACCGACAGGAATTCCGGCGTGTTCGGGCTGCGACGGGCGAACGGCATGGCGCCGATCGAGCCGGGCTATGAAGGCGCCACCGACATTTTCGATTTCCTGTGCGCGCAGAAGAAGCAGGGCGAGCACGGCAAGGCCTTCTCCTACAAGACCGTCAATTCCGACGTGCTGGCCTTTATCTGCCGGCGGGCGAGCGGCATGACGCTGTCCGATCTCTTATCCGAGCGGATCTGGATTCCGATGGGGGCGGAGGAGGACGCGCATTATCACGTCGACCGCATCGGCACCGAAAGCGGCGGCGGCGGGCTTTCGACCTGCCTGCGCGATCTCGCCCGCTTCGGCGAAGCCATCCGCAATCACGGCCGGTTCAACGGCCGCCAGATCGTGCCGTCCCAGATGGTAGAGGACATCGCCCGCGGCGGCGATCCCGCAAAGTTCAAGCCGGCGGGGTACACCACCTTGCCCGGCGCGTCGTACCGCAATCAATGGTGGATCACGCACAATGCGCACGGCGCCTACATGGCGCGCGGCGTTCACGGGCAGGGCATCTACATCGACCCGAAAGCCGAGATGGTGATCGCCCGCTATGCCTCGCACCCGGCCGCCGGCAACGCCGCCAACGATCCCGTGACGCTGCCGGCTTACATGGCGCTGGCAAAGGACCTCATGGCGGGGGGCTGATGCCCCCGCCAAGATGCCTGTCTCTATCCCCGCACCGCGGCCTCGATCTTCGCGACGTCGATCTTCTGCATCGGCATCATCGCGGCAAACGCGCGCTTGGCCACGTCGCCTCCCTTCGCCATCGCTTCGGTCAGGACGCGCGGGGTGATCTGCCACGACAGGCCCCATTTGTCCTTGCACCAGCCGCACGCGCTCGCCGTGCCGCCATTGCCGACGATCGCGTTCCAGTAACGGTCGGTCTCCGCCTGGTCGTCGGTCGCGATCTGGAACGAGAACGCCTCGGTGTGCTTGAAGACGTCACCGCCGTTGAGGCCGATGCAGGGCACGCCGCATACCGTGAACTGCACCGTCAGGACATCGCCGGCCTTGCCGCCCGGATAGTCGGACGGCGCCTTGTGAACCGCGACGACCGTGCTGTCGGGAAAGGTGCTGGCGTAAAACCGCGCAGCCTCTTCGGCGTCATGGTTGTACCACAGGCAGATCGTGTTCTTGTGCATCAAGGCTCTCCTCGGTTTGACGCTGGGTTCATGGCGAAGGACGGTCGAGCAGCGTCGGCGCCGACATCAAGGAAGAATATTTTCGTCAGGGGAAAGGCGGCTTGCCGGTCAAGACCGCGGGCGTCATGGCGACGGCCGCACCTCTATTCTCTCGGTATGAAAGTTCCAGGTGAAGCCGCGACCCGGCTCATCAACGGGTTGAAGGGCGTCAATCGGGTGGTGTATGGCGTCGCCTCAAAATCTCTGGAGACAATCGAATGGGAATGATCAGCCGCCTCGGAGCCGCCGACGGCGCGAAAATGCGCCGCCTGAACGCGCTGTTTGCCGAGGCGTTCGACGACACTGAACACTATGCTTCCAACCCGCCCGCCGGGTTCTATCTCGAAGCGCAGCTGGCCAACCCGGCGGTGATCGTGCTGGTGGCTGAAAGCGTCGACGGAAGTCTCAGCGGCGGGCTTGTCGCCTATGAGCTGCCCAAGCTCGAACAGGCGCGCAGCGAGATCTACATCTATGATCTCGCCGTCGCCGAAAGCCATCGCCGGCAGGGGATCGCCACCGCGCTGATCGCCCGGCTTCGCACGATTGCCCGGGAGCGGGGCGCCTGGGTGGTCTATCTGCAGGCCGACTACGGCGATGAGCCGGCGATTGCGCTCTACACCAAGCTCGGCACGCGTGAGGACGTGATGCATTTCGACATCGCGGTCGGGGGCAAGGCCTAGCGAAACGGATTGACGATCTGCAGGCCTTCGTCGAGCGTCATGCCATGCTGCATGTCCTCCGACCAGAGCGTGTCGCAGCCCGCATTCAGCGCCGACGCGGCGATCATGGAGTCGTAGATCGAAAGGCCATATCGCTCGGCCAGCCGAAGTCCGGTTTGGTGGGTCTCGGCGGTGAGGGGGTGAACCTTGAGGGTGCCGCGCAACGCATCCAGGAAAGCATGCGTCTCGCCCCAGGACATCTGCATTTTCCGGCGCGCGACACTGGCAAGCTCGTTCAGGACTTGAACGCTGATGGAGCCGCCGCCGGCGATGGTCGCCTCCACCCGATCTGCTTTCGCGGCGTCGCCGGAAGCGAGATAAACCAGAACGTTGGTGTCGAAAAAGCTAGCGGGCATTCGCCTCGTCCCTGTCGAACTTGAAATCGGCAGGGAGACGGCCCCGGAAGGCACGAAGGCGTTTCAGCAGCTCGTCGCGGCCGGGCTTGCGCGCCACGCCGAACTGTCGCTCGCCCGCGACGTGGATTTCGATCTCGTCGCCTTCCTTCAATCCGAGCGCTTCGACGACAATGGCGGGAAGGCGAACCGCGAGGCTGTTTCCCCATTTGGCGACCTGCATGCCGGCTCTCCGTCAATTGATATACATAATTCCTAATGTATATCAATCGAGAAAAACGATCAAGCCGCCGCCTGAACCTACTGCGCCGCCACCTTGGTGGATTTCGCGGCATCGCGGTCCATCACGCTCCGGCAGCCGGCGCTCAAATTGGCGCGCTGCTTGATCATGCAGGCCGTGATCTTCGGAATGTTGGGAATTTCCGAGCTGCAGAGGCGGAATGCGTCGCCGGTGCATTGCTGCTGCGCTTCGGAGCTGAAGGCAAGGCCGGCGCTGGACGAAAGGGCCGAAAACGAGCCGGCGAAGGCCAGCAGCAAGGCGGCCCGGCGGAGGGTGTTGGTGAAGGTCGCGCTCATGTTCGGCTCCATTGGTTCGATCTCTGATGCGCACACTCTGCTCCGATCGCGCGGCCGCAACTGTGACGTTCATCACAATGAAAATCCGCCGTCAGGCCATGGATTTGATCGTGTCGCGTTCCCAGAGCCCGCGCGCTTGCGGCGTGATCGCCACCTTCAGCACGCCGTCGCGCTGGTTGGCGAACAGCTCGTAGGCATTGACGATGTCGTCGAGCTTGAAGCGATGCGTCACCGGCGGCTTCAGATCGGCGCGGCCGGAGGCGATCACGCTCATCAGCCGCCGCATCCGCTTCTTGCCTCACGGGCACAGCGTGGTGACGATGCTGTGGTCGCCAAGGCCGGCTCAAGGGGATCGACATCGGGAATCGGCTTGTCGTCAAGAACGATCCGGCCCGGCTCGACAAAGATGGCGGCCTTCATCCTCGGCATGATTGCGCTTCCTTGAAGCGCAAACTCTCGCGCGCACGATCAGGAGAACTTCTGCCGGAAGCCGCGATGCCCATCCTTGACGTGGATCACCGTGATCTCGTGGTGCGGCATCTGATGCCGTGAGGGTTATTCGCGCGTTTGCTGTGCCGTGCTGTGACTTGACGCGGCGTCTGCAAGCGACGATTGAAAGAACGGGCCCCGCTTCAGGGCGTCCCCACGCCAACGACAACAGGAAGCCCCAAGGAAACCCGCCATGGCACGCGTGCGCTGCATCACCGAAATGGGCATGGGGGTCGACGTTCACGGACGCGACGCCACCAAGGCCGCCAGGCGCGCGGTGTCCGACGCCATCCGCCATTCCAGCCTCGGCTTCTTCCGGATGCTGGGCAAGACCGCACAAGACATGTTCGTCGAGGTCATCGTCGCCGTGCCTGAGCCGAGCGGCGTCGATGTCGCTGAAGTCGCCAGGGAGCTGCCGTACGGCACCGTCACCGTGAAGGCGGTGAAGGGAGGGCTCGAGGTGCCGGCGGAAACCGGCGGCGATTCCATCATCATCGCCAACGCCGCCGTTATCGTCAGTTTCGACGATGGCGCGACCCGCTAACCCTCCCGGCAGGAGCATCGCATGACCACGCAGGACAGCAGCACCTATTGGAAGCGGGCGCGGGTCGAACTGCGCGCCGCCGGATTCGATCCGGACCGCGCCGCCAAGACCAATGCGGTGGTGACGATTGCCAGCGCCTGGACCAACGCCCATCGCTGCAACAACCGCGTGCGCACCATCGCCGATCTCCTGGTCGAGATTCTCGCCGAGCGCGGCGGGCAGGGGCTGGTCGTGGGTGCGCCGGCGGTGTCGGACGCGCTGACGCAGGGAACGCCGACCGCGGGCTACAGCCTCGTCTCGCGCGACGTCGTCGCCGACTGCTTCGAGATTGGCCACTTCGCCCATCATGGCGACGCCATGATCGTGATCTCTGGCTGCGACAAGACCGGCGCGGCGGCGCTGATGCCGCTGGCGCGCACCAACGCCTTCGGCCTCGTGCTCTATCCCGGCACCAGCACGCCGGGCCGCGTCTCGTTCGGGGCGTGGGCGGCAAAGGGCAACAATCTGACCATCATGGATTACGCCGAGGCCCGCGCCGCCAACGAATCCGGCCGGCTTTCCGGCGAGGAACTGCTGGAAGTCGAGCGCAACGTGATGCCCGGCAGCGGCACCTGCGGCGCGATGTTCACCGCCAACACCATGAGCACGATCGCCGAAGCGATCGGCATGATGCTGCCGCGCGGCGCCTCGCATCCGGCCGACTACGACGCCGGCAGCGACATTCACGCCGAGGTCCGGGCGCAGGCCCGCGCCTCGGTCGATGCGCTGTACGGGTTGATGCAGGCCGGCATCCGCCCGCGCGACATCATGACCGAGCGCGCCTTTGAGAACGCGATCACCACCGTCTACGCAATGGGCGGCTCGACCAACATGTATCTGCATCTGCTGGCGGTCGCCCGCGAGGCGGAGGTGCCGATCACCATCGAACGCATCCAGGCGGTCGGCGAGCGCGTCCCGCTGCTGGTCAACCTGCAGCCGCACGGGTCGTTCGCGATGGGCAGCCTGCATGCGATCGGCGGCGTGCCCGTGGTGATGAAGGAGCTGCTCCGCGCCGGCCTGCTGCATGGCGACGTCATGACGGTCACCGGCAAGACGCTGGCGGAGAATCTCGCTGGCGTCCCGTCGCTGGAACAGATCGGGCGCCAGGAGATCGTATTCCCGGTGGGAAAGCCGATCGCGCCGGCGAACAATCACATCAGCGTGCTGAAGGGCAATCTGGCGCCGGAAAGCTGCGTGCTCAAGCTGTCGGGCAAGACGCTGGAGAAAGGCCTTTTCCGCGGCACCGCGCGGGTGTTCGAGTCCGAGGCCGCGACGATGGCGGCGATCCGCGCCGGCGAGATCGTGCCGGGCAACGTCATCGTGGTGCGCAATGTCGGTCCCGTCGGCGGGCCCGGCATGCCCGAAATGGTGATGCTGACGATCCAGCTGCAGGGGCGGGGCCTCGCCGAAGACGTCGCGCTGATCACCGACGGCCGTTTTTCCGGCGTTTCGCACGGCATCCTGATCGGCCATGTCTCGCCGGAAGCCGCGCGCGGCGGTCCGATCGCCGCCGTCCGCGACGGCGACAGCATCGTGATCGACCCGCCGGCCCGCACCGTGACGCTGGAGGTCCCGGCCGAGGAGATCGCCAGGCGCATGGCCGATTGGCGTGCGCCGGCGCGGCTCGCCGCGGTGCGTCCGGGCTCGGTGCATGACAAGTACATCCGCCTGGTCTCCTCGGCGCATTACGGCTGCGTGCTTTGAACGGGGAGAAGGCGGTTGCGCGGGGTCAGCTTTGGTCGCCGCCAAAATACGCCGGCTTGCCCGTGGTCCAGGTCTCGCCCCAGAGCTGGCCGCCGCCATCGACCGTCAGCGTTTCGCCGGTGACGAATCTGGCCGAGGGACCGGCGAGGAACACGCTGGCCTCCGCGACGTCCCAGGGCGAGCCGCCCCGCATCATCGGATTGGCGCGCGGGTAGGCGGCGCGGGCTTCCGCCGAGTAGACGTTCCAGCCCTCGGTCTCGACCACGCCGGGCGCGACGCAGTTGACGCGGATGTTCAGCGGCGCCCATTCGACCGCGACCGCGCGCGACAGCCCGATCACGCCGCTGCGCGCGGCGATGCTGTGGGCGATGCCATAGAGGCCGTGCGTCGTGACGACGACGATGTTGACGATGCTGCCGGGATGCTCGTGCTCACGCCAGCGCTGCGCGGCGGCCTGCATCATGTACCAGGTGCCGTTGAGGTTGGTGTTGATGACGGCGTTCCAGCCCTTCACCGAGAAATCGATCGCCGCTTGCGGAAACTGTCCGCCGGCGCTGTTGACGAGGCTGTCGATGCGGCCATGCGCGGCCCAGACGGCGTCGAACAGGGCGTTGACCGCCTCGGGCTCCCGGATGTCGGCGGTGTGCGCGGAGGCCTTCAGTCCGCGGCCGGCCAGTTGGGTGACGAGCGCGTCGAGCCTGCCGCGGTCACGACCGACCACCACGACATGCGCGCCGAGCCGCGCGACCAGCCAGGCGATCGCCCGTCCGATGCCGCCGGCGCCGCCCGATATGACGACGACCTGGTCCTTCAGCGCATCGGCCGCGAACACGGTCGGATGAACCGCGAAATCCGCGTCGGTCAGGCCGGGCTTCGCCGACGGTGGTTGATCAGTCATGATAGCCGTAGACCTTGCCATGTGCGGCGTCGGCCGTACATTAGCCGCGCCACGATAACCAAGCAAAGAACGAAGCGTATGTCCGATCTCTCGGCCTTCCCGATCACCCGCCGCTGGCCTGCCAAACACCCCGATTGCCTTCAGCTCTATTCGCTGCCGACGCCGAACGGCGTCAAGGTCTCGATCATGCTGGAAGAAATCGGATTGCCCTACGAGGCGCACCTGGTCGACTTCAACAAGGATGATCAGAAAACGTCGGAATTTCTCGCGCTGAACCCGAACGGCAAGATCCCCGCGATCCTCGATCCCGACGGACCGGGAGGAAAACCGCTGCCGCTGTTCGAGTCCGGCGCGATCCTGCAATATCTCGCCGAAAAGACCGGCAAGCTTCTGCCGCATGACGCAGCGCGGCGTTATCACACCATCCAATGGCTGCACTTCCAGATCGGCGGGGTCGGGCCGATGTTCGGCCAGCTCGGCTTCTTCCATAAATTCGCCGGCAAGGAGTTTGCCGACAAGCGGCCGCTCGAGCGCTATGTCGCCGAGTCGAAACGCCTGCTCGGCGTGATGGAGACGCGGCTCGCGGGCCGGAAGTGGTTCATGGACGATGAATACACCATCGCCGACATCTCGATGCTCGGCTGGGTTCGCAACCTGATCGGCTTCTACGGTGCGCGCGACCTCGTTGCGTTTGATACGCTGCAGCAGGTGCCTGCATGGCTGGAGCGCGGGCTCGCGCGGCCGGCGGTGCAGCGCGGGCTCGAAATTCCGAAGCGACCCTGAGAAGGCATTCCCGGCGATGACGATCACCATCTATGGCATCAAGAACTGCGACACCATGAAGAAGGCGCGCGCCTGGCTCGACGATCATGGCGTGGCCTACGATTTTCACGACTACAAGCTTGCCGGCATCGCCGCGGACAAGCTCAAGCGTTGGTCCGACGAACTCGGCTGGGAAACGCTGCTCAACCGCGCCGGCACCACGTTCCGAAAGCTGCCCGACAGCGATAAAGAGGGCCTGAATGAGCGCAAGGCGCTGGCCTTGATGCTGGCGCAACCTTCGATGATCAAGCGGCCGGTGCTCGACCTCGGCGGCAAGTTGCTGGTCGGCTTCAAGCCGGAGATCTACGCCGGCGAAGTGGCGTCGAAACGGGGGCGGAAGGCTTGATACACGGCGTGGGGCGGCGTTTCCGGCCCCTCGCGGCCAGCCGGACCGACCGCGGCGCCGGGACTACCCGGCGCCGCGGAACCGGCGCGCCGTGGGCCTCCCCCCGCGTCACCTTTCCGCCTTGCCTAATTCACGTCGTTGACGGCATATTCCGGTCTGGAGGCGGCAGGCTTGGGACCAGGGACGTCCGGGAGGGCCTGCCCGAGCAGGGAAAATTGGTCAGACGCGAGCAGTTTCGCGATCGTGGCTGACGGGGGGAAGTTTGTTTGGCTGATGAGTTCATTCTCGAAACCCACGGATTGACCAAGGAATTCGCGGGTTTCTTTGCCGTTCGCGATGTCGCTCTCAAGGTGCGCCGCGGCAGTATTCACGCTTTGATCGGGCCAAACGGCGCCGGCAAGACGACCTGCTTCAACCTCCTGACCAAGTTCCTGCAACCCTCGGCGGGCCAGATCCTCTACAAGGGAAAGGACATCACGGCGATGGCGCCGGCCGACGTGGCGCGCCTCGGGCTGGTCCGTTCATTCCAGATATCGGCGGTGTTTCCACACCTGACCGCGCTGGAGAATGTTCGGGTCGCACTGCAGCGCCAGCACGGCAGCTCGTTCGATTTCTGGCGTTCCAAGAGCGTGCTCGACCGCTTCAACGGTCGCGCCCGCGAACTGCTGAACGACGTGGGCTTGAACGAGTTTTCCGACACGCCGGCGGTCGAGATGCCCTATGGGCGCAAGCGGGCGCTCGAGATCGCGACGACGCTGGCGCTCGACCCCGAAATGATGCTGCTCGACGAGCCGATGGCCGGCATGAGTCACGAAGATATCGAGAAGATCGCGACGCTGATCAAGCGCATCTCGGCGAAATACACCATCCTGATGGTGGAGCATAATCTCTCTGTCGTGGCCGACCTGTCCGACATCATCACGGTGTTGACGCGCGGTCAGGTGCTGGCCGAGGGCAATTATTCCGAACTGTCGAGGGACGAGCGCGTCAAGGAAGCCTATCTGGGGGCCGGTCATGGCTGATAGAAAAATGGCCGAAGCCGCCGCCAGCTCGGCAGGCGCGCAGGTCCTTTCGGTTTCCAACCTGCAGGCCTGGTACGGCGAATCCCACATCCTTCACGGCATCGACTTCAATGTGAAGGCGGGCGAGGTCGTCACCTTGCTCGGCCGCAACGGCGCCGGAAAGACCACGACGCTGAAATCGGTGATGGGAATCATCGAAAAGCGCACCGGTTCGATCCGTTTCAATGACACCGACATCGCGAAAGCCTCGTCCGATAGGATCGCGCGGATGGGCGTCGCGTTCTGCCCCGAGGAGCGGGGTATTTTCGCGAGCCTGGACGTGCGTGAAAACCTGCTGTTGCCGCCGATCGTGCGCCCGGGCGGCCTGTCGCTCGACCAGATCTTCACCTTGTTCCCGAACCTGAAGGAACGCCTCGACAGCCAGGGCACCAAGCTTTCAGGCGGCGAGCAGCAGATGCTGGCGATCGCCCGAATCCTGCGGACGGGCGCGCGTTTTCTGATGCTGGACGAGCCGACCGAAGGCCTGGCGCCTGTTATCATCCAGCAGATCGGCCAGACCATCGCGCGGCTGAAATCGGAAGGATTCACCATCCTGCTCGTCGAGCAGAATTTCCGCTTCGCCTCGACGGTGGCCGACCGCTACTACATCGTCGAGCACGGCAAGGTCATCGACGGTTTTGCGAACTCGGAGCTTTCCGCCAATATGGACAAGCTCCACACCTATCTCGGTGTCTGACACGGTACCATGGCTGCACTCAGGACGAATGGAGATCACATGAAACATCGCATTTCTGCACTTTTCCTCGGCACCGCGCTGGCGCTTGCCGCGGGCAGCGCCCTGGCGCAGGACAAGAACGTCAAGATCGGCGTTCTCACCGACAATTCCGGACTTTACTCCGACCTCGGCGGCGCCGGCTCTTCGCTGGCAGCGCAGATGGCGGTCGAGGATTCCGGGCTTGCGGCCAAGGGCTGGAAGATCGAGATCATTTCCGCCGACCATCAGAACAAGCCCGACATCGCCACCACCATCGCGCGGCAATGGATCGACGTCGACAAGGTCGACATCTTCGTGGATGTGCTGAACTCCGGCGTTGCACTGGCGGTCAACAATCTGGTGACGGAAAAGAACGTTGTCATGATCAATACCGGCGCGGCGACGTCGGACCTCACCAATGCCAAGTGCTCGCCGAACACGATTCACTGGGTCTACGATACCTATATGCTCGCCAACAGCACCGGCCAGGCGTTGGTGAAGGCCGGCGGCGACAGCTGGTACTTCCTGACCGCGGATTATGCGTTCGGCCACGCGCTGGAACGCGACACCGCCGCGGTCGTGACCAAGTCTGGCGGCAAGGTGCTCGGCACCGTCCGGCATCCCCTGAACTCCTCGGACTTCTCCTCGTTCCTGCTGCAGGCGCAGGCCTCCAAGGCCAAGATCGTCGGCATGGCCAATGCCGGTGGCGACACCACCAATACCATCAAGCAGGCGTCGGAGTTCGGCATCGTCGCCGGCGGCCAAAAGCTCGCCGGGCTTCTGCTGTTCATCAACGACGTTCATTCCCTCGGGCTGAAGGTGGCGCAGGGCCTGAGTTTCACCGAAACCTTCTACTGGGATCTGAACGACGGCACCCGCGCGTTCTCCAAGCGCTTCTCCGAGCGCATGAAGAACAAGGCGATGCCATCGATGGTACAGGCCGGCGTGTATTCGGGCCTGGTCCACTATTTCAAGACGATCGACGCCATGGGTGGCAATCCGCGTGATGGCGTCAAGGTGGTGGCGAAAATGAAGGAAATGCCGACCGACGATCCGCTGTTCGGCAAGGGCACCATCCGCGTCGACGGACGCAAGCTGCATCCCGCCTACCTGTTCGAAGTCAAGAAGCCGGCGGAATCCAAGGGGCCGTGGGATTACTACAAGCTGATCGGAACCACCCCGGCCGACCAGGCCTTCCGGCCGCTATCGGAAAGCGTGTGTCCGCTGGTGAAGAAGTAATCTGAAAGCCCGCCGGCATCCGTGTCGGCGGGCGTCCCTCGCGTAACCACGCGATTTGCGCCACAACGAGATCGAGTGCGAAACCGATGCAAGCTCTCTACGCCCAGCTCCTGGTGGGATTGATCAACGGATCGTTCTACGCGCTGCTCAGCCTGGGGCTGGCCGTGATCTTCGGCATGCTCAACATCATCAACTTCGCCCATGGCGCGCTCTACATGATGGGGGCCTTCTGCGCGTATTTCCTGTTGAGTATCGCCGGCATCGGTTACTGGCCGGCGCTGATCATCGCGCCGATCTTGGTCGGCATCTTCGGCATGATCCTGGAGCGGACCATGCTGCAGCGGCTTGCCGGCCTCGACCATCTCTACGGATTACTCTTGACCTTCGGCATCGCGCTGATCGTGCAGGGCGTGTTCCAGAACTACTTCGGCTCGTCCGGCCTGCCATATGCGATCCCCGAAGAACTTCGCGGCGGCATCAACCTCGGCTTCATGTTCCTGCCGATCTATCGCGGCTGGGTGGTGGTGTTCTCGCTCGTGGTGTGTCTCGCCACCTGGTATCTGATCGAAAAGACGCGGCTTGGCGCCAATCTGCGCGCCGCCACCGAAAACCCGACGCTGGTGCGCGCCTTCGGCATCAATGTGCCGCGGATGATCACGCTGACCTACGGACTCGGCGTCGGGCTGGCGGCGCTGGCCGGCGTGCTGTCGGCGCCGATCAACCAGGTGCGGCCGCTGATGGGCGCGGACCTGATCATCGTGGTGTTTGCGGTGGTGGTGATCGGCGGCATGGGCTCGATCCTGGGATCCATCATTACAGGCTTTTCGCTCGGCGTGATCGAAGGACTGACAAAATATTTTTATCCCGAGGCTTCCAACACCGTGGTTTTCGTTCTGATGGTGCTGGTGTTGCTGGTAAAGCCGGCGGGACTGACCGGACGGGCGGCCTGACATGAGCGCGATGACGGACGACACACTGCCGGTGACGCCGCGCGCGATGCGCGACGAGATGCTGGTATTCGCCGCCATGGCGGTACTGCTGGGCCTGGTGCCGTTGACCGACATCTATCCATTCTTCGTGATGCAGGCGCTCTGCTTCGCACTGCTCGCCTGCGCCTTCAATCTCCTGATCGGCTATGGTGGCCTGCTGTCATTCGGCCATGCCATGTTCCTGGGCACCGCCGGCTACTGCTCGGCGCACGCCTTGAAGGTCTGGGGATTTACGCCCGAACTCGGAATCCTGGTCGGCGTCGCCGCCTCCGGCGCGCTTTCCGTGGTCACCGGCTACATCTCCATCCGGCGGCAAGGCATCTATTTCTCGATGATCACGCTGGCGCTTTCCCAGCTCTTGTACTTCATCTATCTGCAGGCCCCGTTCACCCACGGCGAAGACGGCATCCAGGGCATACCGCAGGGCTATCTGTTTGGGATCTTCAATCTGGCCCAGCCGATCGTGCTGTATTACGTCGTGCTGGCCGGCTTCCTCGGCGGCTTCCTGCTGATCTTTCGCGCCATCAACTCGCCGTTCGGCGAAGTCCTGAAAGCGATCCGCGAGAACGAACCGCGCGCGGTATCGCTGGGCTACAAGACCGACCAGTACAAGCTTCTCGCCTTCATTCTCTCCGGGACCATCGCGGGCTTTGCCGGTTCGCTGAAGGTGTTCGTGGCCCAGAACGCCTCGCTGACCGACGTGCACTGGACCATGTCCGGTGAAATCGTGCTGATGACGCTGGTCGGCGGCCTCGGAACCGTATTCGGCCCGGTCGTCGGCGCCTTCGTCATTATCGCCATGCAGCACAATCTCGCCGGTTTCGGCCAGTGGGTGCTGGTGATCCAGGGCGTGATCTTCGTGGCCTGCGTGCTGACCTTCCGCCGCGGCATTGTCGGCGAGATCGGGCATTACTTGAAGCGATCGCTGTAAGGCCCACGATCGTGCCTACCGACAGGGGCGCGCACGCTTGGCCGCGTGGACCTGTTGAGCGGCGGTGCCGATGCGCCGGTCAGGTGACCAGCTTCAGTCCGACTATTCCCGACACGATCAGCCCGATGCTGGCGAGGCGAGCCGCGGTAGCAGGCTCGTCGAACAGCCAGATGCCGAGCAGCGCCGTTCCAACGGCGCCGATGCCGGTCCACACCGCATAGGCGGTTCCGATCGGCAGTGATCTCAAGGCCAGTCCCAGCAGGAGGATGCTGGCGGCCATCGCCGCGAGCGTCAGTACCGACGGTACAGGCCGCGTGAACCCTTCGGTGTATTTGAGGCCGATCGCCCAGCCGATCTCAAGCAAACCTGCCGCAAACAAAAACGCCCACGCCACCGCGACCCTCCATGTTTTCAGGCAGGGTCCTCCCTGCGGATAGATGTATTCTTGGGAATGTCGTCATTCCCCGACGGATATGGGGTTGCCCCGTTACGTCACAATCGCCAAATCACGCTTGATTGAGCCGGTTTTCCCTGCCAAACGCTCGAGCCTCATGTCCGACCTTGCCGTCACGTCCGAATCGCCGTCCCTGTCGCCGCTTTCGATTGAAGTGGCGCGGCGGCGGACGTTTGCCATCATTTCGCATCCCGACGCCGGCAAGACCACGCTGACGGAGAAGCTGCTGCTGTTCGGCGGCGCCATCAATCTGGCGGGCCAGGTCAAGGCCAAGGGCGAGCGGCGCAACACCCGTTCCGACTGGATGAAGATCGAGCGCGAGCGCGGCATCTCGGTGGTTACCTCGGTGATGACGTTCGAGTTCGAAGGCCTCGTCTTCAACCTGCTGGACACGCCGGGCCACGAGGACTTTTCCGAGGACACCTACCGCACCCTGACCGCGGTCGATTCCGCGGTCATGGTGATCGACGCCGCCAAGGGCATCGAGGCGCGCACGCGGAAACTGTTCGAGGTGTGCCGGCTGCGCGACATCCCGATCATCACCTTCATCAACAAGATGGACCGCGAGAGCCGCGATACCTTCGAACTCATGGACGAGATCGAAAAGACGTTGGCGCTCGACACCACCCCGATGACCTGGCCGGTCGGTCGCGGCCGCGACTTCCTCGGCACCTACGACGTCATCAATGGCGGCGTGCGGTTGCTGGAGGGCGGCGGCGCCAAGACCGGCGCGGCGCAGCAGATCGACATCGCCGATCTCGCCGGCCGCAACCCCAATCTCGACGTTGCCCAGATCAAGGACGAACTCGCGCTGGTCTCCGAAGCCTGCAAGCCGTTCGAACTGGAGGCGTTTCGCGAGGGCCATCTGACGCCGGTCTATTTCGGCAGCGCACTGCGCAATTTCGGCGTCGGCGACCTGCTGCAAGGACTCGGCAAGTTCGCGCCGGCACCCCGCGCGCAGGAAAGCAATCTGCGCAAGGTCGAGGCGGCCGAACCGCGCATGAGCGCCTTCGTGTTCAAGATCCAGGCCAACATGGATCCGAATCACCGCGACCGGATCGCTTTCGCACGGCTTTGCTCGGGCAAGCTCAGCCGAGGGATGAAGGCGAAGCTGGTCCGCACCGGCAAGAACATGTCGCTGTCGGCGCCGCAATTCTTCTTTGCCCAGGACCGCTCGGTAGCCGACGAAGCGTTTGCCGGCGACGTCGTCGGCATTCCCAACCACGGCACCTTGCGGATCGGCGATACCCTGACCGAGGGCGAGGACCTCACCTTCGTCGGCGTGCCCAGCTTTGCGCCGGAAATCGTCCGCCGCGTCCGCCTGACCGACGCGATGAAGGCCAAGAAACTGAAGGAAGCTTTGCAGCAGATGTCGGAAGAGGGCGTGGTCCAGGTGTTCCGGCCGCGCGACGGGGCGCCGGCGCTGGTGGGCGTCGTCGGTCCGCTGCAGCTCGACGTGTTGAAGGCGCGGCTCGAGGCCGAATATTCGCTGCCGGTGGAATTCGAAGTCTCGGAGTTCCAGCTCGCACGATGGGTTTCGTCCGACGACCGCAAGAAACTCGAGGCCTTCATCGCCGCCAACAATTCCGGCATCGCCGACGACGTCGATGGCGATCCCGTGTTCATGGCCAAGAACGAGTTTTATCTCGGCTACACCCGGGAGCGGGCCGAGGGGATCACCTTCTCCAACGTCAAGGACGTGAAGAAGAAGCCGTAAGGGGCGCGCTTTCGCCTTTGCCCTCGCTGTCGTCCTCCGCGAAAGCGGGGGACCCAGTACGCCGCGGCTTCTCCGTTGATCACTAACGCCTCTGGAATACTGGGTCCCCCGCTTTCGCGGAGGACGACGGTTGAAGCTTTGGCTCCACCAAGCTTCACTCATGCATCCAGTGGATGCATGTTCCGCCATGAACGCGGGGAACGCTGCCCGCCTTGATCCCGGCGAAACCGGACATCAAGTTGGTTGGACCGTATCCGAGGGATTGCCGCATGTTCCGGCGCTTCACTGTCTGCCTGATCGCCATGATTGCCGGGTGGGACTCGGCCGACGCGCAGCCCCGGCGTCAGATCGACGCCGCGCCGTTTGCGCACGCGCCCTGCAGCGTACTCGACGGCAAATCATGCACGCCGTCGTTTTGCAGCATATTCAACGAGGGCCCGTGCATTCCCGAAATCGACTATCCCTACGGCCAGAACCTGCAACTGACGATCGAGAGCATGCCGCCGCCGAACCAGGCGGCGAAATACCGCAAGCCCGACCACGACCTCGATACCATCGGCGACCTGTTTGCGGCGCTGCGGTCCTGCTGGGCGCCGCCGCCGGCCGCCGTTGCGCGCGGCGGCATGCAGATGTCGGTGCGCTTCAGCTTCAAGCGCTCGGGCGATGTCATCGCCGCGCCGCGGGTGACATATGCCACCGCGGGTGTGCCGGCGTACACCCGTTCCGCCTATCTCAAAGCGATCAATGCCTCGCTGGCGGCCTGCATGCCGATGAGGTTCACCGACGGACTCGGCGGCGCGCTGGCGGGGCGGCCGATCGCCATCCGCTACATCGACAATCGCGATCTCGGTCCACGGGCGGAGCAGCCATGACCTTGGCGGCCGCGTCGCGCATTGCGCTCCACACCGGTTAAATGGTACGCGGGTGACCGGAAAGACGGCCACGCAAGGGAGAGTATGTTGGGGCTTCTGGTGATGATCCTGGGCCTGGTCCTGTTCCTCGGGGTCCACACGCTCACCACCCAGCGCAAGCTGCGGGCGCAGGTGATCGGCTCGATGGGCGAGGGGGGCTACAAGATCGGCTATATGCTGGTCTCGTTTGCCGGACTCGCGCTGATCGTTTGGGGCTTTGGCGTTTACCGCGCGACGGGCTGGATCAATGTCTGGAGCCCGCCGACATTCCTCAAGCACATCGCGCTCGTCCTGATGCTGCCCGCGGTGATCCTGGTGGTGGCGTCCTATATCCGTGGCCGGATCTACACGACCCTGAAACATCCGATGCTGGCGGGAATCAAGCTGTGGGCGGCCTCGCATCTGCTCGCCAACGGCGACCTCGGCTCGATCATCCTGTTCGGCTCGTTTCTCGGCTGGGCGGTGTTCGACCGCATCTCGCTCAAGCATCGTCCCGACGCCGGCGCGCCGCCGATTCCCGTCGGCGGTCCGGGCAACGACCTGATCGCTGTCGCCGTCGGCGTCGTCGCCTATCTGGCGCTCGCCTTCGTATTCCACCCGGCCGCGATCGGCGTCGCCGTGGTTGGAGCCTGACATGTCGGTTCAGTCGGCCATCAAGCGCAAAACTGCACCGGATATCCGCGCTCGCAAGAATGGCGAGCCGATCGTGATGCTGACCGCCTACCATGCACACACCGCGGCATTGGTGGATCGACATTGCGACGTCATCCTGGTCGGCGACTCCCTCGGCAACGTCATGCACGGCTTCGAGACCACGGTGCCGGTGACGCTGGAGATGATGATCCTGCAAGGGCATGCGGTGATGCGGGGGTCGCAGCACGCGCTGGTCGTGGTGGATATGCCGTTCGGTTCCTATGAGGCATCGAAAGAACAGGCGTTTCATTCGGCGGTGCGGATTCTGAAGGAAACCCATTGCGGGGCGGTGAAGCTCGAGGGCGGCGCGCGGATGGCGGACACCGTCGCGTTCCTCTCCGAGCGCGGCGTGCCCGTGATGGGGCATATCGGATTGACGCCGCAATCGATCAACACCCTCGGCTCGTTTCGCGCCCAGGGACGTGATGAAGGCAGCTGGGATCCGATCCTGAATGATGCGAAGGCGATCTCGCAAGCCGGCGCCTTCTCGGTCGTGATCGAGGCCGTCGCCGAACCGCTGGCGCGAAAGATCACCGAGACCATTGCCATTCCAACGATCGGGATCGGCGCCAGCGCGGCCTGCGACGGTCAAGTGCTGGTGCTGGAGGACATGCTGGGCCTGTCGCCGCGGACGCCAAAGTTCGTTCGTCGCTACGGCAACCTCGGCCCGGCAATCGAGGCTGCGATCCAGGACTATGCGACCGACGTGCGCTCGCGCGCATTTCCCGGACCCGAGCATGTTTACGAGATGAAGAAGAGCTGAAGAGGCGCGCCATGGACTGGTCGCAGCATTCCATTCCGCCGATGCGGCTCGAGCCCCGGTTCGGTGATCGCGTGGTGCCGGCCTTCTGCGACCGGCCCAAAAGCATCTCCGCGATGGTGGCCAATGCGGTCGCGACAAATCCGGAGGGCGAGGCGCTGGTTTGCGGCGACAGGCGAATGAGCTGGCGCGAAGTTGCGCAGGCGTCTGCGCGGATCGCGGCAGGCTTTCGGAAGATCGGCCTGCAGCGCGGCGACCGCGTCGCGGTGCTGCTCGGCAACCGCATCGAATTCGTGCTGACCATGCTCGGCGCGGCGCATGCCGGCCTTGTGACGGTGCTGCTCTCGACCCGCCAGCAGAAGCCGGAGATCGCCTATGTGCTCGCGGATTGCGGAGCGCGGCTGTTGATCCACGAGGCCGGGCTCGCCGACCGGCTGCCCGACGGCGGCGACATCCCCGACGTGACGCATCGGATCGCCGTCGACGACGATGCGCTGATATCGCGATTCTCCGAACTGGCCGACAACGCGCCGCTGGCGGCGCCGGTCGAGGTCGGCGAAGAAGACACCGCCATGATCCTCTATACTTCCGGCACCACGGGGCGGCCGAAGGGCGCGATGCTTGCCCACTGTAACATCATTCATTCGGCGATGGTGTTCGTGTCGTGTCTGAAATTGACTGCGGCCGACCGCTCGATCGCCGCGGTGCCGCTCGGGCATGTTACCGGCGTGGTCGCCAACGTCATGACCATGGTCCGTTGCGCCGGCGCGCTGATCATCATGGCGGAGTTCAAGGCTGCGGCCTATTTGAAGCTCGCGGCGCGCGAGCGCGTTACCTACACGGTGATGGTGCCGGCGATGTACAATCTTTGCCTGCTGCAGCCGGACTTCGACAGCTACGACCTGTCGAGCTGGCGGATCGGCGGTTTCGGCGGCGCGCCGATGCCGATCGCCACCATCGAGAGGCTCGACGCCCGGATTCCCGGATTGAAACTCGCCAACTGCTACGGTGCGACCGAGACCACTTCGCCATCGACCATGATGCCCGGCGAGTTGACGGCAAGCCATATCGACAGCGTCGGCTTGCCGTGTCCGGGCGCGCAGATCGCGGTGATGGACGCCGACGGCCGCGAACTGCCGCGTGGCGAGATCGGCGAAATCTGGATTCACGGCGGCTCGGTCATCAAGGGCTACTGGAACAATCCGAAGGCCACCGCGGAGAGTTTCACGGCGGGCTTCTGGCATTCTGGCGACCTCGGCTCGATCGACGCCGAAAATTTCGTCCGGGTGTTCGATCGCCAGAAGGACATGATCAACCGCGGCGGCCTGAAGATCTACTCGGCGGAGGTCGAGTCGGTGCTTTCGGGCCATCCCGATGTGGTCGAGAGCGCGATCATCGCCAAGCCGTGCCCGGTGCTGGGCGAGCGCGTCCATGCCGTCGTGGTGACGCGTCGCGCGGTCAGCGGCGAGGCGTTGCGCGCCTGGTGCGCCGAGCGGCTGTCGGATTACAAGGTGCCGGAAACCATCGATCTGACCGCCGAGCCGCTGCCGCGCAATGCCAACGGCAAGGTGATGAAACGGCAGTTGCGCGACGCCTGGGCGGCGGCGCGGGCCTAACAGAGGGAAGGCAGTTGGTCACGTGCACCCATCGGCGAGCACCAGTTTACTTGTCGTCGTCTCATGGCGCACCTTGAACAGGTCCTGAATTTCAGGGTCACCCAGAAATGCTTCTGCCTTCGCGCGTTCTGGAAATTCGATGATGACCATGCGTTCGGGTTTCCAGTCGCCCTCGATTGTCGTTGGCTGAACCCCTTGCACTATGTATTTGCCTGAATGTCTTGCGAGGAATGCAGGGATTTCAGCGATGTACTTTCTGAAACCACCGAAGTCATTCACCTTCAAGTCGAGCACCAAATACGCCTTCATTCCTTGCCTCGCGAACCAGGGCTTCGGTTCTGATTCAATCAGAACCTCTGTGCTTACAGCTTAGGCGCGCTGCCCTTGGGCATCGACTGCTGGTCGGCGGCAGCCGACGCGCTGTCGATCGCCGCCGCGCTGATGACCTGTTTGACGTCAAGCAGCGTGAATTGGGCGATGCTGACCCGGTCCGGCGAGGCGCCCGGAACCAGTTGCACGCTCAACACCCCCTCGCAATTGGCGCCCTTGGCTTCGGACAGGATGGCGTTCAGGTCCTTGGCCTTGGTCTGCGCCCGCTTGATGACCGCCACGCAGCTGCCGCGGACGGTTTCGCCGTTGAGCTTGACGGCGGCCTTGGGATCGAGCGGCTTGTCGATCGCCTGCAATGCCGCACCGTCCTTGTACTTGCCGCCGACCGACACGATCGAGCCTTTGCGATAGATGTAATACAGATGCTGATCGCCGATGATGGTGGGAACACCGTACTTGCCCATGACTTCCTTGATCATGTCCGCCTTCGACGGCTGCTGGTCCTGCGCGAATGTCAGGTTGCGCGCGACGAAATAGGCGCGGTTGGCGCTGGCCGGCGAGGAGAAACTGGTCGCCAGCGTCTCGCCGTTCTGCCTGGGGTTCGCAGGCAGGCTGAAATTCATGGCGGCGACGTAGCTGGTGTTGCCGAGCTTCTGTTGCTGGATGCCGGTCTTGGTGTCGGTGCGGCCCTTGAACAGCGAGTCGAAGACCGCGCGCGCCGATTCAGCGTTCGATTCCGGCGAGATGCCGAGAATGTCGGGGCGCAGCTTTCCCGAGAACGCGGTCTCCGGCATCTTCGGCTTGATGTCGTCGGCCAGCGCCGCTGCAGGCGGGGATGCCAGTCCCATGGCGAGCATCGAAACCAGGGCGCGGCGAAGCATGAATCACCTGCGAAAGCAGCAATGGATAAAATGTCGGGCGGGCGGGATTACGCAAACTTTGAACCGCCATGTCAACGTCGTCGAACGATTTCGCCGGCCGGCCGACGTCACCATTAACGCTTTGATCCGCCTAGCTTTGCCTTGCCAGCGCCATATCGTTAGGATACCCCCCGGCGATGCAGGGATCGGGTGCGCGACGCTGCTGCCCGCTTGCGGCTCCTCGGGATTGGATAGCTTTAAGTGTCTGAATTATTTAATGAAGTTGATGAGGAGGTCCGTCGCGATCAGCTCAGGAAGCTGTGGGAAAAATATTCGTTTCTGATCATCGCCGTCGTGATCCTGATCATCGCCTCGGTTGGCGGCTGGCGGGGTTATCAGTATCTGGAAGGCAAGAAGGCGGCCGAGGCGGGGGCTGCCTTCGACAAGGCGGTGGAGCTTTCCGAAGCCAACAAGCATGCCGAGGCCGAAGCGGCCTTTGCCGACCTGGCTGCAAAGGCGCCGTCCGGTTACCGCGTGCTGGCGCGGCTGCGGATGGCGGCGGAAGTGGTCAACCGCGATCCCCAGGCCGCCGCCAAGCTGTTCGACGAAATCGCCGCCGACCGCAATGTCGGCGCGGCCGAACAGGATCTGGCGCGGATTCGTGCCGCTCAGTTACTGCTGGAAAGCAGCAGCTATCCCAATATGAAAGCGCGCCTCGAAGCCGCCGCCGCGCCGGGCGCTACCTTTCGCCATACCGCGCGCGAATTGCTGGCGCTGTCGGCCTGGCGGGCCAACGACGCCTCTGCAACGCGGCAATGGCTGGATTTGATCGCCAATGACGGCCAGACGCCGCCGAGCCTGCGCTCGCGCGCGGAGGCGCTTCAGGCCTTGCTTCCGCCGGTCGCCAAGAGCTGACGGAGACAGAGTTGAGTGGGAAAACGACCATGCGCCGCCTGCAACATCTGATCGCAGCCGTCCTTCTCATCGCGGCTTCCGGCACGCTGGCGGGTTGTGCCGGCGGCTTCGGCAGTTTCGACCCCACCGACATGCTCGACTTCCTCGACACCAAGAAGAAGCTGCCGGGCGAGCGCAAGCCGGTATTCCCTGAAGGCGTGCCGGGTCTGGATCAGGGTGTGCCTAAGGAACTCTACAGGGGCTCGCGTCAGCAGCAGGCCGATGATCCGAACGCGCAGGCGGCCGCGGCCCCGGCGCCGGAGGCGTCGAAGCGCGGCCCCAATGCCAAAGGCAAGTCGGCCCCGGCGACCGCCGCCGCGGACCCCGACGCCGCGCCCGAGGAAGACGCCAGCGCCGCCGCGCCGCCCCCGCCCAAGCCGGCAAAGATCGTGCGCAAGCGCACCACCGCGCCGCCGCCCGATCAGCCTGCGGTCCCGCAACAATCCGCCGCGCCGTTCCCCGCGCCGATGCCGAGCGGCACTTTCACGCGCTGATCTGTTCTTATCACTGGATTGACACGCCCTCGAAAACGGGGCGTCTGGATTATTCATGCCCTTTACGATCGCGATCATTGGCCGGCCGAATGTCGGAAAGTCGACGCTGTTCAACCGGCTGGTTGGGCAGAAGATCGCGCTGGTGGACGACGAGCCCGGCGTCACCCGCGACCGGCGCGAGGGAAAAGCCCGTCTCGGCGACCTCGAATTCACCGTGATCGACACCGCCGGCCTCGACGAGGGCGCCAAGGGTTCGCTGACCGCGCGGATGCAGGAGCAGACCGAGGCGGCGATCGGCCTTGCCGATGCGCTGATGTTCGTGGTCGACGCCCGCGCCGGGCTGACGCCGAACGACCGCGCCTTTGCCGATTTCGCCCGCCGCGCCAACAAGCCGGTGGTGCTGGTCGCCAACAAGAGCGAGGGCAGGCACGGCGAAGTCGGCGCGATGGAATCCTACGCGCTGGGCCTCGGCGATCCCGTTCAGATTTCGGCCGAGCACGGCGAGGGCATGAGCGATCTCTATGATGCGCTGGCCGCGCTGATGCCGGTCCCGGCCGACGAGGGTGAAGCGTTCGACGACGACGACGTGATCCTGTCCGACGAGGAACTGGCGCAGCGACCGATCCGCGTCGCCATTGTCGGGCGGCCCAACGCCGGCAAGTCCACGCTCATAAATCATCTGCTGGGCGAGGAGCGGTTGCTGACCAGTCCCGAGGCCGGCACCACGCGCGACTCGATTTCGGTCGAGATCACCTGGCAGGGGCGCGAGTTCCGGGTGTTCGACACCGCGGGCCTGCGGCGGCGCTCGCGGATCGAGGAGAAGCTGGAAAAGCTGTCGGTGGCGGACGCGCTGCGCGCGATACGCTTTGCCGAAGTCGTCGTGATGATGATGGACGCGCAGAACCGGTTTGAGGAGCAGGATCTGCGGATCGCCGATCTGATCGAGCGCGAGGGGCGGGCGATCGTGCTGGCGGTCAACAAATGGGATCTGATGGAGCGCAAGGGCAGCCTGATTTCGGCATTACGCACCGACGTCGATCACTGGCTGCCGCAGGTCAGGGGCGCGCCTGTCGTCGCGGTGTCCGGCTTGATGGGCGAGGGCATCGACCGGCTGATGACTGCGATCGAGGAGGCCTACGCGGTCTGGAACAAGCGGGTGCCGACGGCCACGCTCAATCGCTGGTTCGAGCAGGCGGTCGACGCCAACCCGCCGCCCTCGGTGTCCGGCCGCCGGCTGAAACTGAACTACATCACCCAGGCCAAGGCGCGGCCGCCGAGTTTCATATTGTTCTGCTCGCGCGCCGACGCGGTGCCGCAATCCTATCTGCGCTATCTCGTCAACTCGATGCGCGAGGCCTTCGATCTGCCGGGGACGCCAATCCGGATCATGTTGCGCGAGAAGGCCAATCCGTTCGCCCACAAGCGCAAGCGGCCGTCATGAGCGAAGGCGCGTCCGCGCGTGATTCGGACATGCCGCCGGCGCCGAACCGCGCGGCGGCGGCGTTCATTTTCGTCACCGTCCTGCTCGACATGCTGGCGCTCGGCTTGATCCTGCCGGTTCTGCCCAAACTCGTGGAGAGCTTCGTCGACAACGATACCGCGAGCGCGGCGCGGATGTTGGGATTGTTCGGCACCGCGTGGGCGCTGATGCAGTTCGTGTTCTCGCCGATCCTCGGCGCGCTCTCGGACCGGTTCGGCCGGCGGCCGGTGGTGCTGTTGTCGAATTTCGGGCTGGCGCTGGATTACGTGCTGATGGCGCTGGCGCCGTCGCTGGCCTGGCTGTTCATCGGCCGCGTCCTTTCAGGGATCACTTCCGCCAGCATCTCCACGGCCTTTGCCTACATCGCCGACGTGACGCCGCCGGAACGGCGCGCGGCGGTGTTCGGCAGGATTGGCGCGGCGTTCGGCGCCGGGTTCATTCTCGGCCCCGCTGTCGGCGGCCTGCTCGGCGGCATGGACCCGCGCCTGCCGTTCTGGATCGCCGCGGGCCTCAGCTTTGCGAATGCGCTCTATGGCTGGCTGATCCTGCCGGAGTCGCTGCCGCCGGAACGCCGGGCGCCGTTCCGCTGGAAAAGCGCCAATCCGCTTGGCGCGCTGCATCTGCTGCGGTCCAACCGGATACTCGCCGGGCTGTCACTGGCGAATTTCTTTGGGCAGGTCGCTCATGTGGTGCTGCCCTCGACCTTCGTGCTTTACGCCACCTACCGGTACGGATGGGATACGACGACCGTCGGCCTCACGCTGGCGATGGTTGGGGTCTGCGCCATGGTGGTGCAGGGCGCCGGCGTCGGGCCGATCGTCAGGTGGCTTGGCGAGCGCCGCGCGCTGCAGCTCGGGCTCGCCTGCGGCGCGCTGGGGTTCTTCATCTATGGCGCGGCGCCGAGCGGGCCGTTGTTCTGGATCGGCATCCCCGTGATGTCGCTATGGGGCGTTGCCGGGGCCGCGATCCAGGCGCTGACGACGCAGCTTGTCGCGGCGGATCAGCAGGGCCAGTTGCAGGGCGCGACCGGCAGCGTCAACAGCATCGCCCAGATGGTCGGACCGTTTCTGTTTACGCTGACATTCGCCTATTTCATCGGCGAGCAGGCGCCCGTGAAAATGCCGGGCGCGCCGTTCCTGCTGGCGGCGGCGCTGCTGGCGCTCGGGCTGGTGATCGCCTGGCGCACGCTGGCGACAAGGAAAGGCTCCGAGGCGTAGCAAGCTGGTCGCGCGGCGCGCCGCCTCATGCCCGGCCGCGAAAGCTCATCAGGTCGCGGGCCTTGTAGTCATACACCTTGCCGGTCTCGTTCCAGTCGGGCCCGCACATCGGCACGATGAATGCCGCAGCCTGCTCCGGCGTATCGAGCGTCATCGGATCCTCGCCGGGAAACACCGTGGCGCGCAGGCGGGTGCGGATCGGGCCGGGATCGAACAGGTTGACGCGCATGCTGGTGCTGGCGGTTTCATGCGCCCAGACCCGCACCAGGGTTTCCAGCGCGGCCTTCGAAGCGGCGTAGGGGCCGAGATAGGCGGTGGCCTTGCTGGCGGCCTGCGAGGTGACGAACACCGCGCGTCCCGCGTCGGACTGTTTGAGCAGCGGCTCCATGCAGCGGATCAGCTGAAAATTCGCCGTGACGTTCACCGCCAGCACCTCGTTCCAGGGCTTCAGCTCGATATGCCCGAGCGGCGAGGAGGGACCGGCGACACCGGCATTGCCGACGAGAATGTCGAGCTTGCCGTGGCGCTCATGCAACGCCGCGCCGAGCCGCGCGATGCCCTCGAAATCGGTGAGGTCGAGCGGAACCAGCGTGGCGCTGCCGCCGTCATTGCGGATCTCGTCGTCGAGTTCCTCAAGACCCCCTTGCGTGCGCGCGACGGCGACGATGTGCGCGCCGGCGCTGGCGAGCGCGCGCGCGGTGGCGTAGCCGATGCCGCGCGAGGCGCCGGTGACCAGGGCGATGCGGGAGGCGAGGGGTTTGGTCATGCAAGCAACTCTAACTGATCGTCGTCCCCGCGCACGCGGGGACCCATACGCCGTGACGGTTATGATGGGGAAAGGTGGTTGTGTCTAATCGCGTCCGAAAACGAAGGCCGGTGGCTATGGGTCCCTGCTTTCGCAGGGACGACAAATCAGCTTGCTTCCGCCAGCAGCGACAATTGCCGGGGTTGCGGCTCGACCTGGGTCTGGTCGGTGAGGTTGGTCGGATAGGCGCCGGTGAAGCAGTGATCGGAGAATTTCGGGCTGGCGGGATCGCGCCCGGGCTCGCCCATGGCGCGGTACATGCCGTCGATCGACAGGAACGCCAGCGAGTCCGCGCCGATGATCTCGCGCATCTCCTCCAGCGAGTGGGTCGCGGCGAGCAGGCCGCCGCGGTCCGGCAGGTCGATGCCGTAATAGTCGGGATACAGGATCGGCGGCGAGGCGAGGCGGAAATGCACTTCGCGCGCGCCGGCATCGCGCATCATGCGCACGATCTTCCTTGACGTGGTGCCGCGCACCAGCGAGTCGTCGATCAGGATGATGCGCTTGCCTTCGATCGCGGCGCGGTTGGCCGAATGCTTCATGCGCACGCCGAGTTCACGCACGCTCTGCGTCGGCTGGATGAAGGTGCGCCCGACATAGTGGTTGCGGATGATGCCGAGTTCGAACGGCACGCCGGAATGCTGGGCGTAGCCGATGGCCGCGGGCACGCCGGAATCCGGCACCGGCACCACGACGTCGACGTCGACATGGCTCTCGCGCGCGAGCTGGGCGCCGAAGGCCTTGCGGACCTCGTACACCGAGCGGCCGCCGACGATCGAATCCGGCCGCGAAAAGTAGATGTATTCGAAGATGCAGGGCCGCGGCGGCTTCGGCGGGAACGGCTTGTGGCTGTGGGCGCCGGCCTCGTCGAACACGACGATCTCGCCGGGTTCGACGTCGCGGACATATTTGGCGCCGATCATGTCAAGCGCGCAGGTTTCCGAGGCCAGGATCGGATGGCCGTCGAGGTCGCCGACGACGAGCGGGCGGATGCCGAGCGGATCGCGCGCGCCGATCAGTTTCTTGTTGGTCAGCGAGACCAGCGAGTAGGCGCCCTCGATCGCGCGCAGCGCCTCGATGAAGCGGTCGATGAATTGGCCGCGCCGGGACTGGGCGACCAGATGCAGGATCACCTCGGTGTCGGTGGTCGACTGCATCATGGCGCCGTTCTTCACCAGCTCGCGGCGCAGCGTCAGCCCGTTGGTGAGGTTGCCGTTATGGCCGACGGCGAAACCGCCGGCATTGAGCTCGGCGAACAGCGGCTGCACGTTGCGCAGGATGGTGGCGCCTGTGGTGGAATAGCGGACATGGCCGACGGCGGCGTTGCCGGGCAGGCGCTCGATCACCTCGCGGCGGGAGAAGGTGTCGCCGACCAGGCCGAGACGGCGTTCGGAATGGAAGCGGCTGCCGTCAAAGGAGACGATGCCGGCGGCCTCCTGGCCGCGATGCTGAAGCGCGTGCAGTCCGAGCGCGGTGATGGCAGCGGCCTCGGGATGGCCGAAGATGCCGAATACGCCGCACTCCTCACGCAGCGTGTCGCCTTCGAGATCGTCCTGCAACGCGATGCCCGGATCTGGGATGCCTGCCATCAGGCCGGGATTCGGATTGGGCTGGCCGGCGGGATCGGAGGGGTTTTGCATCGCGTCCATCGCCTCTCGTTTGGCCGGAATCAGCGGACCGCGGGTTTCTCGATCAGCTTTTTAAGGCCGTCGCGGGCAGGTTTACTGTAGCCATCGCCGGAGCCGGCGGCTGCCGGGTCGGCGTCAGTCTGGTCGTCTTCGGGTTTATTCTTCTTGAATCTCTTTAAGATGGTGTTCTCGGGGTCGTCAGGCAAGAGCGACATTAACCATTGCCCGGTGCCGTCAAGCACAGTCCGGGACTTGGCGCCGGTGATCCAGTCCGGCCGCTGCTTGTCCGGGACCAGCCAGCTGAAGAACAGGAAGGCGACCACCACGATCAGGAGGCCGCGGGCCAGCCCGAACAGGAATCCCAGCGTACGGTCCAGCGCGCCGATCCTGGAATCCAGGATCATGTCCGAGATCCGCACCGTGATGATGGACACCACGATCAGGGTGCCGATGAAGGTGCCGGCCACCACCACGACGGCCGCGACGGTGTCGTTGTTGAAATAGGTCTTGGCGGTCGGCAGCAGCTTCGAGAAGGCGTAGAGCGTCACCAGCGCCGCCGCGCCCCAGGCTGCGATCGAGAGGATTTCGCGCATGAAGCCGCGCACCATGGCGAGCAGCCCCGAAACCAGCATCACCCCGAGCAGGACGAGATCGAGTATCGTTATCGGCATCGGCTGGTCAGGTCCGCTCGTAAGGTCTCAAGCCCGCGAATCGATGGTCGGTGTGGCCCCAAATGAGGGGCAGACGGCGCATCCCGCAAGGCTGGATATCCCGCCATTCCACCCGCCTTTCGCGCGCGTTGTATAGCGGCGAGGCGGGGGCGCGTCACGCCGCTTTAGCCGTTCTCACGACGGAATCGCGCCGGTGTGGCATTTTTCTCAGGCGCGGCGGAATCCCGGCCGGCTCCGGCGTTTCCTGCCGCGTTTCGCGGACTGCCGCGCGCCGCGATTTCGGCAACCAGGCTGGTTAACCCGCCGACGCTGTTCAGCGTCAGGCCGCCGCCGTCGCCGCCGATCTCGCCGCGTGCCGATTCGGGCAGCACGGCCCGGCCAAAGCCGAGCTTGGCGGCCTCCTTCAGCCGGGCGGAAGTCTGCGCCACCGGCCGGACCGCGCCCGAGAGCGATATCTCGCCGAAATAGACCGCATCGGTCGGCAATGGCGCGTTCGCCAGCGAGGACACCAGCGCCGCCGCCGCCGCCAGGTCGGCCGCGGGTTCCTGGATTCGCAGCCCCCCGGCAACGTTCAGATAGACGTCGTAGCCTGATAGTTTGACCCCGCAATGGGCCTCCAGCACCGCCAGCACCATCGACAACCGGCTCGGATCCCACCCCACCACCGCCCGCCTGGGCGTGCCCAGCGTGGTCGGCGCCACCAGCGCCTGCAGTTCCACCAGCACCGGGCGGGTGCCTTCGATGCCGGCGAATACGGCGGTGCCGGGGCTGCCGATATCGCGTTCCGACAGGAACAGTTCGGAAGGGTTGGAAACCTCGCGAAGGCCGAGGCCCGTCATCTCGAACACGCCGATTTCATCGGTCGGGCCGAAGCGGTTCTTGACCGCGCGCAGGATGCGGAACTGTTGCGAGCCTTCGCCCTCGAACGACAGCACCGCGTCGACCATGTGCTCGACGACGCGGGGCCCCGCGATCTGTCCGTCCTTGGTGACGTGCCCGACCAGGATGATCGCCGCCCCGGATTTCTTGGCGAAACGAATCAGCGCCTGCGCCGAGGCGCGGACCTGTGTCACCGTTCCCGGCGCCGACTCCACCGTGTCGGTCCACATGGTCTGGATCGAGTCGATCACGATCAGCCGCGGCACCGCGCCCTCCGACAGGGTCGAGACGATGTCCTCGACCGAGGTTTCGGCCGCAAGCTGCACCGGCGCGTCCGCGAGCCCCAGCCGCTCGGCGCGCAGCCGCACCTGCGCGACCGCCTCTTCCCCTGAAATGTAGACCACGCGATGGCCGGCGCGGGCCATCAGGCTGGTGGCTTGCGTGAGCAGCGTCGATTTGCCGATGCCGGGATCGCCGCCGACCAGCAGCACCGAGCCGCGGACAAACCCGCCGCCGGTGACGCGATCGAGTTCGGTCATGCCGGAGGACAGCCGCGGGGCGTCCTCGGTCTTGCCGGTCAGCGATTCCAGCTTGAACGTCCGGCCCTTGCGCCGGGAGCGGATCGACACCGGCATCGAGGTCGCGCCTGATGTATCCTCCTCGCTCAGCGTGTTCCACTCGCCGCAGGAATCGCACTTGCCCTGCCAGCGATTATACGCCGCGCCGCAGTTCTGGCAGACAAAGGAGAGGGTGGATTTGGCCATGAAGATTCGGTCACTGAGGGCGATCTGATATCGGATGAATGGCCGACTCAAATCCTTCATCTTTAGGTAGAATAGCGGCTTGACTTTGTTGTTCCTATTTTGTTCTATAGCGTTTCTTGGCGACCGCGTCAAAGGAAGGAAATTCGATCGGAATCCTTTGTAAGGACTTTGACCTGCCCCTGAACTTTCATCCAGCGGCGATTAGAGTCTCGGCGGATTTTTTACTCCGTCTGGCGCGGGGGGAGCGACGCTACGCGATACGGCCCGTTCCCGGCGAGCAAGAAGATCGGATGAAATGGACATTTCATTCTTCAGCGAAATAGATAATTCTCAACTGCCGAGCTGCACCAATGCAGCCTTCGGGCTAAGGTCGTTGGGAGCTAGGAGTTGTAATCCCCAGAGCGGTCGCGCCCGGCTGCGTAAAGAGCATTTTCAGCCACTTCGTCACGACATCGAGGTGAGGCATCGCGGTATCCCCGAGCGGCCTAATAAGGCCAATTTCCCGACTCAGTATATTCTCATCGGAAACGCGCACGAGCCGCCGATCTTGCTCACCCATCAGCTGCGGCAACAGGGCCTTAGCCAACCCGACCGCGACGATTTCCCGGATCGTCTCGGTGCGACTGGCCTTAAAATCCGGTTCGATTTTTCCGGATGTCCTTGCCGTCCAGCGTGCCTCGGGCAAGTGTGCGTATGCATCCTCCAGTGTCGCCCAGGGCAAATCTGCGGGCTTCGCTCTCGCGGCCGCATATACGGCATATCTCACTGCGCCAAGTCGCTGCGCGTCGCCACCCATACGCTCGCGAGGTGAATCAAACCGTACCGCAACATCTGCCTCGCGACGCGTGAGGCTAAGGTTGCGATTGTCTGCAACTAGCTCGATGCGAAACTTTGCCTGCCGACGGAGAGCAACGAGCCCGGGGACCAGCAGATAGTCCACCAGGAACGGTACGGCGGTTATGCGAACCGTCCGTTGGAACACCTTCGACGACGGATGCCCCACCGCTTCCTCGGCGGAGCGCAGCGCGGAGTCTGCGGCCTCGATGTTAGCCAACGCCTCCCGAAACGAATGAGTTGCGTGAAGCCGCAGACCGTGCCGCTCGAAGATACGAGTTCCCAGCTTGGCCTCAAGACGCTTCACCCTCCGGGATACTGTCGTTGCATCCACATTGAGGCGGGCCGCCGCCGCCGCGACGGTGCCGAGCTGCGCAACCAACAGTGCACACTGCCAATTTTCCCATTCCATAAGCTGCATTATTGCATGTCTTGAACCGAAAGTCTCCACTTTATCAAGCATTTTCGCCGCTTACAGTTGAAGCTCACTTGGAGGAGAAGACCATGAGCAACGCAAAGACACTGTTGGAGTTCGCGGGTGTGCAGTCGAAGCCGGCAAACCTGACTGGTGCAACGGTCATCATCATCGATGCGCAAAACGAGTATGTCGACGGCCAACTGCCGCTGCATGGGATTGGGCAGGCCGTCGACAAGATTGCCGAATTGATAGCCCGCGCCAGAAAGGCCGGCGCACCTATTGTCCACATCGTCCACAAAGGGCGGGCGGGCGGCTTGTTCGATCCCGACGGGAATGGCGGAAAAATGATTGAGCGAGTTCTTCCATCCGGCGCAAGAGTTATTTCAAAGACACTACCGAATGCATTCGCGAAGACAGACCTAGACGCGCAGCTAAAGGCGATTGGAAACGATGCCATTATCATCGTCGGTTTCGCGACCCATATGTGCGTGAGTGCCACAGCACGCGCAGCGCTCGACCTCGGCTATCGCACCACAGTTGTTTCCGACGCAACTGCCACTCGAACGCTTCCCGATCCGACCGACAAAGGTAACATCGACGCTCAAGATGTTCATCGCGTAGCCCTCGCCGAACTTGCCGACCGTTTCGCTTCAGTCGTGTGCTTGAACGAGATTCCGCTCTGACGGACAGCACGCCCTTGGGATTTAAGATATTGATATTTGCAATCTAAGATAGATAAAATGTCAACGGACGCATCTATCGCACAATTCAACGCATCACGGCGTGATGTTGTCCCGCGTCCAGATACCGAGCGGCTGTTCGAGACCGCGAATGGTTCGGGGCGGCTGTTCGACAAGCCGCATGAAGTCGGCGTTCGAACTGCCGGTTTCGGTCCGTGCGCGCTGCACGAGATCGTCGCTGGCCACCAGGGCGCAGCCGAATTCGCGGGTCAGGGTCTCGAGGCGGCTGGCCGCGTTGACCGCCGTTCCGATGACGGCGAACTCCAGCCGGTTCAATCCGATATCGCCGAGCACGACCTCACCATAGTGCAATCCGATGCTGACCCGGATTGGCGGCTCGCCGCTTTTGTTGCGTTCCAAATTCAAAGCATCGATCGACCCGATCATGGCCTGCGCGCAGCGCAGCGCGTTGACGGCGTCGCGATCGCCGGTGAACGGCGTGCCGAAAGGTCGCCATCAGGCCGTCGCCGAGATATTTGTCCAGCGTGCCGTCGTGCCGGAACGCCTCGCGTTCCATCCGCTCGTGGAACAGCCGCAGCGTGCCGATGATCTCCACCGGGGTCCGGCCGTCCGCATAGGCGGTGAAATCGACGATATCGGCGAACAGCACGGCGACGTTCTGGGTGCGGACCTGCTTGAGGGGCTCGTCGTTTCGCGACAGCTGCGCGACGACATTGGGCGAAAAATAGCGAGCCAAATTGGTGCGTTCGCGTTCGATCCCGGCATGGCGGATCAACAGGGCGTTGGCGCGGCGCGCCGCCTGCGCCAGGATCATGGCGACGATCAGGAAGACAACGATCTGCTGGAACCGGGCGCCAAGACCGATCGCCGCGGGGTCGATGATATTGAACAATCTGACGTCGGCGCCAACAGCGGCCCGGACGCGTTCCGACAGCGCAGCGTGGGTTTCGGGCTGCAGATAGACCCAGCCGACGCCGATGGCCCACAGGGCGGAAGTCGAGATGCCCATCGTCACGACGGTGCGCACGAATAGGCCAGCGTCGCGGCCGCCAGGAAAACAAAGAAGTAGATGAAGCTGTCGAACCTGAACTGCATCGCGATCGGCCAATCGACCGTGCTCCAGGGATTGGGCACCACGCTCAGGAAAGTCAGCAGCGCCAGATCGCAAAACATCAGGACCAGCTCCGGCGGAGACCGGCCGGCCTTGCCGACCTTGAGCTGGGCCCAGCCGATGACGGCAAACAGGCCGAGCATCAGCACGTAGTAGATGACTTCCCAATTCGGATTGACGATCGGCAGCGTGACGGCGGTCACCGCCAGCGCGACCCAGCGGGCGCGAACCGCGAGCAGCAGGCCCTGGCGCTTGCTGTCCGCAAGCGCCGCCTCGGCGAATTTCACGGTGTCCTGCCGGACGCCGGCCCGTCCGGCTGCCGCGCTACCGGGATTGCTGATATCAGCCGCTTCCGCCAATGCGCTCAAGACGTCGCCCCCAGTCCAGACTTGCCGGATCATGCCCTATTTTAGACCCTCATGGTGAGGAGCGCGGAACGCGCGTCTCGAACCATGCGGCCCCGACCTTCCCCGCGGCCATCCTTCGAGACGCCGCGGAGCCTGTCATCGGGCCGCGCTTCCCGCGGACCCGTTGGCGGCTCCTCAAGATGAGGTCGAGCAATTTTGACGCAGTAGGATGATCACGAAAACGCAGTCCACAGCAGCGAGAGGCCGGCGGCCAGCATGATGGCGTCCAGCAGCAGGCGAAAGACACCGGGTTCGAGCCGCAGCACGATGCGCCTGGCGATAAAGGCGCCCGACATCAGCGAGGCGCCGGCGACCAGGCCCTTGAGTGCAATATCCGGCGTCAGCGCGCCGAAGCGCTCGAAGGTCACCGATTTGCTCAGGTAGAGTCCGAGCGAACTGGCGGCCTCGGTGGCGAGAAATGCGCCTTTGGTCAGCCCGAACGACAGAAACAGCGGCACGCTGAGCGGACCGGTCGAAACCACGATGCCGGTGAGATAGCCGATGACCGCGCCGCCCACCGCCAGATGCCAGAGCTGCGCCTTGAGCTGATGGCGCGCCAGCCAGTGCCGCAGCGGCACCATGGCGATCAGGAACAGGCCGATTGCGATCTCGACGGTGCGCGCCGGCAGCGCCAGCAGCGTCCGCGCCCCGAGCGCCGCGGCCGGAATGCCTGTCAGCGAATAGGCGAGACAGGCGCGCCAGTCGACCTCGCGCCACCAGGCCAGAATGCGCGACAGGTTCGCCATCACCGCCGCGACCGCCATGATCGGCACCGCCTCCTTCGGCCCATAGTGATTGACCAGTACCGGCATCAGCATGATCGACGCACCGGTGCCGACGATGCCCGAGAGGGTGCCGGCGACAAGCCCGGCCGCGAGGACGAAGACGAAGCTCAAGCGATGCGATCTCCGCGACGGTTCGGGCGAGAGCGGAAACAGTAGCAACTTCCGGATAGCGATGTCATGGCGGCCGCCGCCGCACAGCGTAGGCGTTGCCGCGAAGATCGCATATTGCGCGGCTGGCGGTCGAAGCCAAAGCTGCTAGGATAGGCTCAAACCACACGAACGGAGGATCGCCATGGACGCCGTGACACCGAAGGGCGGGCAGACCGCGGACGCTCATTCCCATCTGGTTCGCCCCGACAGCATGGAATGGCAAAAGACGCGCTTCCCCGGCTGCGAAGCCAAGACGCTGCTGTTCGATCGCAAGACCGGCTTAATGACCGCACTGATGCGGTTCGCGCCGGGCGCGGTGTTGCCCGACCACGAACACGTCAACATCGAGCAGACCTATGTCCTCGAAGGCTCGCTCGTTGACAAGGAAGGTCCGGCGCAGGGCATCGAATGCAAGGCCGGCGAATTCATCTGGCGCGAGGAGGGCAGCCGCCATGTCGCCTGGTGTCCGCAAGGCGGGCTGATGCTGGCGATCTTCCAGGTGCCGAACAAGTTCTTCGAGGCCAACGGCCGCGTCATCGACGCCGCCGGCGAGGACTGGGATGCGGCCTGGGGACACACCCGAAAATAATCCTCCTAACGCAGCACGATCCACGCCGGCGCATGGTCGCTGGCGCCTTCCTCGCCCCGAACCTTGCGGTCGACGCCGGCCTTGCGCAGGCGCGGCGCAATCGCCGGGCTCAGCAGCAGATGATCGAGCCGCAGTCCGGCGTCGCGCGGCCAGCGGTTGCGCTTGTAGTCCCAGAACGTGAACATCGGTTTTTCCGGGTGCAACGTCCGGATCGCATCCGTCCAGCCCTGGTCCACCAGCGCCTTGAACGCCGCGCGGCTCTTCGGCTGGATCAGCGCGTCCTGGTCCCATGACTTTGTCGGATAGATATCGAGTTCGGTCGGCGCGACGTTGTAGTCGCCGGCCAGCACCACCGGGATATCCTGTTTGAGCAGTTTGCCGGCGTGCGAGCGCAGCCGCCTGAACCAGTCGAGCTTGTAGTCGAATTTCGGCCCGGGCTGCGGATTGCCGTTCGGCAGATAGATGCTGGTGACGATGATGCCGTTGACGGCGGCCTCGATGTAGCGCGCCTCGTCATCCCCGCGATCGCCCGGCAGCGCGGTGCGCGTCAATACCGGTTCGGCGTTGCGGGCCAGAATGGCGACGCCGTTCCAGGTCTTCTGTCCGCGCCATACCGCGCCGTAGCCGGCCTTGTTGATTTCCACAATCGGGAAATCGGCATCGGTCGATTTCAGTTCCTGAAGCGCCACGACGTCGGGTTTGGCCGCGCGCAGCCAGCGCAACAGGTTGGGCAGGCGGCGGTTGACATTGTTGATGTTGAATGTCGCGATCTTCATGTAAAGCTCGCCGGTGTCACGGTATTTTTCGCCTGACACTTCGGCCCGAACGGAGGCGGCCAGGGAGCTGCAAGCCTCCCATTCGCCTTTGCATGGGGTTGTTTTCGCAATTTTGTTTTTGGCCCGGCGGTGGGCGCGCTAGGTGGAAGCCGCGGCAGGCTGCGCCGGGGGCGCGGCGGGGGGTTCTGCAGTGACGTCGCCGCCCTTGTAGATCCGCGCATAGCGCTTGCCGAGGCTGGTCAGCACTTCATAGCCGATGGTGCCGAAATGGTGGGCAAGTTCGTCGACCGTGATGCCGTCGCCGATCAGCGTCACCCAATGGCCGCGCCGCACGGCGCTCCTTTCGAGATCGGTGACGTCGACCGCCGTCAGGTCCATGGAGATCCGCCCTGCGATCGGGCAGCGCTTGCCGGCGACCACGACTTCGGCGCCGCGGGTGCCGTCATTGGCGCTGGCGGCGCGGAAATAGCCGTCGGCGTAACCCGCCGAGATGATCGCTATTCGGGTCGGACGCCGCGCGGTCCAGGTGCCGCCATAGCCGACGCTGTCGCCGCGCTCGACATCGCGGATCTGCACGATGCGCGCCTTCAGCGCGACCACGGGCTGCATCGGGTTGTCGGCTTCGGGCGTCGGATTGATGCCATAGAGGGCGGCTCCCGGCCGTGCCAGATCGAACTGGAATTGCGGGCCCAGGAATACGCCGGACGAATTCGCAAGCGACTTTGACACCCCGGAGAACAGGCTCGCGATCTCGCGAAAGGCAGTGAGTTGCCTGGCGTTGGCGGGATTGTTGAGCAGCTCCGCGGACGCGAGATGACTCATGACGAGGGTGATGCCGTGGTCGCCCGCGGTGATGCGTGGGATGATGCCCTGCGCTTCCGTCACCGTCATGCCAAGCCGGTTCATGCCGGTGTCGATGTGAATGGCGGCGCCGCCCGACCAGCCGGAGCGGCGGCAGAACACGTCCCATTCCGCGAGTTCATTGAGGTCGCCGATGACGGGCTTGCAGTCGATGCTGGCGTAGGCCTCGCCGGTGTTCTGGAAGAATCCGTCCAGCACGTAGATCGCAGCCGCCGGCGCCGCGCCGCGGACCACGCGGGCTTCATCGAGGGTGGCGACGAAGAACGTCTTGCAGCCGGCGGCGGACAGCGCGCGCGCGACTTGTTCAGCGCCGCAGCCATAGGCGTTCGCCTTGATCACGCCGGCGCATTCGGCAGGCACCGCGGTCTTTTCGAGCTTGCGCCAGTTGGCGACGATGGCGTCGAGATCCACGGTCAGCACGCCGGTCGCGCTCGCGAGCGCGGCGGCCTGGTTCGCCTCAGGCGAAAGCAGGGTGGCTTGCGGCATGGATTTGGGATCGGGGGCGATGTTCATGCCGCATTTTACGCGGCGGGGGGCGACGGTTCAACCGCGCCAGCCACCTCAATGGCCCCGTTCCGGCACGTTGCCGTCGTGCGCCAGGTCGCTGAAGCGCGTGAACTGGCCCTCGAACTGGAGCTCGACCGTCCCGGTGGGGCCGTGGCGCTGCTTTCCGATGATGACTTCGGCCTTGCCGTGAACCAGCGACATGTCGAGCTGCCATTTTTCGTATTCGGGGGTGCCGATGCGCGGCTCCTTGTTGGCCAGGTAGTATTCCTCGCGGTACACGAAGATCACCACGTCGGCGTCCTGTTCGATCGAACCGGATTCGCGCAAATCCGCCAGCTGCGGTCGCTTGTCGTCGCGGTTTTCGACCTGACGCGAGAGCTGCGACAGCGCGATGATGGGAACATTGAGCTCCTTGGCCAGCGCCTTGAGGTTGGTGGTGATCTCGGTCACTTCCTGCACGCGGTTGTCGGAGCGCTTGCCCGATCCCTGCAGAAGCTGGATGTAGTCGATCACGATGAGGTCGAGGCCCTTCTGCCGCTTCAGCCGGCGCGCCCGCGCGGTGAGCTGCGAGATCGACAGGCCGCCGGTTTCGTCGACGTAAAGCGGAAGCGACTGCAACTCGATGGAGTAATCGCGGATTTTTTCGAAATCGGTTTCGGTAATGCCGCCGCGGCGGATCATGCTGGAAGCGATGCTGGTTTGTTCGGCGAGGATACGCGTGGCGAGCTGTTCGGCGGACATTTCGCAGGAGAAGAAGCCGACGATGCCGCCATTGACGGATTTCATGGTGCCGTCCACCTGCACCTCGGCGCGATGCGCCTTGGCGACGTTGTAGGCGATGTTGGTGGCCAGCGCCGTCTTGCCCATGCCGGGGCGGCCGGCGACGATGATCAGGTCGGAGGGTTGCAGGCCGCCCATCTTGACGTCGAGGTCCCGCAGGCCAGTGGCAATGCCGGACAGGTTCCCGTCACGCTGAAAGGCTTTCGCCGCCATGTCGACGGCGACCGTGAGCGCCTGTGAAAAGCGCTGGAAGCCGCCATCATAGCGGCCGGACTCGGCGAGTTCGTAAAGCTGGCGCTCGGCATCCTCGATCTGCGCGCGCGGGGCGAAATCCACCGGCGCGTCGAAGGCGACGTTGACCATGTCCTCGCCGATACGGATCAGGTCGCGGCGCAGCGCCATGTCGTAGATGGTGCGGCCGTAGTCCTGCGCGTTGATGATCGTGGTCGCCTCGGCAGCCAGGCGGGCGAGGTATTGGCCGACCGTCATTCCACCGATGTCGGTCTCCGCCGGCAGGAACGTCTTCAGCGTAACGGGGGTGGCCACCTTGCCCATCCGGATCAGGCTGCCGGCGGTCTCGAAAATCGTCTGGTGAATGGGTTCGAAGAAATGCTTCGACTCGAGGAAGTCGGAAACCCGGTAGAACGCGTCGTTATTGACCAGGATCGCGCCCAACAAGCTCTGTTCCGCCTCGATATTGTGCGGCGCGCTTCGAAACGACGGGGTTCCCACGTCGGGAGCGAGCTTGAGGACGTTCGAATCAGTCGGAGCCATGGGCCAGATTATGCTTCGGATTGTTGACGTTGTCGGGATTCCGGGAATCGCGGAAGCGGGGCGCGATAAAGCGCCACTCCCAGGGAGAGTGGAAGAGTGAAACCCCCTTATGCACGATTCACACATGCGAGGTGTGAATCCGGACCGGCCCGCGCATTCTCCTTGACGACGTTTAAGCCGGAAGCGGGTAATACCGACAAGTTCCGCTGAAAATACCGGCGATCCCTAGGGGGAACCTGACCTCATCGCGCGCTGAACCGGGGCAAGGGCGACCAGGCGTTTCAACTCGCGCTCTCAGGTGTTGGTCAGATCAGGATAAGATAGATCAACGCAACCAGCGCAGCGCCCACGCCGGCCGCGATCAACGCGTAGTCGGTCCTGGTTTCGGCATCGAAGGATGCTGGATGCTTCCGCTGCTTCATAACCGACGTCTACGGCAGACCGCCGGTTTCTTGTGTGAAGCAGATCACATCGACTCGATTTTTGCTCGCGGCGGCAGGACGCAATCGCGAACCTGGTCGCGACCCCTCGGCCGGCGTTCGTCAGCGCTGCCTGCGGCCGGTCCTACCGCATGCGAATCTGAGGCGCGTGTTGGCGCAGCGTCCTATTCGCCGGCCAGTTGCAGCCGCGGCTGTTTTCCCAGTTCGATCCCGCGAAGCCGCGCTTCTTCCCCCACAATGTAGTCGCGCGTCATCGGCACCACGCCCTGGCGCTTGGCGATCTGGATCTGGAAATTCATCAGGTTCTGTTTTCGGAACGACATTTCCGAACCCGCCAGGTAAAATTCCCACATCCTGGCGAACCGTTCGTCGTAAAGGCGCACGGCTTCTTCCCGCCGCGCCATGAAGCGCTCGCGCCAGGCTTTCAGCGTCTCTGCATAGTGCAGCCGCAGGATCTCGATGTCGCAGACCAGCAGGCCGGCTTTCTCGATCGCGGGAAGCACCTCGGAGAGGGCGGGAATGTAGCCGCCGGGAAAGATGTATTTGGTGATCCAGGGGCTCGTGACATCGGGTCCGGTGGAACGGCCGATCGAGTGCAGCACCATGACGCCGTCATTATCCAGCAATTCGGCGCATCGCCTGAAATAGGTTTCATAGAAGCCGACGCCGACATGCTCGAACATGCCAACCGAGACGATCCGGTTGAAGCGACCGGGGATGTCGCGATAATCGCTGAGCACGAACCTCGCCGTCCGCGACAGGCTGTTCTCGCTCGCCCGCGCGTTGGCGACCTGCAATTGTTCCGACGACAACGTAATTCCCGTGACCTCGGCGCCGGTCATCTCAGCCAGGTAGAGACCAAGACCTCCCCAGCCCGAGCCGATGTCGAGCACGCGGGCGCCGCGCCCGATCAGAAGCTTGGCGGCCAAGTGCCGTTTCTTGGCGAGCTGGGCGTCGTCGAGCGAGGCATCCGGGGTTTCGAAATAGGCGCAGCTGTATTGCTTGTCGGCGTCCAGGAACAGGGAATAGAGACGTTGGTCGAGGTCGTAGTGATGGGCAACGTTGTTCCGTGCCCGGCCGCGCCCGTTGAACTGCCGGATATGCCGGCCGAAATACCGAAGCCACCACTGAGCCTTGGCCCAGCCCGGCACCATCTCGGGCTGGTCCAGCAGGATTTCGAGCGCGTCGGCGATGGAACCGTCCTCCACCACGAAGGTGCCATCCATATAGGCTTCGCCGAACGCCAGTTCGGGATTGAGCAGGATCCGCAGTTGCGTCCGTTGGCTCAGGAAGCGGACCGACACCGGACGGCCAGTGCCGTCACCGCAGGTGAATCTGGTTCCGCCCGCGGCAGTGAAGGTGATCGTGCCGCGGCGAACGAATTGTTCCAAGAAATAACGCAGCAAACGATCCATCAGAGCACCAATGGAACGACCGGCGATTACACCCAACGCGCGATGGAGGCGATGTTCCAGACGGCGTTGGAACCAACATAGTACTGATGCTGCCACAGCGCTAGTGCCTTGTGGTCAAAGGAGATATTTCCGGCGGCCGCGATCCACGCGGGCGCGTGATCAGTGCGCTTCCATTCGCGGCGTAATCGGCTAAAAGGTGACGGCCGCCGTCCGCGTGGCGCGTCGCCGGAGGCGATTCCAGATCTGGAGAAGCAGGGAATGGTGAGCCGAGCGCTCAGTTTGGCGACGGTGACGCTGCTGATCGTCTGCCTCACAGCGGGGCCAGTGCGGGCGCAGGAAAACCTCGACGCCGGCAAGAGCCCCTCCCAGATATTCTCGGGAACCTGCAGTGCCTGTCACAAGAGCCCCCGTGGCCTGCTGAAGAACGTGCCGGCCTCGTCGCTGCCGGGCTTTCTCCGTCAGCACTATACGACAGGGAGCCAGATGGCCTCGCTGCTTGCCGGGTTCCTCATCTCCAATGGCGCTGCCGATCCCCGCTACCAGGCAAAGGATCAGCCCAGGCAGAAGGACGCCAAGCAGGACGGCCGGCCGGATCAGCCCGACCGCTTCGGCCGCAGGCCACCTGCGGGTGTACCGGCAGCCGAGGCTTCCCGACCGCAACTGGAAGAAGGAAGGCCGCAAGGCGAGGGCGGGCGTCCCGGCCGCGACGCCAAACGGCTTGCCAGGCCGACCGTTGCTCCCGATGGCGACCGGCCGGCTGATGGTCAGACGCCGGCGCAGGCTGCATCTGACAGCAAGACTGGCGGCAAGCAGAAGCCTGCCAAACGCGCCAAGCCCGGCGGCGACGAGCCGTCGAAAGCGGAGGAAGCCGCCCGGGGGCAGGCAGCAAAGGACGAATCGTCGACCGAGGCCGCCGGGGCGGAAGGCAGCAAGGCCGAGGCGGCCAAGACCGAAGGCGACAAGCCGGAGGCAGCCAAGCCTGGTGGCGCGGCCAGCAACCCCGCCGGCGAGGCCGACACGCCCACCGACGAGAGCAAGTCTGAAACCGCCAAGGTGAGCCCACTCAAGGAGAGCGCCGGCAACGAGCCCGCGCCGCTTCGGCCTGATTCGGTGCCGCCGGTCACGACGGCTCCGCCATCCCCTGCCGCCGTCGGCGGGCCTGAGCCTGCGGCGGGTTCGCCGGCTGCTGCTCCGGGGACACCGGCATCCGCAGCACCTCCCGCGACCACGGCTACGGCGCCTGTCTCCCCACCGGCACCCGTCGGCCTGCCGGCACCGCCGATTTCGCGATAAGCTTCGCGCCCGCTTGGAAACCGACACCCGCTTGACCGAATCTAGAGCGTTGCTCTAGAGTAAGAATCCAGTGCGGGATTCAAAATCAGGGTGGGGTAGGTGCGCGAAGATTTGCTGGCAGCGGGATTGGCGGTGTTCGACCGCGACGGCTACGAAGGCGCAACCGTGGCCGCCATTCGAACCCGCGCGCGGGCTTCCAACGGCAGCTTTTTCCATTTCTTCCGCTCCAAGAAGGAACTCGCCGGAACCCTGTTCCTGGAAATCCTCGGGCGCTATCACGCAGCGCTGCTGGCGGCGGTCGATGAATCCTGCGGCGCGCGGGAAGGCGTGGCCCGGCTGATCCGCGCGCATCTGGACTGGGTGGTGAACTCCAGGCGCGAGGCCCGCTATCTCTTCGAGATTTCCCGTGGCGAATGGAGCGAGGATATCCGAGACGCGCAGCGCGCACTGAATTTGCGCCTGGCGGAAGCGGTCGAGCAGTGGCGTGCCCCGTTACTCGCGCGCGGTGAATTGCGGCCGATGTCGGCGCCGATGTTCTTCAGCCAGATCATCGGGCCGGCGCAGATATTCTGCCGGGCCTGGCTCTCGGGCCGCGACCGCGCCGACCCCACCAGCCAGATCGACATCCTGATCGACTGCGCCATCCGTTCGGTTGTCGTGACCGAACCCATTACAAAACCCGGTGAAACACCATGATTGATCCCGATTTTGCTCCGATCGCCACCCGCATCCGCGAGCATGTCGGGCGGCAGGGTTTCATGACTCATATCGGCGCGCGGATATCCGAGCTGACGCGGGGCGCATGCACGCTCGCGGTAGACCGGCGGCCGGAGCTCTTGCAGCAGCACGGCCTTTTCCACGGTGGCGTCACCGCCTTCCTGATCGACAATGCGACCACCATTGCGGCCGCGACCTCGCGCGGGCAATCGGCGCTGACGGCGGAGTACAAACTGAATTTGCTTTCGCCGGCGACCGGCGAGCGTCTGATCTGCCGGGCGCGCGTCATCAAGCCGGGACGTCAGGTCGCCGTCGTTGCGGCCGATGTGTTTTGCGTGACCGAGGGCGTGGAAAAGCACACCGCGACCGCCCTGGCCTCGATCGCGATGCTCGACGAGCAGGCGGCGGCCAGAATGCCGAGCCCGGCCTGACGCGGCCGGGCTCGAATTCAAGACCATTCGAGCGGTAGAGGCGTTACTGCTCGCTGGCCGGGGCCGGCGCCACGTCGTCGTGCTGGGCTTCCGGGTCGAAGAATTCGCCTGCGGCGGCGAGCGCCTCGGCGGCGGCGTCCTGGTCCTCCTGACGGGTCGAGATGTCCTCGCCACGGTTGATGCGCTCGGCCTCGTCGGCACTGCGTGCCACGGTGACGCTGACGCTGACTTCGACTTCCGGATGCACCGCGATGGCGATCGTGTGCTTGCCGATGGTCTTGATCGGCGCATCCAGCATCACCTGGCTTCGGCTGATGGTGACGCCGTCCGCCTCGAACGAGGCGATGATATCGCGCACATTGACCGAGCCGAACAACTGGCCGGTCTCCGAGGCTTGCCGCAGCAAGACCACGTTGCGCCCGTTGATCTTCTCCGCCACCTTGGTCGCCTCGCCCTTGGCCTTGAGGTTGTTGGCCTCAAGTTCGGCCTTCATGCCGTCGAACTTCGCGCGGTTGTCCGAGGTGGCGCGCAGCGCCTTGCCGCGCTTGAGCAGAAAATTGCGGGCGAACCCGTTCTTGACGCGGACGACTTCGCCCATCTGACCGAGTTTGGCGACGCGTTCCAGCAAGATGACTTCCATGTTCGTTCTCCTTTTCAGTATTCGGTTTTCAATTCAGGGGATGGTTGGCGTTTCAGGAAGCGGGCAAGGGCGGCGGCTTGCCGCGCAAATAGCGTTGGCGAATTCCGAAGACGGCATCTGCAAGACCGAGCGCGATCATCGCCAGCACCGGCCAGCCAAACACCATGACGAGGGCGTAGGCGCAGGAGAGAAAGAAGGCGCGGCTCTTGAGCGCAAGCGTCACCGTGTGCAGGACGGCAAAGCCGGTCAAGGCGTAGGCCATCATCAGCGCGGCGGTCGCGATCTGCGCGAACATCGCAAGCAGCCCGCCGGTAAAGCAGAAGGCCAGCGCGACCGACAATGCCACCATTGTCATCGGCGGCAATTCCGCGGTCTTCAGATCGGGCCAGGCCCGATGCAGCCGGCCGGACGTCGCCGTGATCTTGGCCGCGAGCCAGAGGTTGAGCGTCAACGTCATCATGGCGACGATCGTTGCGGCCGCCGGCGCGATAATCGCAAGGGCTGCGACCCAACGTTCGATGTCGCCTGGGGGCACCGTATCGCGCGGCCCGAGAATTCGCGAGAGGCCGCGCCGCAACGAGTTGGCGATCGCCTCGGCGTCGGTCCCAAGCGTCAGCATGGCCGCGATCGTGGTCATCGCGGCAAAGCCTGCGATCCACAGCAGGATGCGGCCGATCGGATACCATTCGAGCGGCGGCGCGACCGGCGCCGAACCATTGCCCGGGGCTGCATCGGGCACCGGGCGTCCCAGCAGCGCGAGATGGCCAAGCCACCAGGCTGGCACGGCCACGGTGATCACGAAGGCGATGCAGTAGGCCAGGCCGAAGACCGCGCCCAGCCCGGAAGCCGCCACGATGCCGCCGACCGTCGCTGCGATCGGTCCCCACCCCAGGGCCGCCACCATCAGCGGCAGCGGCGCCAGATAGAACAACAGCAACGAGATCAGCGCGCCCGAAATGATCGAGGCGAACATCAGCGCCGACGCGCAGCCGGCTGCAAGACCAATGAGGACAATCGCGATCATCAGCTGTCCCGCTCCTTTCGAGCGGTTAGAGGTCGTCTCGACCCCAACCATCGGCGACCGGACGACCCGGAAGCCTTATGAAGCATTGCGACCGGCGGCGCGAAGGCCGCCGGTCGAAGACGTCCTAGCGAATGACGTAGGGCAGCAGGCCGAGGAAACGCGAGCGCTTGATGGCGCGCGCGAGCTCACGCTGCTTCTTGGCGGATACGGCGGTGATGCGGCTCGGCACGATCTTGCCGCGCTCGGAGACGTAGCGCATCAGCAGCTTGGAGTCCTTGTAGTCGATCTTGGGCGCATTCGGGCCCGTGAAAGGGCAGGTCTTGCGGCGGCGGAAAAACGGACGGCGTGCACCAGCTTCAGCCATGATGATTATTCCTCTTCCGTCGCTTCAACAACGTCCTCGCGCGGCCGGCGCGGGCCACGGTCGCCGCGGAATCCGCCGCCATCGCGATCACCCCGGAATCCGCCTTCGCGGTCGCCGCGGAAACCGCCGCCGCGATCGTCACGCTCGCGGTCACGATCGGCCTTGCGCATCATCGCCGAGGGGCCTTCCTCGTGCTCTTCGACGCGGACGGTGAGATAGCGGATGACGTCTTCGCTGATCCGCTCCTGTCGCTCGATCTCGGATACCGCGGCGGAGGGCGCATCGATGTTCATCAGCACGAAATGGGCTTTGCGATTCTTGTTCATGCGGTAGGTGAGCGAACGCACGCCCCAGTTCTCGGTCTTGGTGATCTTGCCGCCAAGCCCTTCGACGATGCCCGTCATCTGGGTGGTCAGTTCTTCGACCTGCTGGGTGCTCGCATCCTGGCGCGCGAGAAAAACATGCTCATAAAGAGGCATGGGTGTCCTTTCCTGTGTTGGCGCAGTTCCCGGCGGCAAGCCCTTCGAGACCTTCGGAAAGGACTCGATACTGCTCAGAAGGCGGAAGCACGGGACGACGGGCCGACTGGCCCTGCCACATCAACATCGCCAAGAAGGGTGAGATTGCTGGGACCGTCCGTTCAGCTCCCGGCCGGGATCTACGGATGCGCGGGTTATAAGGATTTTCGGCGCGCTGGCAAGGCTCGCCAGCGGCCGGAGCCTCCAGCCTTGATTTATTTGTTTGTATATCATACAAATAATGCAAGCGAGGGAAAAATGGCTCCCAAATCGGTCCAGACAGCTCCTAAGGGGAAGCCCGGCGATCCAAAGCACGACGCCCGCGCCACCCGTTCGGCCGGACGACAGATGCGCTCGCGGCTGTTGGACAAGGCCAGCGGGCTGTTCAAGGAGCGGGGTCTTTCCGGCGCGTCGATCTCGGACATCGCGCGGGCGGCCGAAGCGTTTCCGAGCCAGATCACCTATTACTTTCGTACCAAGGAAGCGCTGTTCGTGGAGGCTGCGTGCCGCGACATGCTGTATGTGGCGCGCGCGGCCGAACAGGCGGCAGCGAACGCCCGCACGCCGCAGGAATATACCTGCGCGCTGGTCGAGGCCGTCACGGCGACGGATTCGGTCGCCTTTTTTGCCGAAGCGCTGACGCTCACCCGCCGCCGCCAGGACCTCGCCCCGCTGGTCGAGCGCACCATCGAGCGGCTTCACGGCGAGGGGATGCGGGCCTATGCCGGCCAGATCGAGCGGCACGGCTGGCAAAGCTTGCGCGATCCCGACACCAGTTCGCGGCGGTTCTGGGCGGTCGCGCTCGGCGTCATGGTGGAGGGCTATGCCATGGGCCGGTCGGCCAAGGAACTGTGCAGGGACATGCTGCGCGTCCTGGGCGATCAGGCCACCGCGAAGGCCACCGGCGACAAGGCCCGGCTGCGTGTGGTTGGCGATCGGGACGCGCCCGATTCAGACCAACCCGATTGGAAGAGATCACCATGACCGCGCTTCGCATGCGAGCCCGTGACTTCCTCGCCGAGGATCAATTGATCGCGGTGCGCCGCCGCGTAACGTGGAAGGGCGCAGCCCTGATTGCGCATGCCTGGGCGCTGATCCTGGGGTCGATCACGCTGGTGGCGTGGTGGCCCAATCCGCTGACCTTTCTGCTCGCGGTTGGCGTCATCGGTTCGCGGCAGCTCGGGCTTGCCATCCTGATGCATGACGGCGCGCATGGGTGCCTGTCGGCGAACGAGAAGGTCAACCTGACCCTGAGCCAGTGGTTTTGCGCCTACCCCATCTTCGCCGAGACCCGCGCCTACCGCCGCTATCATCTGCAGCACCATGCCCGCACGCAGCAGGAGGATGATCCTGATCTGGTGCTGTCGGCACCGTTTCCGATCACCGCGATGAGTTACCGCCGCAAGTTCTTTCGCGATATCTCCGGGCAGACCGGGTATCAGCAACGCAAGGCGCAGCTACTAAACGCGCTCGGCCCCGCCGACTGGCCGCTCGCCCGGCGCGTCGCGCATTTCCGCGAGAAACTTGGCCCGCAACTGGCCGTCAACGCGGTGCTGTTCGCCGGCCTTGCCGCCGCCGGCGTATGGTGGGCCTATCCGCTGTTATGGCTGTTGCCGCTCCTGACCTGGCAGATGGTCATTACCCGCATCCGCAACATCGCCGAACATGCCGTGGTTCCGGACTCTTCGGATCCCTTGCGCAATACAAGGACCACGCACGCGAACTTCCTCGAGCGGCTGTTCATTGCGCCGTATTACGTGAACTATCATCTGGAGCATCATCTGCTGTTCTATGTGCCCTGCTACAACCTGCCGCGCGTCCATCGGATACTTTCCGAGAGTCGTTTTGCGGATCGCATGGAGGTGCAGCCCAACTACGCCACCGTACTGCGGTTGGCGACTGCCAGGCCAGACCATGAGGATCGGCCGGGCGACGTCGTGAGCAGCGTGCGCCGCGCCCGAGCCGGGAAGGAAGTCGGCGGCGACCAGCAAGCGGGCGGGTTCTAGGGCGCCAATTGGGAAGAAGCCCTCGCGATTCCGCAGCGCGGCTTGACATCACGGCCCCCGTCAGTGTCTTACGGCCCCATTCCAATGAGGGGGCGCCGATGACGGCCGCATTTACTTTTCCGGGGCAAGGTTCCCAGGCCGTCGGCATGGGCAAGGCCCTGGCGGAAGCCTTTCCGGCCGCGCGCGCCGTGTTCGACGAGGTCGATGCCGCGCTCGGCGAAAAGCTGACCGCCATCATCTGGGACGGCCCGGCCGAAACCCTCCAGCTCACCGAGAACGCCCAGCCTGCGCTGATGGCAGTGTCGCTAGCGACGCTGCGGGTGCTGGAGGCCGAGGCGGGCTTTTCCGTGGGGCGGGATGCGGCTTTTGTCGCCGGCCATTCGCTCGGCGAATACTCCGCGTTGGCCGCGGCCGGCAGCCTCAGCATCAGCGACACCGCGCGGCTGTTGCGCACCCGCGGCCTTGCGATGCAGCGGGCAGTGCCGGTCGGCGCCGGCGCCATGGCCGCGCTGCTTGGGCTCGACTATGAGGCCGCGGTGGCCGTCGCCGACGAAGCCGCCCAGGGGCAGGTTTGTCAGGCCGCCAACGACAATGGCGGCGGGCAGGTGGTGGTGTCCGGCGACAAGGCCGCCGTCGAACGCGCGCTCGATATCGCCAAGACCAGGGGCGCCAAGCGCGCCATGCTGCTGCCGGTGTCGGCGCCGTTCCATTGCCGGCTGATGCAGCCTGCGGCCGATGCAATGGCGAAAGCCTTGGCTGATGTGACGATCAAGCCGCCGGCCTCGCCGCTGGTTTCGAACGTGCTGGCGGCTCCGATCACCGATCCCGACGAAATCCGCCGCCGCCTGGTCGAGCAGGTCACCGGTACCGTGCGCTGGCGCGAGTCGGTGGCCTACATGGCCGGGAACGGCGTCACGCTGTTTTTCGAAATCGGCGCCGGCAAGGTGCTGAGCGGGCTCGTCAAACGCATCGCCGACGGCGCGGTCGGCGTATCGATCGGCGGCCCCAACGACATTGCCGCCGCCAGGGACGCATTGGCGGCTTCGGCCTGAAGCTCCCGAAAGGAGATATCGATGTTCGATTTGACGGGCAGGACGGCGCTGGTCACCGGCGCGACCGGCGGCATCGGCGGAGCGATCGCCCAGGCGTTGCACACGCAGGGCGCGACGGTGGCGATTTCGGGCACCCGCCGCGAGGTGTTGGATTCCTTTGCCGGCAAGCTTGGCGAGCGTGTCCACGTGCTACCGTGCAACCTGTCCGACAGCGCCGAGGTCGAGGCGCTGGTGCCGGCGGCTGAAGCCGCCATGGGACAGGTCGATATCCTGATCGCCAATGCCGGCATTACGCGTGACAACTTGTTTGTGCAGTTGCGTGACGAGGACTGGGATGACGTCATCAAGGTCAATCTGACCGCGACCTTCCGTCTGGCGCGCGCTGCGACGAAGCTGATGATGCGCAAGCGGTTCGGCCGGATCATCGCGATCACCTCGATCGTCGGCGTGACCGGCAATCCCGGTCAGGCCAACTACACGGCGTCGAAAGCCGGGATCATCGGCCTGATCAAGACGCTGGGCGCGGAATATGCCAAGCGCAACGTGACCGCCAACTGCATTGCGCCCGGTTTCATCAAGACGCCGATGACGGACGCACTTAACGACAAGCAGCGCGAGGCCATCCTGGCCAAGGTCCCCGCGGCGCGACTCGGGACGCCGGAGGATATCGCCGCGGCGGCCGTCTATCTCAGTTCGAACGAGGCAGCCTACGTCACCGGCCAGACGATTCACGTCAACGGCGGAATGGCCATGTTTTGAACCGGTTGTTGCCCCGATCGAAGCGGCCGAGGCTCGTTTGCCGGGGGCGGTCGAGGCTTGTGGTCAAGGCTTGGGAAGTGTGATAACCGAACCCCCGACGGGTGGGCAAACAAGGCCATTGCAGGACTCTGAAACCCTGTATATTGGCGTGGCGACGCCTGCCGTTCGCCGGGGCTTCTATCGGCTACCACCGAGCCGAATCAAGACACCGGGCCGAATCAAGACGATGCGCGAAAGCGAAGGAAGTTTAACGACCACGATAGCTCGTAGCGTGTCTGTAGCGTCTTGGGGTCGGGTCCAATGGAACAAGTACGAGGTTGAACGATGAGTGAGATTGGCGAGCGGGTTAAGAAGATTGTGGTCGAACATCTCGGTGTTGAACCGGAGAAGGTTGTCGACAACGCAAGTTTTATTGACGACCTCGGCGCCGACAGCCTCGACACCGTCGAGCTTGTGATGGCATTTGAAGAAGAGTTTGGCTGTGAGATTCCCGACGACGCCGCCGAGACGATCTTGACCGTCGGCGACGCGACCAAGTTTCTCGAAAAAAACGCGAAGAGCTGACGCCCCGGGCGGTTGGAGACAAAGCCGGACGGGCCGTTGTCGAACGGCCCCCCGGTTTCTTGTTGTGGACCGTTGATTCCGGGCTGGAGTTTTGACATGAGGCGGGTTGTCGTCACTGGGCTGGGCATGGTTACGCCGCTCGGCTGTGGCGTTGACGCCACGTGGAAGCGCATGCTCGACGGCCAGAGCGGGGCGCGGAAGATCGACACTTTCGAAGTCGCCGATCTCTCCAGCCGGATCGCCTGCGTGGTTCCGCGCGGCGACGGCACCGACGGCACCTTCAATCCGGATCAATGGATGGAGCCGAAGGATCAGCGCAAGGTCGACGACTTCATTATCTTTGCGATGGCCGCCGCGCGCCAGGCGCTCGACGACGCCGGCTGGCATCCCGTGAGCGAAGAAGAAAAATGCGCGACCGGCACCCTGATCGGTTCAGGGATCGGCGGGCTGTCCGGCATCGCCGATACCGCGCTGCTGCTGAAGGAGCGGGGGCCGCGCAAGATATCGCCCTTCTTCATCCCCGGACGCCTGATCAACCTGGCTTCCGGCTATGTCTCGATCGAGCATGGCCTCAAGGGTCCCAATCATTCGGTTGTGACCGCGTGCTCGACCGGCGCGCATGCGATCGGCGACGCCTCCCGGCTGATCGCGCTCGGCGACGCCGAGGTGATGGTGGCGGGTGGAACGGAATCGCCGATCTGCCGACTGGCGATGGCTGGATTTTGCGCCGCCCGCGCCCTCTCGACCGGTTTCAACGAGCAGCCGCAACGGGCATCGCGCCCCTATGACAGGGATCGCGACGGCTTTGTGATGGGCGAGGGCGCCGGGATCGTGGTGCTCGAGGAGTACGAGCACGCCAAGAGGCGCGGCGCCAAGATCTACGCTGAAGTCGCCGGCTACGGCCTGTCGGGCGACGCCTATCACATCACCTCGCCGGCGCCGGATGGCGATGGCGGCTTCCGCAGCATGGCCGCAGCGCTGAAGCGCGCGGGCATCGCGGCTTCCGACATCGACTATATCAATGCGCATGGAACCTCGACGCAGATCGGCGACGAAATCGAACTTGGCGCGGTCGAGCGGTTGCTTGGCAACGCCACGTCCAAGGTGTCGATGTCCTCGACCAAGTCCTCGACCGGCCATCTGCTGGGGGCGGCCGGCGCGATCGAGGCGATCTTCAGCATCCTTGCGATTCGCGACAACGTCGCGCCCCCCACCATCAATCTGGAAAATCCGTCAGTCGAGACGGCGATTGATCTGGTGCCGCGGGCGGCGCGCAAGCGCGAGATCAATGTTGCGCTGTCGAATTCGTTCGGGTTTGGGGGCACCAATGCCTCCCTCATCGTTCAGCGCGTGACCGGCTAGCAAGTGTCTTGAACGAATCCACCGTTTTGCCTTAATAGGCATGATCTCTACATATGGGCGTGTGCTAGTGACTCGGCAGGGGATTGCCGGCGGCGTTGAACCGGCAGGATTCAGGTTGTACCGATGAGTGAGAGGCCGCCCATTTCACCACGCAGCCCGCGCGCTGCGCTGGAGCCCGAGCAGGTGCCGCCGCCGCCGAAGCGGTCGGCGCGCGCCAGAAATCCTTTCGTGATCGTTGGCAATGCGATCATCACCCTTCTCATCATTCTGATGATCGGCGCAGGCACCGGCTATTATTATGGCAGGCAAGCGCTGGAAATGCCGGGCCCGTTGCAGGAAGACAAGATCGTCAACATTCCGGCGCGCGCCGGCAAGCGCGACATTGCCGACGTGCTGCTGCGCGAGGGGGTCATCAACGTCAATCCGTGGGCGTTCATCGGCGGGGTGTTTGCGCTGAGGGCGAGTTCCGATCTCAAGCCCGGCGAATACTCGTTCCAGAGGAATGCCAGCCTGCGCGACGTCATCGCCACTATTGTCGAGGGCAAGGTGGTTCAGCACGCGGTCACGATTCCCGAGGGCCTGACCTCCGAACAGATCGTGACGCGACTTACCGACAACGAGATCTTCTCGGGTTCGGTGCGCGAAATGCCGCGTGAAGGCACGCTGCTGCCGGAGACCTACAAGTTCCCGCGCGGAACCACGCGCGAGCAGGTCATTCAGCGCATGCAGCAGACCCAGCGGCGGGTGCTCGCGGAAATCTGGGAACGCCGCAACCCCGACGTTCCGATCAGGTCGCCGGAACAGCTGATCGTCCTGGCCTCGATCATCGAGAAGGAAACCGGCAGGGCCGACGAACGCAGCCGCGTGGCGGCGGTATTCGTCAATCGCCTGCGGCAGAAGATGAAGCTGCAGTCCGATCCGACCATCATCTACGGGCTGGTTGGCGGCAAGGGTACGCTGGGACGGCCGATCAGGCGCTCGGAGATCCAGCAGCCCTCGCCCTACAATACCTATGTGATCGAAGGCCTTCCCCCGGGGCCGATCGCCAATCCGGGCCGCGCCTCGCTCGAGGCGGCGGCCAACCCCGCGCGCACCCGCGACCTGTTTTTCGTGGCTGACGGCAGCGGCGGGCACACCTTCACCGAGACCTACGACCAGCACCAGAAGAACGTTGTCAAACTGCGGGCGCTCGAACGGCAGATCCAGAACGACACCGCCGAGCCGACCGATGATGGCCCGCCGACGACCGCCGCTGGCGGGTCTGCCGACACCAATCCAACCGCGACAACGACCCGGCCGGGGGCGGCGAAGAAGCCGCCGCGTCCCGCCGCGCAATCCACCGCAACCCCGCCAGTGGTGCAGCGCTGATATCAAGCGCTGGTCGGGCAAGGACCGGCCGGGCTGCGCCGGGACCGCAATTCCAATGGGTCGGAAATCGTTCTAAGGTTCGGCCGGCCCGGTTGAGTCTCATACCCCTGCCTTTCGGAGAGCCTTACGCGATGGCGCTATCGAGCATGACCGGTTTTGCCCGGAGTCACGGCGCCAGCGGTCCCTATGCGTTCGAGTGGGAACTGAAGTCGGTCAACGCCAAGGGCTTCGATCTGCGGCTGCGCTTGCCGCCGGGCTGGGACGAACTCGAAACCATTGCCAAGAAACGGGCCGGCGAGGTGCTGTCGCGGGGGACGGTGTACGCCAATCTCAGCGTCAAGCGCGCCAACGCGGTCGCCGCCGTGCGGATCAACGAGGACGTGCTGGCCGCGATCGTGAAGGTCGCGGGCACGCTTGCCGGCAAGATCGACGCGGTGGCGCCGAGCATCGACGGATTGCTCGGCCTCAAGGGGGTCATCGAATTGGTCGAACCCGACAGCGACGAGGCGGAGGACAAGGCGGCGCGAGAGGCGGCGGCGGCCGCCTTCGACCAGGCGCTTTCCCATCTGGTTGAGATGCGGCGCCGCGAAGGCGTGACGCTGGGGCAAGTTCTCATGCAGCGCATGGATGAAATCGAGCGGCTGGCGCGGAAGGCCGAGGCCGCCCCCGGACGCAAGCCGGAGGCGATCCGGGCGCGGCTGGCCGAACAGGTTGCGGCGCTGCTCCAGACATCCGAGCGCTTCGACGCCGACCGGCTCAACCAGGAGGCGATCCTGATCGCGAGCAAGGCCGACATCCGCGAAGAGCTCGACCGCATCGCCTCGCATGTGGCGCAGGCCCGCGAAATGATCGGCAAGGGCGGACCGGTCGGGCGGCGGCTGGATTTTCTGGCCCAGGAATTCAACCGCGAGGTCAACACCTGCTGTTCCAAGTCGAACGATCTGGAATTGACTCAGACCGGGCTCGAGATGAAGAACGTGGTCGAGCAGTTCCGCGAGCAGGTCCAGAACCTGGAGTGACCGATGACGGGTGGTGGTTTCGACGGAGTCGAGCGGCGTGGGCTGATGTTCGTGCTGTCGTCGCCCTCGGGCGCGGGCAAGACCACGCTGTCGCGGCTTCTGACCGAACGGATGCCGGATCTGAAGATGTCGGTGTCGGCGACCACGCGGCCGATGCGGCCGGGCGAGGTCGAGGGACGCGATTACTTCTTCGTCGACAAGGCCCGGTTCGAGGCGATGGCCGGGCAGGGTGACCTGCTGGAATGGGCCACCGTGTTCGACAACCGCTACGGCACGCCGCGCGCGCCGGTCGAGGAGGCCCTGGCGGCGGGCCAGGACGTGCTGTTTGACATCGACTGGCAGGGGACGCAGCAGTTGCGCGAGAAGGCCCGCGCCGACGTCGTCAGCGTGTTCATCCTGCCGCCGTCGGCGGCGGACCTGGAGAAGCGGCTGCACACCCGCGCGCAGGATTCGGACGAGGTCATTCGCGGCCGCATGAGCCGCGCCTCCCATGAACTCAGCCATTGGGCGGAGTACGACTACATCGTCGTCAACCAAGACGTCGATCAGGCGTTCGCGGAAATCCAGTCGATCCTCAGGGCCGAGCGGCTCAAGCGCGAACGCCGCACCGGCCTGACCGGCTTTGTCCGCAACCTGCAGCGCCAGCTGGAAAAATAACTGCGGCTTCCGTTCCGGTCAGTGCCGCGCGCCGCTGCGGGCGAGCCGGGCCAGCATGGCCGTTACCTGCCGCTCGCGATGCTCGACCGCAAGCGCGTGTTGTGCGCCTTCGGGACGACGGGCCCGCGCTCGCGGCTCCTCGGAGCGAAGTGACGCTGGCGGCGAACGCCGGGCGGGTACGGAATCCCACATCGCACGCCGGTTACGGCGCATGATAGCCTGGGCGCGGGCGCGGCCGATTCGGAAGATCAGGCTCACGGTGAGGCCGGCCAGCGCGAGTGCCGCGGCCATCACCGCCAGCAGCATCTGTAACGACGCGGTCGGCTTCGTCACCCATGGGTCGGCGGCGGGCGCCGCTTCAGCCGCTGAGGGCTGTTGCGGCTGGCCGGATTGCCATGACGTCGCCGCGGGCGCATCGGCCGCGGCGGTGAGGGTTTCGCTGGAACTGCCCGCAGCGGCGATGCCAGGCACATCGGGCCATCGCGTCGCGGCTGCCGGCGCCGGGGTGACCGCGTTTGCACCGACGCCAGCCAGGCCATCCCGCGCCTTTGGCGGGGAGGCGGCGCCGACCGTTCGCGGCTCGGCAATGGCGGGAACGTCGGCTTCGGGCCGGGCGCGTTGCGACATCCATTGAGCGCGCGCGTCCGAGATCGCCTTTGGCGTGAGCGCGCTCGGCTTTGCCGGCGCGGGATCCGGCGCCGCCGCAGATGAGGTCGAGGACGGGGCGGCAGCCGGCTGCGGCGCGGCGCGCGCGTTCTTGTCGTCCTTCTCGCGCAGATACCAGCATTGCCGATTGGTGGCACGATCGATGCGATAGTACCAATGGCTGCCGGCCGGCGTCGCGGCCTTGGGACTGGTGAGGCAGTTGTCGGTCGCGGCCTGCGCCCGGACTTCCGTGACGGTGGCAAGATTGGCGGCGGCGAGAATGCCGGCCAACAGGGCCGGGGCAAACTTCGTGGAAGGCTTTGGCATCTACGTTCCCGGTACTGATACGCAACGCTTACTGAGTCCAACCTGGCCGGAGACTGGGGTCGCAATGCGCCGCAATTCCGGAACGGATGGGGTATAATTGGGGCTTTGGCGGCCGCCGCAACGAGGTCGGTGGAAGCCGTGAATTGCGGGGAAAACGTGCTGCCTGGAGGCCTCGCGGCCCGATGCGGCAATCGCGATCCCGGACGCGGCTTCGCCGTCCCGCGGCGCGGAGCGCCCGGGGTGTGCGGATCGCTTGTCCCTCCGTGAAAAAAAAGAGGGAGCAGGGAAGGCCGGGTGCCCACGACACCCGCAGTCGTGTGCACAAAATGCTCACGTGGACCGCAGGTGCGCCGGAAAACCGGGCCTTCCCTGCGCAATGGTTTTAACGGCTTATGGCGCGCTCTTGCGTCTGGAAAATCTGCCAGAATGTGCGAACGGGCGGTTCTGACCAACCGCCCGTCGCTGGATCTGATCCCGTGCGTGCTCAAAGGCCGAGAGCGTGTCGGGGAGCGAGGGACAGATCCGGTGTCTTCCTCAACCCGAACAGTTGCACGGGCTTCGAGCCCGAACCGAGCAAGGAAGGGAATGGATGATGGCACAAGATGAGATTGTTGTCTTGTATGAGGAGACATCGCGCGAGCGCGCGAAGCCATCATTGAGTGCGTTGACGCCGTGACTTCGATCACCGTAGTTGCGCGCTGCGAGCGAGATTTCCCGCGAGGTCTCCTGCGCATCTGACATAGGTCTCGGAGCCGCGCTTGCCCGACCACTTCAGCTTGTTTCCTGAAATTGCGAGACGAGCGGTCGATTCCCAGCGTGTCGTTCCGTCTGCGCACGCCGCTTTGATTTCCCACGCGGCGCTTCCTGTTTGCTTCCTATCCCGGAAGAACACGGCAAAATCGATGACGTGGACATGCTCGCGGGAGATGCCGCGCACCAGGACGACCCGGGCGATGATCAGGTCCAGGAGTGTCGTGGCGCCAACGCCAAGGACCAGCCCGCAGAACTGAACGACCCTGAGCCTGGTCCTGATCCAGGCCGCGGGATCGGTCGAGAGCAGTTGGGCGAGAGAAAGCATGAATCCTGATCCTCAGTTCGGAGCAGGATTTGCCGTCACGAACATGGCCTCTCCGCAATGCGACGGTGGCGTCTCCGTGCTGGTTCCGGAGAATCTGCGCCGCAAATGTGTTGCCGGGTTGTTACGGGCCGGTACCGGACCTGCGATCGCATGGAGCGATTGGTGCCCGGGCTTGGCTGAGAGCGGCGTGATCGGGAGGCAGAAGTAGACGCGTCCAGCCATGACGGCGTCTAGGGGACTGGCTTCAGCGCGCCTCTTTCGGCATGGTCGGGGTCCACAGGCGCTTGCGGAAGGGCAGGGCCGCTGGAAGTGGTACGTCTATTGCATTCGAGCAAAGTGCGCCAAAGAGAAAGACATGGGATGATTAGGGTGTTTCTTGATCGGCTCTACCTGTTGTCCGGCTATCTCGCCGGACTTTTCCTGATTGCGATTTTTGTGCTGATGATGCTGCTGTCGGCCGGCCGGCCGCTCGGCGTCAATATCCCGGCGGGCGACGATTTCATCTCGTGGTGCATGGCGGCGACGGCCTTCCTCGGGCTCGCGCATACGTTCAGGCACGGCGAGATGATCCGGGTCGGCCTGTTGATCGACCGTCTCGGCGATACCGCACGCCATTATGTGGAGATCGCGGCGCTCCTGGTCGGCACCGGCTTCATCGGGTTTTTCGCCTGGCACGCCGCGATCATGACCTGGCAATCGTTCAAATTTGCCGACATTTCGCAGGGCGTGATCGCGGTGCCGCTGTGGATTCCGCAACTCGGCTACAGTGGCGGCCTCGTGATCCTTTTCATCGCCTTTGTCGACGAACTGATCCATGTCCTGCGCGGCTTCGCGCCCCGCTACGAACTGCCGAAGCCCAAGAGCGCCGAAGAGATCGTCGAGCGCGCCATGCAGAGTGGGGTCTGACATGGAGCTGCTCTCGATTGCCGCCATTCTGTTCGGGTTTCTGGCGCTGCTGCTCGGCGGCGGGGTCTGGATCGGCGTCGCCCTGATGGCGACGGGATGGGCCGGGATGCAATTCGCCGGCGGCGGGATCCCCGCGGGCAGCGTGCTGGCGACAACGGTGTGGGGCAACAGCGCGTCGTGGTCGCTCGCGGCTTTGCCGCTGTTCATCTGGATGGGCGAGATTCTGTTCCGCACCCGGCTGTCGGAGGAAATGTTTCGCGGGTTTGCACCGTGGCTGAACTGGCTGCCGGGCCGGCTCATGCACGTCAACGTGCTGGCCTGTGGCGTGTTCGGTTCGGTGTCGGGATCGTCGGCCGCGACCTGCGCCACGGTGGCCAAGATCGCGCTGCCGGAACTGAAGAAGCGCGGCTATGACGAAGGCCTGAGCCTCGGCTCGCTGGCCGGGGCGGGCACGCTCGGCATTCTGATCCCGCCGTCGATCACCATGGTGGTCTACGCGGTGCAGGCCAACGTCTCCATCATCCAGGTGTTCCTCGCCGGGTTTCTGCCGGGCATGCTGGTGATGGCGCTTTATTCCGGCTACATCGCGGTCTGGTCGCTCGCCAATCCCGGGCGCACGCCGCCGGCCGATCCGCCGATGAGTTTTCGCAAGCGCATCTCAGAGTCGCTCAACCTCATTCCCTGCCTGCTGCTGATCGTTTTCGTCTTCCTGTCGTTGCTGATGGGCTGGGCGACGGCGACGGAATGCGCGGCTTGGGGCGTGCTGGGGTCGCTCGCCATCGCATGGTGGCAAGGCGCGCTGAGCTGGCAATCGTTCTGGGCGAGCGTCATGGGCGCGACCCGGGTCAACTGCATGATCCTGCTGATCCTGGCCGGCGCTTCCTATATGGGCACGTCGATGGCCTATACCGGCATCCCGCTGGCACTGGCGAACTGGGTGAACGGCCTCCAGCTCAGTCCCTATGCACTGATCTCGGCGCTCACCGTTATGTATATCGTGCTCGGCACGGCGCTCGACGGCATCTCGATGATCGTGCTGACCACCGCCATCGTCATCCCGATGGTGAAGCAGGCCGGCTTCGATCTCGTCTGGTTCGGTATTTTCCTGGTGCTGGTGGTGGAAATGGCGGAAGTCTCGCCCCCGGTCGGATTCAACCTGTTCGTCCTGCAGACCATGAGCGGCAAGGATTCCAACACGGTCGCCAAGGCGGCCCTGCCGTTCTTCTTTTTGCTCGTTCTGGCGGTTGCCATCATCACGGTTTTTCCTGATATCGTGATGCTGCTGCCGCGGATAGCGTTCCCTGGCTAGAGAAAGGTATTGTCATGTTCAGTTTCTTGAAAACCTCCGCAATGGCCGCCTGCGTCGCGGTGGTTGCGGTTCCCGCGCTCGTCATTCCTGCGATGGCGCAGACCAAGTGGAATCTTCCGGCGGCCTATCCGGCGGACAACCCGCATTCGGTGAACCTGATCGCGTTCGCCAAGGACGTCGGCGACGCCACCGGCGGCAAGCTGCAGATTGCCGTGCATCCGGCGGCATCCCTGTTCAAGGCGCCGGAAATCAAGCGCGCGGTCACAACCGGGCAGGCGCAGGCGGGCGAAGTCCTGATCTCGCTGCATGAGAACGAGGATCCGATGTTCGGCATCGACGTCATTCCGTTCCTGGCGACGAGCTACCCGACCGCCAGGAAGCTGTGGCTGGCGTCAAAGCCCGCGGTCGAAAAGAAGCTCGCATCGCAGGGCCTGATGCTGCTGTTCGCGGTGCCGTGGGGGCCGCAGGGCATTTACGCCAAAAAGGACCTCAACTCCCTGGAGGACATGAAGGGCCTGAAGTGGCGCGCCTATAACGTCGGCACCTCGCGCATCGCCGAACTGGTCGGCGCGCAGCCCATCACCATCCAGGCGGCGGAACTGCCGCAGGCGCTGGCGACCGGCGTCGTCAACGCATTCGTGACCTCGGGCTCGACCGGCTACGACAGCAAGGCCTGGGAAACCATGACGCATTTCTATGATACGCAGGCCTGGATTCCGAAGAACGTGACCTTCGTTAACAAGGCGGCTTTCGATGCGCTCGACAAGCCCACCCAGGACGCCATCCTCAAGGCGGCGGCGGTCGCCGAGGAACGCGGCTGGAAGCTCGCGGAGGAAAAGGCGAAGTGGTATGTCGAACAGCTTGCGGCCAACAAGATGAAGGTGCTTCCGCCGCCCCCGGCGCTGAAGGCCGGCCTGGAGAAGATCGGCGAGCAGTTGACCGCCGATTGGTCGAAAAAGGCCGGTCCCGAGGGTGAAGCCGTGATCGCCGCCTACAAGAAGTAAGACGATCGTCCGGTAGCGTCCGGCGTTCGATGGCCGGACGCTACCATGGCGACGCGTCAGTTCTTCAGCACGAGGATTCGGAACGTCCCAAGGGGCTGCGGCGGTTTATCGAGGGCGATGACAAGAGCGGCATACAGGTGGTGTCGCTGATTGGGGGAAGCGAGAACAGGTTTATTTCCGTCGCAATGACCGGACGGGGCAAATCACGTTGACTGGATTGAAGATATTTGCTCCACCGCGCATCGTTCCGCTGGCCGCAATCGGTAGCCTTTGACCAGTGCGAAGATCGCCGGGATCACGATCAGCGTGAGCAGTGTCGAGGAGACCATCCCGCCGATCATCGGCACCGCGATGCGCTGCATGATCTCGGAGCCGGTACCGCTGCTCCACATGATCGGCAGCAGGCCCGCCATGATCGCGACAACCGTCATCATCTTCGGGCGCACGCGTTCCACCGCTCCCTCCATCACGGCGTCATACAGATCGTCGCGCGTCAGCGGGCGGCCTTCTCGCTCCCGCCGCGCCGTGATGCTTGCCAACGCCTGGTTGAGGTAGAGCAGCATCACGACGCCGGTCTCCGCGGCGACGCCGGCGAGCGCGATGAAACCCACCGCGACGGCGACGGAAAGGTTGAAACCCAGCCACCACATCAGCCAGAGCCCGCCGATCAGCGCGAATGGCAGCGAGAGCATGACGATCAACGTCTCGGCGATCGAACGGAAGTTCAGGTACAACAGCAGGAAGATGATCGTCAGCGTCATCGGGATGACGACCTTCAGCCGGGCTGCCGCACGTTCGAGGTACTCGTACTGACCGCTCCACATCACGTAATAGCCGGGCGGAAACTGGATGCTCGCTTGCACGGCGCGTTGCGCATCGGCGACGTAGCTGCCGAGGTCGCGGTCACGAATATCGACGTATATGTAGGTGGCCAACTGCCCGTTTTCGGTCCGGATCGACGTCGGCCCGCGGGCCGGGGCGACCCTGGCTACTTCGCCGAGCGGAACGGCGCCGCCGGCCGGCATCGGCACCAGCACGTTGTCGGCGATGGCCTGCGGATTGTCGCGCAGGTCTCTCGGATATCGCATGTTGACGGGGAAGCGTTGGCGGCCTTCCACCGTCGTGGTCACCGTTTGCCCGCCCAACGCCGTCGCAATAACGTCCTGCACGTCCTGGATCATGATTCCATAACGCGCGAGCGCCTCGCGGTCTGGCGTCACCTCCAGATAGTAGCCGCCGATCCCGCGCTCGGCGTAGGCCGACGACGTCCCGGGTACCGTCTTCAGCACCCGCTCGATCTGCCTGGCCAACTTGTCGATCTCGACCAGATCAGTCCCGATCACCTTGACGCCGATTGGCGTCCGGATGCCGGTCGACAGCATGTCGATACGGGCCTTTATCGGCATCGTCCACGCGTTCGACACCCCTGGAAACTGCAACGCCTTGTCCATTTCCGCGATCAGCCCGTCGAGCGTCATGCCAGGACGCCAGTCCTCTTTGGGTTTGAGGTTGACCACGGTTTCGAACATCTCGGACGGGGCCGGGTCGGTCGCCGTCGCCGCGCGGCCCGCCTTGCCGTAGACCGAGGCAACTTCTGGAAACGAGCGGATGATCCGATCCTGCGTCTGCATCAATTCGCCGGCCTTGGTGACGGAAATCCCCGGCAGCGTAGTGGGCATGTAGAGCAGCGTTCCTTCGTTCAGGTTTGGCATGAATTCGGTACCGAGCTGGCGCGCGGGCCACACGCTGATTGCGAGTACGACGATGGCGAGGAAGATGACCAGCGTCTTGGCGCGCATCACGGCCTTGATCGCGGGGCGGTAAATCCAGATCAGCAACCGGTTGATCGGGTTGCGGTGCTCCGCAACGATTCGACCGCGGACAAACATCACCATCAGCGCCGGCACCAGCGTCACCGACAGCAGCGCTGCGGCGGCCATGGCAAAGGTCTTGGTGAACGCCAGCGGACTGAACAGCCTGCCTTCCTGCGATTCCAAGGTAAAGATCGGCATGAACGACACGGTGATGATGAGCAGGCTGAAGAAGAGTGCAGGCCCCACTTCGGACGCGGCGTCGATCAGCACCGTGACCCGCGACTTGCCGGGCTCGGCCCGTTCGAGATGCTTGTGAGCGTTCTCGATCATGACGATCGCCGCATCTACCATGGCGCCGATCGCGATCGCGATGCCGCCGAGGCTCATGATGTTGGAGCCTAATCCGAGCAGCTTCATTGCACCGAACGCCATCAGGATGCCGACCGGCAGCATCAGAATAGCCACAAGGGCGCTTCGCACGTGCAGCAGGAATACGATGCAGACCAGCGCGACCACCACGCTCTCCTCGAACAGCGTGCGCTTGAGGGCGTCAATGGCAGCATAGATCAGGTTTGAGCGGTCGTAGACCGGCACGATCTCCACCGACTTCGGCAGGCTGCTGGCGATCTCCCTGAAGCGCTTCCTGACGTTCTCGATCACGTCGAGCGCATTGACACCGAACCGTTGCAGCACGATGCCGCTTGCGACCTCGCCCTCGCCATTTAACTCCGTGATGCCCCGCCGTTCGTCAGGACCGAGTTCGACGCGGGCGACATCCCGCACCAGAACTGGCGTGCCGTTGTTCGCCTTCAGGACGACGTCGCCGAGATCGTTGATGCTCCTCAGATATCCCTTGCCGCGGATCACATATTCGAACTCGGACAGTTCAACGGTGCGCCCGCCGACATCGGCGTTACTGGCGCGAATGGCATCACGCAGCTTCTGCGTGGTGATGCCGAGATCGCGCATCCGCTGGGGATCGAGGATGACGTTATACTGCCTGACGAAGCCGCCAACGCTTGCTATCTCGGCGACGCCTTCTGCCTTGGCGAGGGCGAACTTCAAATTCCAGTCCTGGATCGCGCGCGTGTCGGCGAGATTCAGCTCCTTCGACACCACCGCGTACTGGTAGACCCAGCCGACGCCGGTCGCATCGGGGCCGATCGTCGGCGTCACGCCCGCCGGCAAGCGGGATGTGACGCCGTTGAGAAATTCGAGCACGCGCGAGCGGGCCCAGTAGATGTCGGTCCCGTCTTCAAAAATGACGTAGACAAAGGAGACGCCGAAGAAAGAGAAGCCGCGGACGACTTTCGACTTCGGGACGGTTAGCATGGCGGTCGTCAGCGGATACGTAACCTGGTCCTCGATCACTTGCGGCGCCTGGCCCGGGTACTCCGTGTACACAATGACCTGCGTGTCGGAGAGGTCCGGAATGGCGTCGAGCGGCAGATGGACCAGGGCGTAGATGCCGGCCGCGGCGGCAAAGCCGGCGCCGAACAGCACCAGCAGCAAGTTGCGGGCCGACCAGCCGATGAGGCGCGCGATCATTGGCGGGCTCCCTCGGAAAAGCCCTTCAACGCTGCCTTCAGGTTGCTTTCGGCATCGATCAGGAAGTTCGCTGAGGTTACCACGGCCTCGCCCTCCGCCACGCCGTCGGTGACTTCGGCGAATCCGCCGCCGCGACGGCCAAGCTTGACGTCGCGCGGCTCGAAACGACCTTCGCCCTTGTCGATCAGAACGGCCTGACGGCTGCCGCTGTCGAGCACGGCGCTTTCCGGCACTGCGAGCACCGGGCCGGGCGTGCCTGTTTCGATTTCGGCATCGACATACATCTCGGGCCGCAGCACCGAATCGGGGTTGGGCAATTCGATGCGGACACGGGCTGTGCGGGTCTGGGCGTTGAGGTGCGGATAGATCAGCGATACCGAGCCGGCAAACGTCCGGCCCGGAAGCGCACGCGGCCTGACAGTCACTTTCGTTCCGAGCGTCACCTGCGCGAGATCGCGTTCGGCGATGTCGACGAGCACCCAGACGAGCTGATGGTCTGCGATTCTGAACAGCACGTCGCCGGGTCCGGCCCGCATGCCGTTTACCGCGTTGCGCTCGAGGATTTCGCCATCCTGCGGGGCGAGCCAGGGAATGGAGAGCGAGATTTCGCGCGTACGTTCAAGTTCCTTGATTGCCGACTCCGGCGCGGAGAGGTTCTCCAGCCGTCGGCGGGCGCCCTTCAGCGCCTGGCCGGTCGCGCCTGCGTTGAGCGCCGAGAGATATTCGGCGGCCGCACTGGAAAGCGCGGGACTGAATACGTTCATGAGCGGCTGCCCCTTGTGGACGTGCTGCCCGGTAGTGACGTTCGCGACGCTCTCGACGAAACCTTCGAATCGCAGGGTCACGACCGAGATGCGGCGCTCGTCCTCCCGTACTGTCCCCGGCGCCCTGATCAGCGACTTGATGGGCTGACGCATGACCGGCTCGGATTTGGCGCCCGTGCGCTGAACTCTGCCTGGCGACAGCTTAACGGACCCGTCATCGGTGTCTTCGCCTTCAAATACGGGGATATAGTCCATCCCCATCGAGTCCTTCTTCGGCGTCGGTGAGGTGTCCGGCAGACCCATCGGGTTCCGATAATATTTGACCTTTCGCTCCGATGCCGCTGCCGTCGGCGACGGCGCCTCCGGAGCCTCGGAATCGAAGCTGACGTCGGCGCCGATGGGGACGGCTCGATAATCTCTGCCCTCCGGCGTCTTCCGGGGCGTCAGCGAATAGAACGGCTTGCCGTCGGGGTCCTGGTAATAGATCGGCTTGCCAGTGGACTCGGCCGCCGCCGATGCCGACATCTCGATCGGCTCGACCCCGCGTAGCGCGAGGACGCCGACAAATGCGCCGCCGCCCGCCGCGACGATCGCGACGGCGGTTGCGCCGCTCAGCAAGGCGCGGGTCATTTCTGCGCCGCTATAACAAGCTTGCCTTCGACGGTCCCGGTTTCACCCTGAACCTTGGCGCCGAGCGAAAGTTGCCAGCGGCCCGCCATGCCGAACGTCGCCTTGAATTTGTAAGTACCGGGTTCAGCGCCCGGTACCGGCACGACTTTGGTAGCCATCTCCTGCATTCCATCCGGAGCCATGTCTAGACGAGTGGCGAAGATCACGGCGTCCGGTACGGCCTTTCCGGTTTTCGTGTTTATCAAGCGGGCAGTCACGACCTTGTCTGGACCCGCCTGGACCGTCTGATCGACCAGTTCGAACTTGTAGTCTTTGATATCGGCGAGAGCTGCCGAGTTGAGGCCGCCGGTTGCGGCAGCGATCAGCGCCGCGCGTGCGGCGCGCGCGAAATTCAACGTGTTCATATTTCCAATCCTCGATTGTCCCGGCCTGCCGCAAAAGCGGCTTGTGTCATCGGCGCGCTCAAGGCGCGCGGCAGCCACGGCGCCCAAACGCCGTCAGGACAGGTTTCGAGGAGGGTGGTCGGCTGGGGGGCGTTTGAGCCCATCGGCAGGCGCGTCGTCGAGAACCGAATGCGCCGTCCGGATCGCTTGGCGCAGCGGCAAGGCCTCGGTCGGAGACCGGCCTGGCTGCGCCGTCTTGAGGGCGCAGATCGCCAGCAACGGGCAATTCTGACAATCCTTGCTGTTATGCTCCTCCGGGCAGCACGGCATGTCCGCCGACATCCACGCCATACCGATGGTTTCCGATGCCTTCAAAGCCGTGGGCGTCACCACCGGCGCAAGAATGAGGCTGGCGATCACGGATACCGCTAAAAATCGGGCAACTAGTCGGCGCAGGACCATTGCATACCCTGCCACGCCGAACAAAGGTTTGGAAGTGGCGCCGCTTCACAAACCGCTTACTTTCGCGGGCGCTCTTACCTACGGTGAAAACGCACTTAATTTGCCGGATACTGCCTTCGAAGCATTCACATCGTTGCAATTAACCAAGGCGACAGCGAGCTTCGCACCGTCTCAATTCTTCAGCACGATCCGCCCGACGACCTTGCTCGCCCATAGTTCCTCGATCCATTGCAACAGGATCGTAGCGGCGAGCCCTTGCATTGATCAAAGCCAAGCGAAGACGGGCCTGAGGCGGACCCATCACGCTCGTCAAAGGAGCTATCGCTTCTCGTCAACCGACCCGGCGCCGAACGTGGCCCGATAGATCGTCCAGTACACGGCGCCGACCATGCCGGCGCCGCCCACGATATTGCCAAGGGTAACCGGAATGAGGTTGTGGACGATCCCGGATAACGTGATCGCGGAGGCGTCGAAACCGTCAGGAACCTTGCCTATGCTGGTCATCAGCCAGGCCAGGGGCAGGAAATACATGTTGGCCACGCAATGCTCGAAGCCGGCCGCGACGAAAGCCGAGACCGGAAATATGAGAGCGACGATCTTGTCGGTGACCGACCGCCCCGCATAGGCAAGCCAAACCGCTAGGCAGACAAGCGCATTGCACAGTATGCCCTTGATAAAGAGTGTGAAGACGTCAGGCTGAATCTTGGAGACAGCGGTGTTCAATATCGACAAACCGACGCGGCCGCCGTTCATGTCGAGGTGATGGGAAAGAAGAACCAGGACGGCAAGGCCGAGCGCACCTACCAGATTGCCGAAGTAGACGATGAACCAGTTGCGAAGCATCTCTCCGGTGGAAACTTTCCGGCTGGCCCACGCCATCACAATCAGGTTGTTGCCCGTAAACAGCTCCGCGCCTCCGACGATCACCAGCGCCAGGCCGAGCGAAAATACGAGGCCGCCGAGCACGCGGACCGTAGCGAAACTCAGCTCCGCGTCGCTGGCGACGATGGTATAGTAGAGCGCCCCGAGCCCGATGCTGCCGCCCGCCACGATCGCAAGCATGAACGACGCGAGATACGGCAATCTCGCCTTCGTGACCCCGACTTTCTCAATGGCCTCCTCGATCTCGGCGGGGCTGTAGGCATTCGAATTGAATACGGGCGGCTGCGGCGTGGGTGCTTGGTTATCCATCCGGAATCTCCTTCGTACCTACGCAGGCTATCCACGACGCTCGTCGCAAGACAGCGGCAAAGCCACAACCTCAGCACAGCAGCGCTTCCGACCGTCGGGAAACCAACGATCTGCGCGGCACGGATTTTCACCAGTGTCGTCGAAGGAAAGATCATGACGCACCCGAGGTCGGTCCACCCGGTCAGCGGCATCTTGGTCGAAATGATGCGAGACGCACCGCCTCAGTTCTTCAGCACGATCCGCCCGACCACCTTGCCGGCGCGCAATTCCTCGATCCATTTCTGGACGTCGGCCATCGGCTCTTCTTTCATCGGGGTCGGTTTGATCTTGCCGGCGCGGGCGAGCGCCATCAATTCCTTGCCCTCGGCGAGCGTGCCGACCATGAACCCTTCAATCGTCATGCGTTTGTAGACCCACTGCACCATCGGCAGGCTGAAATTGCCGCCCATCAGGCCGGAGACCACGATCTTGCCGCCGCGCGCCACCGCCGCGACCGCGAAGGCCATCGACTTCTCGTTGCCGGCGAAATCGACGATGGCGTCGAAGCCGCCCTCGGTCTCCTTGATCATGCGCTTGATCACGTCGGGCTCGGCTGGATCGTAGGCGACGGACGCGCCGTTCTGCAGCGCGCTCTCGCGCGCAGCCGGGCTCAGATCAGCCACCGCGACGTTCTGGGTGAACATCGCTTGCGCGAACGAAAGCCCCATCATGCCAACGCCGCCGAGGCCGATCAGCAGCAGATTGCGCTGGCGCGGGCGATCGACCAGCCGCTTCAGCGCGCCATAGGCGGTGACGCCGGAGCACATCAGGGTCGCCGCCTGGTTGACCGGCAGGGGATCGTATTCCAGCAGGTATTTGGCGTCGGGCACCAGCACATGGCTGGCGAAGCCGCCGTCGATGGCGACGCCGAGAAAGCGCTGCTTGGCGCAGAGATTCTCGTCGCCATTGGCGCAGTCGCGGCACTGGCCGCAGCCGATCCAGGGAAATACCGCCCGCTTCTTGCCGATCAGGTCCTTGGCGACGTCGGGGCCGACTTCGTCGACGACGCCTGATATCTCGTGGCCGAGCGTAAAGGGCAGCGTCATGCCGCGGGTGGTGTCGAGCCGCTTGCCGCCGCCGAGATCGGCGTAGCCGTCCTGGATGTGCAGATCGGAATGGCACAGCCCGCAACGCTCGACGCGCACCAGAACCTCGCGGCCTTGCGGCTTCGGCGTGTCGATGATGGTTTCGCACAACGGCGCATCGAACTTGACGAGGGATTGGCGAACCATTCGCGCCATGGCGTTTCTCCTTGAAGGGCGTTTTATTTTGCGTTTCGTATATCGGTCAATTCACGGGCCATGGCAACAAAGCCGGATACCGGGATCGTCTCGGCCCGCCGTGTCGCGTCGACGCCAGCGACGGCGGCCAGCCGGGCCGGATCGACCGACAGCGATTTCAGGCTTTGCCGCAGCATCTTGCGGCGCTGGCCGAAGGCCGCGGCCGCCACCTGCTCGAGGGCGCGGCGGTCGCACGGCTCGGGCGCGGTGCGTGGCAGCAGCCGCACCACCGAGGAGGTGACCTTGGGCTGCGGCACAAAGGCCGCCGGCGAAATGTCGAACAGGATTTTGGTCTCGGCGCGCCAGTTGGCGAGCACGGCGAGGCGCCCATAGGCCTCGTCGTCCTCGCCCGCGACGATCCGTTCGGCGACCTCGCGCTGAAACATCAGGACCATGCGATCGTACCAGGGCGGCCAGGGCTCGACCGAGAGCCAGTCCACCAGCAGCGCGGTGGCGATGTTGTAGGGCAGGTTGGCGACGATGCTGGCGCGCTGCCCGCCGAGCATGGGCCGCGGGTCGAAGTGCAGCGCGTCGGCATGCACGATCTCGAGCCGGCCCGGATAACGCCTGGCGACCGCTTCAAGCGGCGCCAGCGCGCGGGCGTCGCGCTCGATCGCGATAACGCGCCCGGCTCCAAGCGCCAGCAGCGCGCGCGTCAGCCCGCCGGGGCCGGGGCCGACCTCGATCACGGTGGCGCCTTCCAGCGGACCGGCGGCCCGCGCGATCCGCGCGGTGAGGTTGAGGTCGAGCAGAAAATTCTGGCCGAGCGATTTTCGCGCCGACAGCGCGTACTCGCGGATGACGTCGCGCAGCGGCGGCAGGTCGTCGATCGCGCTCATGCAGATTTCACGGCCGCCATCCGCGCGGCAAGCCGCAACGCGGCGATCAGGCTCGACGGGTTGGCCTTGCCGCTGCCGGCGATGTCGAAGGCGGTGCCGTGGTCTGGCGAGGTGCGGATGAACGGCAAGCCGAGCGTGACGTTGACGGCGTCCTCGAAGGCGATGGTCTTGATCGGGATCAGCGCCTGGTCGTGATACATGCAGATGGCGCAGTCATAGCTGTTGCGGGCCGCGGCGTGGAACATGGTGTCGGCGGGCAGCGGCCCCCTGACGTCGATGCCTTCGGCGCGCAGCGCTTCGACCGCCGGCGTGATGATAACGATGTCTTCCTCGCCGAACGCGCCGTGCTCGCCGGCATGCGGGTTGAGGCCGGATACCACCAGGCGCGGACGGGCCCGCCCGAAACGGGCGCGCAGGTCGGCCACCGCGATCCGGGCGGTGGTCACGATCAGATCGGTCGAGAGCCGGTCCAGCGCCTCGCGCAGCGAAAGATGGACGGTGACGGGGACGACGGCGAGCGCCGGCGACCACAGCATCATCACCGGCTGCGGTGCGCGCCCGCCATCGGCGGCAAGCTCGGCCAGAAACTCGGTGTGGCCGGGATGGCGGAATCCGGCGCGGTGCAGCACGCTCTTGGCGATCGGGTTGGTGACGATGGCGCCGGCCCTGCCGCGCCGGACATCGTCGACCGCGCGACGAATGGCGGCGAGCACGACGCTGGCGCTGGCGTCGTCGGGCTGTCCGGGGCGGGCGGTGGCGACCTCGCCGGTGGCGACCACCGGCAACGTCGTGGCGAACGCCTTAGCCGCATCTTCCGGCGCGACATCGACAAGATCGATTTTCAATCCCAGGATTTTCGCGCGCTCGGCGAAAAAGCCGCGGTCGCCGAGCAGATAGAACGGCGGCAGGTCGAACTCCCCGCGCCGCAGCCATGCCGCGAGGGCGATATCCGGGCCGATGCCGGCCGGCTCGCCTGACGTCAGCGCGAGGGGGCTGGCCATCACCGGTATTCGATCATCGCGGCTTTGCGGATGTCGTTGAGATAGGCCTTCGACTTCGCCTCGTACTTTTCGGCGTACATCTTCTCGCGGATTTCCCGCTTCTTCGGCGTATCCACCTTGGTGGGCTTGCGCTCGCACAGCGCCACCATTTCCACGCCCTGCTTGGTGACCTCGGGCGGGGTCAACCGGCCGACCGGGGTCTTGTCGAGCAGTTCGCGCAGCGGGCCGGGGATGTCGGCCGAGGTCTTGGTGACGGTGTCGCGGATCGCAGCGTTGCGCATCGACTTGAAGAACGCGTTGGCCTGCTCGCAGGTCTGGACGCGCTCGCGCAACGACTCCGCCTCCTTGCGCCGCAGGTCGATCGCCGCCGGCGCCGATCCGCGCGGCACGATCAGGACGATCGGCTGCAGCTTGTATTCGAACGCCTCGGCCTGGGTCGGCTCGCCGCTGCCCTGGGCGGCGGCGGCGACGTCTTTCTCGCCGACCTGCAGGCTTTCCTTGTAGCGACCGCGTACCAGGCTGGTCCACACCATGTCGGCCCGGAGCCGGGCCTTCAGGGTTTCCGGCCGCACGCCCTGGCTCTCGAGCGACTTGACCAGTTGATCGGGCGTGATCCGCATGCGCGAACTCATGCCGGCAAAGGCCTGGTCGATGTCGCTTCCGGTGGGGTCGACGCCGAACCGCTTGGCTTCCTTGATCTTGACCTTTTCGTTGATCAGTTCGTCGATCACTTCCTGCCGGGCCATCTGCTTGCGCGTCGTCAGGAAGTTCAGCTTGGTGCGCTGCTCGATGTCGTAGTTGGTGATGGGTTCGCCATTGACCATGACGGCGACGCTCTGCGCGCGCGCAGGTGAGGCCCCGCCGGCCAGCACCGCAAGCGCCAGGGCGCAGCCCGCGAGCAGGAGCCTGACACGGCGTGAGAAAAACAAGATGGTGATCCTAATCATGTCAGTCGCATCAACCCATTCGAATCGCGATGGCCAAGCATCTCCGGCAAGGGCAAGCCCCGCACTACTGGAGGAAGCCGGCGCCGCTGGCCGACGTCGACGAATTGGCAATGGTCCGCAAGCCAATCTGGAACATGAAGCCGTGGCTCAGCACCGGGGGCGTCGTCCCCGCAGAATAGGTGTAGGAGGTGACGTAGTTGGCGGCCAGCACGAAGCAGTCGTCCACATAGCCGGCGCCGATGATGTACTGGTTCAGCTTGTTGGCTTCGAGATCCCAGCGCGCGCCGCCCGAGACCACCCAGTTGGTCGCAACCTTGAGCGAAGCGCTGCCGAGCAGGCCTTCCCGTCGCGTCAGGTATCCGAGCTCCGGCTGGGCAGCGTAATTGCCGTACATCATGCTCACCGACCAGCGGTCGAAAGCGGCTTTTCCTTCGGCCTCGAACCGGTTGATGTTCATCGTCGCCTCGTCGGTGCGCGAGCGCACGCTGAACGTGTAGGTCCGGTTCGGCGAATAATTGACGCGGGCGACGTAGTCGGAGCGGGGATTCTGCAAGCCGGAAGCCAGCCCGGTATTGGTCGGGTCGGAAACCGCAAACGAATTCAGGCCGAACAATTGATAGGATTGGCCGAACAGCACGTTGATGCTGCCGCCGCGGTCGAACTGGGTGGTCGCCTGGACGCCGACATTGGCGCGTCCGCCGCCTTCGACGCGGTCATAGCCCGAGAACTTGTCGACGGCGAACAGGTTGCTGGCGTCGAACACCATGCTCTGCGCGTCTTCGTTAGGCAGCCTGCCGGCATGGCTTTCATTGGGGCGGAGGATGACCTGCGCGATAGGCTCGATCGTGGTGGTGCCCCAGGGCTGCACGTTGATGAAGGGGTAGCGGTATTCGAGGCCAACGGTCGGCATCACCCGCAGCGCCTGGGTGTCGCCGACCGGCAGGAAGTTCGAAACGCCTGGCTGGTTGGAAATCGAGGCGTCGATGGCGTCCGCTCGCAGGATCGCAAACGGCGTCCAGATCTGACCGGCCGTATCGGTGAACGACCGCCGCCATTGCGCCTCGGCCGTCAGCCGCGTGTAGGTGCCGGGTATGCCGCGCAGCAGGCATTGCGCCGGCAACCGCGCCAGCGGGTCGGCCGAGGCCGTCAGGCACAGTCCGTTGGTGTTGGCCAGCGTCGTGATCGGATCGAAGGCCGCCGTCGAGCGCGACAGGCTGGTGAAATTGGTCTTGTAGCTGACTTCGCCGCCGAAGATCGGACGGTTGATCACGTTCGAATAGTCGATGACGGGATGGATGACCGGAACCTTGTCCTGGCTGCCTGAGTAGCTGAGGTAATGGATCGTGCGCGCATCGAAGAAGCTGCGATTGCCGACGCCGGTGAGATAGAGCTGCGACAACGCCTCGGTCGGCAGGCTGAGGAACGAGCCGAGTGGATCCCGGTACTGCGCAAGCCGGTAGTCCGAGAAGAAGAAGTGATCGGTCAGCAGGACGCCATCCCAGCCCCAGACCCATTTGTCGGAAAGCGCGAACTGGCCCTTGGTATCGACGCCGCCGCGGAACTGGCGATCACCGGGTTGTCCGGCAAAGGCGCCCTGATCCATCTGGCTGATGCCATAACCCCTGATCTGGTACGATCCGTTGACCAAGCGCTGGCGAAATTCGCCCTGGAACAGCACGCCCTGGCGGCTGGTGAAGCGCGGCGTGAATGTGGCGTCATAGTCGGGCGCGATCGCCCAGTAGAACGGGGTCTCGAGCGCGGAGCCGAAGGTCGAGGACTGCATGAAGCCCGGCATCAAGAACCCGGTCTTGCGCTTCACGGTCGGGTCGGGGGTCGAGAAGTATGGCAGAAACGCCATCGGCACGCCGAAGAACTCGAGTTGCGCGTTCTCGAAGTACAGCATCTTCTCGGTCTGGTCGTGGATGATGCGCGCGCCCTTGACCTGCCACAGCGGCGGCTTCTTCGGGTTGTCCTTGCAGGGCGCGCAGGCGGTATAGACGCCGTTTTCGAACACGGTGTAATTGCCGGCGGAACGGTCGGCCCGCGTCGCCGCCATGCGGGTGTCGTCCGCGGTGTCGACGCGCAGCGAATCGACGAAGCCATCGCGGTAGTCGTCGCTCAGATCCAGGAAGCTGGCATAGGTGACTTTGCCTTGCGCGTCGGTCAGGCGGATGTTGCCTTCGGCATGCAGTCGCTTGGTCTTCTGGTCATAGGTGACCTTGTCGGCCTCAATGCTGGTACCGTTGTGGTACATCTGCACATTGCCGACCGCCGACACGCGCTGATTGTTGTAGTCGTAATTCACCTCGACCGCCTGCACGAGCATCTTGCCGTCATTGTTGGCGGGACGCGGCGGGGGTCTTGGCGGTCGCGGATTGTAGGTGAAGCTTTGCGCCGAGGCGGATGCGATCGAGGCAAGCTCGAGGGTTCCGGCGAGCAAGAGGCCGACGAGCAGGGCGATCAAGGGGGCGCCGAAGGCAGCCAAGCGGGCCCGATAGCGGCGCACGGCGGTGCGCCGCCTGCGCGCAGGCGGCCTCAACTGGCGGGTGGCGACAACGGCCACTACCCGTCCTCCTGGTACAGCAAAGCTAGAAAGCCGGTGAGGCCGCCCACACAGACGGGCAGCCACGCCGCAGCGATGGGATGCATCAACTCAGCCTTGCTCAAATCCTCAGTAACTTTCGATAGAACGTAGAGCAGAAAGCCTGCTCCCACGCCACTCAAAACCATCTTTTGGACGCCTCCCATCCGGAAGAAGCGGAGGCTGACGGAAGCCGCCAACATGACCATCGCAGCCAGCAAAAACGGCTGTGCGATGAGCTTATGGTACTGCAGGCGGTAACCGGCGGTGGCGAAGCCGGAGCTCTCGGAAGACCTAATATAGCCAGGCAGTTGCCAAAAAGACACGGTTTCCGGGGTGGAGAAACTATTGCGGACCTGGGCAGGGGTGAGGGTGGTGGTGAGGTAATAGTCATCCTGGTCCACCGGCGGCTTGTCCAGGGAGTATCTGCGTACCGATTTGAAGACCCAGCGCCCGTCCTCAAGGGTTGCTTCCCGCGCCTCGATTCGCTCCTTGAACTGGAGATCGGTGTCGAACCGGAACACGGTGAGCCCGGTCAGCCGCGCCCCCTGCTGCTCGCTGCGCGCGGCATTGATGATCGACTGTCCGTCGCTGTTGATCTGGTTAAGCCAGAAACCGGCGGCGTCCTGGATGCCGCCTCCGGGCGCCGAGCCGAACAGTTCGGCCTCCATCCGCTTGGAGAGCTCGCGTAAGTGCGCCGACACCGGATTGTAGGCGGTCGTCGCCAGGATGCCGAGGATGATCGAGCTTGCCAGGGCGGGGGCGATGAACTGCCACGCGGACACGCCGGCGGCGCGCGCGACCACCAGTTCGAGCCGCCGCGACAGCGCCAGATAGCAGGTCATCGCGCCGATCAGCACGCAGAACGGCATCAGCTTTTCGAGCAGTTGCGGCACGCGGAACAGCGAGGTCTGCGCCACCGTGATCGCGGAGGCCGATGCCAGGCCCGAGGTCTTGCGGACCATTTCGATATAGTCGACCAGCACCAGCAGCACGAAGATGCTGGCGAACACGCCCACTGCCGCGACCAGGAAGCGGCCGGCGAAATATCGCCCAAGGGTGTTCGTCATCATGTTCATGCCGTGGCCGGTCGTCCAAACAGCCGTGCCAACCGCGCGTTCGACCTGTTGATCGCCTCCATCAGCGCGGCCGGGGGTTCAACCACGACGCCGCCGACGATCATCCACAACCCGACACCCATCGAACCGAACAGCATCGCATACTGGACCAAGGCCATTGCCGGGGTCTTCACCGTCATCACCGAACAGGCGAATCCCGCCATGCGCAGGCCGAACACCGCCAGGATCGATCCGCCGATCGAGAAATTGCGGCTCTGCCGCGTGGTGCGCGGGGTGCCGAGAAACGCAAAGGTGAGGACCGCAAACGCAAAGGGGTAAAGCGGCGACATCAAGCGATCGTGCAGTTCGGCGTAGAATTGACCTGACAACTGCTTGAACACCGGATCGTCCTCGGCGGGCGAGACCAGTTCCCAGAGATAGCGTTCGCGAATCCCCAAGGTGACGTCACGGCCGCGATTGGAGAATTTCGACATGTCGAAGGCGTACCGGCCGAACGCCACCAGCGCCGGATCCCGCTTTCCGGTCTCGAAGCGTTCGAGATTGCCGTCCTCCAGAACCAGATAGGAGCCGCTCTCGTTGCGAAGGACCGTGCCGCGGTCGGCAATGATGGTGACGCGCTCTTTCGGGTCGCGGCGATCGTCGACGAAGATGCCGGCCAGTACGCCGCCGGGCAGGCGCTCGCGGATGCGAATCGTCAGGTTCTGGTCGAGCTGGGCGAAGCGTCCCGGTTGCAGAATGTTGGTGAGCACGTCCGCGGTGATCTCGGCGTCCCATTGCTTGATGCGGCGCATGCCGTCGGGGGCGAGATAGGCGGCGATGAACGCAACCACGATCGCCACGACGCAGCTGGCGTAGAAAAACGGGCGGAACAGCCGGAAGGGAGAGAAGCCGGCGGCGTTCATCACGATGATTTCGGAATCGGTGGCGAGCTTGTTCAGCGTGTGCGAGATCGCAATCATCAGCGCAATCGGCGCGATGATCAGCACCAGCGCCGGAATCACCAGGCTGGTGATGCCGAGGAAGGTGATGATGGTCTGGCCTTGGCTGGTCATCAAGTCGATGCCGCGCAACGCCTGGGTAATCCAGATCACGCCCGTCAGGCTGACCAGCACCAGCGCAAACGACGCGAGCGTCGTGCGGAAAATGTACCTGTCGATCGACCCCATCGGTTACCGCACGATCCCACCTTGCGCACTTGCCGAGCCGCTGTCAGACCAATCCCGTTACCGGTTGTCCCTTGGTCGGACCGCAAGCGGCGCGCCGCCTCATCTTCTCTATCATCCCTTTGATCCATCAACAAAATGGCCGGGGCGTGGCACCTTGGCTGGATGGTTAATATTCACCCGATGTGGCGAACGCGCCACGGCGACGCTTGGCAGCGGCGCGGCGGGCAGGCCATAGTGCAGGAACGTCGCGTCCCGCGCGATCTGGCCGGTCAATCATAACTCGTCGACGACCGCGGGGCCGATTCCGGACCCGCAGGACAGCCTGAATACTGGAGGATCTACCCATGCCCGACGCCGTCAAGGTCGGTTTTGTCGCTTTTCCCGCAGCGACTCGCGGCGTTCTCGTGGTGTTTTGCGACGATGCCCTGAAGTACGGCGCGGAAACGCGGAAGGCGCTCGGGACGGCCGCCGACACGCTCAAGCGTGCGGCCGCCGCCAACCAGTTCAAGGGCAAGAGCGCTTCAACGCTCGATATGCCCGCGCCGGAGGGAATCAAGGCGGAGCGGCTGATCGTCGTCGGCCTCGGCAAGGTGGCTGACATCGAGGAGAAGGACTTTCTTAGGTTTGGCGGCGTGACCGCAGGCAAGCTCAACGCCGCCAGCACGGTGGTCACCATCATCGCCGAACTGCCGGACGGGGCCATGCCGGCCGACGCCGCCGCCGCGATTGCGTCGGGTATCCGGCTGCGCGCCTACCGCTTCGACCGCTACAAAACCAAGAAGAAGGAGGGCGAGAGCGAGACCCTGCGCGCCGACGTTTCGCTTGCCGTCGGCGATGTCGCCGCGGCGCGCAAGGCGTTTGCGCCGGCGTCCCATGTCGTGGACGGCGTCATCATGGCGCGCGAACTGGTCAATGAGCCGCCGAATATCCTTTACCCCGTGGAATTCGCGCGGCGCGCGAGCCAGCTCAGGAAGCTCGGCGTCGATGTCGAGGTACTTGACGTCCCGGCGATGAAGAAACTCGGGATGGGCGCGCTGCTCGGCGTCGCGCAGGGCTCCACGCAGCCCGGTCGAACCGTGATCATGCGCTGGCACGGCGGCAAGAAGGGCGATCAACCCGTGGCGTTCGTCGGCAAGGGCGTTTGTTTCGACACCGGCGGAATTTCCATCAAGGGCGCCGCCAGCATGGAAGACATGAAGGGCGACATGGGCGGGGCGGCCTGCGTGGTCGGGCTGATGCACGCGCTGGCCGCGCGCAAGGCCAAAGTCAACGTCGTCGGCGCGATCGGCCTGGTGGAGAACATGCCCGACGGCAATGCCCAGCGCCCGGGCGACATCGTCACCTCAATGTCAGGCCAGACCATCGAGATCATCAACACCGACGCCGAAGGCCGGCTCGTGCTCGCCGACGTCCTCTGGTACGTCGCCAAGAAGTTCAAGCCCAAGTTCATGGTCGATCTCGCGACGCTGACCGGCGCGATCATGGTTGCGCTCGGAACCGAATACGCCGGCATGTTCTCCAACAACGATGAATTGTCAGAGCGGCTGAGCAGGGCCGGGAACGAAACCGGGGAGCGCGTCTGGCGGATGCCGCTCGGTCCGGAATACGACAAGCTGATCGATTCGAAGTTCGCCGACGTCAAGAACGCCGGCGTGCGCAACGGCGGCTCGATCACGGCCGCGCAGTTCCTGCAGCGATTCGTAGACAATACACCGTGGGCCCATCTCGACATCGCAGGAACCGCCATGGGCGCGCCCAACACCGATATCAACCACAGCTGGGGCTCGGGCTACGGCGTTCGGCTGCTGGAACGGCTGGTCGCGGAACATTACGAAGCCAAGAAGTAGCTCGATGGATGGAAAATCCGGATGACGGAAATCCTATTCTACCACCTGCAGAACATGTCGATCGAGAGCGTGTTGCCGCCGTTGCTGGAAAAGTCGCTGGAGCGCGGCTGGCGCGTGGTGGTGCAATCCACCTCGCAGGAGCGAACCGACGCGCTCGACGCCCACCTATGGAGCTACAGCGAGGATTCCTTCCTGCCGCACGGCACCTCGCATGACGGCGACGCACAGGACCAGCCCATCATCCTCTCGATCGATGAACGCAACCCGAACCGCGCCCAGGTCAGGTTCCTGATCGACAACGCCGCGCTGCCGGCCGATTCGGAAAATTACGAACGGCTCGTGCTGGTCTTCAATGGCGACGACGCCGACGCACTGACCACGGCGCGCGAAGTCTGGACCGATTGCAAGGCGCGTGGCTTCGAGGTGACGTATTGGCAGACCGACGAGCGGGGACGGTGGCAACGTCGGCAATAGCGATCCACGGGAATCGATGATACTCTGCCGTTGCTGCGCCTGATCTTTCGTGCAGCCATGGTCATGCCGCAAAGTGATGTTCGGACAAATGGTTACAGTCTAGGGCAGGAGCATAGTGTAGCGTGCGACTCGGAACGATCGATCGGAAACCTCTGCTGATCTGGTTGCTGCTCGCTCCCGCGCTGGCGGGCTGCTCGGGCGCTTCCGACCTGCTGTCAAAGGACGCGGACTGGTTTTCACGCTCCGGCCGCGTGTTCATCCGCAACGTGTCGATCGACACGCCGCCGCTCACGCCGACCAAGGCGGTCGCGCCCGACGAACTGGTCAGCGCCGACGGCGGCTGCCCGGGAATGGCGCCGCCGGGCGCGGACGCCAACGCCCTGGCCGATGGCGCGGCGGCCAGCCCGCCGCCGTCGACCACGGGCACTGTGGCGCTCGGTCATACCGAATGCGACGTGGTGCGTGGCATCGGCGCGCCCGACAATGTGAATTTGTCCAACAATCCGCGCGGCGACCGGGTCGCTGTCATCAACTATTCGCGGGGGCAGCGGGCTGGCATCTACACCTTCACCGCGGGACGGCTGACCTCGATCGAGCGTGCGCCCGAGCCGGCTGCGCCGGCAAAAGCCGCCAAGCCGAAGAAGAAACCGGCCGCATAGGCTCAACCCGTCGCTTGATCATGCTGCGAACTGGCCTGCAGCCAGTCTTCCTCCGCCCGCCGCAGCGCGTCTTCAGCGCCGGCGCGAGCCTTGCTCAGCTGGGCGGCTTGCCGGGGATCGCGGGTAAACAGATCAGGCAGGGCGAGGGCGGCGTCAATCTTGGCGATGATGGCATTAATGCGCTCGACTTCCGCCTCGGCTTCAGCGATCCGTTGCTTCAGCGGCTTCCGCTTTTCGTTCCTGCCGCGGCCGGGCGAAACGCTGTTCCCGGCGCTTTCCTTGACGCCCTGTTTTCCGCGTTCGCCGGCGCGCTCGCGCGATCCGCCACGCGCGCCACGGACCGACAGCACCATCCGCCGGTAGTCTTCGAGATCGCCGTCATAGACGGTCACGGTCTGGTTGGCGACGACCCACAATTGATCCGCGCAGGCCTCGATCAGATAGCGGTCGTGCGAGACCATGATCACGGCGCCGGGGAAATCGTTGATGGCCTCGGCCAGCGCGGCGCGACTGTCGATATCAAGATGGTTGGTCGGCTCGTCAAGGATGATCATATTGGGGCCGAAGAAGGTGGCCAGCCCCAGCAGCAGCCGGGCTTTCTCGCCGCCCGACAGGCTCTTGACCAGGGTATCGCCGGCCTTGCCGGAAAAGCCGATCGCGCCGGTGCGTGCGCGCACCTTTGTTTCGGGAGCGTCGGGCATCAGCCTGCGGACGTGATCGTAGGGGGAAGCGTCGAGGCTGAGTTCGTCGACCTGATGCTGCGCGAAATAACCCACCGACAGCTTTTCGGCGCGGGTGGTCCGCCCCGAAAAGGGTTGCAGCTTGTTGGCCAGAAGCTTGACCAGCGTCGATTTACCGTTGCCGTTGGAACCGAGCAGGGCAATGCGGTCGTCGGTGTCGATCCGCAGTGTCACGCGGTTGAGCACCGGCTTCTTCGGATCATAGCCGACCGAGACGTCATCCACCGCGATAATCGGTGGCGACAGCATCCGCTCCGGTGTCGGGAACGAAATCTCGCGCACGTCCTGCGTCACCAGCGCGGTGACCGGCTTCATCCGCTCCAGCATCTTGACCCGGGACTGTGCCTGGCGGGCCTTCGAGGCTTTCGCCTTGAAGCGATCGACAAAGGCCTGCAGCCGCTTTCGCTCGTCGGCCTGACGCCTGGCATGCTTGGCGTCGAGCAGCTCGCGGCTGGCGCGCTGTTCCTCGAAGGAGGAATAGGTGCCTTTGTAGAGTGTCAGCTTGCAGCGGTCGAGGTGCAGGATCTGATCGACCGAGGTATCGAGCAGATCGCGATCATGGCTGATCACGATCACGGTGCGCGGATAATTCGCCAGATGGTCTTCCAGCCACAGCGTGCCTTCCAGATCGAGGTAGTTGGTGGGCTCGTCCAGCAACAGCAGATCGGGCGCCGAAAACAGCGTCGCCGCCAACGCCACCCGCATGCGCCAGCCGCCCGAGAATTCGGCGCATGGCCGCGCCTGTTCCGCGGTGGAAAATCCGAGGCCGCTCAGGATCGCCGCCGCGCGCGCCGGCGCGGAGTGTGCGTCGATGTCAACCAGCCGGGTCTGGATTTCTGCGATCCGGTGCGGGTCATCGGCGGACTCCGCTTCGCGCAGCAGCGCATCGCGCTCCTGATCGGCCTTGAGCACGACTTCAATCAGGCTTTCCGGCCCATCGGGCGCCTCCTGCGCCAGACTGCCGATGCGCCAGCGCGGTGGGATCGAGATACTGCCCGACTCGGTCGGCAGCTCGCCTCGGATCGCACTAAACAGCGTCGACTTGCCGACGCCGTTGCGGCCGACGAAGCCGACGCGCGCGCCGGGCACGATTTGCACCGTGCTGTTATCGATCAAGAGTCGCCCGGCGATGCGGACGGAAATATCCGATATTGAAAGCATGCGGGGTTGTCACCGGAGCCAGCGGCAAACGCAACCCATTATTGGCGAAATCGATCGCCCAAGCGATCGATCAGGACGCATATGTAGCGCCCCGAGGCGTTCAACGCAGATGCCCTGGATACCGAGTGCGGTCGCGCCGGACAAGCTCGTCCACCAATTCGCGCAAGCGGGAGGGCAAATCGGTCTCGGGGCGGATACTTCGCTGCAGCCGTTCACCCACGGCATCGCAGATGGAACGGCACGTCCTGTGATCAAGCTGTTCTGGATCGCGGTTGATTTGGGTTTGCATGGCTATTCTCTCGGCGGTTCCACCTCACAGCAGCGGTCGCAAGGTTTGAGTGGTATTTGCAGGGACAAGTCACGGCGGGAGATTTGGTTTCGCTTGCGTTTTGTCGCACGCCGCCACCCCGAAACGGCCGAAGCATGTTAGCTCTGCCGGCTCGGCCAGCTCGGCAAAATGCCCGGCTGACCCATCCACCGGGGGGCGCGCCGGCGTCAACCACTGCTAGCCATTCGTCTAAGCGCTCCTGTCCGAAGCGCTCCCCAGCGCCCTTGAACCAGGAATGAGCCGGGGAAGGCAGGTCACCGAGCCGCTTGCCGTCGACGGGGCGCGCCGATATAAGCGCCGCAACTCTCCAATCCGCGTTTTTTGTAAGGACTTCGACATGGCGGTTGAACGCACGTTCTCGATCATCAAGCCGGACGCGACCGCGCGCAATCTGACCGGCGCCGTCAACGCGCTCATCGAAAAGGCCGGGCTGCGGATCGTGGCCCAGAAGCGCATCCGCATGACCCGGGAACACGCTGAGACCTTCTATGCGGTTCACAAGGCGCGACCGTTCTTCGGCGAACTGGTCGACTTCATGATTTCGGGCCCGGTGGTGGTGCAGGTGCTTGAAGGCGAGGGCGCCGTCCTCAGATATCGCGACGTGATGGGTGCCACCGACCCCTCGAAGGCGGCGGAGGGCACCATCCGCAAGGTTCACGCGCGCTCGATCGGCGAGAACTCGGTTCATGGGTCGGACGCGCCGGAGACTGCGGCGATCGAAATCGCGCAATTCTTTTCGGGCAACGAAATCGTCGGCTGATCGACGCAGACGGCTGAGAATGCCGGAGGAGAACCGCTTTGAACTGGCTGTGGCACGTTTTCGATCCGGCGACGATCGCCGCATTCTTTACCCAGTTCCAGGCCGAGATGCAGCATCCAGCCTTTTGGGTCGCACTCGGCAAGATCATGTGGATCAACATCCTGCTGTCGGGTGACAACGCGCTTGTGATCGCGATGGCCTGCCGCGGGTTGCCGCCGCGCCAGCGGTTCTGGGGCATGGTGCTGGGCGCCGGTGTCGCCGTGCTGCTGCGGATCATCTTCACGGGGATCGTCGTGACGCTGATGGGGCTTCCTTTCCTCAAGCTGGTCGGCGGGCTGGCGCTGCTTGTGATCGCCGCGAAGCTGCTGGTTCCGGAACCCGAGGGCGAGGGCGGCGTGGATGCGGCCTCGCACCTGTGGGCGGCCGTGCAGATCGTGGCGATCGCCGACATCGTGATGAGCCTCGACAACGTCATCGCCGTCGCTGCGGCTGCCAATGGCAGCATTCCGCTGCTTGTCATCGGGCTGGCCGTCAGTGTTCCCCTGATCGTCGCGGGAGCCGCGCTGATCATGGCGCTGTTGACGCGGCTGCCTGCCCTGGTTTGGGCCGGCGCCGCCTTGCTGGGCTGGATCGCCGGCGAGGTAATGGCGACCGACCCTGTGGTTCAGCCGCCGCTGAACGCCTTCTTCAACGGCCCGGTCGGCATCGGCCTCGACGGTGTGCTGAAATCGATCGGCATGGGATCGCACTTCACCAATGGCGGCCATGGCGGCGAGGTCGTGCTGGGAATACTCGGCATCGTGGTGGTGCTTGTCGCGGGATCGCTCTGGCGCAAGCGCAGGCTGGGAAGCGCCGCAGAGTCCGCGCACGCGGCGTAACCTGCCCTGTTCGGGCTCGGCGCCGCCGGCGCGCGAGCGCCGATCAAACAGGATTCAGTCGGAGACACCGCGAGCGCAGGGGGCGCGCGATTTTTCGCGGTCTTCCGGAACGAATGCGATCCTAGAAAATTAGACACTCTGTACGCGGGGATCAAACAACAATTCCAGGCGGTTGACATCGCATTCCCGCGGAAGGACGCCAGCCGCGTCGTCGATGGCCAGTTCCATGAAAAACTTTGCCAACGCGTCGTTTCCCCCCGAAGTCGTTTCGGTGATGGAGGTGGCGCTTGACTCCGCCGTGGCTTCGCTTCCCGAGCCTGTGATTTCTTCACATGTACGGCTGATCGCCGAGGCGATCCTGCGCGCGGCTCACAGCGGCGAGCGAGATCCGGTCGTGCTGCAGAGGCTCGCCTTGCTGGAATTGCAACTCACGCCGCGCTGATTGCTCTACTTGCGCACGATCGAGCCGGTGCGTCCGATCAGCCGCGCCAGTTGCCTGAACCGGCTGCCGACGCGGTCGGCCACGAGATCGACCATGCGGTGTTCGAATACCAGCATCAGCTTGCGGCCGCTGCTGCGGAAATGCGTCGCGGGCAATACGCCGGTGCGCGCGGCCGAAATCAGATGCGCGACGCGGAACGCTGCGCCGAGAATGCGGGCACGGTCGTCCATCGCCGGCGGAACCAGCGCCCGGATGCGCGCCGGCGGCTGGTTCTCCTCGCTCAGGCCGGCGTATCGATAGAATACCGACAGCGCGACGAAAGCGCGGCCCTGGTGGCTGATCGAGCCGAAATTGCCGTTGGTGATCAGGCTCAGCGTCTCCTCGCCGCGATGGTCGGGATGCACCCGCCATCCGATATCGGAAAGCAGGCAGGCGGCATGGCGCAGGCGGCGGTCCTCGGCGGTTTCGGTCAGTTTCACGACCCTGACCAGGCGGTCGGTCCAGGCCACCAGCTCCTCGGCATGGCGGGCTGACCGCGACAATAGTTCGTTCAGGGTCTGGGCGGCGCAGATAAACCCGTCCTTGGCGCGCTCCGGGGGCGGCAGCATCTCGTAGAGCAAGCCTTCGCGTACGCCGAAGGTTGAAAACACGATCGTCTTCGGCTTGCCCACGCGGATAATGTATTCGAGCACGAGCGCGGCGTAGGCCAGGAGCGGACGTCGGGCGTCGGCGACCAGTTCGATATTGGCGAGCATGTTGGCGGCCGCGAGCCGGCGCAGGCGCCGGGCGAAATCCAGCGCGTCGGCGGCCGGCAGCGAATAGCCATGCATGACGCGCAGCGGATAGCCGCTCTGAACGATGTGGATGCGCGCCAGCGCGCGCCAGGTGCCGCCGACCGCGTAGAAGGTGCGGCCCTGGCCGGCCTTGAGCTGGGCCACGTTGGACAGTTCGGCGCTGACGATCGGTTCAGCGCGCTTTAACGACTTTTCCGACAGGTCCTGCAGCGCCAGGCTGCCAAGCGGCAATGTGACGCCGCTGTGGACGCGATTGCGCCGCACGTCGATCAATTCAAGCGATCCGCCGCCGAGATCGCCGACAATGCCATCGGGATTGTGGATGCCGGAGACGACGCCGAGCGCGGACAGCTTGGCCTCGCGCGGTCCCGAAAGCACTTCGATCGGAACGCCGCAGATGCGTTCGGCCTTGGCGATGAAATCGGGGCCGTTGGAGGCGTCGCGGCACGCGGCGGTCGCGATTGCATGGACGCGGCCGACCCGCTGGATCCGGCAAAGCGCGCGAAAGCGCCGAAGCGAGGTCAGGGCCTTGGTGACGGCGTCGGCCGCCAGCAGGCCGGTGCTCTGCACCTCGCGACCGAGCCCGCACAGCGCCTTTTCGTTGAAGATGGTGACGAGGCTGCGGGCCATCGTCTCATAGACGACGAGGCGAACCGAATTCGAACCGATGTCAATGACGGCGACGCTGCGGGCGCGCTTTCGCGGCCGCCTCACCACCACAACCCCTTGCGATTACGATTGCTGACGTTCGTTACGGCGCGTAAGGCGGCGCGGCGAAGATTCCTTGAGCGACTTTCCACGGCCAGACAGACTCGGATTCGTCATGAAGTAATTGTGCAAATTGAAGGGCTCTTCGCCTTTCGCGGCCTTCATACGCGTTGACGACCCGTCCGGCAACAACTGCCAGCTCTGCTCGGTATCCTTCAGGTTGGCAACCATGATCTGTTCGAGAACCTGCTGATGTACCGTAGGATTTTGCAGCGGACAGAGGATCTCGACGCGGCGGTCGAGGTTCCGCGGCATCATGTCGGCGGACGAGATATACACAGCCGCCTTTGGTCCGGGCAGGCCGTGTCCCATGCCAAAGCAGTAGATTCGGCCGTGTTCCAGGAACCGGCCGATGATCGACTTGACCCGAATATTCTCCGAAAGTCCTGTCACGCCCGGCCGCAGGCAGCAGATGCCGCGCACCACCAGTTCGACCGACACGCCGGCCTGCGAGGCTTCGTACAGCGCGTCGATGACGTCGGGATCGACCAGCGAGTTCATCTTCATCCAGATGACACCCGGCTTGCCGTGCCGGGCGAAATTGGCCTCGCCCCTGATATGTTCGACGATGCGCTTGCGCAGCGTCAGCGGCGACACCGCCATCCGCTCAATGTCGCTCGGCTCGGCATAGCCGGTGATGTAGTTGAAAACGCGCGCGGCATCGCGGCCGATGATCGGGTCCGAGGTGAAGTAGGAAAGATCGGTATAGATGCGCGCCGTGACCGGGTGGTAGTTGCCGGTGCCGGTGTGGACGTAGGTGGCAAGACCGCCACCTTCGCGGCGCACCACCATCGACAGCTTGGCGTGGGTCTTGAGTTCGAGGAAGCCATATACGACCTGCACGCCGGCGCGTTCGAGGTCGCGCGCCCAGCGGATGTTGGCCTCCTCGTCGAACCGCGCCTTCAGCTCGATCAGGGCGGTGACTGATTTGCCGGCCTCGGCGGCCTCGGCCAGCGCGCGCACGATCGGCGAGTTATTCGAGGTGCGGTAGAGCGTCTGCTTGATGGCGACGACGTCGGGATCGCGCGCCGCCTGTTGCAGGAACTGCACGACGACGTCGAAGGATTCATAGGGGTGGTGAACGATCAGGTCCTTCTGACGGATCGCGGCGAAGATGTCACCGCCATGGTCGCGCACCCGCTCGGGATGGCGCGGCACGTAGGGCACGAATTCCAGGTCGGGACGGTCGAGCCGGGTGAGCTGCGAGAGTTCGTTCATCGCCAGCACGCCATCGACCAGAAACACCTCGTCATCGGCCGCGGACAGCGCCCGCTGCACGAACGCGCGAAGTTCTTCCGGCATCTTGGCTTCCATCTCAAGGCGGATCACCGAACCCCGCCGGCGCCGCTTCAGCGCGCTCTCGAACAGGCGAACCAGATCCTCCGCCTCCTCCTCGATTTCGAGCTCGGAGTCCCTGATGATGCGGAATGCGCCCTGGCCCTTGACGGTGTAGCCGGGGAAAAGCCGGCCGATGAACAGGCCCGTGGCCTGCTCCAGCGTGATCAGGTGAACCTGACCGTCCTTGCCCTGGGGCATCCGGATGAAACGGTCGATCTTGCCGGGCATGCGGATCAGCGCGTTCATCGGCTTGCCGTCGGATACCCGCGACAATTGCAGCGCGATGGTGAAGCCGAGGCTGGGGATGAACGGGAAGGGGTGCGCCGGATCGACCGCAAGCGGCGTCAGCAGCGGGAAGATGTTGAGGAGGAAGTGATCCTCGATCCAGCTTCGCTCCGCCTTGGTGAAGTCGTGACCGTCCACAAGCGTGATGCCGGCGTCCGACAGGACGCCGCGCAGATCACGCCAGATCCGCTGCTGGTCTGAGGCGAGTTCGGAAACGGTTTCGTTGATGCGCACAAGCTGCTCGGACGGCGTCAGGCCATCGGGGCTGCGTTCGGCGATTCCTTCACGGACCTGGGCCTTGATGCCGGCGACGCGGACCATGAAGAATTCATCAAGGTTATTGGCGGAAATCGACAGGAACCGCACTCGCTCCAGCGCGGGATGGTGCGGATTGACCGATTCTTCCAGTACCCGGCGGTTAAAATGCAGCCAGGACAGCTCGCGGTTAATGAACCTTTCGGGGCCCGCGGCAATAGAAGGGAGGGCCTCGTCAGCTACATTTTTTTCTTTTTTTTCAACGACTTGGGCCGATTCCATAAGGCTTTGATCCATCTCGGGTCAGGGTGCGGTACGCCAGCGCGCCAAGTGCTGAGTTTGTGATACGCCAATGTCGTTTCAATGACATTGACGGTCCGGCCGCGCTTGCCGGGAGGAGGGCGTTTCAGACGTTGCGCAGCAGCTCGGCGGCCAGCGCCCGGGTCACCGGCCTGCCCAGCCGCAGCGCCTCGTTATCCAGCAGGTCGACCGCCCGGCGGGCGGCCGCATAGGAACGCTCGATGCGGCTGGCCAGATAGCTGACGACGGCCTCGTCGATGCCTAACTGGCGGTCCGCGCAATATTTGACGATCAGGCTGCGAAACAGCAGGTCGTCGGGTGGCAGCAGCGATACGACCGGCACCGCGCGCAGCCTTGACCGGAGGTCGCGCAGTTCGACCTCGAACGAAGCCGGCGGGGTCCGCGCCGTAATGAGAACGCAGGCCTCGTCCTCGCGCGCCAGATTCAGCAGGTGAAACATCGCGCGTTCGTCGAACCCGGCGGACTTGAGGTCTTCCACCACCAGTGTCCCGGTGGCGAGCGCACCGGGGACGTCAGGGGCGGTGAGCGCGTGGGCCGAGGTCGCGCGCGCGCCGGCCTGCTCCGCCCAGATCGCGGCGAGGTGGCTCTTGCCGGAACCCTCCGGCCCCACCAGCAGCATGATGCGGTTCGGCCAGTCGGGCCAGCTTTCGATCAAGGCGAGGCCGGCCTCGTTGGCGGGCCCTTCCAGAAAATTGTCGCGGGTCAGGCTCTCCGCGTGCGGCAGCGCAAAGGCGAGCTGACGAGGTTGAACACGCACTGCCACGCAAGTCTCCAGGCCGGGGCCGTCCCGGCGCCTGACACCATCGAGCTAGCCGGCTTCGATCGTGCTCATGTGACGCACCCACTCGACGAGATAGAGCGAGACCGAAACCAAAGTAAAGACCGTTACCAGGCCTATCAGGATCGTGTCGTAGGGCGCCGGCTTGAAGTTGAAGCCGAGCGAAGCCAGCACCAGCGCCGCGTACGCCACCTGCGCCACCGTATTGAGCTTCGACACCATCAGCGGTTTCATCGGGACCGGCCTGTCGAGCAGCCACGACACCATCACGGCCGTGACAATCATGATGTCGCGCGACACCACCAGGATGACGATCCAGCGCGGCACCGCGCCCCAGATGCCGAGCGCCACGAAGATCGAAACCAAGAGCGCCTTGTCAGCCAGCGGATCGAGCAGGGCGCCCAGTTCGCTCGCCATGTTGAATCGCTTGGCCAGAAAGCCGTCGACGGCGTCGCTGACGCCGGCAATGACAAAGATCGCAAACGCGACTTCCATCTGGCTGGATACGATTGCCCAAACAATCACTGGCACCAGAATGATGCGGCCGAGCGTGATGATGTTCGGTATGCTCAACGCGGTCGCTTCCCGGCTCCCGGCCCAACCCGGCCCTTGGCGAGATCGGCCGGTTCTTGTCTGCTTGTTATCTACATAGTACATGCGGGAAGCGCCCGGCAACCATTGCAGGATCGCGGAATTCCTCGTAACCAGCGGTCATCATACTGGAATTCGGGCATGACCGACCGCAAAAACGGGCTAACTTACGCGGATTCGGGGGTCGATATCGACGCCGGCAACCGCCTGGTCGACCTCATCAAGCCGATGGTCCGCGCCACTGCGCGCGCCGGCGCGGACGCCGAAATCGGCGGGTTCGGCGGGTTGTTCGACCTCAAGGCCGCCGGCTTCAAGGACCCGGTGCTGGTGGCGGCGACCGACGGCGTCGGCACCAAGGTCAAGATCGCGATCGAGACCGGCCTGCATGCCGGGATCGGCATCGACCTGGTGGCGATGTCGGTCAACGACCTTGTCGTGCAGGGAGCCGAGCCGCTGTTCTTCCTCGACTACTTTGCCTGCGGCAAGCTCGACCCCGAGGCGACGGCGGCCATCGTCGCCGGTATCGCCGAGGCATGCCGGGAATCCGGCTGCGCCCTAATCGGCGGCGAAACCGCCGAGATGCCGGGGCTCTACAAGGACGGGGATTACGACCTCGCGGGCTTTGCGGTCGGCGCCGCCGAGCGCGGCACGCTGCTGCCGCGTGCAGACATCGCCGCAGGCGACGCCGTGATCGGGCTGGCGTCCTCGGGCGTTCACTCCAACGGGTTCTCGCTGGTTCGCAAGATCGTGGAGAACTCCGGCCTTGGCTTCGGCGACCCGGCGCCGTTCTCCCCGGTCATGACGCTCGGCGGCGCCTTGCTGAGGCCGACGAGGCTCTACGTGAAGTCATGCCTGCGCGCGATCCGCGAAACCCGCGCGGTCAAGGGACTGGCCCACATTACCGGCGGCGGCTTCACCGACAACATCCCTCGCGTGCTGCCAAAGCATCTTGGTGTGGGCATCGATCTGGCACGGCTGCCGGTGCTGCCGGTGTTCAAATGGCTGGCGGCGCAGGGAGGCATCGCCGAGCTCGAACTGCTGCGCACCTTCAATTGCGGCATCGGCATGATCGCCATTGTCAAGCCGGAGGCGATCGGGAAGGTGACGGAGGTGCTGACGGAAGGCGGCGAGACCGTAGCCTTGCTCGGCGAAGTGATTGCGGCCCGGACCGATGACAAGGGAGAGCATCGCGTGGTCTATAACGGTCATCTCGATCTTTCGCCATGAAGCGCCGAACTGCCATCCTGATTTCCGGGCGCGGCTCCAACATGGCGGCGCTCGTCGCGGCGGCCGAAGCGCCGGATTTTCCCGCCGCGATCGTCGCAGTGATTTCCAACCGCGCCGACGCGCCCGGGCTGGCAAAGGCCGCCGCCAGCGGCATCCCGACCCTGGTGATCGAAAGCCAGCCGTTCGGGCGGGATCGCGCCGCGTTCGAGGCCGCGCTTCAGCGGGCGCTGGAGCACAGCAAGGTCGAACTGATCTGCCTCGGCGGATTCATGCGGTTGTTCACCGCCGAATTCGTCCAGCGCTGGCACGGCAAGATGCTCAACATTCACCCCTCGCTGCTGCCGTCCTTTCCGGGCCTCGATCCGCACCGCCAGGCGCTCGACGCCGGGGTGAAGATCTCGGGCGCGACCGTGCATTTTGTGACCCCGGAAACCGACGCCGGCCCGATCGTGATGCAGGGTGCGGTCGCGGTTGCCGATGACGACACGGTGGAAACGCTGGCGGCGCGCACCCTCGGCGTCGAGCACCGAATCTATCCGGAGGCGCTGCGGCTCCTGGCTGCCGGCCAGATTCGCCTTGAGGGCGACGTCTGCAGGATATCGGGCGCCGCTGAGCGCGATGGCGTTCTGATATCGCCGCGGAAAATCTGATATGGCGCGATGTCGACTGCCGTTGGCTGTGGCAGTCGAACAACAGCGCCCCGTATTCGACCTCCTGGCCGGCCGCGTGCCGATTGACGCTTCCCGAAAACTCAGGGCAAATCGGTGTGGCTGATCGGATTTGCGCGCGTTTTTCGCGCTGGCGCTTTCTTGCTCTTGGGAATGATTGGATGCGCTGCTCACCGCGGCTTCGGCGAGGGTGGAAAATCGAGATCGGTCATGCCCGGCTGCTGGTGATTGCATTCGTTACGATCGCATCCGTTGCGCCGGCTTGGGCGCAACTGACGCCGCAGCGCATACCGACCCCGACCATGGTCAATTCGACGGTATCGTCGGGCAGGGCGCTGGCCAATCTCGGCAGCCACTTCCTGGAGCGGCTGGGTGGCCAGTCCGGCAACGGCTTCAATCGGATGCAGCGCACCAACCCGGACGGCGGCGGCGCTTCCGTGCTGACGGAGGCGCCGCGCTACCGGACCTGGTTCGAGGGCTACGGCAATACGACGACGAACGGCGCGACCGGTGATTTCGTTGGCGACAGCCGCAGGACCTGGGGCGGCGCGGCTGGCATCGGCGCGCGGGTGGCGCCGGGCATCAACATTGGTCTCTCCGTTGATCAGAGTCGCTCGGCGATCGACATTCCGCTGGCGCTGCAATCGGCCACGATCGACCTCAGCCAATTCGCGTTCATGGCGTCCGTCGATAGCGGGGCGTGGACCTGGGCTAGCGCCGTCGTGCACGGTCTTGGCAACATCGACTCGCGCCGCGATACCGGCCTTGGCCTTGCGACCGCGGGATACAACGCCCGGCTCGACGGGGTGCTCAGCGAGGTCAGCTATTACTGGTCCAACGGCCAGGGCCGTATCGTGCCGAAGGCGGCATTCGAATATGTCCGCGCAAGAACCGGATCGCTGCAGGAGACCGGCGGCCTCGACCCCGTCGCGGCGACCGACGCATCGGTGCAGCGCGCGCGGGTCATGATCGGCGCGGAAGCCGGCCACTATTGGATTCTCGACCGGAAGGTTCTCGACGTGTCGGCCTACGGCAAGCTGGTCGACAACGTCGTGCAGAATTTCTCCGACATCACCGTCAGCCTCGGCGCCAAACGCATCACGCTGCAGGGCATCGGTGAAAGCCGCTATGGCGCCGACGCCGGCGCTTCGGCATCGCTGGTCCTGACCCGGACCGCGCGTCTCTACGTCAATTACGATGCGAAATTCCGCGCCGCGATGCAGTCGCATCAAGGAACGTTCGGCGTCGAGTTGAAATGGTGACTCTATGCGTGGTCCGGAACCGGGACCTCCGCTACGGCTTTACACTGTCCCGCACAGCAGGTTCAGTGGTCATCAGTGAGGGTTGCAAGGTCCCGGCGGCCTGCTTGCCGGCTCGCTGCGTCGCGGGTGCATTGACGAGTGCGATGAGTTCGGCTTCGTCCAGCGTTTCCTTCTCGAGAAGGCGCCGGGCAGTCCGCTCGAGAAGCTCGCGCCGCTCGACCAGCAGGTCGCGCGTTCGGGCAAGTGCGCTTTCGACGATCTTTCGCACTTCCTGATCGATCGCGTCGCCGGCTGTTTCGCCGTAGTCGCGCTCGCGCATCGCGCCGACGCCTTGCGGGCCAAGGAAGGACCTCGCATCGCGTTCATAGGCGACCGAACCCATCGTCTCGGACATGCCGTACTTCGTCACCATGGAACGCGCGATGTCGGTCACTCGCCTGAGATCGTCCGCCGCGCCGGTAGACAGATGCCCGAACACCACGAGTTCGGCCGCCCGGCCACCGAGCAGCACGCACATCTTGTCGATCAGTTCCTCGCGCGTCATCAGAAAACGGTCCTCGATAGGGCGCTGGATGGTGTAGCCGAGCGCGCCGACGCCGCGCGGGATGATCGAGACCTTGTGCACGACGTCGCTGCCGGGCAGGGCCATCGCGACCAGCGCATGCCCCATTTCGTGGTAGGCCACGATCTCGCGCTCCTTGGCGTTCAGAATTCGGTTGCGCTTCTCGAGACCGGCGATGATGCGCTCGACCGCCGCATTGAAGTCGCTGAGCGTCACGGCGTCAGCTCCGCGGCGCGTCGCCAGCAGCGCCGCCTCATTGACCAGGTTGGCGAGATCGGCGCCGGTGAAGCCAGGTGTCAGGGCTGCGATCGTGTCGGCGCTGACGTCGGGACCGAGCTTGGCCTTCTTCAAGTGGACATTGAGGATCTGGATGCGGCCTGCCTTGTCCGGCCGGTCGACGAGCACCTGGCGATCGAAACGGCCGGCGCGCAACAAGGCAGGGTCCAGCACCTCCGGACGATTGGTCGCCGCCAGAAGCACGACGCCCTCGCTGGCGTCAAACCCGTCCAGTTCGACGAGAAGCTGGTTCAGGGTCTGCTCCTTCTCGTCATGTCCGCCCGCGAATCCGGCGTTCCTGGCTCGGCCGAGCGCATCCAGTTCATCGATGAAGATGATCGCCGGGGCCTTGCCACGCGCCTGTTCGAACAGGTCACGGACCCGCGCGGCCCCCACGCCAACGAACATTTCAACGAATTCCGAGCCCGAGATGGAGAAGAACGGAACTCCGGCTTCACCGGCGACCGCCTTGGCCAGCAAGGTCTTGCCGGTGCCGGGGGGGCCGACCAGCAGCACGCCCTTCGGCATCCGCCCGCCCAGCCGCCCGTAGTGTTTCGGGTCTTTCAGGAAGGCGACGATCTCCTTCAATTCGTCCTTGGCCTCATCGACGCCGGCGACGTCAGCGAAGGTGACCCCGGTGTCGGCCTCGACATAGACCTTGGCCTTCGATTTGCCGATTTGCATCAGGCCGCCTCCCAGACCACCGGCCCCCGTCATGCGGCGCGAGATCCAGTACCAGACGCCGAAGAACAGGACGATCGGCATCACCAGGGACAGCACGTTGCCGAGCAAGTTGCTCTCGATCTGGCCGGTGAACTTGACGTTCGCGTCGGTCAACTCGCGCGCAAAATTCTGATCGACGCGGGTCGTCGTGAACTGGCGCTGCCCGCCCGGCAACGGCTCTTTCAGCGTGCCTTGCACGAAATTGTCCGACACGCCGATCTCGGCGATCTTGCCGGCCGCCAGCAGTTGCTGAAACTCGCTGTACGGGATGCGGGCGATTTGCGTCAGACCCGTCCAGGCGTTGTGGATCAGGATGATGCCGAAGATGGCGATCATCGTGTACCAAAGGTTGAATCGCGTCTGCTTGTTCATCGGTTTCGCTGCATCGATAGATGTCTTAGGGATTGCGTTCGCCAGACCTGCGCAGGAATCAGGCGGGGGTTTCCGAAATCTCCGGCGGTGGCGGCCCGGAGGGCGATGGGACGATAACCGTTACCGCCTTGGGCCGAACCGTAAAGCGCGCAGGGGTGAAGGTAACCAATTCCCCGTCGGTATTGACGGGGCGAGGTCGTCGGGTCCGGACTTCGAAAGAGGCCCCTCGCGCAGCGCGCACTTCGCGCCAGGCGCCGTGGCGACCGAGACGAAAATCCTTTGCCATGGCGATGAGCTTCCAGACGCCCGACAACTCCAGAGAATAGAGATCGAGGTGAGAATCGTCGATCTCGGCGGAGTGCTCGACGGCCATGCCGCCGCCGTAATACCGTCCGTTGCCCACGGCGATCTGCAGCGTCCTGACGCGCACGGCCTCTTCGGACGAAACGATGATGGCCCGAAACGGCCTTGAGCTGGAGAGGATCCTGATCGCGGTGAGAAGATAGCCCAGGCGGCCGAACCGGCGCTTGGTCTCGCGGCTGAGCTGGCGGGCAAGTTCAGCGCTGAGTCCGAGGCTTGCGACGTTGAAGAAGAGATGGCCGTTGACGTCGCCGAGATCGATCTGGCGCCTATGGCCGGCGGCGATGACATCGGCGGCGGCTTCGATCGTTGGCGGCAGGCCGAGGGTTCGCGCGAGATCATTGGCGGTGCCGGTTGGCAAGATTCCAAGCGCCAGTCCGGTGCGAGCGAGCGCTGGCGCCGCTGCATTAAGGCTGCCGTCGCCGCCGGCGATGACAACGGCGGCCGCGCCATCGGCATGGGCCTCGATCCAGGGTGAGACCTCGGTCGGGCATTCAGGCGAAAAGACCTCCAACTGGAATCCTGCGGCGCTCAGTCGCGCGATCGCGTCGCCTGCCGCTATACCGCCGGACCGGCTGTGCCGGTTGATCACGACGAGCAGCCTGCATCCGCGCGGAGACCACGGTCGTTGCAACGCCTGCGGGCGCGTCAATGTGTCGGCGGCTACCATCGGGGTCGCCCCGCGGGGAAGCGCCGTTGCGCGAACCAGGACAGCAGCGACGGGACGATCGCGATCACGATCAGGCCGATGACCCAGATCAACACCACGCCGAACAGGCCCAGGCTTGTCGCGAGATTGGCGAGCCAGGACAACCATACGACGGTTTCGGCGTGTCCGGTCGCCCAGTCGGAATTGCTCGCGAGCATCCTGCCAATCGCACCGATCAACGCGTAAGTGCCCCAGGCGAGAAGCAACCATAGGGCGGCAAGCGCGGCCGCCGCGATCCAGAACCAACGCTTCATCGCGCGACCTCCTGCCGCGAGGCAAAGCGTCGCAGTTCCATGAGCTTTGCGTGTTGGTTCGGAGCCATAGCGCGCCAAAACCGGTCCGGAAAAATCTTCAATGTCGTACATGAACTTTTGCTTGCCTTGGCGATGAGCCTCCCAAGATCGGAACGCCAACTGCGCGTTCGTCAGGTGGATGTTGGGTATTGGGAATGCCGATGCAAGAGCCTGCTACATTTGGTCGTTGCGGCAATCACCGGCTTGAAGAAACTGCGCAGCGTCACCATTTGGAACGGAACCTTTTGGGTCCGGGCTCCTCTGGTGAAGGCCGTCGGCGCGTTCACGATGTCGGATCGTTTTCGAAATCGTCGGCCGATCGAGGACTGTTCCGGTGGATATCGCTTTCCTGTCCGCAGACTTCTTGGGCAAGCCTGCCTGGATGTGGCTCGCCTTTGTTGCCGTCGTCATCGCACTTCTCATCTTCGATCTCGGTATCCTGCACAGGGAAAGCCGCGAGATCGGCGTGACCGAAAGCCTCGTGATGAGCGCCGTGTATATTTCACTCGGCCTCACGTTCGGCGGTTGGGTCTGGTGGTATCTCGGCGCCGAGCCGGGCATGGCCTACCTGACGGGGTTTGCGGTCGAGAAGGCGCTGGCGATGGACAATGTGTTCGTCATCGCGATGATCTTCGCCTATTTCTCGGTTCCGCGCCTGTACCAGCATCGCGTGCTGTTCTGGGGCATTCTCGGTGTCATCGTTCTGCGCGCGATCATGATCGGGCTAGGCGCCACAATCGTCGCGCAGGCAAGTTGGGTGTTGTATGTCTTTGCCGTGTTCCTGATCGTTACCGGCGTGAAGATGATGATCTTCGCGGATCAGAACTTCGATGTCGGCGCGAATCCCGTGCTCGGCTGGGTGCGACGGTACGGCAACGTCACCGACCAGCTCCACGGCGAGCGCTTCCTGGTCCGGCTGCCGGACAAAGCTGGCCGGTTGCGATGGTTTATGACGCCGCTTTTCCTGGCGCTGGTCCTGATCGAGATCGCCGACCTGATCTTTGCGGTCGACTCGGTGCCGGCGATATTCGCCATCACGACCGATCCCTTCGTGGTCTACACCTCGAACATCTTCGCGATCCTCGGCTTGCGGTCGCTCTATTTTGCGCTCGCGGCGATGGTCGATCGCTTCCACTATCTGAAGTTCGCGCTTGCGGCCGTGTTGATCTTCATCGGCTCGAAGGTCTTCATAGCCGACCTGTTCGGGGTGGATAAAGTGCCGCCATCGCTGGCGCTTGGCGTTACCTTCGGCCTGCTTGCGCTCGGCGTTCTCTATTCGTTGTGGAAGACGCGCAGCGGCGCGGGTCCCGATCACATCGCGGAGAACCGATCGGCCAAGTCGTGAACCGTCGATGACGCGGTTCGCGAAAGAGCAGCTGAGCCAGCCCGCCACCCGTTCGATGGTACGTCATCGCCATGGACCGGTCGGGCGGCGGCTGCTGGATGTCGCCCGCGTGCTTCGCGAGCGTGATCTCACCGCGGGATCGTTGGTCGACCACATGGGCGAACAGGGCCTTGGGCTGTTGCTGCTCGTGCTGACATTGCCGACCATCATCCCCGTGCCGGGTCCCTTCGGCATGGTCTTTGGCGCCCTGCTTTCCCTGGTCGCGCTGCAGATCATGTTCGGCGCCAGCCGCCTTTGGCTGCCGGAGCGGCTGCGCTCGCGGGCCGTCCCGCGCCAATTCCTGCGGGCGGTGATCCGACGCGCGCTGCCGCTCGTCAGCGTTCCCGAACGGGCGCTCCATGAAGACCGGTTGAGCTGGTTGACCGGGCGCCGCGCGCGGATGTCGTTTGCTGCGCCGCTTCTGGTCATGGCGGTCACCATCGTGCTGCCGATTCCCTTCGGAAACGTGCTGCCCGCCATTGCCCTGCTCGTGGCGGCGATCGGTTTCATTGCCCACGACGGCTTGGCGGTTCTGATCTCAATGGTGATCGTCGCCCTGGCTTTGCTTTGGACGCTGGCGCTGTTCTTCTTCGGCGCCGAGCTGTTTCGTGTCGCGGCCGATGCGGCCACGACCTTGCTTGCGAGCTGGCCATTTGGATTCTAGAGGTAAGCGATCCGTATCGTCGTCAGCATTGTGAACAGAGCCAGACTGCGCTGCCTGACGCATGATCCGGAAAAGTGTGTAGCGGTTTTCCGAAGAGATCATGCGCAAACAAAGGGCCAGAGCGGGAATGGCGATTCGAAGAAAAGTCATCCCGCTCTAGGCGCGGTCGACCCTGACGACGCGGCCTTTTTCGATCGCCAGCGCCAACTTGCCGTGCTTGAGCGCGATCGCGGCTTCGCCGAACAATTCGCGCCGCCAGCCGCGCAACGCGGCGACGTCGGCTGCATCGTCGGCGGCGATCTGGTCGAGATCGTCGACGGTGGCGATCACCTTGCTGGCGACCGCGTGGCGCTCCGAGGTCATCCGCAGCAGCACCTTGAGCAGTTCGACGGTCGCAGCGCCATTGGAATTGCCGCGCGGCTTTTCCAGCTTCGGCAGCGTCGCCTGGTCGCGGGCGAGGCCGCGGTGCACGGCGGCGATGATGTCGCTGCCCCATTTGGAGCGGTCGAAGCCCTTCGGCAGCGATCGCAGATTGGCCAGACGCTCGGGCGTAGTCGGCGCGTGGGTCGCGATGTCGCTGACCGCATCGTCCTTCAGCACCCGGCCGCGCGGCACGTCGCGGCTTTGCGCTTCCTGCTCGCGCCAGGCCGCGACTTCCATCAGCACCGCGAGTTCCTTCGGTTTGCGGACCCGCGTCTTCAGCCGCTCCCAGGCGCGCTCGGGGTGGAAGTCGTAGGTGCGCGGCGAAGTCAGGACTTCCATTTCCTCGCTGACCCAGTCGCTGCGCCCGCGCTTCTTCAGGTCGGCGTCGAGGGCGGCGAAGACGTCGCGCAGATGGGTGACGTCGGAGATCGCATAATGCATCTGCTCTGATGTCAGCGGCCGCCGCGACCAGTCGGTGAAGCGGTGGGTCTTGTCCGGCCGGTGGCCGGTGACGCGCTCGACCAACTGGTCATAGGCGATGCTCTCGCCGTAACCCAGCACCATCGCGGCGACCTGCGTGTCGAAGATCGGGTGCGGAATGGTGCCGGACTGGTGCCAGACGATTTCGATGTCCTGGCGCGCGGCATGGAATACCTTCAGCACCGCCTCGTTGCCCATCAGCTCGAAGAACGGCTTGAGGTCGATTCCGGGGGCCAGGGTGTCGATCACGACGGCCTCGTCCGCGCTGGCGATCTGCACGACGCAGAGCAGGGGGTAGTAGGTCGTTTCCCGCAGGAACTCGGTGTCGACGGTGATGACCTTGTGCTGGGCCAGTCGGGAACAGGCGGCCGCAAGGTCGGCAGTGGTGGCAATCAGGTCCATGAACAATCCATACGCTTTCGACAGGCGTTCTGCCGAAAGCGTTGATATGTCAAGGGTGTTGAACGGGAATTCAGCCCTGCATGCAAGCCGGGCAGCATTTTTGCGGGTTTCGGCGGTTCAGGCCGAACGGGCCCTGGCTCCCATGTCACTGCCAATCCCGGAACAATACGGTATCCGAGAAGACGTCACTCGTAGCGGACGTGCCGCGAGGGTCGCCGGCCCGACGGTATCGCAAGCACCGCGAGGCAGAGCGCAATCATTCCCAGTCCCATCAATTCGAAAGCAAAGGCGTCCACGGCAATTCTCCCCCGATAGATCGCTAGAATTGTCGGGAGCGCGTTGACGGCTGCTTAACTTGCGAAAGTGGGGCGAAAGTGCGTCGGCGGATGGTGGACGCGCGCTTAAGGATTGCGGTTAACGGCGTGCCCGAGTTGGAACCCTTGAGTGGGACCTGGAAGCGCGACGGGTCCCGACCGCCGCGCATGTGCCAGCCATCAGTGCGTCAAGGCGGGGTTTTCTGCCGTTACTTCTGCACAAACTTTACGGCTGAGACAGGCCACTTTCCAACGTGGTCTTTGATTGAGAGCCGCAAACCGTGAAACTCGTCCAGCCAAATGTTCTCCACCGTTCCCGCCTTTCCGTCTGTGAGGACCACGGACTTGCCGACAAGCTCAGCCTCCGCCTGCCCAAAAGCGCTCAAGATCGTGGACGCAAAGAGCTCCGCAGTGGACATTGTGACGTTTCTCCCGAACAGGACGAGCGTTTACATCGATGGAAGAGTCACATCGATTGAAGATGGTGTAGCAGATGTTGTCCGCAGGCCATGTGCAGGAAGAGAGCATCGATTGGATTGCAATCACATTGAAGTTTGACGAAGTCGTGACCCTATCGCGAAGCGAAGCAGCACGTAGGATGGGTAGAGCGCAGCGAAACCCATCACGCCGCCTCCACGCAAGTATTGATGGGTTTCGCTACGCTCTACCCATCCTACGAGAATCACGTCCCGCAAAACGTCTGCAGCACGCGTTGCTCCGGCAGCGGCGGTTCCATATAGGACGCGTAAACCGGCTGATCCTCAAACGGCTTCGCCAGCACCGTCAGCAATTCCTCGAAGGGTGCGTAATCGTCATTGTTCATCGCAGCCTGGATCACGGCTTCGACGCGGTGGTTGCGCGGAATGAAGGCCGGGTTGACCGCGCGCATCGCGGCCTGCCGTTCGCCGGCGGATTGCGGCTCTTCGGCGAGGCGCCGGCGCCAGCGCGCGGCCCATTCGTCGAACGCGGCGGGATCGGTGAACTGATCTCTCGCCGTGTCGCCGGCGCCATCGCCCGCGGCATCCGACAACCGGCGGAAGGTGAGGGTGAAGTCGGCCTGGTTCTTCGCCATGGCATCCAGCAGATCCTGCACCAGCGCCTCGTCGCCATCGCGCGCAGTGAAGAGACCGATCTTGCGGCGCAGCCCGGCCGGATAGGCGGCGCTGAATTGTTCGGCGAATTCGCCGAGGATGGCTTGCGCCTGTTCGATCGCCTTGTCGTTGTCGTCGGACAACAGCGGCAGCAGGCATTCGGCCAGCCGCGTCAGGTTCCACAGCGCGATCCGCGGCTGGTTGGCGTAGGCGTAGCGGCCCATCTCGTCGATCGAGGAGAACACCTGCGCGGGGTTGTAGTCGTCCATGAAGGCGCAGGGGCCGTAGTCGATGGTCTCGCCCGCGATCGAGCAATTGTCGGTGTTCATGACGCCGTGGATGAAGCCGACCAGGAGCCAGCGCGCGACCAGGTCGGCCTGGCGGGCGACGACGCCTGCGAGCAGCGCGTGATAGGGGCGGTCGGCGTTCGCAACATCCGGGTAATGCCTGGCGATCACATGGTCGGCGAGCTGGCGCACCCCATCGGTGTCGCCGCGCGCGGCAAAGAACTGGAAGGTGCCGACGCGGATGTGGCTTGAGGCCACCCGTGTCAGCACCGCGCCGGGCAACATGGTCTCACGCTGGACGCGCTCGCCCGAGGTCACGGCGGCGAGCGAGCGGGTGGTGGGGATGCCGAGCGCGAACATCGCCTCGCTGACGATGTATTCGCGCAGCACCGGCCCCAGCGCGGCGCGGCCATCGCCCCGGCGCGAGAACGGCGTCGGGCCGGAGCCCTTGAGCTGGATGTCGCGGCGGAGGCCATCCTGGTCGATGACCTCGCCGAGCAGGATGGCGCGGCCATCGCCGAGCTGCGGCACGAAATGGCCGAACTGGTGGCCGGCATAGGCCATGGCGATCGGATCGGCGCCGTCGGGCAGGCGCTTTCCGGCCAGGATCTCAGTCCCTTCCGGGCTCGCCAGCAAGTCGGGATCGAGGCCGAGCTGGACCGCAAGCGCCCGGTTGAGCTTGATCAGCCGGGGGGTAGCTACCGGGGTCGGCGCGACGCGGGCGAAAAAGTTCGCCGGCAGCGCCGCATAGCTGTTCTGGAACGGGAAATGCAAGGTCATGACCCCAAGATAGGGACAGCCCGGGAATAGGCAAACGGGGCAAGGTCAGACGCGGCCGGAAATGTCACCTGGAGGGCAGGAAACAGCCCCCGCCATTGGTTGCCGCCCCCGGCCGCGTCGGGTAAACCCTGCGCAACTCGGAACGGCTTTTGCCGCCGATTCTGGCCTCATGCATCTGTTTTTGGGAATTCCATGCATCGCTACCGGTCACATACCTGCGGCGCGCTGCGCGAGAGCGACATCGGCCAATCCGTCCGCCTTTCCGGCTGGTGCCATCGTATCCGCGACCATGGCGGCGTGCTGTTCATCGATCTGCGCGACCATTACGGGCTGACCCAGTGCGTCGCCGACCCGGATTCTCCGGCGTTCAAGGACGTCGAGAAATTCCGCTCGGAATGGGTGGTGCGGATCGACGGCAAGGTCCGCCGCCGGCCCGAAGGCACCGACAACCCGGAACTGCCGACCGGCATGGTCGAGATCTACATCAGCGAGATCGAGGTGCTGGGCCCGGCCGGCGATCTGCCGATGCCGGTGTTCGGCGAGCAGGATTATCCTGAAGACATCAGGCTCAAGTATCGTTTCCTCGATCTGCGTCGCGAGCGGCTGCACCGGAACATCATCAAGCGTGGCCAGATCATCGATTCGATCCGCAAGCGGATGAAAGATCAGGGCTTCTTCGAGTTCCAGACCCCCATCCTGACGGCGTCCTCGCCGGAGGGCGCGCGCGACTTCCTGGTGCCGTCGCGGCTGCACCCCGGCAAGTTCTACGCACTGCCCCAGGCGCCGCAGCAGTTCAAGCAGCTGACGATGATCGCGGGTTTCGACCGCTATTTCCAGATCGCGCCATGTTTTCGCGACGAGGACGCGCGCGCCGACCGCTCGCCCGGCGAGTTCTATCAGCTCGACGTCGAGATGAGTTTTGTGACCCAGGCCGACGTGTTCAGCGCGGTCGAGCCTGTCATGCGCGGGGTGTTCGAGGAATTCGCCGGCGGCAAGCCGGTGACGGCGAAGTTTCCGCTGATCCCCTACAAGGAGGCGGTGACGAAGTACGGGTCCGACAAACCGGATCTGCGCAATCCGATCGAGATGCAGGACGTCTCCGAGCATTTCCGCGGCTCCGGGTTCAAGGTGTTTGCGCGGATGCTGGAAGACCCCAAGAACCGGGTTTGGGCGATTCCGGCCACCGGGGGCGGCTCCCGCGCGTTCTGCGACCGGATGAACTCCTGGGCGCAGGGCGAGGGCCAGCCGGGGCTCGGCTACATCATGTGGCGCGAGGGCGGCGAGGGAGCGGGTCCGCTCGCCAACAATATCGGCGCCGAGCGGACGGTTGCGATCCGCGGGCAGCTCGGCTTGAAGGAAGGCGATGCGGCCTTCTTCGTCGCCGGCGATCCCGAGAAGTTCTGGAAGTTCGCAGGCCTTGCCCGCACCAGGCTCGGCGAGGAGCTCAACCTGGTCGCCAAGGACCGCTTCGAGTTTTGCTGGATCGTCGATTTCCCGATGTACGAATGGAACGAGGAGGAGAAGAAAATCGACTTCTCCCACAATCCGTTCTCGATGCCCAATATCGAGCCGGAGGCGTTCCTCGCGCTCGATCCAAACGACAACGATGCGCTGCTTGGCCTGAAGGCGATCCAGTACGATATCGTCTGCAACGGCATCGAACTGTCGTCCGGTGCGATCCGCAACCATCGTCCCGACGTCATGAAGAAGGCGTTCGCGATTGCGGGCTATCCCGAGGATGTGCTGGAGGCCAAATTCGGCGGCATGCTGCGCGCGCTCTCGCTCGGCGCGCCGCCGCATGGCGGCATCGCACCCGGGATCGACCGGATCGTCATGTTGCTGTGTGGCGAGGAAAATCTGCGCGAGGTCGTTCTTTTCCCGATGAACCAGCGGGCCGAAGACCTGTTGATGGGCGCGCCGTCGGAGGTGACACCCAAGCAGTTGCGTGAACTTCACATCCGGCTCAATCTGCCGCAAACATAACGCCACGGCTTGAACGGAGACCGGTCGCCGAAAGTGGATTCGGGGCTGTTGGCAGCCTGCGGGGGGATTGAATGCCGTCCTATTCTGAAGAACTCCGCGACGCGGCGCTGGCGTATCATCGGCTGCCGAAACCGGGGAAGCTCGAGATCCAGGCGACCAAGCCACTTGCCAACCAGCGCGACCTCGCGCTCGCCTATTCCCCCGGCGTAGCGGCCGCCTGCCTCGAGATCGCGAGGAATCCGGCCGAAGCGGCGTCGCTGACGGCGCGCGCCAATCTGGTTGCCGTGGTGTCCAATGGCACCGCAGTGCTTGGCCTTGGCAATATCGGCCCGCTGGCCTCGAAGCCCGTGATGGAGGGCAAGGCCGTCCTGTTCAAGAAGTTCGCCGGGATCGACGTGTTCGACATCGAGATCGCCGCCGATACGATCGAGCGCGTGGTCGAAACCGTAGCGGCGCTGGAGCCGACCTTCGGCGGCATCAATCTTGAGGACATCAAGGGGCCGGAGTGCTTCGAAATCGAGGCGCAGCTCAAGGCGCGGATGAAGATCCCGGTGTTCCACGACGACCAGCATGGCACCGCCATCATCGTCGGCGCCGCGATCACCAATGCGCTGCGGCTGACCGGCAAGAAACTGCCCGACGTGAAGATCGTCTGCTCCGGCGCCGGGGCGGCCGCCATCGCGTGTCTGAACCTGCTGGTCTCGCTGGGGGTGCAGCGCCAGAACATCTGGGTTTGCGATATCGACGGCGTGGTCCATGAGGGACGCAACACGCTGATGGATCGCTGGAAGGCGGTCTATGCGCAGAAGACCAGCGCGCGCGTGCTGGCCGACGTGATCGGCGGGGCGGACATCTTCCTGGGGTTGTCGGCGCCTGACGTGCTGAAGCCTGACATGGTCAAGGCGATGGCGGACCAGCCGCTGGTGATGGCGCTGGCCAATCCGACGCCGGAAATCATGCCGGACGAGGCGCGCAAGGCGCGTCCCGATGCGATGATCTGCACCGGGCGGTCGGACTTTCCCAATCAGGTCAATAACGTCCTGTGCTTTCCCTTTATCTTCCGTGGCGCGCTCGACGTCGGCGCCACCGCCATCAACGAGGAAATGAAGCATGCCGCGGTCGATGCGATCGCGCAGCTGGCGCGCGATCCGCCGTCGGATGCGGTGGCGCACGGCTTCGACGGCAGCGAGACCCAGGGGTTTGGACCGGGCTCGCTGATCCCGAGCCCATTCGACCCGCGGCTGATCCTGCGCATCGCGCCGGCGGTGGCGAAAGCGGCGATGGACTCCGGGGTGGCGACGCGCCCGATCAGCAATTTCGACGAATATACCGCGCTGCTGGAGCGCTTCGCATTCCGCTCCGGTCTGGTCATGAAGCCGGTGTTCGCCAAGGCCAAGACGCAGCCGGTTCGGGTGATCTACGCCGAGGGCGAGGACGAGCGGGTGCTGCGCGCCACCCAGGTCGTGCTTGAGGAAAAGCTGGCGCGGCCGATCCTGGTCGGGCGGCCGTCCGTGGTCGAGGCCAGGATCAAGCGGTTCGGCCTTGCGATCGAGGCCGGCAAGGATTTCGACCTCGTCAACCCCGAGGACGATCCGCGCTACCGCTCCTACGTGCAGACCTATATCGACGTGGCCGGCCGGCACGGCGTCACGCCGGAAGCCGCGCGCACCGTGGTTCGCACCAACGCCACCGTGATCGCCGCGCTCGCGGTGGTCCGCGGCGAGGCCGACGCCATGATCTGCGGCGTCGAGGGCCGCTACATGAGCCATCTGCGCCATGTCCGCGAGATCGTAGGATTCCTGCCGGGCGTCAGCGACTTCGCGGCGCTGGCGATGATGATCACCAGCAAGGGCTCCTATTTCATCGCCGATACGCAGGTGCGGCCCAATCCGAGCGCCGAAGAGCTTGCCGAAGTGGCGTCGCTGGCGGCGATCCACGTGCAACGGTTCAACATGAAACCGCGCGTCGCGTTCGTGTCACATTCCGACTTCGGCAGCTACGATACCGATTCCTCCCGCAAGATGCGCCGCGCCACCGCGCTCTTGAAGGAAAAGCACCCGGAAATCGAGGCCGACGGCGAGATGCAGGGCGATACCGCGCTCTCCGCGGCCGCGCGCAGGCTGGTGCTGCCGCACTCGAACCTGGAGGGCGAGGCCAACATCCTCATCATGCCGAACCTCGACACCGCCAACGTCGCCTACCAGATGATCAAGTCGCTGGCTGACGCGTTGCCGGTCGGGCCAATTCTGATCGGCCCGGCCCGGCCGGCGCATATTCTCACCCCCGGCGTGACGGCGCGTGGCGTGCTGAACATGACGGCGGTTGCCGCCGTCGAAGCCCAGGAACGTGCAGGCCGCGCGCAGCCGACCCTGTTCGGCTAACCAGGAATGGCCTTGGTTCTGCTGCTATCGGGGGCTTGATTGCGAGGGTGGGGCGTTCCGATTTCGGAGTTTGAAAAGCGGCGGCGAAACGCCCATAGTCATTGTGCCGCGTGTCAATCCTGCATTGCCATCTCAACGAGGCCTGTTCATGCCAGCGTTCGTTATTTTCGGGCGGATCCTGTTCGCCGTGCTCTTCATGTACACAGGCGCAACCAAGCTCTTTGCGATCCAGCAAACGGCGGACTTCATTGCCTCCAAGGTGACCATCCCCGCGCTGCTCGCGCCCTACACGTTGCAGCTCGAGAGCATGACCGGCATGCCGACGCCGCAATTGCTGGCGATTGCGGTCGGCGGGCTGGAGATTCTTGCCGGTTTGATGATCGCGGTGAATTTCCTGGCGAGATTCTTCGCGATCCTGCTGATCCTGTTTGTGCTCGCCGCCACCTTCTACTTCCACGATTTCTGGAATCAGGCGGCGCCCGACAACGCCAGGACATTGATCGAGGCCTTGAAGAACCTGTCGATCATCGGCGCCCTGTTCATGATCGTGGGCTATGGCCGCGGGCCGCGGCGGGACGAACCGGCCTACGGCGACGGCTGAGCCAGTTGGCGCCGTGGCGGCGCCTGTTCAGGCGCCGCGCCGCCATGGCGTCACGGTGACGCCCTCGGCCGCATCGAGCGTCTTCGGCGCGCCGGGGTGCAGACCGTGCGCGGCCAGGATGTCCTGCGGAGAATACGCGGGGACGCCGGGAAAGCAGGGTTCGCCGCCGGGAAGCCGCACCCGCGAGGCCACCGAGAGCCAGAATACGTCGTAGCGGTCCATGAACAAGCCGAATACGCCGGGGCCGCCGATCACCGCGATGGTGCCGCTGTCGACGCCGGCATGCGTGCAGGCGGCGGCAAAGGGTGCGCCGGCGGGATTCCACAGGGTCGCGTTCGGATTTAATGGGTCGGTCGCGATCGCCCCGACCTTGCGCGTCAGGACGATCCGTTTGCGCCGCGGCGAGTTCGGCTGGTCCTCGTAGGAATTGCGGCCGTGCAGGACGAGGTCGGCATGGTCAAGGGCGGCGCTGAAGAACGCCTTGTCACCCTCGAACTTCAATTCGTCGGGCATGAGATTGCGCGCGTCCGCCAGCATGCCGTCGGCGGAGACGATGACGTATCCTTCGATGCGCGGCTCCGGCACCGGCCTGGCCGCGTTATTCCGAGATCGTCTGCACGACGCTGGAAACCGGACGCGAATTCATGGTCGGCAGCTTCAGGTCCTTGACGACGCCCTCGTCATACTGGGCGATGGTTTGCACCGGCCCCTTGGCGCGCATCGCGACTACCTTGTAACCGCCGGCCTTCAGCCGCTTCAACAGATCGGGCAGCGCCTCGGCGGTGTGTTTCTGGAAGTCGTGCATCAGGATGATGCCCTTGCCGAGCTTGTCGACCTTGCGCATCACATTGTCGATCACGGTTTGCGGCTTGCTTGCCTTGAAGTCGAAGGAATCGAGATCGCAGGAGAAGATCGCGATGTTGCGGGTGCCGAGATAGGTCACCATCTCCGGCGGGTGCTGCAGCGCCGGGAAACGGAAGAACGGCGCCGGCGCCTTGCCGCCAAGCGCCCACTTCACGGCGCTGAAGCCTTTCTCGACCTCGTCCTTGCGCTGCTGCTCGTCCAGCTTCTTGTTGATGAGGGCGGCATGCGACCAGGTGTGCGATCCGATGGTATGACCCGCCGCCATCACCTGCCTGAGAATTTCCGGAAAATAGGTGGCGTGCTTGCCGATCGGGAAAAAGATGCCCGTGGTGCATTCTTCCGCGAGCGCTTTCAAGACCGCGGGCGTGTTGACCGGCCAGGGGCCGTCGTCGAAGGTCAACACCACTTCCTTGTCGCGCAGGAAGTCGAGATCCTTGAAATGCTCGAAGCCGAATCCGGGACCTCCTGTCGTGTCGATCTCGACGGTGCGGCCGATGCCGAGCGCGCCCGGGTTGTTGCAGGGCGGGCGGGTCGGGGCCGCCTGCGGCGAAGCCGGCGCCTGCGACCAGGCCGCACCCGACGCCAGCAGTGTCACCGCGCCTGCAAAGATCAACCCTGCTGCTATGCGCATGTTGTTTTCCCCAAAATCCATTTGTGGCCCGGTCGCCGGTGCACCCGTCGTCCCTCGGCCCTCGGGCCCCAATTTTACGTTATGGTATAGTACCCTAGTTAGAGGTGGCGCGCCAAGGCGGTGGTGGTCGTCACACCCAGCGGATTGGCTGGCAATTGATCAATCAGCTGTCGGCCAGAACCCGCGCAATCGCGGTCTTGACCCGTGTATCCGCGGGCACGACGGATTCTGGAAACACCTCGGCGATGTAGCCGTCCCGGCCGATCAGATATTTGTGGAAGTTCCAGCGCGGAACGTCTTTCGGTCGCGCCTCTGCCGCCCATTTGTAAAACGGGTGCGCGCCTGCGCCTTTCACCACCGTTTTGGCCGCGATTGGAAATGTGACGCGGTGATGTTGCGTGGCCGCGGTGATTTCGGTGGCGCCGCCCGGCTCCTGTCCGCCGAAATCATTGGAGGGCACGGCAATGATCATCAGGCCGCGGCCGCTGAACTCGGTCCACAATTCCTGCAAGCCGCCATATTGCGGCGTGAAGCCACAGAGCGAGGCGGTATTGACGACCAGGATCGGACGTCCGGCAAATTCGGCCAGCTCGATATCGCCGCCGGCCAATCTCGGAAACGAAAAGGCGTAAGCCGTCATCCGGCTCATGGCTGGCTGCGCCGGGACTGGTCTGGTTATTGTGACGCCTGCGATCGCGGTCAGCGCCGCCGTCAACGCGGTCCTGCGGTCGATCATGGAAAACCTCCGCTTTGCGCATCAATGGCGCTTAACATACTCCAACGCGCGCGCCGGCACGGCTCAACAAGACGTTATGAGTCGGTCCGAACTAGCGTAAGGGGACGATGAAATCGGTGCCTTCGCCGGTCTCGCCGCCCTGGCTGATGCCAAGATCGGACACCACGATCGAGGCGCCGGTGGTCAGCGTCTCCGCGATCCGCGCCATCGCATCCGGAGCAATAGTGATCCGGTCCAGCGCCTCGTGCGGATTGTTCGGAGCGGGGAGCGGCTTTGTTTCTGCAAGCGCGCCGCCGCCGGGGGCGCGGCGCCGTGCCGAACGGTCGGTTTCGTCGATGCGGACGGCATAGCGGGCCGTGACCGGCAGCGAGACCACCGACCAGCGCAGCAGATTCGGATCGTTCTTGTCCGCTTCCGCGGTGAACAGGTGGGTTCCAAGCGGCCGGTCGCTGGGCGCGATCGTCACCGGCACGTCGAACTGCGGCTTGAAGCTTTCTCGAACGTAAAGCTTCGAATCTTTGCGGCTCACGAATACTGCAATCTGGCCCGGACGCCTGGGCGGTTCGGGCTTTGCGGCGACCGCTTTCTCGGCGCCGGGCAGACGCGAGGTATCTTTCATGTCGGGCAGGGAAGCCGGCGTCGCGGCGACCGCCGCGACGGGCTTGTCTTCGGCTTTGGGTACGGCCTTGTCTTCGTTCGCGGGATCGGCCCTGGCTTCGGCAGCGCCGGTCGGCTCCACGGCCGGAGCAACGGCGGTAACCTCGTCGGGCCTGGCTTCCGGAGGGGTCAAGCCCTTCGCCTCGGCCGGCTTATCGTCAGCCTGCATGGCGCCGATGGAAGCTCCGGCGTCCGATATCGTCGCGGCCGTGTCCCCCGCCTTCAAGGCGCTGCTCGCATCTGCTTTATGCAATTGTTCGCGCAATGAAGCCGCGTGTCCGACGGTCGATCGGAGTTCAAGGCTCGCATGCGCGTTGGCAAAGCTCGGGCTTGCAAACCGGATCGTGGAGCCGGCGTCAGCGCCCTTGTCGCCTTTCACAGCAGGCGCAGACATGTTCGGCTCGTCGGCAATGAGGGGTTGTGGCCTCACCTTTTGCGCCACCAGCAGCGGATGCCCGAACGCCGCGGGCGTGATTTCGCCGGGCGTTATGATCACGCGCGCGCCCATCCGGGTCCAGTTCCACATCTTCATCGCGAACGCCATCGGCATGCGGATGCAGCCATGCGAGGCCGGATAGCCCGGCAATACGCCGGCATGCAGCGCGATGCCGGACCAGGTGATGCGTTGCATATAGGGCATCGGCGCGCCGCTATAGATGTTGGAGCGGTGTTTCTTGTTTTTCTGGATAATGCTGAACACGCCCATCGGGGTCGAATGCCCCCTCATGCCAGTGGACACCGGGCTTTCCGCGAACAATCCCTTGCCGTCGTAGACGCGGACCCGCTGCTGATCGAGCGAGACGGCGATGATCAGCGGTCCTTGCGGCTTGGCGCTCGCTTCCCTCTGGGTTGTCTCGGACTTGGCGGAGGGCCGGCGTGTCCGCTGACGCCGCGGCTGCGCCGTGGGCGCGGGCCGGTAGTAGCCGGGATAGGAGTCCTGCCAATAGAACAGGGCAGCCTCAGCCTCCGGTGCCGCGACAACGATTGCGGCCGCGGTCAGGATCGCCATCCGCCAAAATCGCGTTCTTGAAGCATCTACGCTTGCAAGTTTCGCACTGAAACGCCGATACCTACTCACGCGCACAATCCTCAACTCCGGATATTCGAGCCTGCTGTCCCGATGTCTTGTTGGTTGTCGCAGAGGGGTATGGCGTTCACCAGTATAGGCCCTCCAATTGCAGCGCTTTTGCCGCCAAGCGTAGCAAAAAAGCCTCACAATCCGTTAACTGGCCTAGCCGGCGGCTGGGCCGGCTACCCGACCTTCCCGTTGCTGGCCCGACCTTCCTGTACGGCTTTCCCGCACTACATAGGCGGGGATCGTTGCAGCGGAGATATCAATGACACCAGGGGCCGTCGTGAGATGTGACAGGAAATTGGCCGTTCTGGCCTTGATGGTGCTCGCCCTGAGCCTTTGGCAGTCGAACCCGGCTTCGGCCGCGGAGGAGCCGGACCTGATCTTTCGCCGTTCGACCGTTTTCAAATGGCTCAGTCCGAACGACAAGCTGGCAACCTATGCGCTGGATGACCCCGAGATCGAGGGGGTGGCGTGCCATTTCACCGTGCCGGAAAAGGGCGGATACAAGGGTTGGCTGGGTCTGGCGGAGGAGGTCTCAGACATTTCGCTGGCCTGCCGCCAGATCGCACCGATTCGCTTCAAGCAGAAGATGGAGCAGGGCGATGACATGTTCCGCCAGCGCCGATCGTTGTTCTTCAAGAAGATGCAGATTGTCCGTGGGTGCGACGCCAAGCGCAACGTGCTGGTTTACATGGTCTATTCGGACAAGCTGATCGAGGGTTCGCCGAAGAACTCGACCTCCTCGGTGCCCATCATGCCTTGGGGGCCCGCTGACGCTTCCGTTCAAAAATGCGGTGAATTCATCCAGTAGGGTAAGGTCTCTCGCCGCCAGAAGGCCCCCGGGGTCTATCGTTTGGCCGGATAGGAACATGAATTTCTTTCGCCGCCTGGCGTGACCTTGCGCTCGCGGCATCCGACCAGATGCAAAAAACCCTGCGGTGCAGATATGTTATCGCCGAATTCTCCGGCCTGCTGCGACATCGCCCCACATGAGACTGCAACACCCGCCGGTGATTGTGGCCTGCCCGTCATGTTCAGGGAAAGTTCGATCCGCGGTTCACAAGGGCTATTTCCGCCTGTCACATTCTCAATAGCCGGCTGAGTGCAGGTCGTGGTTCCATTGCCAACATTGAGGTTGCCATTGCCCACGACGGCTCTCCTTCTGCGAGGAAGAATTGCAACGCGCGTTCACGAGAAAAGTTTCGGGTATTTGCGTGAGTCGGCGGGCGCGCGCCTGGGTTCAAGACGCTTCTGATATTGCTGGAGGACGGGTTTCCGACGCCGGCGATGACAAGGCGTTTTCGCTGAAATTATTGAGGTTTTTTCGCCAATGTTTCGTCGCTTTCCGCCGAAGAAACAATTCTCCTGTTCAATGAAACCGTTTTCCGCTTTCGGCGGAGATACCGTGAAACGGCCGAGCGATAAGCACATGCTGAGAGATGCCGCAAACCATAGCGAGGTTCGCGCCGCGGCCCATGGTGGTTGCGCCCGACTGAGCGAAGCAGACAGTTTTTCAGGAAGATCGCCGACAAAGGCCTTACATGCTTTCACGAATTTGCTCCGGCGTGATCCTAGCGTTCTGGCTCATCCTCGGGTCGGCGCATGCCCAGGTCCAGGTTCAGCCGCCCCAGACCTCGTTACGATCCCTGTTCAAGCCCGCCGATCCCCGCGGCGACTTCGTGCGGCAGTGCGCTCCGCATATGCTGGGACGCTGGGCGTATCCTGAAAGTGTCTGCGGTTGCCTGCACGATTATGCCGCGGCGGCCGTCGAGGATGCCGATTTGCGCGAAGCGCTGCTGCGCGGCATCAGCGAAACCGGCGTGCCGACGATCGAAGCCGCGTGGGTGCCTCCCGCCAAGCGTTCCCAGATCGGCCCGACCTTCACCAAGATCGCCAAGCCGGCGTTGCAGTGCATGTTCGAGCCGTCGAATCCGTGAGCGGCTTGGCGCATCGATCGTCCGCAAGTTCTAACGTCTTTTCGTTCCTAGCCTTGGAATGCATTGGCGTGTGCGCAGCACGCCTGTCGACGTCATCTGCGAGCCCAACACTTCCTTGACCTGCCCGGTCGGGCACGAGCCGTCATCGACGAGGACGCGCTGGCCAAGCCTGAGATCGACGATGTCCTGCTCGCGCGAAACCTGGTACGCGAGCGCCGGCGCTGCCATCAGCCACAGCACGATACTGGCGAGCGCGGCAAGTGACCCGCGTGCGGCCGTCTTCGTGAGCGTCAATACGATCTCCGTTGAGTTCGCTCTGGATCGGCCCTGACTGTAGGAGCGACTGGCCGATTCTGAAAGCAATCCAGGGGGTGGAGTTCCCGCCGGACTGTGCTTTGATCGAGCCTCGATCAGCACCAGGGAACCCCCATGAACGCCAACGAGAATACCCAGAGAATCCTCGACGCCGTCGATTCCGGATTTGAGGCGCAACTGGCCACGACGCGGGACTTTGTCGCGATTCCCTCGACCCGCGGCGCCGAAGGGCCGTGCCAGGACATGATCGGCGACCTGTTGCGCGCGCGCGGCTATGAGGTCGACGACTGGCATATCGACGTCGAGGAATTGAAGGATCTGCGCGGCTTCGGGCCGATCGAGCACGATTTCTCGAAGGCGCGCACGGTGGTCGGCACCTACCGGCCGGCGAACAATGCCGGCAAATCGCTGATCTTGCAGGGGCACTGCGACGTCGTTCCGGCCGGACCGCTCGACATGTGGGACGCGCCGCCATTCGCGCCTGTCGTCAAGGACGGCAAAATGTACGGTCGCGGCGCCTGCGACATGAAATCCGGCACCATCGGCGCGCTCTATGCGCTGGACGCGATCAAGGCCGCCGGCTTGCGGCCGACCGCGCGGATCCACTTTCAATCCGTGATCGAGGAAGAATCCACCGGTGTCGGCGCGCTCTCCACGCTTCAGCGCGGTTACCGCGCCGACGCCTGCTTCATCCCCGAGCCGACCGGGGGCAAGATGGTGCGCTCGCAGGTCGGCGTGATCTGGTTTCGGCTGCGGGTGCGCGGTTTCCCGGTGCATGTGTTCGAGGCCGGCTCCGGCGCCAACGCCATCATGGCAGCCTACCACCTGATCCAGGCGCTGCAGAAGCTCGAAGCCGAGTGGAACGCGCGCGCCAGCAAGGACAATCACTTTGCGGCAATCAACCATCCGATCAATTTCAATCCCGGAATCATCAAGGGCGGCGACTGGGCCTCCAGCGTGCCGGCCTGGTGCGACCTCGATTGCCGGATCGCGATCCTGCCGGGCTGGTCGGTGGCCGATTGCCAGAACGAAATCCTGGCCTGCGTGTCGTCAGCGGCGCGCGACCACCGTTTTCTTTCCAACAATCCGCCGCAGGTGGAATGGTCCGGCTTCCTGTCGGAAGGATATGAGCTGAAGGATTCCGCGGCGCCGGAAGCCGCCTTCGGCAAGGCGTTCAATGCGGTCTATGGCGGTGAGGTCCAGGACCTCGTCTTCACCGCGCTGACCGACACGCGCTTCTATGGGCTGAACTATGGCATCCCGAGCCTGTGCTTTGGCGCCAGCGGGGCGGCGATGCACGGCTTCAATGAATATGTCGATCTGGAGTCGCTGCGCAAATCGACCAAGGCGACTGCGCTGTTCATCGCCGAATGGTGCGGCGTGGAGAAGGCGTAGGGGAGTCTTCCACCCACAACGCCTTCACGATCTCATCCAGCCCGTCGGTCAGCGCGGCCGGGCCCGGCTGCAGGATCAGCGGCGACTTGATCTCGACGATGCGGTTGTCGCGCACCGCCGGAATATCGCTCCAGCCTGGACGTTGCCGGATGCGATCAGGTACCACCTTCTTGCCGCACCACGACGCGAGGATCACGTCGGGCGCGGCCGCGCGCACGACGTCGGGTGCGATGATGCGGTCCTTGGCCGCCTGCTGAAATCGCAGTTTCGGCAATACGTCCTCGCCGCCGGCGATCTCGATCAGTTCCGACACCCAGCCGATGCCGCTGATGAGCGGATCGTCCCATTCCTCGAAATAGACTTTTGGTTTGGGCTGCGGCCGCGGCGTCGAAGCGATATGCGCGAGGCGCTGCTCGAAGCCGGTTGCGAGTTGATCGGCGCGTTCGGACGCGTCGACCATGGCGCCCAACGTACGGATCATCGCGAGAATACCGGCAATGTCGCGCTGGTTGAAGACGTGGATGGCGACGCCCGCGCGGACCAGATCGGCGACAATGCCGGCTTGCAGGTCGGAGAAGGCCAGTACGAGATCCGGCTGCAGCGCCAGAATCTTCGGAATGTCCGCGGAGATGAACGCGGAAACCCGCGGCTTCTCGCGGCGGACTCCCGGCGGCCGCACGGCATAGCCGGAGACGCCGACGATGCGGTCCTGCTCGCCGAGCAAATACAGCGTCTCCACGGTCTCTTCGGTCAGGCAGACGATCCGGCGGGGCGGGAACTGGCGCATGCCGACGATATGCCCAATTCCCCGTGCCATGTCACGGCAACCATTACCTCGGAGGTCATTGTCTGATTTACCAGAGCAATTCATTCTGCTCTGGAACACGCACAGGGAAACCGGAGGATCCATGACGCCGCTCGAAAAACTCCAGTCGATGAAGATGCCGTTTGCGGAGCTGAAGGGCGTGACCTTCACCGAAGCGGAAGTCGATCGCGTGGTGGCAAAAATGTCGGTGCGGCCGGATCTCTGCACGCTCCGGAATACGATTCACGGCGGCGCGGTCATGGCGTTTGCGGATTCGGTCGGCGCGGCCGCAACCGTCCTCAACCTGCCCGCAGACGCCAAGGGCACCACCACGATCGAGAGCAAGACCAACTTCATCGGCGCCGCCAGGGAGGGGTCTACCGTGATCGCGACTGCAACCCCGCTACATCGGGGGCGGCGAACCCAGGTCTGGCAGACGCGGCTGGAAACCGAGGACGGCAAGCTGGTCGCGATCGTCACCCAGACGCAAATGGTGCTGTGATGAGGGTTTGGTTCCCTCTCTTCACAAAAAGTTAACAACAGTTGATTTTTTATGAAGCATTCCAAGGACTTGAATTTAATGGTGCGGCGCACAATGTTGACGGTCTAGGGATTCGACGCCTCCTTGAGGGTCTTTTCTCAGAGGAGATAGAACATGTACCTCACCGTCATCGCGGCCGCGCTCGCCAACAGCAGCGTGCGCACCTTGAGTCAGCTTGAATTGCCGTTGCTGCGCGATCACCTGTTGCGCCTCGACCGCAACAGCCGGCGTGACCGCTTCCAGGGCTTCATGGACGACAGCTTCATCGAGCGCTACGCCGAGAAGTGCACCGACGATGGTACGATCGTGATCGGATATTTCGAGAACGGGTTGGTCCGCGGCGCAGCCGAACTGCACCCGCCCGATTCATCGCCGGGTTCACTTCCGGAAATCGCCTTCAGCGTCGAATCATCGGTACGGCGGCGGGGATTGGGCAGCATCCTGTTCCGAAAGCTGATCGCGGAAGCGCGCGCCAAGGGCTACCAGAGCCTGCGGATCACTACCGGCGCACAGAATGACGCGATGCGAGCGCTTGCGCGCAAGTTCGGGGCGCAGCTGACGTTCCGCCACGGAGAATCCACTGGCACGATCGACGTGTCGCAGCCGATCGCGGGCGAACTTGGGACCTCATGGGTCGAAAACGCGGCGAGCGCCACGCGCGCGATGGCGGGACTGAACCGCGCCTATTGGCGATTGCTGCTTCGCATCTATGGATTTGGCCGCACCATCTGACGGGCCCGCGTCAGCGCGCTCGCTGGTGCGCATCACGATGCCAGGCAACCCGGCCGGACTTTACGTGCCGGTGCGCTTGTCGTTGCTGAAGCGCCTGACCACGCGGCGCTCGACCACGACCGAGCGCTGCGCGCCTTGCTCGCCGGTAATAACGCGGGTGGCTGATCGCGCCAGCGCGCGGCCGGTCTTCTTCACTTCAGCCATGACGTCCTCATAGGGCAGTCCCATCAGGGCGGCAGCGATTTCCGCTTGCTGTTTCGGATCATCGGTCATGCCGACCGCGGCGAAGATGGCCTCTTCCAGCGTCGGCGGATCGCGCCGAACGCGTCGAGTGCCGTATTTCGTTTTCCAGTCTTCACTCATTGGAGCCTCGCGCCGGGTCATGCAAACCTAGGTGTCCCAATGTTGCATTGCAATATGAATTTCGCATGGCATTGCAGCCATGCACCTACAATTTTTCTCCAGCTCGGTCGCGGCATCGTTCCTAGGGTGCGCGATTGCCGGTCGCGCGCTCATCCAGCGACTGCTGCGGCCAGCGTTTAAGCGCGGCGTGTCCGGCGTCGGTAAGCACGTAGATGCCGCGCTCGGCGCGGTCGAACCAACCATAGACGTTGTTCAAAAGGATCTTGCCAGCGTCCGGCACTTCCACCCTAATATCTCGAACGCGACGTGGACCCTGCGCCAGCGCCGACGCGCAGGCCAGCGCCTGCTGTCGGTAGGCCGTCATGATCGGCGCGCGCGTCGACCCGCCCTTCGCCGGATCGCCCCTTCGCTTCTGGTGCTCCGCGATCAGCCGCGAGCGCTTTTTCTGGTTGCGGCGTGGGGCCGCGGTCGGCGGCTTGACGATCACCTCGACGTCACCGGTGTTGGTGACGGCCAGCATGCCAAACCCAAGGCGGCGGCAGAGATTGCGATATCGCGCGTCGCTTTCGCGCCCCTTGCCGCGTGTAGAAAGTCTTGCGGCCAGCCAGACCTCGTCGGCCGCGCCGGCGCGATCGACCGCCTGCAGGATGAGTTCCAGATTGAACGAAAGCTTCAATTCGCCGATCACCACGACCGGCGGATCGTCGCCGCTCAGCGCCACCAGGTCGCAGCCGCCGACCTCGCCCTTGACCGTGAAGCCGAGCTTTTCGAGGAAGCGTTTGACGGGCAGGTAAAGCGCGGTTTCCACTGCTAGCTCCGGCGGCGCTTGCTGGCCGCGAATCAACCTGTGGATACTAACCGATTCAAGCCGCACCCATGATCGGGCATCACAGGGGGAAACTAAACGCGTCCGCTCACCGGCAGTAGCGCGCCGGTGACGCCGCTTGCCCTATCGCTGGCGAGAAACAGGATCACCTCGGCCAGTTCTTCCGGACTCACCCACTTCGCGAAATCGGCTTTCGGCATGCTGGCGCGATTGGCCGCCGTGTCGATGATCGAGGGCAACACCGCGTTAACCGTGATCTTGCCCTTGTATTCGGCGGCGAGCGCCTCGGTCAGGCGATGCACGCCGGCCTTGGAGGCGGCGTAGGCGCCCATGCCGGCGCCGGCCTGCAACGCCCCCATTGCGCCGATATTGACGATCCGCCCGGCAGCCGATGCGAGGAGATGCGGGATCGCCGCGCGGGAGGCGTTAAGCGCCGTGGTGACATTGAGGGCATACATTCGCTGCCAGGTCGCGGGATCGCCATCGGCCACGGTCTCGAAGGAGAATCCGCCCGCGATATTGATCAACGCGTCAAGCTTGCCAAAATGCGCCGCGACGGCATCGACTGCCTTCCGCGCCAACGCTGCGTCGGTGAGATCGACGCCACCAAGCAGCAGCAGATCAGCCGTGGTCGGGGACGGGGTCTGCGTCGGGGCGTGGTCGATGCCCGCTACCTTGGCCCCGCGCGCCAACGCCTCTTCCGCGACCACCCGGCCCAACGCACCCAGCGCACCCGTCACGACCACGACTGTTCCGTCCATGATGGGTTTCCTGCGGCATCAAGAAGCGAGGGCTACTATCGTCAGTTGCCCTTGGATTGCAATGCGGTGGATATCCGGACAAAAAGCCGATAAATGGGGCCGAATAGATAAAATTTGCCGGAGTTTTGTAAGCCGTTTGCAGAATCCCTTCGCTACAACCGCGCCAGCAAACCAGGCAGGGGATTAGCCATGAGGAGTCTAGCCGATCACGGTTTACCGCTCGTTCAGCTTAAGGAGCAGCGGCGCGACCTGGTTGTGGCGCTACAGAATCGCAACGGACCGGTTTCAAGCTGGGAATTGATGCAGATCGCGGCAATCCAGCAGGCGATATCGGCCTTCGAAGACGTCATCGCCGATCTCGATGCCGAACTGGAAATGGAAGCGGCGGCGTAAGCCCGCTGCCTTCCACCCAGCCGCAAGGAGCGATCCAGCGGTCAGCCTCCCGAATTCAGCCTTGCAGGTAGCGCGCCTGGAGGCTCGCACGGTCGGCAGCGCCGAGACCCAGGCCGTCGCGGAGGTAGGCTTCCAGGTCGCCATAGTCGGCGTCGATGGCCTCGAACGCGGCGGCAAGAAACGATTCCTGCACCGAGCCCAATACCTGCTTGACGTCTTCGGGCAGATCGCTGCCGGAGGCGGGATCCCTGCGGTAGTAGCGGTTAGTAAGCAGATAATCTTCGGCAATGATGTCGTCGGCAACGCCGAGGGTGTGCAGGATCAACGCGCAGGCAAAGCCGGTGCGGTCCTTGCCGGCGGTGCAATGGATCACCAGCGGCGCGCGGTCTTCCAGCAAATGGGCGAACAACGCGCGGAAGTGGCGCGTGTTCTGCTGGACATAGTTGCGATAGGAATCCCGCATGATGTCGACGGCGTGCGCCGTCGACAGCGCCGTGCCGGCAGCCATGATCGCGCGGAGCGCGGCGACCACGGTAGGCTCGACCGGCAGTGAATGTACGGCAATATCGGGCATGCCACATAGCGCGGCGGCGCGTTCTTCGGTACCCCGGAAATCGAATGCGCTGCGGACGCCGAGGTTGCGCATGACGGCGATGTCGTCGTCGGTGAGATGGCCGAGGTGGTTGGAACGAAAAATCTGTCGCCAGCGCACGAGGCGGCCATCGCGGGTGGGATAGCCGCCGAGATCGCGAAAATTGCTGGCGCCAGCCAGGTTGAGATGGCGGGCAGGTGATTCTGACATCTGGCTCAAACGATCTCGCGCGGCGGACACGGAACGGGCAGGGCCCTGCCGTCTGCCCCGCCTCGTCTATACTGGACTCTCTCGCCAGCAAAAGCATGAATTGTCGGGGGCAGCAATTTTCGGCGCTGGTTTGGTCGGCACGTCCGCTGGGTTCGCAATACTCGGGAGAGGTAGCGCCCCCTTGGGATCACGAAAGCCGGGCGACAGCCTCAAATACGCCAGTCGGCAAGTGACCGTTTGCCGGCAGGCGTGAAGCGAGCAGAGTGAAACGGGCCGAAACGATTTCGCCCCGGCCCGCCGTAGTTCCCACACCTAGCGACGATCGCCGGGCGGGTCCTTGCCGAGGATCTTGCGGACATCAGTGGTTTCGCTCGGCGTCGGCTTCCGCAATGGCGGCTGCGTGGTACCAGCTACCGCTGCAGTCCGCGAGGTTCACCGACGGCGCGGCTAACTCGCTCCTGATCTCTTCAAGGGGAGGTCCCTTGAGCGCCGACCGGCCCCCGGCAGGGAATTGGTAGATCTTGGCCGACCCTTGAGGTGTGGTTGGATTCATCATCTGTCTCTCCATCGCGCCAAGCGCGAGCTTCCATGGTGCGCCCGACTCGTTTTCCAGTCGTTACATCCGCGATATCATTGGTGCCTGTGGTAGATGCAAGATGACCAAGATGGCATCACCTGTTGGCGAAATATTGGGCATTTCCGCCGCTGCTACTAATATAGCAGCGCATTTGTAATCAACGCGCGACCATTGGGAAGGTTGCCCGCGAAGAGCGGGTCATACGCCTGACAGCTTTGGGAAGTGCCGCGGCGTTGATCAATGCAATTTCAGCATTGCGCTAATGCCGGAAAAATGGGCGTGACAGGCGTGGCCAATCGAGCGCGCGGCTGTCTGCGCCGCGCAGTTGCCGCGCGTCTATGCCGCATCTTTTTTCGTTCGGCCAAGCGCGGTATCCGCCGGTTGGTGGGTACCTCAATTGGCATGCAAAATGCTTATAGGAAAATGGCCTGACCTGGCCGGGTACATCTGTGCGCAAATCGACGGTTTTGGATCAGAGAATCAGGGTCCTTGGTTTCCCGCAATATGCCGCACCAACTCAAGAGAGGCTCAATGACCAAGTACAAGCTCGAGTATATTTGGCTCGACGGGTATACGCCGACACCGAACCTGCGCGGCAAGACGCAGATCAAGGAGTTCGACTATTTCCCGACGCTGGAACAGCTTCCGCTGTGGGGCTTCGATGGCTCCTCGACCCTGCAGGCCGAAGGCCACAGCTCCGATTGCGTGCTGAAGCCGGTCGCCATCTTCCCGGACGCCGCGCGTGAAAACGGCGCGCTGGTGATGTGCGAAGTCATGATGCCCGACGGCAAGACACCGCACCCCTCGAACAAGCGCGCGACCATCCTCGACGACGAGGGCGCCTGGTTCGGTTTCGAACAGGAGTATTTCTTCTACAAGGACGGTCGCCCGCTCGGCTTTCCCAGCAGCGGCTATCCGGCGCCGCAGGGTCCTTACTACACCGGCGTCGGCTACAAGAACGTCGGCGACGTCGCCCGCAAGATCGTGGAAGAGCATCTCAACCTCTGCCTCGCCGCCGGCATCAACCACGAAGGCATCAATGCCGAAGTGGCGAAGGGCCAGTGGGAATTCCAGATCTTCGGCAAGGGCTCGCGCAAGGCTGCCGACGAGATGTGGATCGCCCGTTACCTGATGCTGCGGCTGACCGAGAGTTACGGCATCGATATCGAATTCCACTGCAAGCCGCTCGGCGACACCGACTGGAACGGCTCCGGCATGCACGCCAACTTTTCGACCAAATTCATGCGCGAAGTGGGCGGCAAGGAGTATTTCGAAAGGCTGATGGATGCCTTCAGGAAGAACCGCGCCGATCACATCGCGGTCTACGGTCCGGACAACCATATGCGCCTGACCGGGAAGCACGAGACGGCGTCGATCGACACCTTCAGCTACGGCATCGCCGACCGCGGCGCCTCGATCCGGGTTCCGCACTCGTTCGCCAACAACGGATACCGCGGTTACCTGGAAGATCGCCGCCCGAACTCGCAAGGCGACCCCTACCAGATCGCTTCGCAGATCCTCAAGACCATCGCGGAGGTTCCGACCGGCGCCAAGGCGGTCGCGGCCTGAGATACGATACTGGGCGGGTACGTGTGCGCCAACTGATCCGCCGGGGCCTATCGTCTCGGCGGATCGTTGCGTCTTGATGACGCTGACGCCAAATAGCTCGGCTCTAAGCCGTTTCCCGGCGTCATGAACCGCGCTACATAGCGGCCTTGGGTTTGCCTAGGGGCGTTCATTGTTCGAAGGATTTTACAAGGTCAGGTTTCAGCTCGGCGCCGCGGTCGGGCGCAGCGTCATGTATGCGGGCGATGGCAGGATGCTGGGCGGCAATTCGGCCTTTGCTCATATCGGCACCTACGAAAAGGGCGATGACGAGGTCGGCATCGAGATCAAGACGGTCCGCCATAATCCGGATCCGAACTATCGCGCCATGGCCGGCACCGACGATGCAACCTTGCTGGCGAAGGGCAGGCCGGACGGCGATCTTTACCGTCTTGAGGGCGGGTTGAAAGAACTGCCCGGCGTGATGTTCCAGGCCGTCATGACGCCGATCGAGCAGGAGGCGGTGCCGATTGCCGGCGGTGTCGGAGAGGCGGGCATTGTCAACGGCCTCTATTCGATTCACGTCCGCATGCTCGACGGTGTCGAGGGCGGCTTGACCGGCGTGATGCTGCTCAATGACGGCCGTATCCTCGGCGGCGACGCCTCGTTCTATTATCTGGGCACCTACACCTCGGAGAAAGGCCGCTGGAAGGGCCAGATCCTGAATCAGGAACACACCCCGTCCAAGGGGGAGAATCCCGTATTCGGCGGCCATGATGTCGGCATCGGCTTTTCCGGTACCTGCGACGAGCAGGGGGCGTTACTGGAAGCGACCGCGCTCGCCGGCAAGCGCAGCCTGCGTATGACCGCGGTGCTCAAGTTGATGCGCCTGTTGTAGCGGGCATCGCGCCCGCGACAGCTGCACGGCGATCGCGGCAACCGCTTCCACAAACGGGCCAGATGTCCTAAGCAGCGGCCGCAACGATTTCCTCCGTTTCAGGCCCCAATGATCCGTCTCGATAACGTCAGCAAGCAAGTCGGCCACCAGATCCTCTTCATCGAAGCTTCGGCGGCGCTGCAGAAGGGCGAGAAGATCGGCCTCGTCGGCCCGAACGGGGCCGGCAAGACCACGCTGTTCCGGATGATCTCCGGCCAGGAGCCGCCGGATGAGGGCCAGGTCTCGCTCGATCGCGGCATCACCATCGGCTATTTCAGCCAGGACGTGGGCGAGATGGCCGGGCGCAGCGCCGTAGCCGAGGTGATGGACGGGGCGGGGCCGGTCAGCGCCGTGGCGGGCGAACTGAAGCAACTCGAGGCCGCGATGGCTGATCCCGATCGCGCCGACGACATGGACGCCATTATCGCGCGCTATGGCGAGGTGCAGGGGCGCTTCGAGGAACTCGACGGCTATGCCCTCGACGGCCGCGCGCGCGAGGCCCTGTCCGGCCTCGGCTTCAGCGAGGAGATGATGGAGGGCGACGTCGGCGCGCTCTCGGGCGGCTGGAAGATGCGGGTGGCGCTGGCGCGCATCCTCCTGATGCGGCCGGACGTCATGCTGCTGGACGAGCCGAGCAACCATCTTGATCTCGAAAGCCTGATCTGGCTGGAGCAGTTCCTCAGGGGCTACGAGGGCGCGCTGCTGATGACCTCGCACGACCGCGAGTTCATCAACCGCATCATCAACAAGGTCGTCGAAATCGACGGCGGCACGCTGACGACCTATTCCGGCGACTACGAATTCTACGAGCAGCAGCGCGCGCTGAACGAGAAGCAGCAGCAGGCCCAGTTCGAGCGCCAGCAGGCGATGCTGGCCAAGGAAATCAAGTTCATCGAGCGCTTCAAGGCGCGCGCCTCGCATGCGGCGCAGGTGCAGAGCCGGGTCAAGAAGCTCGACAAGATCGAACGCGTCGAGCCGCCGAAGCGGCGCCAGACCGTGGCGTTTGATTTCCTCCCGGCGCCGCGCTCGGGCGAGGACGTCGTCAGCCTGAAGGGCGTCCACAAGGGCTATGGCGGCCGCAGCATCTATCAGGGACTCGATTTCATGATCCGCCGCCGCGAGCGGTGGTGCGTGATGGGCGTCAACGGCGCCGGCAAGTCGACGCTGTTGAAACTGGTGGCGGGCGCCACTGAGCCCGACGACGGCACGGTGGCGGTCGGCGGCAGCGTCAAGATGGGCTATTTCGCCCAGCACGCCATGGATCTGCTCGACGGCGAGCGCACGGTGTTCCAGTGGCTGGAGGATTCGTTTCCGCAGGCCGGCCAGGGCTCGCTGCGCGCGCTCGCCGGCTGCTTCGGCTTCTCCGGCGACGATGTCGAGAAGAAATGCCGGGTGCTCTCGGGCGGTGAGAGGGCGCGGCTGGTGATGGCCCACATGCTGTTCGACCCGCCGAACTTCCTGGTGCTGGACGAGCCGACCAACCATCTTGACCTCGCGACCAAGGAAATGCTGATCAACGCGCTGTGCGAATTCGAGGGCACCATGCTGTTCGTCTCGCACGACCGGCATTTCCTGGCCGCGCTCTCCAACCGCGTGCTGGAATTGACGCCGGAGGGCCCGCATCTCTATGGCGGCGGCTACACCGAATATGTCGCACGCACCGGCCAGGAAGCGCCGGGGTTGCGCAGTTGAGCCATTCCCTTCCGCCGGGTTGTGCGACAACGGGCCTGCCGATACGCTGCCGCGCAAAACGGGGAGCGAACGGCCATGAAGCAGCTCAGGATCGGCGACATCACCATCGACGCGGTCATCGAGCGGGAGGGGCCGTGGCGAAGGCCGCAGGATTTCTTTCCGGCCTATGACGACAAGGTCTTCAAGCACCATCTCGCCACCATGGAGCCGGAGGTGTACGACGCCGCGCTGGGCATGATGGTGATCACCTACCAGACCTTCGTGGTCCGCACCCCGCGCCATGTCATCCTGGTCGACACCTGCACCGGCGAGGACAAGGGTCACCCGCCGCCGTTCGACTTTCCCGGCAAGGAGCGCTGGCGCAACGAATTGTTCGCGCTCGGCGTATCCTACGAGCAGGTCGACTACGTGTTCTGCACCCATTTGCACATCGACCACACCGGCTGGAACACGACGCTGCGCGATGGCCGCTGGGTGCCGACATTCCCCAATGCGAAATACATCTTCCACAAGCGGGAATACGCGGCGTGGGAGGCGGAGAACGCCAAAGGCGCCAACCCGCCCGGCACGGTGTTCCGGGACAATTGCCTGCCGATCATGGAAGGCGGCCAGGCGGTGCTGGTCGACGACGACTACGCGCTCGACGATACCGTGACGCTGACGCCGACGCCGGGGCATTCGCCCTGTCACTGCTGCGTCAACATCTTCTCCAGGGGCAAGCGCGCGGTGGTGGCCGGCGACCTCATGCATCACGTGATCCAGTGCCGCGAGCCCGACTGGTCGGCCAAGCCGGACTGGGATCCGAAGCAGTCCGCGATTTCGCGGCGCAAGTTTTTCGCCTCCGTCGCCGGCACCGACACGCTGATCCTGCCGGTGCATTTTCCGACACCGACCGCTGGCCTGATCACGGCGGACGGCGACCGTTTCGATTATCGTTTCCGGAGAGACTGATCCGGCGGTTTACGCGCGCATGCGGGCGATGGCGCCGGCGATGATCTGCATGGCGACGCCGCCGACCCATCCGGCCATGATCATCCAGATCCAGGTCATATGCGGATCGTGGCGCAGCACGATCAGGCCGACGGAGGCGAAGGCTGCGGCGGTGGCGAGGAAGGTGCCGATCGCGCTCAGCAGCTCCGGCGTGTCGATGTCGCGGATCCGGTTGCCCCCGTCAAAGGGCCGGGGCGGGGTGTCGATCCCGAGATAGAAGCCGAACGCGCCGCCGATCATCATCGCGAGCAGGAAGGCCTGGGTGGTCAGCGCGGCGTGGCTGGTTCCAACCAGCGCCGCCACGAACAGCCCGCTCGCCGCGCCGGCCATTGCAAGCCCGAGGCGTTCCAGGACGTGGGCGAACTTTCGGACGCGGGTTTGCATGGCTTCACCGCCGCTGAGGCGCACAGGATAGGCCGATCGGCGGCCCGGTGGAAGCAACCTGCCGCTGTGGAGGGAACGCCGAATTGATCCAGCGCAAGCGCGAACGTAGGGTGTCGCGCGATGACCCACCGGGAGACCCCACCGCCATGAGCATTTTCAGCCACCCCTTCGACCCCGCGCGCGAGGCGGCGCTGGTCACCGGCGCCGGCAACGGCATCGGCCGCGCCATTGCCCAGGCGCTGGTCGCCGAGGGCGTCCGCACGGTATTTGCCGACGTCAACCCGGATACGGTCGCGGCGGCCGCCAGGGCCTCGGCCCGGCCGGATCTGGCGACGACCTGGGTCGGCGATCTCGCCGATCCCGCCGCGCGCGAGGCGCTGCTGGCGGCAGCCGCCGCCGCGGTCGGACGGGTGACGCATTTCGTCCACTCGGCCTCGCCGCCGAGGCGCGAGGCCGACCACGCCATGGCCGTCAGCGCGGCGACCTGGGCGCAGATGCACGCGGTGAATCTCGATGCCGGATTTCACCTTTCGCGCGAGCTGGCGCGCAGGCTGATCGCCGACCGGGAGCCCGGCTCGTTCCTGCTGCTGACCTCGCTGCATGCCGGCACGCCGCGCAACATCGTGCATTATTCGACGGCCAAGGCCGGGCTTGCGATCCTGGTCAAGGAGCTGGCGCGGACGTTCGGCCGCTCCGGAATCCGCGTCAACGCGCTGGTGCCCGGCGCGATCGCCGCCGGCGGCTTCGTCGCCGATCCGGCACTCGCCCGGCACATCCCGCTCGGACGGCTCGGCCAGGCCCAGGACCTCGCGCCGATGGCGCTGGCGGTGCTGTCGAACCGGATCTCGGCCTATGTCACCGGCGCCGCGATCGTGGTCGACGGCGGCCTGTCGCTGATGAACTGGTTCGAGCCGCCGGAAATCTGAACCCCGCTAACGCGAGCCTAACCATGCGGTCGAACGAAATTTTAACCGCGATTTGTGAGCATGACGGAACATTCCTGAGAGCGTTCGCATGGTCTACCCCCGGCGGTTTGCGCGTACCCGGCCAACAGGCAACGTCTCCAAGACAGTCAAGCTCCAGGTCAGCCCCAAGTCGCCGTTGATCGAGTGCCGGCTGGTGGACTATTCCGCCGGCGGCGCCTGCCTCGAGCTGAACGGGCAGGTCAAGCTGCCGGAGCGGTTCGACATGTTCTACGGCACCACCAAAAAGCGCTGCCGGGTGGTGTGGAGCCGGGGCATCCGCATCGGCGTCTGCTTCTAGCGCTCGCGGCACTTTCACTCCGATTTACCGCAACGGCATCGGCGGGCGCACCACCGGCGCGCCGTCGTTGGCGAGCGCCGGCGGCGCGGGCTGGGCCGACCCGGGAGGCGGCGGCACGTAAGCGGCCTGCGGCGGCGGATCGGCGGGCCTCGGTGGTCGCGCGGGTGCGACCGCCGGCCGCGGCCGCGGCGGCGTTGCCGCCGTCACCCTCGGCCGCGGCTCGGTAGGCCCGGCTTCGGCGCGCGCTTCGGCCGCCCTGTTTTCGGAAGCCTTGGCCACCTCTCGCGCCGTCTGGTCCTGGCTTGCCTTGAGCTGCGCGATGGCGGCCTTCAGCGCCTCGAGCTGCTGGCCCATCGCGGCGAGATCGCGCGCCATCGACTGCATCTGCGCGGCTTCCGCCGAAGCGGCGGGCGCCACGGCAGGCTCGGACTGCGCCGGCCGGGTAGCGGGCTGCTCGGTCACGGCGGCCTGAGGCGGGGGGGCGCCGTCCTTCCCGGCGGCGGCAGGCTTGTCCGAAGCCTTGTCCGGGGACGACAACGCCGCCAGCACGAAGGGCGGCGCCCAGCCGGCGGCCATCGCCCTGGCGTGGTCGCCATAGTGCTGCCAGGCGGCGGCGCCGATCGCGCCGCACAGGCCGAGCAGGGCGAGGGCGACGGGCTTGACCCATCTGGCAGAAGGCGGCTCGGCGAGCGGCGCGATGTCGGCGGGCCCGGTTTTCTCGACCCTGATGCCACCGACATCGATATCGGCGATGCCGCGGACATCGGCGGCGCGAGGCGCTGCCGTGATTTCGGCCGAAGGTGCGTCCACCTTGATCTCGGGGGCGCGCCCCTCGGGCGGCAGCGCCGGGGGCTGCGCTTGGGCGGCAGGGCCGACGGGATCGTGCACCAGCGGCGGCGCCTTGTCGGCATGCGCGGCGAGAAGCGTTTCGATCGCGGAGATGTCGTGCGGATCGGTCTGGTCTGGCGTTGGCCTGGCTTGCATGGAAGCTCCCTGGCTCGGCCCGATGTCACCCTGGTTCGGGCGGCGAGCGTAGCTGCTGCGTCGATAACCCCCGGCCCCCGATCGACACCGCCAGCCGGGTTTGACCAAAGCAAGGCACCGCCAAGGCGGTGACATGGAGAGGTTGCGGCCGGCGTTCCGGTGTTCCCAGCGGGAACCGGACGCATGACAGGCGCGGCAGTGGCGGCGCCAGGCCCTCAGTGCGGCTTGCCGAGCACGAAGGCGAACGGCATGACGAAGATCTCCTCGTCGAGATCGTCGCTGACATGCACGACCCAGTCGCGCCAGTCCTCGGCGTTGCGTTGCCGGATCAGCGCCTGCACGATGCAGGCGGCGTAGTCGCGGGCCTCGGCGAGGTCGCTGACCGCGACGCCGGACCGATCGATCCGGACTTCCCGTGAGCTGGAGCAGTGGAAATAGACCTTGGCCATGACCGGTCTCCTGCGATGCCCTGCGGCGCGGGTTGCGGGTGGCCTGCAGGGTGAGGGCAAGCCTAGCCGTACTCGACCTCGCCCATCCGTGATCCATCTCACATCGGCCTTGTTAGCGTTTTGTTAACCAGCCCGGACCAGACTTCGAGACATGGAATCGCAGCGGAACCGGACCCGAGCCGGCAGTTGCAAGAGAAGGCCGGCGGCGTCATGCCCGCCGGCCTTTTCTCTTGCGATCGCGTCTCGTGGGATCGCGCGTGGCGAGCGCGTGCCCGACGGCTACGCTACGAAATCGCCCCGGCGCCACCATCATTTCGACATCTGCCGGCATAGCATCTGAAGTTGTGCGTGTTGCGTGGAGTATTGACGATGGAAGCCGAGCTTCAGACCAAGGCGGAGAAGTACGAGACCAGGGCTTCCCGCTGCGAGGATCAGGCCCGGCAGGCCTCCGCCAAGGCGCAGCAGACCTTCTACGCGGTGCTGGCCGGCTACTACCGCGGCCTCGCGACCGATTTCCGCCAGGTGCTGGAGAAGCGGAAGACCGCGTGAGCGGCGAATAGCGAATGGCGAGTAGGGTGGGTTAGCGCAGCGTAACCCACCGTTTTTTCGCGAGCGAGCGTGCGCTTGATGCGCCGCATTGCACCGGCGCCCTGCGACTTCTCGAAATCCCCATCGGAATCCAATTTCAAGCGACGATCTCCGGCGCGTTCGCGGCAATAAATTTTTCCCGCGCCGCGGCCTCGCGCGCTTAACGCATTGGTGAGGTGTTGCGGTCATTTTCACGGCTTCACTCAACAGGGAGGCACCATGTCTGACGTCACCATTCCCGGCGGCCGCATTCGTTCGTTCGTCGAGCGGATCGAGAACATCGACAGCGAATTGCAGGGGCTGAACGAGGGCAAGAAGGAGGTTTTTGCGGAGGCCAAGGGCGAGGGCTTCGACGTCAAGATCCTCAAGGAGATCGTCAAGCTGCGCAAGCAGGACCAGGGCGAGCGCGACGAGCGCGAAAGCCTGCTCGACCTCTACATGCGCGCGATGGAAACCGCGCCGCCGGAAAAGCCGGCGAAGACCGCCAGGGCGGCGTGAGCGGGACAAAGTAGGGTGGGTTAGCGCAGCGTAACCCACCGCCGCTCTCGCGAAACAACGGTTGGCCCGGCGCAAGCGCGGCGGTATCTGCCTGGACTTTCGTGGTGTTGCGGTGGCGATCATCGTCCACACTTCCGCGATCTCGCGGCGCCGATGCGCCCGAGGTTTGCATCTTCGTTTGCCCTCGGAAAAACGAGAGGGCGCAGGGAAGGCCGGGTGCGCGCTGCACCCGCGGTCTCGTGTGCAATGGTGGTAGAAGAGGCGCACACGAGCATACAGGTCCAGCGGGAGCATCCCGGCCTTCCCTGCGCAGTGGCTTTACGGCTTATAACGTGATCTCCCCGGAGAACGGCTGTTTTGCCTCCGTCATCGGCGGGACACCTCCCGCCAACTTGGCGCCAGCACCGCGACGCCAGGACCACACGCCTTCGCCGTACGCCCCGGTCAACATCGTCTCTTTGACCTCGGCGTCCACCGCATCCCACCGCGCGTTCGTGACGTGCGCACGCCCCTCTCATCGGGTGAGACGCGCGGAGTTAAATCACTGATTTGCCCGACGGCGGAAGGGGGAATCTTTTTCAGCAACGGGCTGGACAGGTTTTGGTGATTTGCCCGTCGGGTTACTGTGTCACAGGCGACGCGGCCGGATTTGACTTGCGCGCGAGGCAAATCAGCTCGCAAAGCGGCGCGAGCTTTGACATGATCCATCTGGATTCGGCTGGCTTCGCGGGGTTCACGAAAGCGGACAACGACGACAACGGCAAGACGCAGAGTAATGAATTGTCTTGGCCTGGGAATCAGTTCCGTCGATGGAATGAAAGGATGCCCAGAGGCCTTCGGGAAAGCACCTTCGACCCACAATGAGCAGAAGAAATCCGGGGAGATGATGAGCGGACCGGCGGACAATTTGGGTGATGCTAGTCAGATCGTCAGGTGAAGGCGTGGGCGTGTCTTCCGGGTGGGTGTGCCAATCGCCGACGTAATCTAGTCCCCGGGCATGCTGCGCGAATATCTCCGCCTGTTCCGAAGCGCGATGAGGCCAGAATGAGAAGCGGCTTCGGCGATCTCGCAATCGCGGTCCGGTTGCTGCGGCGATCTCCCAATCGTTGTTCCAAATTCGCGCAAAAAGCTGGCCTCCGGCCTCCCGCTGATAGAACCGCCGCTGTCGGTGCACGTCGAACGTCGCGAACGCTTGGGCTCCTATGCGTACCGATATCGGTCCGACGTTGAACGCCACAACCGGCCCACTCATTTAAACGACCATTTGTCAGCGTAGAAGCCGCCCGCATTGTCCGGCTGACCCCGTGCCGCCACCCATCCGGTGGCGACCGATGCTGCGGCTTCTTCGAACGCAATTGAATCCGCAAGCCACGAATGCCAAGCCGGTGCGGTTTCGAGCCCGCGCAGGGCATCGATGGAGAGTCTAGCTACAAGAGCCTGTGCCTGGGATAACTCGACCGCGCCGAACGGCGTGGTGATCCCGCCGCATTCTGCTGGCGCTGGCCTACCGCCCTCTACAACAGGATGGAAGAATCTTCCGGTTTTATCGAAGCCCTCGGCCAATCTCGCTCCCGTGTTGTTCAGGAATACGGCATGGGAGGCGAGAGCGTGCGCTTCCATCCAGCCGTAAATGGCTGATGCCTTTTGGCCGGGTTTGGTCAAGGCGTGTTCGACCGACGCGTCCGCAGTCCAGTCGCCGGTGCAACTCACGATCAAGTCTGTTTGTTTCAGAGCTTCCGGATGCTCGCGCGCGAAGGTGGCGAACGTTGTCGGGTAGCCTTCTACGAAGCGGATCATCGGCAGAGCAGCGCGGATGGCAGTCGCCAAGGTCGTGGCCTTTCCATGACCGACCGCGCTACCGCCCAATTCGTGTCGGCGGATGTTCTCCCACCCCAAGTTCTGGGGATCGACAAGGCGAAGGTGTTCAACGCCTGCCTGCGCAAGCATACGCGCGACGCCTGATCCCAGTGCGCCGCAGCCGACGATGATGACCTTGGCATATGCCAGTTGACGCTGCACTCCTTCCGGCAAACGCGACGATGAAGAGTCCATTCTCAGCGTTGCCAGCCGATCGAGCTTGAACTGTCCGAAGAGAGTTCTGACCGAGTCTTCCGATTTTTCGATGCCGCTTCGCATCGCCCGCCGTTTGAGCGATTTGCCCCCGCGATCCAGCGGTCGGCGGAGGTACATGGCGGCATAGTGTTCACGGCCCGAGGGTGCCCTACCGGCGAGGACGATGAAAGCCTCCTTCGGCGCATTGGCCATCAAGCGCGTCAACAGGTTGATGCCGTGCTGCGACCGCGCATCGACGAGCGCCCAGAGTTCGTCCGCGGTTTCTGGATAGCGGTCGGGGGCGGGCAGCGGGTCGATTGAGATGACCGGTGTTTCCTTGAGCGACTTCGGCGCGACTCCGGTCAAGTTCGTCCAGAACTTGCTGGCGTCGATCTTGCTTGGGAACACGAAGACCCGTCCCTCCGTCAAAGCCGCGCGGCCGAGTATAGTTTTGCCGGCCCCGTCTGGGCCCGGCGTGACTTCGACGCGAAGATCGGATCTGTCGGCCCAGTTCAGCCAATAGAGCCCAAAATCCTCGCGGAAGTCGCCGTCGTGCTGTCTCGTCTCGTTCTCTGCGAGGAGTTGAAAGGCTTCCGCGAGGGCCGTCCGCACGGTGGCGACCGCGTCGCCCGGGACCGGTTTAGCTTTGAGGCAGAGCTTTCCGTCCTTCTCGACGTGCGGCTGCGCCTGCGCGCGAGTGTAGCCGAGTAGATAGATCCGCGCGGCGCTGAACGGGAAGTCCGCATCGACCTTGACCTCGAGCTCCAGCCCGCGCCATGCCAGCCGCCAGCCATCGGCAATACCGGATCGCAGCGACGCTGCCGGAATGCGACCGAGAAAGTCCTGGCCCAGCCCGATGAACCAAGCATCCAGGCTGATCCCCCCGGTGCCCGCCGCAGCAATTGCTTTGAGGGGAAGGCTCACGCGTGGCGTTTCTCTGTCGCGTAGCGGCTCTCGCCCTGCTTGATCACCGGGGGGCCGCTGGCCTTCTCGACATTCGATTTTTTCGAAGGATCGGGCTGCTTGGAGAACCAGTCGGTGTGGAACAGGCTGTCCCAGGCATTCATCGCCTCGTCGTGCGTACAGTCGAGCTTATCGAGCACGTCGAGATGCTTGAGGTTTTCGTTGATCTTCTCCTTGAGGAATATCGTCTTCTCGTCGCCGGATTCCGCGATATTTTCGTTCAGGACCGGATGCCGGATGACGTCGCTCAGGTTCAAAATTACGCTGATGTTCTTCATTGTCTGCCGGAGAGCCCGGTCGTCGCGACCGTCGTCCCTCGCGAAGTTGTCGCAGACGAGCTTCGAGATCGCGAAACCGCTGGAGATCTTGTTCGACCAGCCGTAACGGCTGCGGGCAAAACCCTTCACCAAGCGGACGATCCGCACGAATTGGCCATCGTTTCCGTCGACCGTGGCGTCCGGCGACTTGATGTCGTTCTGGTCCTTGAACCATTTGGTGTTCGCGAGCGGATCGGAGATCCTCCACTTGTCGCCGGCTGCAATCTCGAACCACTTCTTCTCCGCGCCGGTGATGGGATTCGTGGTGTGATTCTCGCGGTAGACGGGCACATCGACGTGGTAGCCTTCCTGCTTGTAGTAAACTCTCACGCAGTTGTTCCGGGGCTCGGGTTGGTCGGCGAAGCGCTTGTCCTGCAACGCATCGCTGACCATCTTCCTTGCGCCCTCGGGGGATTTGTCCTCGCCTTGATCGTTCTTCAGGCTGTCGCGTTTGAAGTAGACGCCGTCGTCGACGTCATAATCGCCGCGGTCGTGCTGGATCATGGTCTTCATTGCGTAGGACCCTTGCGTGCGCGAACCGATCGCCTTGGGGCTGCCGTTGCGTTCGAGTCCGGACTTGAGCCGGTTGCGGTTAATCTTGGCCTTGCCGAAGATGTCGGCGCGGTCGTCTTTCGACATGCGCACCGCGGCGCGCTCGAAGCCGGCCACCTGCTCGCTGCAATCCTTCATGTCGTATTCTCCATCGTCACGCCAATCTTCGGCATTTCAGGAAGGCCCATCATCAAGTCCTTCACGATCTGTCCTTCCGGATTCCTCGGATCGTCGCATGCGCTTTTCGCAAGATCGGCGTCGTTGCGCGCTTGCTGAATCAGGCGACGCATCGCTTCGGGGCGCGCATCATCGAGCGCGAGGAATTTAATGGTCTCCGCGGGCACGTCCTTGTTCGGGAAGCGCACGCTCCGGACCGGACGCCCAAGTTCGGTGAACTTGTTGCCGATGAAACGGGCCATGTTGTCGAAGGCAAACTCCTGCGCTGTAATGCTGAGGCCAGCGGCTTCCGCGCCCATCTTCCAGTCAAGGATCGACCGGTGCACCTGCGACGGCGCGATGAGTTCGCCTTCAGGACGCGAGCAGGTCCCCAACGAGAAGATCTCGATCGACGCGTTCCGCGGGGCGCACGCCAAGGCGTCGACCAGTCCGACCATCACCGGATTATTGGCCCACAGACCGCCGTCGGCGAACACCTGCGCGACCCCGTGACCTCCGTCGGCGTCGTCGATCGCCGCCAGCGACCGGAAAATCGGGGCGGCGCTTGATGCCATGCAGACGTCGACCAGCTTGAAATGGTCGTCCCGCACGCCGCTCATCGTCGTCTTCTTGAAGACGTAAGCGCGATGGCTGCTCATCGCAACGGCGGGGATCGAAAGCGAGATGCCGCGCCTGTCGAGAACGTCGGCCATCGTGACGTCCTTGAGCTCTTTTGCGAGGGCAGCCCGGAGCACGGCGTCGCCTCGACGGACGTAGCGTCCCCCGACGAACATGCGCCAGAGCGCGCTGAACGTACCCCTGATTCGGTGAGGGAATATCTGGCGGCCGTGGCAGCGGTAGAGCTTGACGATGTCCGTCATGGGACGACCGATCGCGAGGGCACTGCCGACAATTGCACCGGTGCTAGTCCCGGTGATGAGGTCGAATCCTTTGCCGAGATCGAGGCACTCCACACCGCGGGTTCGGGCGAACTGGGTGACGAGATGGTCGAGGAACGCAGCGGTATAGATTCCGCGCATCCCGCCGCCATCCAAACTCAATACCCGATAGGGCTTGATTATACCTGGCGCCGCCGGTCGGCTCGTTTCTATCTTTGCAACAACGCTCGACACCTTACCTCTCAAAAGTTGATTCACGATTCGTTCGTCGCACCATTTTCGCGGCGTGGCCGAAGCCCGCCGCGAACCTTTGTCGAGGGCCGCCGCCGTCGGCGCAGGCCCGGTAGTCCTGCCGAACGAAGTGGACTTCAGTTCGGCATAACGAAATGGGGGAGGTCGTTTATCAGCACGTCCGCCCGACTCCGTCTGTCGGCAAAATCACGAACACCCCGTCGTGCTGCCACACGTATCGCACTTCATGCAGGTCCCGTTCCTTACCAGGGTAAAATTCCCGCACTCGCCGCACATCTCGCCTTCGTAGCCCTTGGCCTTGGCTTCGGCGCGGCGTTCGGCCTTGGAGGGGGCGATGGCCTGTTGCGCGGCGCCGGATTTGCTCCATTGCAGCGCTTCCAGCTTTTCGGTCGGCGACAGATCGTGCTGGGCCTCCTGCTTGAGCGCGACCGCGCCCTCGATGGTGTCGGCGAGGCGGGCGCTGGGGCCGTGGCCGGCGATCGCGGTGACGTTGCCGGTGCCGCGGGCGTCGGTGTCGACGCCGCGCATCACCACCAGCTTGTCGGTGCGCGAGCGGGTCAGGCCCTTGGAGAGATACTTGTTGCTGCCCTCCGGCTGCTTGCCTTCCTCGACGCCCTTGCCCATGGCGTCGAAGTTGGACTCGCTGGGATCGACATGGGCGAGGTCGAAGCGCGACATGTAGCTGACCGCAAGCTCGCGGAACACATAGTCGAGGATGGAGGTCGCATACTTGATGCTGTCGTTGCCCTGCACCGGGCCCGCCGGCTCGAAGCGGGTGAAGGTGAAGGCGTCGACATATTCCTCCAGCGGCACGCCGTATTGCAGGCCGAGCGAAACCGCGATGGCGAAGTTGTTGATGAAGGAGCGAAGTGCGGCGCCCTCCTTGTGCATGTCGATGAAGATCTCGCCGAGCCGGCCGTCGTCATACTCGCCGGTGCGCAAGTAGACCTTGTGCCCGCCGACAACCGCCTTCTGGGTGTAGCCCTTGCGGCGGTCCGGCATCTTCTCGCGCTCGCGCATGACGATGATGCGCTCGACCAGCTTCTCGACGATCTTCTCCGAGACCTGGGCGGCGCGCGCGGCCATCGGCTTGTCGTAGAACGCCTCGATCGCGTCGTCCTCCTCGTCGTCGTCGCTGATCAGCTGCGAGTTCAGGGGCTGGCTCAGCTTGGAGCCGTCGCGGTAGAGCGCGTTGGCCTTCAGCGCCAGCTTCCAGGACAGCATGTAGGCGGCCTTGCAATCCTCCACCGTGGCGTCGTTGGGCATGTTGATGGTTTTCGAGATCGCCCCCGATATGAACGGCTGCGACGCCGCCATCATCCTGATGTGGCTCTCGACCGAGAGGTAGCGCTTGCCGATCTTGCCGCAGGGGTTGGCGCAATCGAACACGGGATAGTGCTCGGCCTTGAGGTGCGGCGCGCCCTCCACCGTCATCGCGCCGCAGATGTGGACGTTGGCGGCCTCGATCTCGCGCTTGCTGAAGCCGACCGCGGCGAGCAGGTCGAAGCCGGGGGCGGCGATCGCCTCCGGCGCCAGCTTCAGCGTCTCGCGCAGGAAATCCTCGCCGAAGGTCCATTTGTTAAAGGCGAACTTGATGTCGAAGGCGGTCGGCAGCGCCTTTTCCACCTTGGCCAGCGCCTCGTCGGTAAAGCCCTTGGCCTTCAGGGTGGAGACGTTGATGCCGGGCGCATTGGAGAGCGAGCCGTGGCCCACGGCGTAGGCCTCGATCTCGGCGATGTCGGCCTCGCTGTAGCCGAGCGCGCGAAGCGCGGCCGGCACCGCCTGGTTGATGATCTTCCAGTAGCCGCCGCCGGCGAGCTTCTTGAACTTCACCAGCGCGAAATCAGGCTCGATGCCCGTGGTGTCGCAATCCATCACAAGGCCGATGGTGCCGGTCGGCGCCACCACCGTGGTCTGCGCGTTGCGGTAGCCGCTGAGTTCACCGAGCTCCAGCGCCTGGTCCCAGGCCACTTTGGCGCGGGCGATCAGGTCGGCCTGCGGGCAGGCGGCGTGGTCGAGCGGCACCGGGCTCACCGCCAGCGCCTCGTAGCCGCGGGATTCGCCGTGGGCGGCGCGGCGGTGGTTGCGGATCACGCGCAGCATGTGCGCGGCGTTCTTCTTGTAGCCGGGGAAGGGGCCGAGCTCCTTCGCCATTTCGGCCGAGGTCGCATAGGCGACGCCGGTCATGATGGCCGTCAGCGCGCCGCACAGCGCGCGGCCTTCCTTTGAGTCGTAAGGCAGGCCCATGGTCATCAGGAGACCGCCGATATTGGCAAAGCCCAGCCCCAGGGTGCGGAACTCGTAGGAGAGTTCGGCGATCGCTTTCGACGGGAACTGGGCCATCATGACCGAGATTTCCAGCACGACGGTCCAGAGCCGGCACAGATGCTCGTAGGATTCGACGTCGAAGCGTCCCAACGCTCCTCCGCCCGCGGGGGAGGGGGTGTAGAACGTGATCAGATTGGCGGAGGCGAGATTGCACGCCGTGTCGTCCAGGAACATGTATTCCGAGCACGGGTTCGAGGCGCGGATGTCGCCGGAGGCCTTGCAGGTGTGCCAGTCGTTCATGGTGGTGTTGAAGTGCAGGCCGGGATCGGCCGAGGCCCAGGCGGCGTGGCCGATCTTCTCCCAGAGGTCGCGCGCCTTCAGCGTTTTCGTCACCTTCTTGCTGGTGCGGCCGATCAGGTTCCAGTCGCCGTTGGTCTCGACCGCGCGCAAAAAGTCGTCCTTCAGCGAGACCGAGTTGTTGGAGTTCTGGCCGGAGACGGTCAGATACGCTTCCGAATCCCAGTCGGTGTCGTAGGTCGGGAAGTCGATCTCCTTGTAGCCCTGCTTGGCGAACTGGATCACCCGCTTGATGACGTTGTCGGAGACGAGCGCGCGGCGCGCCAGCTTGATCTCGCGGCGCAGCGCCGGGTTCTTCTCGGGATCGAAACAGTCGTCGCCCGAGCCCTCGCAGTTGACGCAGGCCTTGAGCACGGCCTTGAGGTGCTTCTGGTTGATCTTGGAGCCGGTGACGAGGGCGGCGACCTTCTGCTCCTCCTTCACCTTCCAGTCGATATAGGTCTCGATGTCGGGGTGGTCGGCGTCGACCACCACCATCTTGGCGGCGCGGCGGGTGGTGCCGCCGCTCTTGATGGCGCCGGCGGCGCGGTCGCCGATCTTGAGGAAGCTCATCAGGCCCGAGGAGCGGCCGCCGCCGGAGAGCTTTTCGCCTTCGCCGCGCAGCCGCGAGAAGTTGGAGCCGGTGCCGGAGCCGTATTTGAACAGGCGGGCCTCGCGCACCCACAGGTCCATGATGCCGCCCTCGTTGACGAGATCGTCATTGACGCCCTGGATGAAGCAGGCGTGCGGCTGCGGATGCTCGTAGGCGGATTTCGACCGGGTCAGCTTGCCGGTGAAGGGATCGACGTAATAATGGCCCTGGCCGGGGCCGTCGACGCCGTAGGCCCAGTGCAGGCCGGTGTTGAACCATTGCGGCGAGTTCGGCGCGACCATCTGCTTGGCCAGCATGAAGCGCAGTTCGTCGAAGAACGCCTGCGCGTCTTCCTCGGTGGAGAAGTACTTGCCCTTCCAGCCCCAATAGGTCCAGCAGCCGGCGAGGCGGTCGAACACCTGCTTGGCCGAGAGTTCGCTGACGAATCGCTCGTTCTCGGGCAGGGCGGCCAGCGCCTCGGTGTCGGGCACCGAGCGCCACAGCCAGGACGGCACGGTCTCTTCCTCGACCTTCTTCAGCCGTGCGGCGACGCCGGCTTTGCGAAAATACTTCTGCGCCAGCACGTCGGAGGCGACCTGCGACCAGAACTGCGGCACCTCGACATTCTCGAGCCGGAACACGATCGAACCATCGGGATTGCGGATCTCCGATGTCGTCAATCTGAAATCAATCCCTGCATAGGGTGACTGGCCGGAAGTGGTGTTGCGCCGTTCGATTCGCATAGGTCGTGCCCCAGTGTTCTTGACCGGCCCCGCATCTTTCGCGGTAGCCGAATGCTATTTCTTGAGCGATCCCTGATGCGGCCGAGGTTGAAACAACCGCGGCCTCCCAGGGTTCGCCAGTTCAACCGGTGACCCGGCCCTGTTTCTCCGTCCGCGCAAGGAGGTTACGCACCCCGCGCGACCGTCGCCCCAATTAACGCCCCAACTGATGTCACCTGAGCCGGTTTCGGCTCGTTTTTTTACGCGCAAACGCCCCCGGATTTTGGGCAGACGAGCCCACCACCGCTGCCTCGACCGGCTGACGGCGTGCGCCTCTGGTACCCATCTGGGAGCGACCGGCGGGACCCAAAACACACGCGCGCCGAACAGGAGGAAAGCTAGGACAATCCGGTTGCGCCCGTCAAGAACTAGTACGAGTTCCTGAATCAAATACTAAATGTGGTGGAAACTATGGGAAAACAGGGGCGGTCCCGTGCCCCCGACACGCCCAACTATCGGTGAGTCCTCAGGGATTCCCAAGGGAAAAAATTGTTCGCCGGGGGTGTCGGGGAGCCTTCGCCCGCTGTTCACAGGGCAGGTATTTATTCACTCCTAAGGGGTTGCACTGGTGCGACTCACGGCCGGGGGCGCCGGGGAGGGGCTGACATGCCCGCAGCCCCGTGGCCGGTAGCCCCGATACCCGGCAAGGTGAGGGGCGATTCCTAAGGGATTCCCGGCTGCATGACAGAATCAAAACCGACCGCGTCGCCGCGGATCGCGCCCGCCGGGCTGATGTTCCTCGCCGTCACCTCGGTCGGCTGGGGATTGAACTGGCCGGTGACGAAATACCTCCTGAGCGAGCTGCCGCCGCTGACCCTGCGCGGCACCACAGGGGTGATCGGCGCGCTCTTGCTGGCGGCGCTGGCGCTGGCGGGATCGCAGCGCCTGAAGGTGGCGCGCTCGCTGTGGCCGCGGCTGATGCTGGCGGCGCTGCTCAATGTCACCGGCTGGATGGTGCTGATGGGGCTGGCGCTGCTCTGGCTGCCGGCCAGCGAAGCGGCGCTGATCGCCTACACCATGCCGGTATGGGCCTCGCTGCTGGCCTGGCCGGTGCTGGGCGAGCGGCCGACGCTGCTGCGCACGCTGGCGCTGGTGATGGCGCTGGCGGGGCTCGCCGTCATCATGGGCGGCAGCGGTTTTTCCGCGACCGCGGCCAAGCTGCCGGGCATGGCGCTGGCGCTGCTTGGCGCGATCGGATTTGCGCTCGGCACCGTGCTGGCCAAGAAGCTGCCGCTGGCGCTGCCGCCGCTCCCGGCGGCGGCCTGGCAGATCGGGCTCGGCTGCCTGCCGGTTGCGGTTGTCGGCCTGTTGCTCGAGACCACCGACCTGGCGCAAGTGACGTCGCTCGGCTGGTGGCTCGTGGTCTATTCGACCGTGATCCAGTTCTGCGTCGCCTATGTCGCCTGGTTCGCGGCACTGGCGCGGCTGCCGGCCTCGGTGGCCGCAATCGGCACCATGGCGGTGCCCGTGATCGGCGTGGTGGCGTCCGCCGCAGCACTCGGCGAGCCGCTCGGGGCGATCCAGATCGTGGCGCTGGCGTTGACGCTGGCCGGCGTGGTGCTGGCGACGCGCTCGTAAATCGCCTTCGAAAAACGGAACCGGCGCAGGGCCCGGCGAATTATTTCATCGGAGGTACCATGAGCAAAGAAACCCCGAAAGACGATCCCAGGCAGAAAACCGACTGGGGCTCGAGCGCGCAGACCGACGAGCCCTGGAAAGGCAATCCGGAAAAGGAGCAGCGCTCCGGCACCAGGAAGTCCGACCCGGACCAATGGCAGGAGACCAAGACGCACTAACCACTCAAGCGGATGGCATCCATGGAGATTATCTACTTTCTAGGTGCAGCCGTGCTGCTGGCCGCGCTGATCTACGGCGTCCTGCAATTCCGCACCCGCAACCGCGCGGCGGTGCGGGCCGGCGACGAGATCGTAAAGGAGCGCTATCGACGGGATGACGCTTGAGCGCCGATTTCTGGACGAAATGAAATAAAGAAGGCGCGCGCCGAACGGGCGCGCGCCTTTGGATTCAAATCCTCAGGCGGCGGCCTGCATTTCCTCTTCGGCTTCCAGATTGACCGCATCCTTGGCCAGCACGGTCAACGCCTTGTCGGTCATCTCTTCTTCCTTGAGCGTCTCGTTCAGGAGCCTCGCGGCGTCGCGCAGGCCGAGCTCTTCGGCCCAGGTGCGCAAGGTGCCGTAACGCGCAATCTCGTAATGCTCGACCGCCTGCGCCGCCGCCAGCAGGCCGGCGTCGAGGGCGGGCATTCCCTTGTAATCCTTCATGATCTCCGCGCCCTCGTCGGTGATGCCGTTGATGGCGGCGCAGGTCTTGCCGCGCGCGGGTTTGCCGATGATCTTGAAGACATTGTCGAGGCGCTTGATCTGGCCGCGGGTTTCGCGCTCGTGCTTGGCGAACGCTGCCTTCAGCTCCTTGGACTGCGCGGCCTTGGCCATCTTCGGCAGGGTCTTCAGAATCTTGTTCTCGGCGTAATAGATGTCCTTGAGCGTGTCGTGGAAAAGCTCTTCCAGAAATTTGGGCTTCTTGGCCATGAGTTTGATCCTCTCGGGGGTTAGAACCCCTCAACCATGACGGCTGGCTTAAGTTCCCATGACTGGTGTCGGTGCGGGAACGCTACAGGCCGGATCGTGTTCACTTTCCGATGGCTGCAAACGGGAGGCTCAAGATGCCAGTCGAACAGGAACGCTTCGCCAGCCTGCTGGGCCGCGCGGTGATGGACGTTTGGGGGGACATGCCCCGCGATATCCAAGAAGCGCTGTTCGAGTCGGCAATGAAGGGGCGCGATGCCGAGCGCGAAGACCTCGCCCGCCTGCTGCACAGCCGCCATCCGCGCACGGCGCATCCGGCGAAACCAGCCTGAGGATGGAAGCCGGCCGCTTTCCGGGAGACACCGATGGACCTGACGATCGACTGGAATTCGGTTTTCGTGCCGGCCATCGGGCTCGCGGAGATCGTGGTTCGCGGCAGCCTGATGTATCTGGGTTTGTTCGTGATCCTGCGGCTGATGGGGCGACGCCAGGCGGGCCAGTTCGGGCCGGCGGACCTGCTGGTCATCGTCCTGATCGCCGACGCGGCGCAGAACGGCCTTGGCAAGGAATATGGCTCGGTCACCGAGGGCCTCGCGCTGGTGGCGACCATCGTCGCCTGGGATTACGTGCTCGACTGGGTCGCCTGGCGGTTTCCCGCGGCACGGCCCTATGTGACCCCGCCGAGCCTTGCGCTCATTCGCGATGGCCGCCTTGATCTGCACAACCTGCGCAAGGAGATGATCACCGAAGACGAATTGAGATCGCAGCTGCGTCAGCAGCAGGTCGAGGGTTACGAGGACGTCAAGCTGGCCACGCTGGAAGGCGATGGGCGGCTTAGCGTTCTCAAACGCAACAAGTGACGAAGCCGCCGGGGCGGGTCTAACTGGCTTTTGTAGATGAACGGCCATGTCAAAGAGCGATGAATTGCGCCACGGCGCGCCCGGCGATAGCGCGATACATCTGTGCGTGGATATGCAGAGGATGTTTGCCGAAGCCACCGAATGGAAGGTGCCGTGGTTGGCGCGAGTGCTGCCGAATATCGTCGCCATCACGGCTGCGCACCCCGAGCGGACTGTTTTTACGCGCTTCATTCCGGCGCAACGACCCGGAGAAGGCGAGGGAATGTGGCGTCGCTATTACGAGCGGTGGAGTTCCATGACGATCGACCAGCTGGGGCCCGCAAAGGTCGATCTCGTGCCGGATCTCGGCCGGTTTGTCCCTCCGGCGCGCGTGTTCGACAAGCATGTCTATTCGCCATGGACCGGCACCGATCTGCACCGGCAGCTCCGCGGCGGCGGGATCGATACCGTCATCATCACCGGCGGTGAGACCGACGTATGCGTGCTGGCCACGATGTTCGGCGCGATCGACTGGGGATTCCGCGCCATCCTTGTGACCGATGCCCTGTGCAGTTCGGCCGATGAGACGCATGATGCGACCATGGCGCTCTATACCAACCGGTTTGGGCAACAGGTCGAAACCGTCTCGACGGAAACGCTGCTGGAAAGCTGGCAGGCTCGCGCGCGGGTCGGCGCGTGGTCATGACCGCCGGACCGCACTTCCTGGTCGAAATATTGCTGCCGACCGCCGCCGGCGACGGAACACCCATCGAGCGGGAATGGTTCGAGCAACTGCTGGCAGAGCTGACGGCGAAGTTCGGCGGAGCCACGAGCTTCGTGCGGACCCCGGGTGAGGGCCTGTGGCACAGCGGCGGCGAAACCCAGCGGGATAACATTGCGGTCATCGAGGTCATGGTGGACCGACTGGAGCCGGAGTTCTGGAAGGCCCTGCGCGCGCGGTTTGAGCGCGAATTGTCGCAACAGGAAGTCGTGATACGCGCCCACGAGATCAAGCGTTTATGACAGGAACAAGCCTGATTGCGACGTGTTGAATCGCCGTGACAACCCACGGAGGACAACATGGGCTTCTTCACGAAAGATATCAAAACGCTTGACGACCTCTTCGTCCACTCGCTGCGGGACATCTACTATGCCGAGCAGCAGATCGCAAAGAACCTTCCCGACATGGTCGCCAAGGCTTCCGACCCCTCCCTCAAGAGCGGCTTTGAAACCCATCTGGCGGAGACCAAGAACCAGATCGCGCGGCTTGAACAAGTCTTCAAGATGCACGGCGTTGAGGCCAGAGGCGTCGATTGCCCGGCCATCGACGGCATCCTGGAGGAAGCGAGCGAAGTTGCCGGCGAAGTCGACGACAAGAGCGTCCTCGACGCCGCGCTGATCGCCGCAGCGCAGGCGGTCGAGCATTACGAGATTGCGCGTTATGGCACGCTCGTCGCGTGGGCAAAGATGCTCGGCCGTACCGACTGCGCGTCGGTACTGCAGCAGAACCTCGACGAGGAAAAGGCGACCGACACCAAGCTGACCAACATGGCGCTACGCCAGGTCAATCAGCGCGCCGCCTGAGTAATGAAGGAAGCGAATGCAGGCCGCCCGCGTTCCGCGGGCGGCCTTTTCTTATGGGTTACAGGAACGGTCTTCCGCCGGTGACCGCAATAGTGGCGCCGGATACATAACTCGAAAGCGGATCGGCCAGCATGACGTAGGCCGTGGCCAACTCGACAGGCTGACCGGGACCATGCATCGGAACCTGCTTGCCGAAATTTGCCACCGACTCTTCAGGCAGGGTGGATGGGATCAGCGGCGTCCATATCGGGCCCGGAGCAACCGCATTGGCGCGAATACCCCTTTCGGCGAGTAGTTGCGCCAGTCCCGCCGTGAAATTGTGGATCGCACCCTTCGTCGTCGCATACGCCAACAGTGTTGGGTTTGGCATATCCGAATTGATCGATGCCGTGTTGATGATGCAGCTGCCGGGCTTCATCTGGCCTACCGCCGCCTTGGTCAGGTAGAACATGGCGTGGATGTTGACCTTGAACGTCAACTCCCACTCCTCGTCGCTGATATCGTCGATCGCCTTGAAGCTGGCTTGATGCGCGGCGTTGTTGACGAGGATATCGATCCCGCCCAAATCCGACACGGCTTTGTCAATGATCGCCCGGCATTGCGAGGGTGTCTGAATGTCGCCGGGGACCAGCACGGCTTTTCTTCCGGCCTCCGTCACCAGTCGCTCGGTTTCCCGGGCGTCATCATGCTCATCGAGATAGGAGAGCAGGACATCCGCTCCTTCCCGGGCGTAAGCGATGGCCACAGCCCGTCCGATGCCACTGTCACCGCCGGTGATAACGGCCTTCTTGCCGTTGAGGCGGCCGCTGCCCTTGTAGGAAGTTTCTCCATGGTCGGGCAGCGGATCCATCGCCGTGGTCTTGCCCGGCATTGGCTGGGTCTGAGCAGGAAACGGGGGACGGGGATATTGCGACATCACCTTTAACTCTGTTCCTCACGATTGCAGCAACATTTCTTGTTCAAGATCGTTTCCCGGTGAAAGCGCACGCACGACGCGGAGCAACGACCATGACCGGCCGGACCTCCGGCCGCGGTATGTTGTCGGGAGTAGATAGCGCCCAACAGGGCACCACGAAATCCTCAGCATCCCCTGCAAATGCTCTTGATCTTCTGTTCGACGATTCGATCCTGCTTCCGGATTTCTTCGTCTCCTGCGATCGCCGGACCCTTGGTCATGGTGCCATCAATTCGGCCGTCGCTCTGACCGCCGGTGCGATTTACAGCAGATCCCGTCGTTTGCTGACGTGTTGAGCCGCTGGCTGCGTTTCCGCTCGTGCCTGATTGCGATCCCGTAGCGTTAGCCGTGCCCAAGGTGTTGGTTCCAGGCGACGTGGGTACTTTGCCGGCGTTGCCGGCACCGCTCGGATCGTTCACCGAGTTGTTGATGCCACCCTGATTGGCGGGACCACTGGGGACGCCACTCACGGCCGCCGAACCTGCGCCGGTGGATCCGGCATTTGGTGTGCCTGCAGCACTGGGGCCGCCGGCGGTGGGGCCGCTGGCCGCCCCTCCGGAAGAAGACCCGCTGGAGCCACCTGACGATCCGCCGCCAGCCTGGCCGTAAGCTGTGGCTGGCCCCAGCAGAACCGCTATGAGAAGGAATTTAGGTAACGACGTCATGACCATGCCCTGTCAGTTGCAAGGGGCAACTTGCGATGCTCTCAATCGTTCCTCGCGTGGCAGCTCCTGGATCATTCGCAGCGCGCCGGGGTCGCCATGGAGACAGATCACCGGTACATGGGATGACCAAGCCTGCGGGATCGCTTCCGCCATCTGGTAGAACCACAACAAGCAACTCCAGTATTCCCCGGATCCCGGATTCAAACTCGCCATGCCATCATCCACCAACGCCAGGCGCGCCGCCGCTGCCCGGCTGTCGCCGCTCGGGCTCACCCTGCTTGCGGTGACTTCGCTCGGGTGGGGCCTGAACTTTCCGATCATGAAGCATTTGCTGAGCGAATGGCCGCCATTGTCCGCGCGCGGCCTGTGCGGCATTGTCGGCGCGGCGGCGCTGGCCTTGTACGCGCTCGCGCGGCAGCAGAATCTCGGCGTGCCGCGCCCGATGTGGATGCGGTTGTTGCTGGTCTCGATGCTGACCATCGGCGGGTGGGTCGCGTTCATGGGGCTTGCACTGCTGTGGCTCAGCGCCAGCGAGGCCGCAGTTCTGGGAATCTCGATTCCGGTCTGGGTCGCATTCCTGGCCTGGCCCATCCTCGGTGAGCGGCTGTCTCCGGTTCGCGCCGTCGCGCTGACAGTTTCGCTTGCCGGCATAGCCGTGCTGGTCGGCGGCAATGGCTTCGAGGCCAGCGTCGAAAAGCTGCCGGGAATAGCGTGCGCGCTGGCGGGCGCGCTGTGCGTCGCGCTCGGCACCGTCTTGACCAAGCATTTTCCGCTGTCGATGCCGCCATTGTCGTTGGCCGCCTGGCAGATCGGGCTCGGGTGCCTGCCGATCGCCGCCGTCGGGCTCGCCGTCGAGCAGCCGCAAATGGCGGCGCTCTCGTCCATCGGCTGGGCGTCGCTCGCGTATATGACAGTGATCCAGTTCTGCCTTTGTTACGTCTGCTGGTTTGCGGCGCTGGAGCGCCTGCCGGCCGCGACGGCGTCTATCGGCACGCTGCTGGTTCCCGTGATCGGAGTGCTGGCGGCGGCGGCGATGCTGAACGAACCGCTGGGCTTGCGCGAACTTGTCGCGCTGGCGTTCACGCTCGGCGGGGTGGCGATGGCGCTGCGCTCGTAGCGGCAGGAGCAAGTCCACAGAAAAAGGCGGCGCACCGGAATGCGCCGCCTTCCTGCATCATGGCTTTATTGCCATGACGGACAAGGGTGCCGTCGTCCATCGTACCCGAGATAGGTGCCGGAACGCGGATCGTAGGAACGATACCGCTGGGTGCAATACGCAACGGAATCATCATCGACGGTTGACGGTCCGACCGCAACGACGCCGCCATCATAGTAGCCGTCATCGTAGTAATAGGGGCTGCCGTAATAGCCGTAGTTCGAGGAGGCGAGCGTGCTGCCGAACAGCGCGCCTGCGACGAAGCCGCTGCCGCCATGGTGACGATGGAAACGACCACCATGATGGTAGCCACCGCCGTGATGGTAGCGACCGCCCTGATGGATGCCGCCGCCATACTGACCACCGCCGCCCTGGATACCGCCGGCTACCGCCGATCCGCCACGGAAGCCTGTGGCGGGTGCGCCACCAATGGCGGCTGGAGCCCCCGGCGCGACGCCTGCGGACGCAGCGCCGGACGACATGGCACCGCCGCGCATACCGCCGCCGCCGCCAATCATGGCACCGCCACCGGGGCTCATTCCGCCGCCTCCAGCGCCAGCACTCACTCCGCCGCCGCTCATGGCAGCGGGGGCGCCGGGGGCCTGCGCCCAGCCAGCGTTCGGTGCGGCAAAGGGCAGCATCAGCGACATTGCTGCCACAGTACTCAAAACTCTAAGATTGATCATCTTTGGCTCCATCTACGGGAATGTCCGCGTTAACCCTTGTCTCGCCCGTCTGTTCCGCTGGCGAGGCCCCCGTCCGCGATCCTCGGTGATCGGGCAGTCGCATGCGATCAGAGGAATAAGCGTCGGTTCCCGAAGGGCGATTCAGCTGTGCCGCGCGGACCGACGCGCCTTGCAAGGGCTACATAGGCCGCGTCTGTCTGGACAATCAGATCAACGGGTGGCATCAAGCTGCACCTGTTCTCAATCCGGCCGAATCCTGATGAAGCTGTTTCTGCTGAAGTTTTTCACATGGTGGAACGGCCAGACCTTCGGCACCCAATTGTGGACCTGGCGCTTCGGCGAACTGGTCGGTCAGGACGAGCAGGGCAATACCTACTACCGGACCAAGGGCCGCAAGATCGATCCGACACTCGGCTTCGAGCGGCGCTGGGTGGTCTATAATGGCTATGCCGAAGCGACGAAGGTTCCGCCGTCATGGCACGGCTGGCTGCATCACACCGTCGATGTCGCGCCGACCGAAGAAAGCTACACGCCGCGTGAATGGGAAAAGCCGCACGTTCCGAACATGACCGGGACACCGTCGGCCTATCGCCCGTCGGGTTCGACGCTCGCCAGCGGCCGGCGGCCGGCGGCGACCGGCGATTACCAGCCTTGGACGCCCGGCAGCTGAGACAGGCAAGAGGTACGCGCGGTAGCGCAAAATCGCATTGTCGCGATCAGCGCGATCACCTGTGAATAGCGGGATCAGCGGGTACAACCGTCGCCGCGGACTTGCCGGCGGCGCGATCTCGCGGCTCAATGGGACATCTTACGGAGATGGGAGACCATCGCGTCGGTGTCGGGCTCCAGTTCGCGACTGCCCCGACGAGCAGCGGCTACCGATCAGGACACGGCCGGGAGATAGGCCCCCGGTGCAGAGCTTCTGAAATCGCCCGTCTATGTGTGGCTACCGTGAGACAGGAAAGGCCGTCCGGGAAACTGGGCGGCCTTTTTCTTTGCCGCTACGCCAGCCTGGCGGCGGCGCGGCCGATCATTTCGGTGCGGCGGACTTGCGCCGGCGCGATCCGCTCCTTCATCGAGGCCAGCACTTCCGGCGGCGCGGTGTCGGGTGAGCCGGCGTTGAACGGCGGCGCCGGATTGTATTCGAGCCGAAGCTGAATGAGTTCCGCGGTCCGCCGATCGACCAGCAGCGACACCAGCGTCAGCGCGAAATCGATACCCGCCGTGACGCCGCCACCGGTGATGCGGTTGCGGTCGACGCAGACGCGGGTTCGGGTCGGGATCGCGCCGAAAGCGGCGAGAAAGTCCATGGCCGTCCAATGCGTGGCCGCGTGATAGCCTTTCAGGAGGCCGGCCGCACCCAGCACCAGCGAACCGGTGCAGACCGAGGTGATGTATCTGGCGCCCTCGGCCTGCCTGCGCAGGAACGCCAGCATTTCCTCGTCATTGATCATGTCGTCGGTGCCGAACCCGCCGGGCACGCAGATGACGTCGAGCTGCGGGCAATCCGCAAAAGTGGTGGTCGGCGTGATCGTCATCACCGAGTCCGACGCGACGGGTTCGATGCGTTTCCAGATCAGGTGAATCTGGACGCCGGGCACGCTGGAGAACACCTGCAGCGGTCCGGTGAAATCGAGCTGGGTGACGCGGGGAAAGAGCACGAGGCCGATCTGAAGGGCGGCCGAATCTTGCACTGACATGGCGAGCTCCGGAAAGGGGACTTGACGAGGCCGATCGTGTCATGGTGCGCTCGTGTCCGAAATGGCATTTTTACCTCTTTTTCGGACATGGGGCGGCGACGTGATCGGGGTCCTGATATTTCCGGATTTTCAGTTGCTCGATGCTGCCGGACCGATCTCGGCGTTCGAAATCGCGGCCCGCTTCGCCGATGGCGCGCCGGCAATCAGGGTGGTGGCGGTAACGCCGGGAGCGGTTCGCTCATCCTCGGGCGTCGAGATGGTGGCGCGTGGGTTGAAGCCCTCCGGCACCCTCACGACCCTCATCATCACCGGCGGGGAGGGGGTTCGGCACGCCGCTGCCTGCGAAAAGACGTTAGGCTTCGTGCGCGCCCATGCGAGGCGCGGAATCAGGATCGCCAGCGTCTGTTCGGGGGCGTATGTCCTCGCGTCGGCCGGCCTGCTCGATGGCCGCCGCGCCACCACGCACTGGCAGCGCACGCGGCATTTTCGCCAGACCTATCCGCGGGTAAGGCTCGAACCCGATCAAATCTTCGTGCGCGATGGGGACATCTGGACGTCAGCCGGCATCTCCGCCGGCATCGATCTTTCGCTGGCGATGATCGCCGAGGATTACGGCGAAGAGATCGCGCAACGAACGGCCAAGCAGCTTGTGCTGTACCACCGGCGCAGCGGCGGCCAATCGCAGTTTTCGTCCTTGCTGGAATTGAAGGCGCCGAACGGGCGGTTCGGCCCGCTGCTGGCCTGGGCGCGGGAGAATCTGGACGCGCGGCTGACGGTGGAAGATCTCGCCGAGCGCGCCGGCATGAGTTCAAGGCACTTTAGCCGGGCCTTCGTGGCCGAAACCAGCACGACGCCGTCGAAGGCGATAGAGCGCCTTCGGATCGAAGTGGCCCGACAGCGCGTGCAGTCGTCAAGCGAGGCGATCGAGACTATTGCCGAAACCACGGGATTTCGCGATCCGGAACGAATGCGCCGCGCGTTCATCCGTGCCTTCGGTCAACCTCCGCAATCGCTGCGCCGAGGGGCGCGCCGGCCCCCAATTTTTGGCGAGAATGGAACTTCGGTCGGCCCGCCAGATTAAGGTTCCCGGACAGCCTCAGGGACGTTTAGACAGGAGAATAACATAATACCGTCACATTCAGCCACAATGTGCAATATCTGCGGTTCCGGAATAGAACCACAGTCGGGAAATAAAGCTTAACGAATAAGTTTAGTTGTGCGGCGTCTCAAGGCGGATGACAACCCAGCGACAACCCAGCATCGGGAGTTTTCCCCGATATTCTGAACTAGGAGTATGAGTATGGTGCAATCGACAATCGGACGGGTACTGACTGATATGGAGCGCGAAATTCAGGCCGAGGTCAGAAACCGGCCTCACGAGTCGCGCGCCATCGATTTCGCACCGCCCATGGCGAGGGCGCCGACCTTGGCTATGCCTGACTACGTCGAACACCGTGACGGAGCCACCGAGATCGGCAAGCTGTCGGCTGAAGCCGTGGTTCGCGAATACGAAGCTGCGGCCAAGGACATCGAGGCCCTCGGCGTCGAATTGGTTTCGCATGTCAGGCAATGCGAGGCGATGACCCGTGATGCGCTCGCCGTCACCGAAGAACTGAAGGAAACCGCCGAACGCTACCGCGAAGAGGCCAAGCGAGTATTCCTCCAGATCGAAAACTGTTCGCAAATGACGGTAGAGGTCCGCAAGATCTGCACCGACCTCAGGGATCGGATTTCTATTCCCGCCAATATGGCGAGCATCGAAAACAGCCCCAAGGTGAAAACGAAGAAGCTCAGGCTGGAGACGTAGGACTCCAGCAAGAGGCGAACAGTTTCTCCTGATACCATTGGCGGCGAGCTCGCCGTGCCTAAGGTTCACGTTAGAGCTGAATTCCAATTTCTTGTTTTGACGAAGTTTTATTTGTGCATACCCCCGGATCAAAATCCGAGGGGATAGTTTGTTCGAATGATCGCTCGACCCAATCGCGCGAACCGGTGTCCAATCGCATTCCGTGGCAGGGCTGACATCGCGGAGTCTAGCCAGGCTGAGTTCTGTCGAAGCTGAGCTCTGTCGAAAATGATACCTGCAACGGCCTTTGCAGCTTCATGCTCAAAGCCTGCGAAAGTACCGCGCTACCGGCCAACGCTCGAAACCGGCGCTGCTGTACGTTCTCCTCGACGGTGCGTGCCCTGGATCGTCTCCGGTCTCGACCATCGCCATTGCAAGTCCGGCTTCGCGCATCTTGTTCAGGGCAAATTCGATCAGCGCTGTGGCGGTACCGTTGATGCGCAGGATCGACTGCCAAAATGTAAACCTCGCCCATCTGGTCTTCGGGGTGGATGCGGATGCCGACAAATCCCGCGACTTTGCCGGGGGCCGCCGCAACAAAGACGTTGTCACTCTCGGCTGCCAAGAACTTTTCGATATCAGCCTTTTGTCGAACGTCCCACCCCTTTGGATAGGAGGCTTGATAGACGTATGACGGGACCGCAGGCCGCAGTTTCTCGAACACGGGCCCCCAAGCCCTCATGCTCAGGTCAACGATCTGTAACGTGTCAGACGGTTCGAAGGGGCGGATCAGCATTCGGAGTTCTGCTGAAGGAAGTCGCGAATACCGAGCAATTTTAGATCGCTGCGATTGCTCCGTCCATAGCCTCGGACAACGCCTCATTCTGGCCAGGGCTGAAGATTGGTTTCAGGCGAACTCGCCATGGTTCGGATTTGCATCAGAGTCGCCTGAAAAAGCCATCGAGCTTTGGCGTAGCGGTCGGGATGTCCGATCGACGGATGACGGCCGGCGGGGCCGGCCGTCACCGCCTGATGCGAAGTTGGACACCCGGGCGATCAGTTGTGCTTCTTGATGAAGATGCGGGCGCTCTGCACCGACTGCGCGGTGTGGATGCGCGCGCGCTCGAACGGCGTCACGACGCCGTCGGCCTTGGCCTGGCTTTCGAGGTTCTGCACCCGGATCTGGCCCTGCACCAGCTTCTGGGTTTCATTGAAGGTGAGGCGGCCCGATTGCACACCGTGGAAGATGCGGTGCGCCTGGACGTTCTGGCGCGCGTTGATCAGGGGCGTGCCGGCGAAACTGGTTCCGCACGTAATGGCGAGCGCCAGCGAAGCAAGAACGATGGTCTTCATGATGATTTCTCCTTTGCGTTGCTGTCGCCGATGGCGACGACACCATGTCGGCAGTCAAGCGGCGACGTCCCGCAAGAATGGTTCAAGAGAGAGCCGAACGACTGTGCGCGCTGTCACGATCGCGGGCGAAACTGCGCGGGATTACAAAGGTTTCATCCACCTGAACATATCGACAGGGTGGAACCTGCCTTCAGTGCGGCGCATCGGGACGCCAACCGATGATGGCAAGCATTACCAGAAAGCCGACCACATAGGCCACGGCGACCGGCCAGCCCTGGCTGATCCAGCGTCCGACCGATCTGGCTTCAGGATACATGTTCGACAGGGCGACGCCGGCCGAAGAACCGAACCAGATCATCGAACCGCCGAAGCCGACGGCATAGGCGAGGTAGCCCCAGTCGTAACCGCCCTGTTTCAGGGCGAGGGCGGTGAGCGGAATATTGTCGAAGACGGCGGAGATGAAGCCGAGGCCCAGCGTGGTCTGCCAGGTCGGCGCCGGCAGCCTTTCGACCGGCATCATCGATGCGGCGGCAACGAGCGCCAGAAGAAAGGTCGTGCCCTTGAGGGTTTCCGGCATGACCTTCCAGTCCGGCGCGCGCAGGCCAGCCGTCGCGAGGATGACCGCCCAGACGGCGATGCCGAGAACCGGCAGGGCCCCGAGCAATGCGGGGAATTTCAGGTTGGCGAAGACGTTCGTCGCCAGCGCGGCGATCAGAATTCCTGCGACGATGAACACCCGCGCCATGTCGATCTTCAGTCCTTTCGGCGGATCTTTCTGAATCGGCGAGAAACGATGCTGCTGGATCGCCGCCGGCACCGCAAAAATCAGCATCGCGACGATCGCTGCGACATAGGCCTCCAGCACGGCGAGCGGACTGACACCGGCGATCCACATCATGGTGGTGGTGGTGTCGCCGACGACGCTGCCGGCGCCGCCGGCGTTCGAGGCCGCGACAATGGCGGCGAGGTAGCCGATATGAACCTTGCCCTGAAACACGTGCCGCGCGACGGTGCCGCCGATCAGCGCGGCGGCGATATTGTCGAGAAAGCTTGACAGCACGAACACCAGCGCCAGCAGCACGACGCCGCCCTTCCAGTCGTCCGGCAACAATGCCGGCATCTGATCGGGGATCCGGCTCTCCTCGAAATGCCGCGACAGCAACGCAAATCCCGTCAGGATCAAAAACAGGTTGGCGAGCGTCACCCACTCATGCGCCATGTGCTGGCCGAATCCGCCGAGACCCGCGCCTTGCTTGAATCCGGCGAAGGCCAGCTTGTAGACGATGATGACGGCAAGGCCTGTGAGCGCAACCTGAAGCGTCCGGCGATGGAACAGCGCCACCCCCAGCAGCGTCAGCGCGAACAGGACGAAGTCAACGGGTATTCCAAACAGCAGGATTGGCTCGGTCACGATGGCCTCGCGAGCTGAAGCGGATGCGGCGCTTGAAAGTGTGTTACTTCGGCTTCTTCAGCCAGTCGGCGATCTCAGTGAGGGCGACGTTGGCCTGCTGCAGCAGCTTGCCCATGGTGAAGAAGCCGTGAAACTGACCGGGAAAGTGCCGGTACGTGATCGGCACGCCGGCCGCCTTCAGCCGCGCGGCATATTCGGCGCCTTCGTCGCGCAGGGGATCGGCGCCCGCGGTCAGGACATAGGCCGGCGGCAAACCGGCGAGCGTCTGGGCGCGCGCCGGCGAGGCCTTCCAGTGCTCGATGTCGGCGGCGCTGTTGAGATAGTGGTTGCAGAACCATTTGATCACGGAATGGGTGAGCAGAATGCTGGTCTCGGGCTCGCGATGCGAGGGGTGGCTCATCGCAAAATCGGTGGCGGGATAGATCAGCACCTGGCCGGCCAGTTTCGGGCCGCCATCGCGCGCGGCAAGCGCCACCACCGCGGCGAGATTGCCGCCGGCGCTGTCGCCGCCGACCAGCAGTTGCGCGGGGTCGATGCCGAGTTGGCCGGCGTTGGCGGCAATCCACCTCGTGGCGATGATGGCGTCGTCGGCGGCGGCGGGGAATTTATGTTCGGGCGCGAGCCGGTAGTCGACGGAGATGACGATCAGTTCGCCTTCATGGGCGAGCTTGCGGCAGACGACGTCGTGGGAGTCGAGGTCCCCGATCACCCAACCACCGCCGTGGAAGAACACCAGGCCGGGGGCAAGGCCACCGGTCTTGCGCAATCGCTTTGGGGTATAGAGACGCGCCGGCATTGCGCCATGCGGCGCGGGGATCGACAACGACCTGGCCGATTCCAGTTCGGGCGGCTCGGGATTGCTGACGGCGCGGCCGGCGAGATAGAGCTCGCGCGCGGTCGCCGGCGGGACCGTCTCGTATGGCGGCCGGCCGGCCTCCTGGAACGCCTTGTAGACGGCGGCGGCATCGGGATCGAGGGTGACGGGCATGGTGCGAAGGCCTCTGGGTTGAGATTGTCATTCCGGGGCGATGCGAAGCATCGAGTATGGTGCGCAATTGCGCACCTGGGAATCTCCAGATTCCGGGTTCGGTCCTGCGGACCGCCCCGGAATGACGGTTCGTACTCAGGCGGCGGTGCGGCCGCCATCGACGGTGTAGGCGGAGCCGGAGACGTAGCTCGCCTCATCGGAGGCCAGGAACGCGACGATGGAGGCGACTTCGGAGGCCTGTCCGAGCCGCCGCGCCGGAATCCGCTCGACGATCTTGTCGTTCGGCGGCGGCTCGTTGCCGGGATTTCGGCCCTGCAGGATCGTGCTCAGCATCCGGCTGTCGATCAGGCCGGGGCAGACGCAATTGACCCGCACGCCGGTGCCCGTGCATTCCCAGGCGGCGCTCTTGGTGAGCCCGATCACCGCGTGCTTGCTGGCGCTGTAGACGGCGATCATCGGCGATCCCATCAGGCCGGCGATGGAGGCGGTGTTGATGATGCTGCCCTTGTTCTGTTTCAGCATCACCGGCAGCACGTGCTTCATGCCGAGGAAGACGCCGACCACGTTGACGTCGAGCACGCGTCGAAAGCTCTCCAGCGAGTATTCCGGGATCGGCTTGATGTCGCCCTCGATGCCGGCGTTGTTGTAGAAAGCGTCGATGGCGCCGAACTTGTCGACGGCGGCGCGGACGTATTCGGCGACTTCATCCTCTCGGGTGACATCCGCGGTGACCGCGAGCGCCTGGGCCGACGCGGGCAGTTCCTTGATCGCGGCCTTGAGATCCTGCTCCTTGCGGTCAACGGCGACGATCCGCGCGCCGCGCTCGGCCAACAGGCGGATGGTCGCGGTTCCGATGACGCCGGCCGCGCCGGTGACGACGGCGACCCTGCCATCGAGACGAATTCGATCGGTCATTTTGCTGGGGTTTCCTCTGGCTCCTCCGGTTCAACTCCGGATCTTGGCTGGTTTCGCGCTGACGGACGCGCTCACGGCAGCGACTATTTCATTTGTCGCGCGGGCTGACCAGTCGTCCGGCCGCAGGGGGCGGCAAACCGCCCTTTCCCCGCCGTATTCGCCGTGTTAACCGAAGGCCACGCGAGCGGCGCATATGTCTGGTATGTCGCGAGCCCGATTCGCCTGCTAAAGCCGCGAGATGCTTCGAACCATTGCCCTAACCGGTCTTGCGGCCTTGATCGCCGCCACCATGATCTCGCCTGCGCCGCCCGCGCACGCGCAGATCGGCAATATTTTCTCCGATCCGCCGTTGCGGCCGCCCGGCGCCATCCCGCGCGGCAATCAGCAGCAGCAACCACTTGAAGACGACGAGGAAGTTCCGGAATTGCCGCGCGGCCGGCTGTTGCCGACGCCGAACCGGCCGCCGCCGGGGCAGGGCGCCCCACCGCCCGGAAGCTTCCAGTCGCAACCGCTGGCGCCGCCGCCTGGAACGACCGTGGTGCCGCAAGGCACCCAGCCGGGCATCGCGGTAACGCCGCCGCAGCCGGGCGCTCCGGGTGTCGCCACCGCGCCGCCAGGCTTGCCTCCCGGGCAGCGCCAGCCCAGGGGGACGCCGCAGCCGCCGCCGACCCTGCAGCCGGGCGACGAGGTCGTCTCCGAGCCGCCGGCGCAGAAGATCACCAACAAGAAGGCGATCTTCTCGGGGCTGGACAAGATCACCGGCCGCATCATCAATTTCGAGGAGGACATCGGGGAGACGGTGCAGTTTGGCGCGCTGCGGGTCCGAACCATGGCCTGCTATACCCGTCCGGCCACCGAAGCCGCCAACACGGACGCCTTTGTCGAGGTCGACGAGATCACGCTGCAGGGCGAGGTGAAGCGGATCTTTTCCGGCTGGATGTTCGCCGCCAGCCCCGGACTGCACGGCGTCGAACACCCGATCTACGACATCTGGCTCACCGACTGCAAAGTCCCTGACCAGACCATCGTCAGCGCCCAGCCCGAGACGCCAAAGACAGCCGCGCCGCCGGCCGCAAAGCGCCCGCCACCGCCAAAGCAGGCCGCGCCGCGCCCGCCGGGGCCGCCGCCGCAGCCGCAGTTTCAGCAGCAGCCTCCGCCGCCGCCCCCGCCGCAACAGCGGCCGGGCGGGCTGTTCGGCGGCATGTTCGGGAATTAGGCGCGATCGGCGATGATCGCCAGCGCGTCCGCGCCGCCGACACTCCCCGGCAACCGCAGGAAATCCGCAGGCTCGCCCGCGACCGCCTTGTCGAGCAGCGTGCGATAGCGACGCCGTGAGACTTCGACCGCGCCGAAGCTGCGCAGGTGTTCGGTTACGTACTGGGTGTCGAGCAGTTCGAAGCCGCCCACGATCAGCCGCGCCACCAGGTGCACCAGCGCGACCTTGGAGGCGTCGCGAGCGCGGTGAAACATGCTCTCGCCGAAGAACGCGCGGCCCAGGCTGACCCCGTAGAGCCCGCCGACGAGATCGTCGTCGTGCCAGACCTCGACGCTATGGCAGTGCCCGCGCTCGTACAGTCCGACATAGAGCTCGCGGATGCGCCGGTTGATCCAGGTGTCGTCGCGACCGGCCTGCGGCGCCGCGCAGCCGGCGATCACAGCCTTGAAGGCGGTATCGACGGTGACACGGAAGCTGTCGGAGCGCACGGTGCGGGCGAGCCTCCCGGCGATACGAAAACCGTCGAGCGGTATCACTCCGCGCATTTCCGGCTCGACCCAGAACAGGGTCGGGTCGTCGGCGCTCTCGGCCATCGGGAAGATGCCGCAGGCATAGGCCCGCAGCAGCACCTCGGGCGTGATTTCGGAAGCGGCTGAATCGCGCGTGGTCATGTCGGGCAGGATAGCAGGAGGCGAGCGGTCTTTGCTACGAACGCGAGAACGCCGCCCGAAACGGAATTGCCGAGTGGAATCTCAACCCGCGGCGGCGATGGCGGATTTTGATCCCATCGCCGGCGTACGGGGGAAGCGAAGCAAGATCCTGGTGCCCTGATGCACGGGATCGCGCGCGATGCGGGCTTCGAGCTTGTTGGCCATTGCGGTGACGATCTGCTGGCCCATGCCGGTGGAGCGCGGGTCGGCCCTGGCGCTGAGGCCGACGCCGTCATCCGAGATCGACAGGACAAGTTGGCCGTCATCGGACCGGAGCGCGACATCAATCGGACCGGCGCCGTCGGGATAGGCGTATTTGACGGCGTTCATCACCAGTTCGTTGACGATGATGCCGATCGCCACCGCGCGGTCCGGATCAATCTCGATGGGTTCGGCCGAAAGCGTCAGCCGTGACATCCTATTGCCTTCGGCCGAACGCCGGAGGTCTTCCAGGAGCGCTTCGAGATACTGGTTCAGCAGCACGCTCTTGAGATCGTGCGAGGTGTAGAGCCGCCGATGCACCTGCGCGACCGCAGCGACGCGGCCCATCGCATTGGTCAACGCCGCCTTGACGTCTGCCTCAGCCGCGGAATTGGCCTGCAGGTGCAGCAGCGATGCGATGATCTGCAGCGAGTTGCCGACGCGGTGGTTGACCTCCCGGAGCAACACCTCGCGCTCGGCTGCGAGCGCCGCGTAGCGGTCGCGCGAGGCGCGAACCTCGGCCTCTGCCTCGTCGCGCGCGCGCTGCAACGCCGCCTGCTTGAGCGCGCCGCGCACGGCGACCTGAAGCAGCGGAATGAAATCACCCTTGACGTCCTTGACCAGATAGTCGGCGGCGCCGGCCTTCAATGCGGTGACGGCGATCGTCGAATCCTGCGAGGCGGTGACGAACACCACCGGCGGCGCGTCTGGAATCGCCATGATCCGTTCCAGCGTTTCCAGCCCGTCGAGCCCCGGCATGTACTGGTCGAGCGCGACGGCGTCGATGCCGCCTTGTGCCAGCCGCGCCAGCCCCTGATCGCCGCCGGCCGCATGGATCACCCTGAAACCGGCCCGCGTCAGGCCACGCTCGACCAGCCGGGCCAACGCCTCGTCGTCATCGATGTACAGGAGGGTCGGCGGCGCGTGGTTCATGTAGCGGCTGCAGGTACCTGAATGACCGAAAAGAACAGACCGAGTTGGCGAATGGCGTTGGCGAAACTGTCGTAGTTCACGGGCTTGGTGATGTAGACGTTGCAGCCCAGTTCGTAGCAGCGCTTGATCTCGTGGGAGTCATCGGTGGTGGTCAGCACCACCACCGGCGTTGCCTTCAGAAAGCTATTTTCCTTGACCCGCTTGAGAATGTCGATGCCGGACGTGTCGGGCAGGTTGAGGTCAAGCAGGATGAGCAGCGCGCTGCCCTTGTGGTCGAGACCCGTTCCATCGGCGCCAAAGAGGTATTTCAAGGCAGATGTACCGTTGGTGAACGGTATTATTTCATTGTTGACGCCGGACCGACGGATATTTCGCTCGATCAGGCGGGCGTGGCCTTCATCGTCCTCGATCATGATGATGGTGACGGGATCGCTCATGCGCGTTCGTTCCGCTTGTTGAAGGGCCAATTGAGCGGCAGCGTAATCGTGAATGTGCTGCCGCGGCGAACCTCAGATGCGACCGACATGGTTCCCCCAAGCCGCCGCACCAGGGCGCGAACATGCGCAAGGCCGATGCCCTGGCCCGGCCTGTCCTGGGTTCCCGCGCGGCGAAACAAGTCGAAAATCCGCTGATGGTCCTTGGGGTCGATGCCGCGGCCGTTGTCGGCAATCTCGAAGATCGCAAAGCCAAGCCGGGTGCGTCCGCGCACCGAAATCTCGCCGGGTACGCCGGTCTCGAGATACTTGACCGCATTGTCGATCAAATTGGAGAATATCTGCTCCAGCGCTAGCCGATCGCTGACAATGTTCGGCAAGTTTTCGATCCGGATCTTGGCGTGGGCCTCGGCGGCTTGATGCGCCACCGTCTTTACGATTCCCTCGATCAGTTCCCTGGTATTGATCGGCACCGGGTCGAACTCGCGGCGTCCTTCGCGGGTAAGGTCGAGGATTGCTGATATCAGCCGATCCATCTTGGCGATCGACGATTTGATGAAGCCCAACGCTTCGGAAAAATCATCCGCGAGTTGCTTGTCGGCCCCTTTCAGCGCTGCCTCGTCATCGGTGGCGTTCTCAGGAACGGGGAGGGCAGCCGATTGAGCGCTGGCCAGCGCTGCGATCCGCCTGAAAATGTCGCCGCGCAATTGTTCCAGTTCGCTGGTGAAGCCCATGATGTTGACAAGCGGCGAACGCAGGTCATGGCTGACGATGTAGGCGAAGCGCTGGATTTCCTCATTGGCCTCGCGCAGATCCGCTGTGCGTTCGTCGACCATGGCCTCCAGGGTGAGGTTGCTGTCGCGCAGTTTGGTTTCGGCCGCGTCGCGGGCGCGCGACGACCGACGCACCAGAAGGATCGAAAATCCGGCGAGCGCGACCACGAGCCCGGAACCCGCTACCGTCACCACCGAGGCCAGTTGCTGGGTGCGATCCGCGGTTGCGGTACGCGCCACGAACTGCCGGTCTTCCTCGGCCCGCATCGCCCGCCCGATCTCGCGGATGGATGCGCCGGAACCGGCATCGGCGGCTTCGCGAACCAGGGTGATCGCGCTCCCGGGATCGCCCTGCTTGATCAAGTCCATCTGTTGCGCGAACTGGCCGAGCCGGATTTCCACCGCCGACCGCATCTTCCGGCAATTCTCGACCTGGATCGGGTTGTCGCGGGTCAACTGCGTCAGCGTTTCCAGGCCGGGAAGGATGTTGGCCACTGCACTGTCGTGATCACGGAGAAAGTCCGGTCGCAGGGTCAGCATGTAACCTCGCGCCGCACTTTCGGCCCGCCGTATGTCGAGCAGCAAAGCATTGACGTAACTTTCGACTTCGACGGTGCGAACCACCAGCCCGCTGTCGGTGCGGGCCTTCGAGACGAGCGCCACCGAGAACGCACTGATTGCGACCAGCACCGAGAGCGCCGCCGCCAGCAGCAGAATCTGTCCCGCAGTGCGCCTGCGTCGAGCTTCAGGCGTCAAAGGGTCACCCGAATGGTGAAAAACTGTAACAAGTCGCCCTCGGCGAGACCGATCCCCGGGGCCCGTAACGGCGAAGACCGGCGCTCAGTTCCATCGATGTCGGCTATTTTTCGGGTGGACCCGGTCGGGGCGCCTTGCCGTCCGCCTGCTGCCCGGCCAGGTACTGTTCCAGCCAGTGGATATGGTAGTCGCCGTCGATGATGCCGGGCTCGCGGACCAGCGCCCGGAACAGCGGCAGGGTGGTCTCGATGCCTTCGACCACCATCTCGTCGAGCGCCCGGCGCAGCCGCATCAGGCATTCGCCGCGGGTCTTGCCGTGGACGATCAGCTTGCCGACCAGGCTGTCGTAATAGGGGGGAATGACGTAACCTTGATAAACTGCGGAATCGATCCGCACGCCGAGCCCCCCGGGTGGATGATACTGCGTGATCCGGCCCGGCGAAGGACGGAAGGTCTCGGGGTTTTCCGCGTTGATGCGGCATTCGATGGCGTGACCGATAATGACGACTTCATCCTGCGTCGCCGGCAGGTCGCCGCCGGCGGCGATCCGGATCTGCTCCAGCACCAGATCGATATCGGTGATGCTTTCGGTCACGGGATGTTCGACCTGGATACGGGTGTTCATTTCGATGAAGTAGAATTCGCCGTCCTCGTACAGGAACTCGATGGTGCCGACGCCGAGATATTTCATCTCCTGCATGGCCTTGGCGCAGGTCGCGCCGATCCTGGCGCGCGCCGCGGCGCCAAGAACCGGCGAAGGGCCTTCTTCCCATATCTTCTGGTGACGCCGCTGCAACGAGCAATCGCGCTCGCCGAGATGGATGGCGCCGCCGCGGCCGTCGCCCAACACCTGGATCTCGATGTGGCGCGGCTTCTGCAGGTACTTTTCCAGATAGACCGAGGCGTCGCCGAACGCGGACTTGGCCTCGTTGCCGGCCGTGGTCAGCGCCATCATCAGATCGTCGGCGGTATTCGCCACCTTCATGCCGCGGCCGCCGCCGCCGGCGGCTGCCTTGACCAGCACGGGGAAACCGATCCCCTTGGCGATCGCCATGGCTTCGTCGCCTGACGTCACCGCCCCGTCAGAGCCCGGAACCACGGGGATGCCAAGCTTGATGGCGGTCTTCTTGGCTTCGATCTTGTCGCCCATCAGGCGGATGTGCTCGGCCTTGGGGCCGATGAAGCCCAGATTGTGCTCGGCAAGGATCTCGGCGAATCGGGCGTTCTCGGAGAGAAAGCCATAGCCGGGATGCACGGCGTCGGCGCCGGTGATCTCGCAGGCCGCGAGCAGCGCGGGAATGTTGAGATAGGAGTCCTTCGAGGGTGGCGGCCCGATGCAGACACTTTCGTCGGCGAGCCGAACATGCATGGCGTCGGCATCGGCCGTGGAATGCACGGCAACGGTTGATATCCCGAGTTCCTTGCACGCGCGCAACACGCGCAATGCTATTTCGCCGCGGTTAGCTATGAGGATCTTGTCGAACATGTTGTCCCAAGTGGCGAAGAGCGAGTAGCGAATGGTGGCAGCGAACGCTGTTCGCTATCCGCCACTCGCCATTCGCTTACTCAATGATCACGAGCGGCTCGCCGAACTCGACCGGTTGGCCGTCCTCGACAAGAATTTGCGTCACCGTGCCCGCGCGCGGCGACGGGATCTGGTTCATGGTCTTCATCGCTTCGATGATCAACAGGGTCTGTCCGGCCGATACCTTGGTGCCGACCTCGATGAAGGGCTTGGCGCCGGGCTCAGGCGACCAATAGGCGGTGCCGACCATCGGCGAGGGAACAACGCCGGGATGCTTGGCGAGGTCGGCAACCGCAGCCGGGGTGACCGCGCCTGCTGCCGCCGCAGCCGAGAAAGCCTGCTGATAGCTCGCCGGCATTGCGGCCGACACGCTGATGGAGCGCGCGACCCGCACCCTCAAGCCTGCACGCTCGATCTCGATCTCAGTCAGGCTGGTCTCGTCGAGCAACAGCGCAAGTTCGCGGATGAGCGCGCTGTCATTGCTCTGGAGACTTGCGGCTGATTTGTCCGCGGACTTTTTTTCGGGCTGGCGGGACATGCTCTTGATCCGGAATTGTCGATATGGGGGACGGCCGAACGTCAGTCGGGATTGAAGGTCATTTTCCGGCCTTGGCGCCGAGCCTGGCGGCGAGGCCTGATATTGCGAGCCGGTAGCCATCGATGCCGAAGCCGCAAAGCGAAGCGAACGCGGCCATGGCGGTGAACGAGTGGTGACGAAAACTCTCGCGGGCGTGGATATTGCTGATATGCACTTCGACGGTCGGAATCTTCACCGCAACCAGCGCATCATGCAGGGCGATCGAGGTGTGCGAATAGGCGCCGGCGTTGATGACAATCCCGGCAGCCTGCTTGGCATGGGCCTCGTGGATGAAATCAATCAACTCGCCCTCGCGGTTGGATTGGCGGCAATCGGCTCTCAGGCCGAACTGCGCCGCGGTTTCCGCACATAGGCGCTCGACGTCGGCCAGCGTTTCCTGGCCGTAAACCTCCGGCTGCCGGGTTCCCAGCATGTTGAGGTTTGGGCCGTTCAGCACATAGATCGTGGCGGCAGGGGCTTGGGCCATATCTTCCAGCAAGATGGGGGCGGGATGCCGGCGTTATAGGTAACTATGGGTCGAAGGGAAAGCCTTGCGGCCGGACGGCGGGTTCTTGGAGGGCGTTGCCGCGATAGCAGGAGCCCAACCAACCCGCGGGAATCGTTCGCTAACCGGCAGTTCTCGAATGCCCATTGGCGGCGCAAAAAAGGGGTGGGCATCGCTGCCCACCCCTGGTTGTGCCGACAAACAGTCGAAGCGGTTAGACGTCGAGGATATAAACGATTTCATACGTCTCCGGCCGCACGATGACGTAACGACCCTTCACCAGGATCACCCGGTAACCGCGCCATTCCGGATAGATTTCAACGATTCGCTGCGGGATCGGGTAGAACCGGACCGTGGAGGGTACGGTCGCGCCGATCGAGATGTTGAAATTGACGTTGGTGGTTTCAGCAATACTTCGTTCCGACCGGAAGGCGGACACGATCTGGGTACGCTTCTCAGCCGGCGGCGCCACGGTCGCCGACGTGGCGGCGTTGCCGGTGGTCGTCTGCGAACGGCTATCGGTTGCAGTCGTGCCAGACTTGGTGTCGGTCGAGCTCTTGGTATCGGTCGAGCTCTTGCTGTCGGCGCTCGTTCCCGACCGACCATCGCGGCTACCCTTGGTCGAATCGTCAGCGCTCTTGGACTTCTCACCCTGCATGCGGTTCGAGTCCTGAGCGCTCTTGCCACCAGGGGTGCGGTCGCCATCCGAGCCCTTTGCCGGGCCGGTCTCAGCACCCTTCATGCCGGAGGGAGCGCCGGTATCGCGCTGCATCGCGCCACCGCCCTGCATTCCGCCGCCACCTTCACGCTGCATCGCGCCGCCCGACGGAGCGCCCTGCTGAGCCGCGGCACCACCGGTTCCCGCGCCTCCTGCGCCCGCACCTGCACCACCTGCTCCCGAACCCTGCGCATTGGCCAAGCCGGTTCCAGCGATCAACGCCGCAGCCGCGACCGAAATCAAAAAGCGATTGCTCATCTAATGTCTCCTCACATCTGTTCATTGCCCGGGCCGACAACGGCGCGGGCAGGTCGATGTTCCCTCGCTCCAGAGGTTCCGCCGCCTTTGTTTTATGAACGTGGGATAAACGGCCGCAACATCAGCGACTTGCGGCGAAAGCCATACCCGTCAAGCAAACAAGGCCGGCGCTGCGGCCGGCCTCGCGATGGATCGTCAGTTGTTGAAACTGTTCAGCAGGTCGCCTTGCCGCAGCGGGCGATGCTGATTTTCTCGCGCAGGGTTTCGACACCGACAGCACCGATCACAACCTGCTTGCCGATGACATAGCTCGGGGTGCCGTTCATGCCCATGGCTTCGGCGAGCTTCATGTTTTCTTCAAGCGTGTTGCGTACTTCGGCACTCGCCAGGTCTTTCTCGAGCTTTGCCGCATCGAGGCCAACTTCCTTGGCAACCGCCATGGCGCGCGCCTTGTCGACAGCACCGCGACCGCTCAGCAACTTGTTGTGGAACTCCAGATATTTCTTGCCGCTTGGATCCTGCATGCGCACGGCGACCCCGACCTGGGCGGCTTCGACCGAGCCCGCGCTCAGCACCGGAAACTCCTTGAGCACCACCTTCAGCTTCGGATCGCTCTTCATCAACTCCATCATGTCCAGCATCGCGCGTTTGCAGTAGCCGCAATTGTAGTCGAAGAACTCGACGAAGGTGACGTCGCCGTCCTTGTTGCCGACGGTCACGCCGCGCGGCGAGTTGAAGATCAGGTCGGCATGCCTGGCGACGGCGGCTTCGTGCTTGGCGGTTTCGGCCGCGCTTTGTCGCTTGCTGAGCTCGGCCATCGCCTCCTCCAGCACTTCCGGATTCGCAATCAGGTAATTGCGGATGATGGACTGGATCTCGCCGCGCTGGGCGTCCGAGAAACCCTGAGCGGAGGCGGACGGCGGCGCTCCGCAGAGCGTGAAGGCCAACAATGCGGGAATAAGAAAACGGAACGTAGGCATCTGCAATTCCTTATGCGGTGAGTTCCGGCAATTCTGTACACCGGCTTCTTGAACGTGTCGGGCGCCTGGATTGTACCCGAACCCGGCTTGTTTCTAGTTGCCCTTCTGGCCGGGCAGCGGCTTGGCACTCACGATGTCGTCGGCTTTGACCCATCCGGGCGTCCCGATCGCAAATCGCGTTTTCGCTCGCGAGGCGAGCTCGCGTGCGGTCTTGTTGTCACCGCGCAGGTAGGCGGCCTGGGCCGAAGCCAGGTCGGCCTGCGCGTAGTCTCCCTTTCGGCCGTAGGCCATTGCGAGCTGGATAAATCCGATCGGCGCCTCGCTCTCACGCGCCACCGCGGCGCGCAGAATCGCGATCGCTTCGTCCGTGTAGGCCTTGTTATCGGCTGCGACGAGCGCCTGCCCAAGTAACATCTCGATGAGCGGCGCGTTATTGGACAGCTGGACGGCCTTGCGCAGGGGGGCGATGGCTTCGAGCGGCTTGCCACCCTCCAGCAACGCCTGGCCACGCACCTCATGGAAATAGGGGTTGTTGGGCTGCTGCTGAATCAGGGCGTCGATCTGGGCGAGGGCGCTACGCAAGTCGCCATGCCGATAGGTCGCGATCGCGCGCGCATAGCGGGCCGGCAGGCTGGTGCTGGACGGCGGATAGCGCCGATTCACGGTGTCCTGCCGCTCCATGAAGGCGGATATCTTGGCTCGCACCATGTCATGGCGCAACTGCAGGGCAGGGTCGTCCTTTTTGTCCCAGTAGGGGCTCGACCGCGCCAGTTCTTCCAGCGCGGCGACGCGGGCCGCCGGCATCGGGTGTGACTGGACATAGGGATCGGCGCCGCGCGCCGCAAAAAGGCTCTCTTCGGTAAAGCGCTTGAAGGTTTCGTACATGCCCCGTGCGGACTGTCCGGTGACGGTCAGAAACTTCACCCCGGCACGGTCGGCGTTTTCTTCCTGCTGGCGGATATAGGAAAGCAGGTTGCGGCGAATCACCTCTCCCGGCGCGGAAACCATCGCCGCCCCGGCGTTGGCCAGGCCGCTATTGCCGCCGCCTGCACCCGCCACCATGGCGCCGGCGCCGAGCAGCATGGCGATGATCATCTGGGTCTGGGCCTGCGAAATCTGCTCGCGCATCTTGGCGAGGTGGCCGCCGGCCAGGTGACCGGTTTCGTGCGCCATTACGCCGATGATCTGATTCGGCGTGTCCGACTGCATGATCGCGCCGTAATTCACGAAGATGCGGCGACCGTCGGCGACAAAGGCGTTGAATACGCCCTGGTTGATAATCACCATCTGGATGTTCTGCTTTTCCATGCCGGCGGCGCGCAGGATGGGCCGGGTATAGTCGCGCAGCAATTGCTCTGCCTCGGTGTCGCGGATCACCGATGGACCCTTGTTCTCCTGGGCCGCCGCGGCGATGGGCGCGAGCGCGACCGCCATCGCCGCAATACGCGCGGTCAGGTTCATCGCAGGTTTGCGTAAGGCTATGCGAAGCAACATGAGCTGTCTTTGCCAAGTGGTGCGGATCGGTGGACCGCGGGTTCGGCCCCTGAATAGATCAGAAACCGGCCGAGGTCTTTCATTTCAACGCGTTTTTCACGTGAACTCAGGTATCGCCTGGCTTGAAAACGCGATACCAAGCGACCGAATGCGGCCAGTCTGGGGCGACGCCGGTTTGGGGCGTGGATTCAGGCGCCCCCTTTTTCAGATAACAGATTTCCATGCTGGATTCGACGTCAACAGACCGCGCAAACGCCCTGCTCAGCCCATCCGGACGGAGCGATGTTCCGCCATTCATGGTGATGGACGTGATGGCGGCGGCGGCGCGGATCGAGGCCGCCGGCGGTCACGTCATCCACATGGAAGTGGGGCAGCCGGCGGCGCCGGCGCCCAGCAACGCGATCGCCGCCGCGCACGCCGCGCTCGATAAGGCGCGGATCGACTATACGTCCGCGCTGGGCATCGGCTCGCTGCGCGCGCGGATCGCCAGGCATTACCGCGACACCTACGGATGCCAGGTCGATCCTGACAGGATCGTGGTCACGACCGGCTCGTCCGGCGGTTTCGTCCTGGCGTTTCTGTCGATGTTCGAGCCGGGCGATCGGGTCGCGGTCACCGTGCCTGGCTACCCGCCGTACCGCCATATCCTGACCGCGCTCGGCTGCGAGCCGGTGCTGATCGAGACGTCGAGCGAGACGCGCCATGCACTGACCGGCGAGGCCCTGCTGGCGGCCCATCGCAGGACGCCGCTGAAGGGCGTGCTGGTCGCCAGCCCCGCCAATCCGACCGGGACGATGATGTCCCGCGAGGCGCTCACCGGCCTGATCCATGCAGCGGAGAGCGCCGGAATCCGGTTCATTTCCGACGAAATCTACCATGGGCTCGACTATGCCTTTCCGGCAGTGACGGCGGCGGAACTCTCGCCGCAGGCGATCGTGATCAATTCCTTCTCGAAATATTTCTGCATGACCGGCTGGCGCGTGGGCTGGATGGTGGTGCCGGAGCCGCTGGTGCGGCCGATCGAACGGCTGCAGCAGAACCTGTCGATCTCGGTGCCGACGCTGTCGCAGATCGCGGCCGAGGCCGCCTTCGACGGCGCGGCGGAGATGGAGGCGATCAAGCGCGGCTACCAGGACAACCGCCGCATCCTGATCGAGGGACTGCCGAAGGCCGGACTGAGCAAATTCCTGCCTGCCGACGGCGCATTCTACCTCTACGCCGACGTGTCGGATTTCACCTCGGACAGTTTCGAATTTGCCGGCCGCATGCTCGAGAAGGCGCATGTGGCGGCAACGCCGGGCGTGGACTTCGATCCGATCCACGGCCGCGCCTTCATCCGCTTTTGCTATGCGGGCTCGGCCACCGAGATGCGCGAGGCTGTGACTCGCCTCGCGCGCTGGCTGGCGTAGCGGCCAAACCTTACTCGGCGTTGCCGAAGCGGCGCGACCACCAGCCCGCCTTGCGCGGAGCGGCTGCGCTGCTCGTGTCTGGCGCAGGTGCAGGTGACACGTCCGGTTCGGATACGCTTTGAACAGGCAACGGCGTCGGCTCGGCCGCGGCGCCGGAGATGAAGCTGACCTTCTCGCGCACCGTCGATCGCCGCCGCGCGGCCGCACGGTCGGATTCACGGTCGGATTCCTGGGCGGCCTCCTCGGCGGTCGGCGTGCCCGGGATAGTTTCGGTCGATTCGGGCCGGGCATGGGCCATCGGCGCCGGCTCCGCCGGCCGCCATGCCGGTTCGGGCTGGACCAACGATGGCGCGGGGGCCGCAGCGACGCCGTCGAAATCGGCAACCGCACTGGTAACTTCGGGCGCCGAGGTCGGCCCGAGTTCGTCGGCGATCGAGCCGACCAGACCGTCTTCCAGCCCGTTGCCGCGCCGGCGCCGTCCGCCGCGCCGGCCGCGGCGACGCGGACGCCGTTCGCCATTCGCCGCCTGCTCGCCGCGAACCACACCCGGCTGCTCGTCGCCTTCGTCCTCTTCGCCTTCGCCATCCTCTGCGGCAGTGCCTTCAGTCGCTTCGCCGACAACGCGCAGCGCGTCATGTTCCTCGCGGGGGGCGCCGCCTTCGCGCGGTTCACCACGACCACGCCGACGCCGACGTCGCTTGCGGCGGATGCCTTCGGCTTCGCTTTCGCCGCCGGGGGCCTCGGCGGCGGTATCGTCGCTCAAGCCCTCGGTTTCTTCGGTTTCAACCTCGGATTCGGTTTCGATGTCGAATGTCTCTTCGTCGTCATGGGCTTCCTCGACCTGCGGCGGTGAGGCGGCAGCCTGCGCCACCAGCAGCGCCTTGGCCGCTTCCAGCGTATGCACCTGTTCGCCGCGGTCGATGATGAACGACTGCTGGCCGCTCACGGCCGCATCGGCCACCACGGCAAGGGTCACCTTGAAGCTGTTCTCGAGGTCGCGCAGATGACCGCGCTTGTGGTTGAGAACGTAGAGCGCGACGTCGGTGCGGGTGCGCACCACCAGATTGTGGGTGGCACCCTTCATCAGCACTTCCTCGATGCCGCGCAGCAATTGCAGCGCCACCGACGATACCGAGCGCACATGCCCGCTGCCGCCGCATTGCGGGCAGGGCTCGGTCGAACTCTCCAGCACGCTGGCGCGGATGCGCTGACGCGACATTTCCATCAGGCCGAAATGCGAGATGCGTCCGATCTGGATGCGCGCCCGGTCCTGCCGCAGGCAGTCGGCGAGCTTGCGCTCGACGGAGCGGTTGTTGCGCTTCTCGTCCATGTCGATGAAATCGATGACGATCAGGCCGGCGAGGTCGCGCAGCCTGAGCTGGCGGGCGACTTCCTCGGCCGCCTCGAGATTGGTCTTGAGGGCGGTGTCCTCGATATGGTGTTCGCGGGTCGAGCGGCCGGAGTTGACGTCGATCGAAACCAGCGCCTCGGTCTGGTTGATGACGATGTAGCCGCCGGAGCGCAGCTGCACCGTCGGCGAGAACATCGCATCGAGCTGGCTCTCGACGCCCATCCGCGAGAACAGCGGCTGGCCGTCGCGATACTGGCGGACCGCGCGCACGTTGGAGGGCATCAGCATCTTCATGAAGTCGCGCGCTTCCTGGTAGCCGGCTTCGCCGGCGACCTGGATTTCGTCGATCTCCTTGTTGTAGAGGTCGCGCAGCGACCGCTTGATCAGCGAGCCTTCCTCATAGACGAGGGTCGGGGCTTGCGACTTCAACGTCATGTCGCGCACGGTTTCCCACATGCGGATCAGATATTCGAAGTCGCGCTTGATCTCGGGCTTGGTCCGCGAGGCGCCGGCGGTGCGCAGGATGATGCCCATGCCTTCGGGCACGTCGAGATCCTGCACCACTTCCTTCAGCCGGGAGCGGTCCTGGGCGGAGGTGATCTTGCGGCTGATGCCGCCGCCGCGGGCGGTATTCGGCATCAGGACGGCGTAACGGCCGGCCAGCGACAGATAGGTCGTCAGCGCGGCGCCCTTGTTGCCGCGCTCCTCCTTGACGACCTGAACCAGCATCACCTGGCGGCGCTTGATGACTTCCTGGATCTTGTACTGGCGGCGCGGGCGGAAGGCGCGCTCGGGCACTTCCTCCAGCACGTCGTCGCCGCCGACGGATTCAACGAGTTCCTCTTCGGCGTCGTCGCCGTCATCTTCTTCGTCGTCGTCCTGCTCTTCGCCTTCCGGAGCGGTGCCGTGGTCTTCATGCGTGGCGGCGTATTCTTCGCCGGCGTGTTCGGCGCGATGCGCGTCCTCGGCATGGGCGGCGTTTTCGCGCGCGTGCTCATCGTCATGCCGTTCGTCGTCGGGCCGCTGGTCAGGGGCGTGGTCGTCGTGACGCTCGGTGAGCGACGGCGCCTCGGCGACCGCAGCAACCGCTTCGGTGTCGGACGGCAATGCCGTGGCATGATCGTGCGGATGACCAGGATCGTGCGCGTGTTCCGGCCCGGCATGGTCATGAGCAAGGCCGTGCGCCTGCTGGCTCTGCGCGTCTTGATGTTGCCCATCGTGGTCGTGCGGGGTCGCCTCGGAACCCTGCATGCCGCCTTCGTTGGGCTGGGCCGCCTGCGCCGGATCGAGGGCGGCGTTCTCGATGACATCGCTCTGGACCCGGTCGCCATGGCCCCGGCGGCGCGCGCTACGGTGGCGCGAGCGACCGCGGTGGCGATTATTGGAGCGGTTCTCGGTTTCTTCCTCCGCCTCGCGGTGCGCGCGTTCGTCCGCCTCAATCAGCGCCTGACGGTCGGCGACGGGGATTTGATAATAGTCGGGATGGATTTCGCTGAAGGCGAGGAAACCGTGACGGTTGCCGCCATATTCGATGAACGCGGCCTGCAGCGACGGCTCGACGCGCGTCACCTTGGCGAGATAGATATTGCCGCGAAGTTGTTTGCGCTGGGCGGTTTCGAAATCAAATTCTTCGACGCGATTGCCGCGGACCACAACGACCCGGGTTTCTTCCGGGTGGGTGGCATCGATCAACATCTTGTTGGGCATTTTGGGGCTCTTGACGGCGGCGGGCGCGGTGCATGGCGCGCGCAGATAGCGCGGCCCGGTGACGCGACGGTCCACCTGATTCGGGGGTGAGGGGAAGGCCAAAACGCAAATCCTGGCGCCGCGCCGAACGGGGGTGCAGGGGAGCAAGGCGACGCGCGAAGCTTTCGCCTCGCGTCGGCGCGATCGTTCCAATGACCCTGGTCGGCAATACAGTCTGGCGCATCGAGCGTCGGCCCGTCTGAACATATTGGCGGAAGAAGATCCGCCGTATCTATCGCTGAAGCCCCGGCGCGGCGCCTAGACGCCTGCCGGCCATCGCATATCCGACCTTTCCGGGTCCGGATAATCGGTCGTGCCGTGTCCCAAACCGTCCCCGGTGAGTTAGAACACCTGGGACCGAAAGCCGCTCGGGCTCGAAACCGCCGCTCCGTGTCAGCCGCGCGCGGCGCTGGCCGTGGAGAGGTCGGGAAGGACGCAGAAACCTTCGACTTGCAAGGTTCCGGCGCTGCACCGGGAGGCTGAAAGCGACACAACCGGGAGTATTAGCCGTCAGCGGTTCGTACATACGTGGATTGGCGGCGCGGTGCAAGCAAAGCGTCCGGCAGGCGTCGCAGCGCAGCAACACCTTGCCATTTTCGCCGGGGGAACCCGAAGGTTGCGATTAACCCTGATGTGCCGATGCGGTAAGCAAAGCCGCTTCGGAGGCGCCGAATCGTTGGTGAACCGCGCAAATCCACCTGTTTGGCTGAAATGTGGCGTGTTTTGCGCCGCAGCATTGCTGTGCGCCCAAGCGATACATCCAGCCGCAGCCCAATGGCCGGCATCCGGGATGGTGGCCCCGACCCCGGTGGCCGCGTCAAGTTTTCCGATCGCCTCCGACGCGCGCCTGGCGGGTGACGCCAAGCAAACCCGCTTCGTGCTTGATCTCGACAAGCCGGTCCAGTTTCGCGCCTTTGCGCTGGCCGATCCCTACCGCGTCATCCTCGATCTGCCCCAGGTCAGCTTCAGGCTCGCCGCGGATATCGGTTCGGCGGGGCGGGGGCTGGTCAAGTCCTTCCGCTACGGGCTCGTCATGCCGGGCGGGTCGCGGATCGTCTTTGACCTGACTGGCCCGGCGAAGGTCGCCAAGTCCTATGTGCTGGAGGCGGCCAACGGCCAGCCGGCACGGCTGGTGCTCGAGCTCGAGGAGGTGGACCGGACCAGCTTTGTCCAGTCGCTGGCGCCTGCGAACCGCCCCGAATTGCGGCCTGCGATCGCCGACGCCAACGCCAACGCTGCCGCCGCCCCAGCCACGGTGCGACCCGCGCCGCCGCCCGATACCAGGCCGGTGATCGTGATCGACCCCGGCCATGGCGGGGTCGACAACGGCACCCAGGCCGCCGGCGAGATCATGGAAAAGAACCTGGTGCTCGGGTTCGGCCTGGCGCTGCGCGACCGGATCGAGAAATCCGGCAGATATCGCGTCGTCATGACTCGTACCGACGATACCTTCATTCCGCTGGGCGAGCGCGTCAGGATCGCGCGCAGCCATTCGGCGGCGCTGTTCGTCTCCATCCACGCCGACGCCTTGCCAAGCAACGAGGGCAACGCCAGGGGCGCCACCATCTACACGCTGTCGGAAAAAGCCTCCGACGCCGAAGCCGAGCGGCTGGCGGACGCCGAGAACAAGTCGGATGCCATCGGCGGCGTCAGTCTCGCCGACGAGCCGACCGAAGTCGCGGACATCCTGATCGATCTGGCGCAGCGGGAGACGCGGACCTTTTCAAACCGTTTCGCACGGGTCTTGATGGGCGAAATGAAGAACACGGTGCGGATGCACAAGCACCCGCTGAAGTCGGCGCGATTCCGGGTCTTGAAGGCGCCGGACGTGCCCTCGGTGCTGGTCGAGCTCGGCTATGTCTCGAACAAGGGCGACCTCGAGCATCTGGTATCCGAGAACTGGCGCAACAGGACGGTCGGATCGATGGCGCTGGCGATTGACGCGTTTTTCGCCAAAAGACCGGCAACCACGGCGCCTACCAAGTGAAGGTATCGGCGAGCGTCCTTGAAAGCGGTGTGAAAATGATCAGATGCTGGGGACCAAAGCCCTAGTTTGGCCACAGCGGCAACGCTATAGAAAAACAACGTAGGCCTTCGGAATCGCGTGGGTATTGACCGCAGGCCCGTTCATTGTTCGACCGCTGGAATCCGACTGCTCGAACCCGGCCAGGGGGCCGGGAATGTTCTACCGGAGCGGACGCCACAGGTTCCGGCACCCAGGTTGAAACGGAAGTTCGATAATGCGCCTGCTGGTCCGGTTTTTGGGTTTCCTGTTCGCCGCCGGAACCGTCGTGTTTCTGGTGGGAGTGGCCGGCGTCGCGGGAGCGATCTGGCATTTCTCCAGGGACTTGCCGGATTATTCCCAGCTTCAGGATTACGAGCCGCCCGTCATGACGCGCGTGCATGCCTCCGACGGCGCACTGCTCGGCGAATATTCCAAGGAGCGCCGGCTCTACCTGCCGATCCAGGCGGTGCCAAAGCTCGTCATCAACGCGTTTCTGGCCGCCGAAGACAAGAACTTCTACGAACATGGCGGTATCGACTTCACCGGCATGGCGCGCGCCGCGGTGGTGTTCGCGCAGAATTTCGGCTCCAACAAACGTCCGCAGGGCGCATCGACGATCACCCAGCAGGTTGCCAAGAACTTCCTGCTGACCAACGAGGTTTCCTTCACCCGCAAGATCAAGGAAGCCTTGCTGGCGATGCGCATCGAGCGCGCCTATTCGAAGGACCGCATCCTCGAACTGTACCTGAACGAAATCTATCTCGGGCTCGGCGCCTACGGGATTGCGGCCGCCTCGCTGGTGTATTTCGACAAGTCGGTCAACGAACTCACGATCGCGGAAGCCGCGTATCTGGCGGCGCTCCCCAAGGCGCCGGCCGCGCTGCACCCGGTTCGCAACCGCGATCGCGCCGTCGAGCGGCGCAACTACGTCGTCGACCGCCTGGTGGAGAACGGCTGGGTCAAGCAGGCCGACGCCGACAAGGCCCGCAAGGATCCGCTCGCGGTCACCAGCCGCGGCAACGGCGCGCATACATTCGCCGGCGAGTATTTTGCCGAGGAAGTCCGACGCGACATCTTCGAGCGCTACGGCGAGAAGAAGCTGTATGAAGGCGGCTTGTCGGTCCGGGCCACGCTCGATCCGAAGCTGCAGGTGATGGCGCGCAAGACCATGGCGGCCGGCCTCGTCAAGTATGACGAAGCAAGCGGCTGGCGCGGCGCGCCCTCGAAGCTGGATGTTTCAGGCGACTGGGGCGTCAAGCTCGCCGACGTCAAGTCGCTGAGCGATATTGCGCCCTGGCGAATGGCCGTGGTGCTCGAGACATCAGACCAATCGGCGCGGATCGGCTTCCAGCCTGGCCGTGAACTCGGCGGCGCCGTCAGCAAACAGCGCCAGACCGGCATCATCACGCTCGACGGCGTGCGCTGGGCGAAGGCCGCCTCGGGTCCGCAGAAGGGCCGCACGCCAACCTCGGTGGCGCAGGTGCTGTCGGCGGGCGACGTGATCTATGCCGACCCGCTGTTCGACAAGGAGGGCAAGCCGGTCGAAGGCCAGTACCGGCTGCGTCAATTGCCGGAAGTGTCCGGCGCGATGGTGGCGATGGACCCCTGGACCGGCCGCGTGCTGGCGATGGTCGGCGGCTTCTCGTTCGACCAGAGCCAGTTCAACCGCGCCACCCAGGCCTACCGGCAGCCGGGTTCTTCGTTCAAGCCGCTGGTCTACTCGGCCGCGATGGACAATGGCTACACGCCCTCCACCGTCGTGATCGACGCGCCCATCGAGATCGACCAGGGGCAGGGTGTCGGCGTATGGCGTCCGGAGAACTATTCGTCCGGAAAGTATGGCGGCCCGACAACGCTGCGCAACGCGCTCCGGCAATCGCTGAATACGGTTACGGTGCGGCTGGCGCAGGACATCGGCATGCCGCTGATCGGGGAGTATTCGCGACGTTTCGGCGTCTACGACGAACTGCCGAATTATCTTTCCTATGCGCTGGGCGCCGGCGAAACCACGGTCATGCGGATGGTCACGGCCTATTCGATGTTCGCCAATGGCGGTCGTCGCGTGAAGCCGACCCTGATCGACCGCATTCAGGACCGCTATGGCCGCACCATCTTCAAGCATGACGCGCGCGAATGCCGCGGCTGCGATGCGCCGGGGGGCTGGAAGAACCAGGCCGAGCCGCAACTGGTCGATCGCCGCGAGCAGGTGCTGGATCCGATGACCGCCTACCAGATCACCTCGATGATGGAATATGTGGTGCAAGCCGGCACCGCGACGGTGTTGAAGGAAGTCGGCAAGCCCGTCGCCGGCAAGACCGGCACCACCAACGACGAAAAGGACGCCTGGTTCATCGGGTTCTCGCCGGACCTGGTGGTCGGCATCTATGTCGGCTTCGACAAGCCGCGCAATCTTGGCCGCGGCATGACCGGCGGTCATCTGGCCGCGCCGATCGCCAAGGACTTCCTCAAGCTCGCACTGGCCGACAAGCCGGCGATCCCGTTCAAGGTTCCCGCCGGCATCAAGCTGGTCCGCGTCGAAGCCAGGAGCGGCATGCGCGCCGGGCCCGGTGAGGGTGGCCGCACCATCCTGGAAGCGTTCAAGCCAGGCACCGCGCCGCCGGACAATTACAGCGTGATCGGAATCGCCGACATGGACGGGCGGATGCCGCCGGGGATTTCGCCTGACGCCGGCAACATCATGCGTCCCGGAACCGGCGGGCTTTACTGACCTGCGGGCCATACCCGATTGCGCTTTGTGGCTTGCGCCGCTACATCCCTGCCACGTCATCCCATGCGCGGCTTCGGCCGCAGATCAAGAGACACCATGCGCGCCGAAGTCGAACGCCTCGTTGAAGAGATCAAGCAGTCGGTCGGGCTGCTGAGGAGGCATCTTTGACGTCGAGACATCCACGGCGCGGCTCGCCGAGCTGAACAAGCTCGCCGAAGATCCCAATCTCTGGAACGATCCCCAGAAGGCCCAGAAGCTGATGCAGGAGCGCACCGCGCTGGTGGATGCGCTGGAGGGCATCGGCAAGGTCGAGCGCGAACTCGACGACAATGTCGAGATGATCGCGCTCGGCGAGGCCGAGAACGATGAAGGCGTGGTGGTCGAGGCGGAGGGCGCGCTAAGAGCCCTGAAGAAGGAAGTCGCCCGTCGCGAGCTGGAAGCGCTGCTGTCGGGCGAGGCCGACCGGTTCGATTCCTATCTCGAAGTGCACGCCGGCGCCGGCGGCACCGAAAGCCAGGACTGGGCCGCGATGCTGCTGCGCATGTACACGCGCTGGGCCGAGAAGCACGGCTTCAAGGTCGAGTATCTCGAGGAAACCCAGGGCGAGGAAGCCGGCATCAAGTCCGCCACCATCCAGATCAGCGGACACAACGCCTATGGCTGGCTGAAGACCGAAGCGGGCGTACACCGGCTGGTGAGGATATCGCCGTTCGATTCCAATGCGCGCCGGCACACTTCGTTTTCGTCGGTGGCGATCTTCCCGGTGGTCGACAACAGCATCAAGATCGACATCGCCGAGTCCGACGTTCGCACCGACACCATGCGCTCCGGCGGCGCCGGCGGGCAGCACGTCAACAAGACCGAATCCGCGGTGCGGCTGACGCATATTCCGACCGGCGTCGCGGTGGTCTGCCAGGCCGGCCGCTCGCAGCACAAGAACAAGGCGCAGGCCTGGGACATGCTGCGCGCGCGACTCTACGAGATCGAACTGAAGAAGCGCGAGCAGCAGGCCGCCGCCGACCAGGCCGCCAAGACCGATATCGGCTGGGGCCACCAGATCCGCTCCTATGTGCTGCAGCCCTATCAGATGGTGAAGGACCTTCGGACCGGCGTGCAGACCTCGGACACCTCGGGCGTGCTCGACGGCGACCTCGACGAGTTCATGGCCGCAACCCTGGCGCAGCGTGCGTTCGGCACCTCGCCCGGCGCGGTCGAGGATGTGGACTGATCCGGAAATCGGGTGGCGACGCCATGGCATCGCGGGCTAAAGCCGCGCGGTGACCGACATCAGCCGCATGATCGCACATAACGCTTCGATCGACCGCAGGGATTGGTCGCTGCTCGGCCTGCTGTCGGTGCTGTGGGGCGGCACGTTCTTCTTCAACGAGGTGGTGCTGAAGGAACTGCCGCCGCTGACATTGGTGTTTCTGCGCGTCGCGCTCGCCACGATCATGCTGCTGCCGCTGTTGTGGGTCTACCAGATCCGTTTTCCGCGGGGCCTGTCAGGCTGGGCGCCCTTCATCGCGATCGGGTTGCTCAACAACGTGGTGCCGTTCTCGCTGATCGTGGTCGGGCAGACCTATATCCCCGGCGGCCTGGCCTCGATCCTGAACGCCACCACGCCGCTGTTCACGGTGCTGGTGATGGCGGTAGCCGGCGAAGAAAAACTGCAGGCGCGGCGGATATTCGGCGTCGCCACCGGCCTGATCGGCGTCGTCATCCTTCAGGGCGACGGCCTCGGACTGGAGAGCGGGCAGGGCGTCGGCATTCTGCTCTGCCTCCTCGCCGCCGTCAGCTACGGACTGTCAGCGCTGCTGGCTCGACGGCACTTGAAAGATGCGCTGCCGCTTGGCGCCGCGACATTTCAGATGCTCGCTTCGGCCGCGATCATGACGCTTGTCGCGGGTTTCGTCGAACGCCCCTGGCAATTGCCGATGCCGGGCGCCGTCACGTGGCTCGCCGTGATCGGCCTCGCCGCCTTGTCCACCGCGCTCGCCTATATCGTGTTCTTTCAGATCCTGCGGCGGTCGGGCGCTACCAATGTCATGCTGGTGACGTTGCTGATCCCGATGACGGCGATCCTGCTTGGATATCTGGTGCTGGGCGAGAGAATATCGCCGCGTGAGATCGCCGGCGCGGTGGTGATCGGCAGCGCGCTGTTGTTGATCGACGGGCGGGTGCTGAAGCTGCTTCAGCGCTGAGCTAACCGCCTCCTGCCTTCCAGGCCGCGTACCAGCCGCTGAATCGTCCGCTGTCGCGCACGCCGCCGTGCCAGGCGGCGGTGACCGCGCCGTCGGCGGCCACCATGATTACGACGTCGAGACCCTTCGAACGCCGCAGCGTGTCGATCGCCTGCTGCGGCGTCTGCGCGATCGGGCCAGCGACATTGAAGGAGGTGTTGACCGACATCTCGACCCCGATGCGACGGCCGAGCGCCTTGAGATAGGCATGGGTGAGGGGATCGTCGTCGGCGCGTACGATCTGGATTCGCCCGGTGCCGTCGGCGTGGATCACGGCGGGTATCTTGTCGCGCGCGCCGGGTTTCGAATGCGCCGTCAGCACCATGTAGTTATAGGCGTTGTAGTTGGCGTCGGAGGCGCCCGGCTGCAGCTGGAAATACTGCCGCGCGGCCTCGAGCGTCGCCATCGGTGCCAGCGGGCGGATGGCCTCGCGGTACTTGACGCGCTCGTTGAGCTGCGCCCGCGCTTCGGGATTGCAGGGATTGGCGAGGATCGAGCGATGGCCGAGCGCGCGGGGCCCGGTTTCGGCCGCACCCTGGTACAGCGCGATCACGCCGTTCTGCGCCACCATATACGCCATCAGGTCGGCGATGGCGTCGCGGCCATCCGGTGTCGAGACCTCGCCGATGGAACGGGAGGCGATGTCGTCAGCCTCGACCGCGGCCGCGATATCCGCGGCCACGGGCGGCGTGCCGCAATAGAAGGCGTGAGTCAGCGGCGCACCGCGCGGCGCTCCCGCCATGTGCGCCAGCAGCCATGCCGCGCCGATGGGAACGCCGGGGTCGCCCGGCACCGGCGGCACCCAGAGATGCAGCCGGGCCTTGCGCTGCTGAGCGGCCGAAAACCATGCCTCGTCAAAGTGCTCCAGCAACCGCATGTTGGCGAGCGCGTTCAGCGCGACGCCGCCGGTCAGCACCAGCCGGTTGGCGGCGGTCACGCGCAGCAGATGATCGACAATGTGAATGAGCGCGTCCTCAAACACGAGCTGGGTCGCCGCCGCCTTGTCGAGGCGATCCCTTGTGTCGGGGCGGTGATGGATATCCTCGACGCGCAGCACCGCGTCCGGATTCCACAACTGCGCGGGCGTGAGCGGCTCGCCGAGGATTTCGATCAGGGCTGCGTGGTAGGGCTTGTCGTAGGGATTGCTGCACCAATTGCCCATGGCGCGATTGAGCCTGATTTCGCCCTCGGCGCCGAAATGGAGAACCTGCCTGAGCCGCGGATAATAGGGGTTGGTCGCACGGTTCATGTCGCCCCAGGCGGCCGCGCCCATGTAGCGGCCCTCGCTGGAGAGCCAGGTCCAGCCGCCCTGGGTCGATGAAATCACGCTGTAGAACGCGCCGAGTGAATCGAACACGCTGTCATTGCAGTAGAGCTGGCGCATCTCGCCGTCGCGCGCGACATAGAGCGAGACCGAACCCTGGTCGCCGGTGCCGTCGAGTACGGCGATCGCGACCGGCTCCGCACCGTCGGCAAAGGGCGAGGCGGCAAACGAAAACCAGGCGTGATTGTCGTGGTGCGGCATGCAGATCAGCGGCACGTTTTCGGAAAGGCCGAGCTGTCTGGCGAGGAGCCGTGGTGTCCGTCGCATCTGGTCGAGGCGGCGACGGTCGATGGCGGGCGTGACCGGCTGCAGCAGCATACCCAGGCTTTGCGGCGCTTCCTCGAGCAGCGTTCGCACGATGGTCGCGAACAGGACCGGATAGTCCCAGGTGGTGACGACGGCGGCGATGTCGCCGATATCGCGCCCGAGTCCGCGCAGGGTTTCGACCGTGGCGTCGATCGACCGCCGCGGATATTCGGTGGTGTGCTTCTCGCCGGAGAAGCGCTCTTCCTCGTTGTTGACGACGATGCGGGGGCCGCCTGCCTGCGTGATCTCGATCAGCGCGACGCCGGTGTTGTGGGTGCCGGGCGCGGCGAAGCCGACGACGTAAACGGTTTCGCCGCGCTGCAGCCGTAGGCGGATCGAGTCGACTGTCCAGCGCGCGAATTCGCTGTCGAGCCGGTGAAAGCCGGCGCGCGCCATGGCCGGCTCGGCGAGCCGGCGCGTGAGACGGTAACCCGCCTTCGCAATCGCCGGATGCCGCGGCCCGACGCGTCGTTTCAGCGTTTCCAATCAGTCCGCCTCAGAGGGCCACGGGTGGATCGTCGACGGAACTGACCACAACTGACGCCGCGCAACAACCATCTGTTGGTAGGTGGAGCGAGGATAGGCTTCAAGCATCAGGCGTTTGCGTGGCGAGTTCATCGAACTGCATCGGCACTAACCCGCGCTGAGCCTCACCCCGGCGCGCAGGAATTTCTGCGGATCGACCGCCTCGCCGTCGATCCGCGTTTCGTAGTGCAGATGCGGGCCGGTCGAGCGGCCGGTCGAGCCGACGGCGCCAATCACCTGTCCGATCTTGACGACGTCGCCGACCTTGACGTGAATCTCGGAGAGATGGCCATAGCGCGTCGACAGTGCGTTGCCATGGTCGATCTCCACCATGCGGCCATAGCCGCCGCTCCAGCCCGACGAGACCACCTTGCCGTTGGCGGTGGCGCGCACGGGATCGCCGGTCGGCGCGCGGAAATCGAGGCCGGTGTGCATCGCCGGGCGACCGAGGAACGGATCGCTGCGAACACCGAAGCCGGAAGTGAATTCAACCGCGCCGACCACGGGCTTGCGGTAGGGCACCAGCGAAAGCGTCGCGTTGAGGCGCTGTACCTGGGTGCGGGCGATGTGGATCCGGTAGAGTTGGCGCTCGAATGTGCCGGCATCGGGTGGAAGTTTCACCGGCACGAACGGGCCGCCCACGGCCGAGCGCGGCGTCGCCGCTTCCAGCTGCGCCATGTCGAGCCCGAGATCGGTGAAGACGCCGCGCATCCGCCGGACGCGCGATTCCATGCTGTCCTCGACCGCGCTCAGCGCGGCCATCTGCCGCCGCTCAACGCTATCAAGCGATGTCTGCAACCGAACGAGGACGTTGTCGAACCCTTGAACCTTGGCAAACTGGTTGGGCGGCGGCTTGATCGCGACCGGCGCTCGCGACTCCAGGCGGGCTTCGCGATCCGGCGGCGCCACGAAGATCACGGTATCGCTGATCGGGGACGGTTTTGGGACCCCGGAGGACGGCGTGTCGGCCGCGGCGCCGCGGGCGGGCGGGCGGATCGAGCCGGTGGCGGCGGTATCCGGAATCGTACCGAGCGCAGTGGCGCGCGATTCGAGCGCGGCCTGGCGGCGCATGATCTGGTCGAGCTTCTGGTCGAACTGTTCCTGGTCGAGCAACTGGCGGCTGGTGGTGCGGTCGACTCTGGCGCGCAACTCGGCGATGCGGTCCTCATAAGCGTACTGCATCTCGGCCTGGCGGGAGATCAACCGCGTCAGGACGTCGTCGCGAAAGGCGAAATAGGTGGCGGTTGCCGCCGACCACATGCCGAGTATGACGATCGTGCCGACGACGATCCAGAACACCACCGGGCCGACCCGGACCTGCTTGCCGGCGTGGACGATGGCGTAGCCGTCACGATCGAGCGCAGCGGCCTGCGCCGCGGGACGTCGCGGGGGCGTCCGGCGGTGATCGTGGGGATGGTGGTGGTCGGAGCGATAACCGGAACGATACGACATCGGCACTCCCGCGCCGGTCGGACATCAGTTCCTTACGGCTCAATCTGCGCCGCCGATTTGACCCGCCGATGGTTAATTTTCGGGAAAGGGCTTGCCGAATTACATCTCCCGCACGGCGGCCAGCACCTCCTCGGCGTGGCCGTCGACGCGTACATTGCGCCAGATCCTCGCGATCCGCCCGTCCTCGCCGATGACAATTGTCGTCCTGATGATTCCCATGAACGCGCGGCCATACATGGATTTTTCGCCCCAGGCGCCATAGGCGGCGAGCATCTGGTGCTGCTCGTCCGCGAGCAGGGGAACCGAAAGCTTGTGCTTGTCGCGGAAGGATTCCTGGGCGGCGGGGCTGTCGGCGGAGACGCCGATCACGGCGGCGCCCAGCTCGGCAAAGGCCGGGCTCAACCGGGTGAAGTCGATGGCCTCGCGGGTGCAGCCCGGAGTGTCGGCGCGGGGATAGAAAAAAAGCACGACCTTCCGCCCCGCAAAATCACCAAGCGAAACGCTGCCGCCGCCGTCGCGGGGAAGCTGGAAGCCTGGGGCCGGCCCGCCTTCGATTAGCGCTGCCGCCGGCACCGACCTGGGCGCTGCCGGTCGACCCGATTTTAACGGTTTTGATGGGGGCCTGTGCGACGCTTGTGCTGAGGCAGCTTTGTCAGGCTTGCCGGCGGTCTTTGCGGCCGCGGTGACAGCGCGCTTGCTGGTCGATACCTTCACCTTGCGGCGGGCAGCGGTCGACGCCGGTGGCTTTGAGGCAACTGTATTCCGGGATTTTCCGCTAGGCGGCCTGGTGGATGGGACACGGGATGGCTTGGAGGATTTCTTGCGTTTTTTCGTGGACATACGCCTTCCTTTCGTCGCTTTCCGCGGATCAACCAATAGGGTATTGCGAGGCGTGCCCATGACGGCCGGATTCGGGCCGGTCTTCGGGCTGGCTTGATGACCGTGGAGCATGATCATACCGAATTCGACGCACCACCCGCCCGCGCGCTAAAGAGCCCACCCAATCAAACCTTGGGCCCGACAACGAGTAACAGTATTAATCGAGGATTGGCAGCGATGCCGGAACAGGAGCGCTCGATACCGATCGATGAGCGCGCCCTTGGCGGCAATCAACCTCAACGCCGGCACCGAGAGGCAATGGCCAGGAATACTTCGCCCAAGGGGTCGAATCCGCGTGCCGAGGTTCAGACCCCGCAATGGGATGATGCCTCGGCCGGCTGGGATCCGGAGCACGACGAGGCGGCGCGTAACCGCGCGCGCCGGCTGTTGTCCCGTTCCAGTTCCGGCGTTCATCGGCTTCATTGGCTGGGCGATCGATTTGCAGGGCTGCGGCGGCTAACCAGGGAACGCTGGATCAAGCGCCTGGCCGTCATCGTCGGCGTGCTGGCGGTGATCTTCGTCGGCTGCTTCGGCGGGTTGTGGTTGCGGCTCGGCGCCGGACCCATCAACCTCAATCTGGCGACGCCATGGCTGGCGTCGGCGATCGAGGACAATATCGGGCGCGGCAACACGGTCGAGATCGGCGGTACGCAGATCGAGCGGGCCGGTCGGATCCGGATTGCGGTTCGTATCCGTGACATCGTGGTTCGCGACCGTGACCAGGTCGTCGTCGCCACCGCGCCGAAGGCCGAAGTGAGGCTGTCAGGCACCGCGCTGCTGCTGGGACGGCTGCGCGCCGAAAGCCTCAACCTGGTGGACGCCGAACTCGCCGTGCGAATCGCGCCGGACGGCCAGGTGACGGTGTCCGCCGGTGACACGGCCAAGCCGCTGGCGACCGGCGTAGCCTCCAAACGAGATGCGGGCATCGCCCCGACATTCCCGCGTCAGACCACGGCGCCGGCGGGTGCTGCGGCGCCGGCTCCCGACCTGACGCAAAGCGGCCTGCTGGCCGGCCTCGACTGGCTGGACAGTCTCAGCCTGACCGGTATCGACGGGCAGAACCTGAACGAAATCGGCCTGAAAAACGGCAACCTTGTCGTCGACGACCAGCAGCGCGGCCACAAATGGACGTTCGACAATATCAGCCTGAGCATGCGCCGGCCGCGCGGCGGCGGAGTCGCGGTGAGTCTCGGCGAGGAGGGCGCGCAGCCCTGGTCGCTGCGGGTCGTGGTCGGACCGCAGCAGAACGGGGTGCGTTCGGTCGATCTTCGCGCCGACAAGGTGCCGGCCGCCACCATCCTGCTGGCGATGCGGGTCAAAAATCTGACCTACAGCGCGGACCTGCCGCTGTCGGGCGAGCTGAAGGGCGAACTGGGCCGCGACGGCCTGCCGACCTTCTTCCGCGGCAAGGTGTTCGCGGGCGCCGGGAATATCATCGACAGCGACACGCCCGATTATCCGATGCCGATCGATTCGGCGGAAATGAGCGTCGAATGGGATTCGGGACGACGGGTCCTGGTCGCCCCCTTCAAGATCATTTCCGGATCGAACCGGGTGACGTTGCTCGCCAATCTCGAACCGCCCAATGGCGCCACCACCGAATGGCAGGCGCGGCTGAGCGGCGGCACGATCCTGCTGGCTGGCAGCGAAAACGAACCGCCGCTGATCTTCAACCGTATCGCCATTGGCATGCGCTTCGACACCGACCGGAAGCGCGTGCTGCTGACGCAGGCGGATATCAGCAATGGCGAGATCGGCATCGCCGGCACCGGCAGCATCGACTATGCCGGCGAGGCGCGCCTGCAACTCGGCTTTGCGGGAACGCCGATGTCGGCATCCGCGCTCAAGCGCATGTGGCCGATCCTGATCGTGCCCGAAGTGCGCGAATGGGTGATTGACCGGATCGAGCGCGGCACGCTCCAGCGCATCGAGGTCGGGGTCAATTCGCCGGTCCGCAACCTGTCGCGCAAGGGACCGCCCATCCCGGAGGAAGGATTGGCCGTCAACATCGTCGCTTCGGGCGTGACGGTGCGTCCGGTCGATCAGATGCCCTCGGTGCGCGATGCGGACTTGAAGGCGCGGGTTACCGGGCGGTCCGCGACGGTGACCATCGGCCAGGGGGTGGCCGACACCCCGGCCGGGCGCAAGATCAACATATCGGATTTTGTCTTCGAGGTGCCGGACATGGCGCCCAAGCCCTCGCCGTCGCGGGTGAAGTTCAGGATCGACGCCGCGGTGCCGGCCGCCGCCGAGATCCTCGCCTCCGACCGCATCAACGACCTCTCCGGCACCCTGATCGATCCCAATGCCAGCAAGGGAACGGTGGCCGCCATCATCACGCTGAACGTGCCGGTCAAGGGCTCCCTGACCAAGGCCGACACCATCTACACCGTCACCGCCGACCTCAGCGGGTTTTCCGCCGACAAGCTCGTGATGAACCAGAAGCTGGAAGCCAGCACGCTGAAGGTGATTGCCAACAACGCCGGCTACCAGGTCAGGGGCGACGTCAAGATCAACGGTCAGCCGGCGTCGCTTGACTACCGCAAGCCGGCCGAAGGCGATGCCGATATCAGGCTTCAGGCGACGCTGGATGACGCCAGCCGCGCCCGCCTCGGCATCGACCTCGGGTCCGCCGTGACCGGCGCGCTCCCGATCAAGGTGATCGGCAAGATCGGCGAAAACGACAGCCGCGTCGGTATCGAGGCTGACCTTACTGCGTTGAGGCTCGACAACATTCTTCCGGGCTGGGTCAAGGTGCCCGGAAAGTCGGGCAAGGCGACGTTCAACGTCATCAAGAAGGAACAATCAACGCTGTTCCAGGACATCCTCGTCGAGGGCGGCGGCGTGTCGATCAAGGGCTCGCTGGAAATCGACCAGAACGGCGACCTGCTGAACGCGAATTTCCCGACCTACGCGCCGTCGGAAGGCGACAGGACCACGCTGAAGGCCGAGCGCGGCGCCGATGGGGTCGTGAAGGTCGTGATGCGCGGCGACGTGTTCGATGGCCGCGGTTTCCTCAAATCGACGATCTCCGGCAGGGAGGCCGATCCCAAGAGCAGGCCGAAGAGCGTCGACATCGACGTCGATCTCAAGCTCGGCGCGGTGGCGGGATTCAACGGGGAGGCGTTGCGAAGCATCGATACCAAGTTCTCCCGCCGCAACGGCGTCGTCAAAACCTTCACGCTCTCCGGCAAGGTCGGGCGCGACACGCCGGTGACCGCCGATCTGCGCGCCCGCGGACAGGGGCAGGCGCGGGAATTGATCCTGCTCCAGACCAACGACGCCGGCGCCTTTCTCCGATTTACCGACATGTATTCGAAGATGGTCGGCGGCCAGCTCGCGCTCGCGATGGAGCCGCCGACGTCGGAGCCGAACGCAAAGGAGGGCCTGATCAACGTCCGTGATTTCTCCGTCAAGGGCGAGACCGCGCTCGAGCGCGCCGCCGGGGGCGCGACACCGGGTATTCTGAGCGGCGTATCGTTCTCGGCGTTGCGCGCCGAATTCACGAGGCAAAGCGGCCAGCTCACGATCCGCGACGGCGTGGTGAAGGGACCGACCATCGGCGCGACGATCGAGGGCAGCATCGACTATGTCGGCAACGCGGTGCGCATGAGCGGCACCTTCGTTCCGATGTACGGGCTCAACAACATTTTCGGCCAGATTCCGATCGTCGGCCTGTTCCTCGGCGGCGGCAGCAATGAAGGTCTGATCGGCGTGACCTATGAGGTGGTCGGCACCCCCGGCCAGCCGGTGCTGCGCGTCAATCCGATCTCGGCGATGGCGCCCGGCGTGCTCCGCAAGATCTTCGAGTTCAACACCGGCAAGCAGAACGCCCCGATCGAGTTCCCGCCCAACAATTAGAGCGTGATCCGGAACTCATCGCGCTTGGCGGGCTACCGCCGCAGCGCGGGCACGACCAGGAACGGGATCATTCCTATCACCACTGCCACCAGCGCGAACGCGATCACGGGGTTATAGCTCTGGGTCCAGTCATGGATCAGCCCGCCGGCCCACGCCCCGAACGCCGAGCCCAGCCCGCTGCCGATCGAAATCGTCCCATAGATGGTGCCGACCCGCTTGCCGCGAAAGATCTTCATCGCGGTCGCCGTCAGCAACGGCCCGCGGGAACCGATCATGCTGCCGAACGTGACGACGAAGGCGGTCAGCAGCCAGACGTTCGGATACCATTGCAGCAGCCACAGGAGGATAATTCCGACGATCGAGACGCCATAGCTGAACAGCACCGACGGCCTGCGCCCGATGACGCTGTCGAGCTGGGTTACCCCCAGCATGCCGAACAACAGCGCGACCCCGGAAAACCCCCAGGCGGTCGCCGCCTGCAGCGGCGGAAAGCCGGCGTCGATCAGATAGGCAACGATCTGTGCCGATAGCGCGAACATGCCGATCGCGGTGAAGAAGAAGGTCGCAAACAGCGCCCAGAACGCGTGGTGGCGCATGGCGCTGGCGAGCGTCCAGCCGTCGTCGACGAAGTCGGGGTCGGCTTTGCCGGCGATATCAGGCGAACCCGTGGAGAACAGCCGCCACGGCAGCAGCAACAGTGGGACCAGCAGGCCAAGCGCAACGAGGCCGAAGAGCTGGTAGGCGTCGCGCCAGCCGATGTGATCGATCAGCAGTTGCGAGGTCGGCAGCAATACCAGGACGCCGGCGCCGGTGGCCGAATAGACCACCGCCATCGCGGTCGGCAGGCGCGGGCCGAACCAGCGGCCGAGCAGGATCGAATTCGGAACGTTGCCGATCAGGGCGATTCCGATCCCGACGCAGAGGCCCACACTCAACTGGAATTGCCAGAGCGATTGCGACCTTGAGGCGGCCAGAAACGCGCCGCCGAGCAGCAGCAATCCCAGCGCATAGACGGTGCGCGGGCCGGCGCGGTCGAACAGCCGGCCGACCACCGGCGCCATCAGCCCGCCTGCCAGCCAGGTCAGCGAATACACCGAAACCACCTCGGCTCGGTCCCAGTCGAAACTTTCGGAGATAGGCTTGAGGAAAACCGTAAAGCTCTCGCCGAGCCCGCGACCGAGCAGCGATAGCGCAAAGCACAGCGTCAGCACGTTGAGCGCCACGCGCTCCGGCTGATGCGGCCCGGCTAGAGCGTCTCGCTTCGGCGTCCTTTTGTCCATGGCATCAGGGAGCGCGCTTAGGCGGTCCGCCGCAAGCGTCAAAAATGAATACGGCTATGCGAGGCGGAGCTAGGCGGGCTTGAGCAGGACGTGCTTTTTCTTTCCCATGGAAAGCTTGATGACGCCTTCGGGCGTAAGGCTCGATCGCGTCAGCACCATCTTTTCGTCGGTGACGGCGGTATCGTTGACGCGAAGTCCGCCGCCCTTGATCTGGCGACGCGCCTCGCCGTTCGACGCCACGAGGCCCGCCTTGACGAACAACGTCAGTACGCCGGCGCCGGCCTCGAGTTCGCCGGACGATATTTCCACTGTTGGCAGCGTTTCCGCGATCGCGCCTTCCTCGAACGTCTGCCGGGCGGTTTCGGCGGCGGTGTTGGCGGCCTCGCGGCCATGCAGCAGCGCGGTCGCCTCGGTCGCGAGCGCTTTCTTGGCTTCGTTGATCTCGCTGCCCTTGAGCGCGCCGAGCTTTTCGATCTCGGCCATCGGCAGGACCGTGAACAGTTTTAGGAACTTGACGACGTCGGCATCCTCGACATTGCGCCAGTACTGCCAGAAATCGTAAGGCGAGAACTGGTCGGCGTTGAGCCAGACCGCGCCCTGCGCGGTCTTGCCCATCTTCGCGCCCGAGGCGGTCGTCAGCAGCGGCGTGGTCAGCGCGAACAATGGCGGCGTCCCCATGCGGCGGCCGAGATCGACGCCGTTGACGATGTTGCCCCATTGGTCGGAGCCGCCCATCTGCAGTCGGCAGCCGGTACGTCGCGCAAGCTCGACGAAGTCGTAGGCCTGGCAGACCATGTAGTTGAACTCGATGAAACTCATCTCCTGCTCGCGTTCGAGCCGCAGCCGCACCGAATCCATCGTCAGCATGCGGTTGACCGAGAAGTGCCGGCCGACGTCGCGCAGCATTTCGATCCAGTTCAATTTCGTCAGCCATTCGGCGTTGTCGAGCATGATCGCGTCGGTGGGGCCGGCGCCGTAGCGCAGCACCTTGGAAAACACACCGCGGATCGAGGCCTTGTTGGCCTCGATTTCGGCGATCGAGCGGATCGCGCGGGACTCGTCTTTGCCCGAGGGGTCGCCGACCATGGTGGTGCCGCCGCCCATCAGGGTGATCGGCTTGTTGCCGCTCGCCTGCAGCCAGTGCAGCATCATCATGGTGAGGTAGTTGCCGATATGCAGGGAGGGTGCGGTGCAGTCGTAGCCGACATAGGCGATTGCCTCGCCCCTGGCGGCAAGCGCGTCGAGGCCCTCGAAATCGGAGCATTGGTGAATGAAGCCGCGTTCGCTTAAAATGTTCAGGAAATCCGATTTAAATGCGGTCATTGTTGAGCGACCCTGATCATTCTATTTTCACGGTAATTGTAACGAATTGCGGTACCATGGCGGAACAGGCTGCCGCAGCCTCGCGCGCTGTGGCATTATAAGATGTGCGTGTTTGGCACAAGCTGGTCGTCGTCGGCGGGACGTATCGAGCAGGGCGTTGCAAAGGCACGATTACCATGATGTTGACCGCGCTAGGTCTGATGAGCGGCACCTCGCTCGACGGGGTCGATGTCGCTTTGATCGAGACCGACGGCCGCCGGGTGAGCGCCCTCGGGCCTTCCGGTTACCGGCCCTATACCGAGACCGAACGCAGCCTGCTGCGCCAGGCGCTGTACGAGGCCGTCGATCTGCCGGACCGGGCCGCGCGGCCCGGCTGTCTGCTTGAAGCCGAACGGACCGTCACCTCGGCGCATGCCGAGGCGGTGGCCGCCTTTACCGCCCAGCACCGGCTCGCCTTCGAGGACATCGACATCGTCGGTTTTCACGGCCAGACCGTGCTGCACCGGCCCGAACGCAAGCTGACGGTGCAGATCGGCGACGCCAACGCGCTCGCCAAGGCGATCCACATCCCGGTGATGTACGATTTCCGCGCCGCCGACGTCGAGGCCGGCGGGCAGGGGGCGCCGTTCGTCCCGGTCTATCACCGCGCGCTCGCGCAGTCGCTGGAGCGCGAGGGACCTATCGTCGTGGTCAATATCGGCGGGGTCGCCAACATCACCTATATCGACGGCGACACGCTGATCGCCTGCGACACCGGGCCCGGCAACGCCCTGCTCGACGATCACATGTTTCGCCTGTTGAATCAGCGCTTCGATACCGAGGGCCGTACCGCGGCCATGGGCAAGGTCGATGCGGCCTGGATCTCCCGGGCGCTGGCGATGCCGTTCTTTGCGTTGCCGCCACCGAAATCGCTCGATCGCAATGATTTCGCCGGCCTGAAGCTCGGCGAGATGGCTCCGGAGGACGGCGCGGCGACCCTGACCGCCTTTACCGCGGCGGCGATCGCCCGCGTCGTGCCGCTGCTGCCCAGGGAGCCCAAAAGCTGGATCGTGGCCGGCGGCGGCGCCCGCAACCTGACCATGCTGCGGATGCTGCGCGAGTGCCTGCAGCCGGCGACGGTCCAGGCGGCGGACGCGCTGGGCTGGGCGTCCGACGCCATCGAGGCGCAGGCGTTCGGGTTCCTGGCGGCGCGGGGCCTCAAGGGCCTGCCGCTGAGCTACCCCGACACGACCGGGGTGCCGTTTCCGATGACCGGCGGGATCATCGCGCGACCGTGAGGTCGGATCGGGTGGGGTCGCGCGTGGCACCAACGGCCCGCCAGCCAAATACGAAATCGCGAAAACAACCCCATGCAAAGTAGAAGGGGTCCGGCTCGCAGCAGTTCCGCCGCGGGCGTCCGGGTCCGTCGTCACAGCCCAGCCCGATCTCCACACGCTTTCTTGTTCGGCATGGCCACGCCGCCGGTTGACAGATTAATGCAAACGCATCTAAGTAGATGCGCTTGCATTGATCGGAGGATTGCCATGGCCGCCGAACTGAAACTGATCAGCCACAAGCTCTGCCCCTATGTGCAGCGCGCCGTGATCGCGCTGACCGAAAAGGGCGTGTCGTTCGAGCGGATCGATATCGATCTCGCCAACAAGCCGGACTGGTTTTTGAAGATTTCGCCGCTGGGCAAGGTGCCGGTGCTGCAGGTCGCGACCGACGCCGGCGACGTGGCGCTGTTCGAGAGCAATGTCATTTGCGAGTACATCGAGGATACCCAAGGCGGAGCGAAATTGCATCCGCAGGATGCGCTCAAGCGCGCGCAGCACCGCGCCTGGATGGAGTTCGGCTCCACCATCCTGAGCGAGTTGTGGGGCCTGGAGACGACCGGCGATCCCGCGATCTTCGAGAGCAAGCGGCAAGCGATCACCGCGAAATTCGCGCGGGTCGAGGCGGCGCTCGGCGCCGGCCCGTTCTTTGCCGGGAAGGATTTCAGCCTGGTGGACGCGGTGTTCGCGCCGATCTTCCGCTATTTCGATGTGTTCGATCAATTGATCGATCTTTCGGTGTTTTCCGATGCACCGAAGGTCCGCGCGTGGCGAAGCGAACTCGCGCAACGGCCGAGCGTGCGGTCGGCGGTCGGTGCCGACTACCCGCAATTGCTGCGCGCGTTCCTGGTGCGTCACGACGCGCATATGCTGAAACTGGCGGCCTGACATTCCGATGTCGCCGCAACTCGCCTGGATCGCGCGGCGCTGAAGTTTGCGGCGGGTCAGCGTTGTGTTGGGCGGATTGGCGAACTGCAATCCGCCGTCTTAACAAGCCGTCGGTGGGTTACGGCTTCGCCTAACCCACCCTACAGAGCATCGGTAATGCTAACGGACGTTGGCGAGCCGCATGTCGAGATAAGCTGTCACCGTTTCCATCAGCGGCTCGAGCTTGCCGTCGAAGAAATGGTTGGCGCCGGGGATGATCTGCTGGTCGATCACGATGCCCTTTTGCGTCTTCAGTTTCTCGACCAGGGTATTGACGTCCTTCGGCGGCACCACCGCATCTTTCTCGCCATGCACGATCAGGCCGGAGGACGGGCAGGGCGCGAGGAAAGAGAAATCGTAGAGGTTGGCGGGCGGCGCGATCGAGATGAAGCCCTCGACCTCGGGCCGGCGCATCAAGAGCTGCATGCCGATCCAGGCGCCGAACGAGAAACCCGCGACCCAGCAGGCGCGCGCCTCGGGGTTGATGGTCTGCGCCCAGTCGAGCGCGGAGGCGCGCCGCGGAAATTGAAACGCAGCACCGAGAAGCCGCGATGCGCAAACGCGTAGTAGCACTGGTAGACGATCTGGTGATTCATCGTGCCGTGAAATTGCGGATGCGGATGCAGAACCATCGCGATCGGCGCGTTCTTCTGCTTGGCAGGATGGTAACGGCCTTCGAGGCGGCCTGCAGGGCCGGTGAAAATGACTTCAGGCATTGGTGATCCTTGGAAGGGTTCCTTGGCAACGAACGCGATCCGGTGCAGAAAACCTGATCTGGCGTCGCTGGGCGATGCGCGAACGGCGCTCCCGTGAACTGGTGGCCGGGTTCTAGCATGAGGCGAGGGGCAAAAAGCAAGCATCTTTGACATCTCGAAGCGACTTCAAGGTGTTAGCCTGTGTTGCAGGGCGAGGGCGCGCGCGCCCTTAATCGGTTCAATCAGGCCTTCGGATGGGATGCGCTCTCTTTGTCATTCCGGGGCACGCGTCAGCGTGAACCCGGAATGTCGAGATTCTCCGGTGCGCAATTGCGCACCTGAGGTCTGGTCCTTCGGACCATCCCGGAATGACGGTCGGCCTTGTTTCTCGGCCCTGTTTCGCCCAGCTGTTACGGGACGCGAGGCTCGGCGTCGCGGCAACCGCCTGCCGAAAGGGGTAAGATCGTAAGCAAATGTCTGACCGGATCTATCTTGACTGGAACGCCACCACGCCGCTTCGTCCCGAGGCGAAGCAGGCAATGGCGGCGGCCTGGGACATTTCAGGCAATCCATCCTCGGTCCATGCCGAGGGGCGTCTGGCGCGCCGGCTTGTCGAAGATGCCAGGGCTGCTATTGCCGCGGCCGTCGCCGCGCGACCGCAGGACGTTGTGTTTTCTTCTGGAGGTACCGAAGCCAATGCGTTGGCGCTGATGCCAGGCCTTTCCCAACGGGGGGGCGAGGCGGTTCGGCGGCTGCTGGTATCGGCGATCGAACACCCGTCGGTGCTTACAGGTGGACGTTTTCCGGCCGATGCGATCGGGCTTATCAAGATTAACGGCCAAGGCCAGGTGGATATCGGCCATCTCCGCGGGCTGCTCGCCGAGGGGCCTCCGGCGCTGGTTTCGGTGATGCTGGCCAATAACGAGACCGGCGCGATTCAGCCGGTCGCCGAGATTGCCGAGATCGTGCATGCGGCCGGCGGGTTGCTGCACGTCGATGCGATTCAGGCTTTTGGAAAGATACCCCTCGATATCAAATCGCTGAAGGCAAACCTGGTCACGCTTTCCGCCCACAAGGTCGGCGGCCCCAAGGGCGTCGGGGCGCTGGTCCTGACCGAGGGCGTCCAGGGGCTCGGGCCGTTGTTGCGCGGCGGGGGACAGGAACTGGGCCGCCGGGCGGGCACCGAGAATGTCGCGGGGATCGCGGGCTTCGGCGCGGCCGCCAAGGCCGCCACGGCGGCCCTGGAAGGGGACGCCGCCCGGCTGCGGGGGTTGCGGGACCGGCTCGAAGAGGGCCTGAACCAGACCGCCGGAATGGTTCTATTCTCACGGAAGACGCCGCGCCTGCCGAACACCACGCTGTTTACCGTTCCCGGACTTAGGGCCGAAACGGCTGTAATCGCCTTCGATCTCGCCGGTATTGCGGTATCCTCGGGTTCCGCCTGCTCTTCGGGCAAGGTTCAGCCCTCTCATGTTCTTGAGGCCATGGGGGTGGGCAGGGAACAGTCCCAAGGGGCGGTACGGCTCAGCCTGGGATGGTCAACATCAATGGCCGACATTGATTTGGCCATTCAGGCTTGGCGAAAGCTCGCCGATGCCTTACTTAAAGGTCGACGAAACACAGCTTGAAACGTTCTAAGTGGGTTTCGCCGAAGCGCCTCGTCAAATGACTTGAGTTGTTCCACCGCGGTCCTTGAAACCGCGAGCGGAGGATGGAATGCCAGCCGTGCAAGAGACGGTCGATCGCGTGAAGCGCATCGACGTCGATCAGTATCGATATGGGTTTGAGACGCTGATCGAGTCCGACAAGGCCCCCAAGGGTCTTTCAGAAGACACTGTCCGTTTCATCTCCGCAAAGAAGAACGAGCCGGCCTGGATGCTGGAATGGCGGCTGGAGGCTTTTCGCCGCTGGCTGACCATGACCGAGCCGACCTGGGCCCGCGTCAACTATCCCAAAATCGACTACCAGGATCTCTATTATTACTCGGCGCCGAAGCCGAAGAAGCAGATCGGCTCGCTGGACGAGATCGACCCGGAAATCCTGAAGACCTACGAGAAGCTCGGCATCCCCCTGCGCGAGGTCGAGGTGCTCGAAGGGGTGGTGCGGCCGGAAGGCGAGCGCAGGATCGCGGTCGACGCGGTGTTCGACTCGGTTTCCGTCGCCACCACGTTCCAGAAGGAATTGAAGGCGGCCGGCGTCATCTTCATGCCGATCTCGGAGGCGATCCGCGAGCATCCCGAGCTCGTGCAGAAGTATCTCGGCACGGTGGTGCCGACCTCGGACAATTATTTCGCCACGCTGAACTCGGCCGTGTTCTCCGACGGCTCGTTCGTCTATGTGCCGCCGGGCGTGCGCTGCCCGATGGAGCTTTCGACCTATTTCCGGATCAACGAGCGTAACACCGGCCAGTTCGAGCGCACGCTGATCATCGCCGACAAGGGCGCCTATGTCAGCTACCTCGAAGGCTGCACCGCGCCGCAGCGCGACGAAAACCAGCTGCACGCCGCCGTGGTCGAACTGGTCACGCACGACGACGCCGAGATCAAGTATTCGACGGTGCAGAACTGGTATCCCGGCAACTCCGAAGGCGTCGGCGGCATCTACAATTTCGTCACCAAGCGCGGCGACTGCCGCGGCAACAATTCGAAGATCTCCTGGACCCAGGTCGAGACCGGATCGGCGATCACCTGGAAATACCCGAGCTGCATCCTGCGCGGCGACAATTCCCGCGGCGAGTTCTATTCGATCGCGATCTCGAACGGCCACCAGCAGGTCGACAGCGGCACCAAGATGATTCACCTCGGCAAGAACACCACCTCCAGGATCATCTCCAAGGGCATCGCGGCCGGCGTCTCGCAGAACACCTATCGCGGCCTCGTCACCGCGCACCGCAAGGCCACCGGTGCGCGCAATTTCACCGCCTGCGACTCGCTTTTGATCGGCGACAAATGCGGCGCGCACACCGTGCCCTATGTCGAGGCCAAGAATTCATCGGCGACGTTCGAGCACGAGGCGACGACGTCGAAGATCTCCGAGGACGTGCTGTTCTATTGCGTCCAGCGCGGCCTGAGCCAGGAAGAGGCCGTCGGCCTCGTCGTCAACGGCTTTGTCAAGGACGTGCTGCAGCAACTGCCGATGGAATTCGCGGTTGAGGCGCAGAAGCTGATCTCGATCTCGCTGGAGGGGTCGGTGGGGTAGCCTCATCCTGAGGAGGTCGCGGAAGCGGCCGTCTCGAAGGGTGGGAGGAAAGATAGTCGGCCACGTCCTTCGAGACGCGCTGTCCGCGCTCCTCAGGACGAGGAGCAGAAACGGAAAAACCAAATGGCACTGCTTGAAGTCAAGAACCTGCAAGTCCGCGTCGAGGAGCGAGAAATTCTCCACGGGCTGTCGCTGACCGTGAATCCGGGCGAGGTGCACGCGATCATGGGGCCGAACGGCTCCGGCAAGTCGACGCTAAGCCATGTGATCGCCGGCAAGCCGGGCTACGAGGTCACCGGTGGCGAAATCCTGTTCCGGGGCGAAGACCTCTTGGAAATGTCGCCGGACGCGCGCGCCGCCAAGGGCGTGTTCCTGGCGTTCCAGTACCCGGTGGAGATTCCGGGCGTCGCCACCATGAACTTCCTGCGTACCGCGCTCAACGCCCAGCGCAAGGCGCGCGGCGAGAGCGAATTCTCCACGCCCGACTTTCTGAAGAAGGTGCGCGAGGTCGCGGCGCGGCTGAACATTCCGCAGGACATGCTGCGCCGCGGCGTCAATGTCGGCTTCTCCGGCGGCGAGAAGAAGCGCAACGAGATCCTGCAGATGGCGCTGTTCGAGCCGAGCCTTTGCATCCTCGACGAGATGGATTCCGGCCTCGACATCGACGCGCTCAAGATCGCCGCCGACGGCGTCAACGCGCTGCGGTCGCCGGACCGGGCGATGGTGGTCATCACGCATTACCAGCGGCTGCTCAACTACATCATCCCCGACTTTGTCCATGTGATTTCGAAGGGACGCGTCGTCAAAAGCGGCGGCAAGGAGCTGGCGCTGGAGCTCGAGGCTTCCGGCTACGCCCGGTTCGAAGACGCGGCCTGACGGGAATTGTGATGAACGTAGCGGTGGCAAAGAAAGAAACCGGGCGGGCGCTGAGCGACAGTTTTGCGATCGCGCGCGACCGGCTGCCTGGCTCCGGCAAGGTGGCCGAGGCGCGGAGCGCAGCCTTTGCGGCGTTTGATCGCGTCGGACTGCCGAACCGGCGGATCGAGGACTGGAAATACACCGACCTGCGCGCGCTGCTGCGCGAGGTGCTGCCGCCGGCGCCGGCGCCGGATGCCGCCGCGCTTTCGCGGGCAGCCGAGGCGGTCAGGCTGCGGGCGATCAAGGGCGTGCGGCGGCTGGTGCTGGTCGACGGCGTGTTCGCGGCGAAGCTTTCCGAACTGGGCGGACTGGAAAAGGGGCTCGCCGTCCGCACCCTGCGCGACGTGTTGGAGGCCGGTGATGCCGCGCTGCAGGCGCAATTACTGGCGCCCGACAATTCCAATCCGATGGTGGCGCTCAACAGTGCGATGATGACCGATGGCGTGGTGGTCGAGATCGCCGACGGCGTCGTGCTGAAGCAGCCGCTGCACGTCGTTCATGTCGCCAGCGGTACGGCGCCTACGGCGAGGTTTACCCGCTCGCTGCTGCGTCTCGGCAAAGGTGCCGGCGCGACGCTGGTTGAGAGCTACATCGCGGCCGACGGCGCCAGGGCCTATCAGGTCCACGACTCCCTGCTCGTCACCATCGGCGACCATTCGCGGCTCGACCATGTCCGGCTGGTCGAAGATTCCGACGACGCGGCCAATATCTGCTCGGTCGTGGTGACGCTGGGCGCGCGCGCCCATTTAAACACATTCGGCATGGCCTCGGGCGCCGCTGTCAGCCGTTACCAGGCAACCATTGCGTTCGCGGGCGAACATTCCCGCGTCGAGACCAATGGCGTCAACCTGCTCAATGGCCGCCAGCATGCCGACACCACGATGGTCATGGACCATGCGGTGCCGAACTGCGCCAGCCGCGAGGTGTTTCGCGCCGTCGTGGACGACCGCGCCCATTCGGTGTTCCAGGGCCGCATCATCGTGCGGCCGCACGCGCAGAAGACCGACGCCAAGATGATGACGCGGGCGCTGCTGTTGTCCGACGAGGCCGAGGCGGACAACAAGCCGGAACTGGAAATCTTCGCCGACGACGTCACCTGCGGCCACGGCGCGACCACCGGCGCGCTCGATGAAAGCCTGCTGTTCTACCTGCGCGCCCGCGGCCTGTCCGAGAAGGAAGCCCAGGCGCTGCTGATCCAGGCCTTTGTCGGCGAGGCGATCGAGTCCATTGTCAGCGACGAGCTGCGCGAACTCGTGGTCGCCGCCGCGCGGCGCTGGCTGGAGGCGCGGCAATGATCCGGCATCCCGCGGTCAGCAATGGCGGCTATGACGTGGCCCGGGTGCGGGAGGATTTCCCCGCGCTGGCGATGAAGGTCTATGGCAAGCCGCTGGTCTATCTCGACAACGCCGCTTCCGCGCAGAAGCCGAACGCCGTGCTCGACCGCATGACCGAGGCCTATAGAAGCGAATACGCCAACGTGCATCGCGGCCTGCATTATCTCGCCAATGCCGCCACGGAAGCCTATGAGGGTGGCCGCGCCAAGGTCGCGAAATTCCTCAACGCCGGACGCACCGAGGAGATCATCTTCACCCGCAACGCCACCGAGGCGATCAACCTCGTGGCATCGTCCTTCGGCGAGCCCAACATCAAGGCCGGCGACGAGATCGTGCTCTCGATCATGGAGCATCACTCCAACATCGTGCCCTGGCATTTCCTGCGCGAGCGGCAGGGCGCCGTGATCAGGTGGTCGCCGGTCGATGACGAGGGCAATTTTCTGATCGATGAGTTCGAAAAGCTCCTGACCGAGCGCACCAGGCTGGTCGCGATCACGCAGATGTCGAACGCGCTCGGGACCATCGTGCCGGTCAAGGACGTGGTCAGGCTGGCGCATGCGCGCGGCATCCCGGTGCTGGTCGATGGCAGCCAGGCCGCCGTGCATCTGCCGATCGACGTGCAGGACATCGACGCCGATTTCTATGTCTTCACCGGCCACAAGCTGTACGGCCCGACCGGCATTGGCGTGCTCTATGCCAAGCATGCGCACCTGGTGGCGATGCGCCCCTTCAATGGCGGCGGCGAGATGATCCGCGAAGTCGCCCGTGACGGGGTGACCTATGGCGATCCCCCGCACAAGTTCGAGGCAGGCACGCCGCCGATCGTGGAAGCCATCGGGCTCGGCGCCGCTATCGACTACGTCGAATCGATCGGCAAGGAGCGCATCGCCGCCCACGAGCACGATCTCTTGACCTATGCCGAGGGACGCCTGCGCGAGATCAACTCGCTGCGCCTGATCGGCACCGCGCGCGGCAAGGGCCCGGTAATTTCCTTCGAAATGAAGGGCGCCCATCCCCACGATGTCGCGACCGTGATCGACCGGCAAGGGATTGCCGTGCGCGCCGGCACCCACTGCGTAATGCCGCTTTTAGAGCGGTTCAAGGTCACGGCCACCTGCCGCGCGTCGTTTGGCCTGTATAATACCCGGGAAGAAGTCGACCATCTGGCGCAGGCGCTGATCAAGGCGCGGGAATTGTTCACATGAGTGACACGGCCGAAGTCAAGTCCGCCAATATGGAAACCCAGTCGGCGCTGCCGGCGGAGGAGACCGAGCGGCTGGGAGCCGAGATCGTCGCCGCGCTGAAGACGGTGTTCGATCCGGAGATTCCGGCCGACATCTACGAGCTTGGCCTGATCTACAAGGTCGAACTCAAGGATGACCGCGGCATCGACGTGACCATGACGCTGACCACGCCGAACTGTCCGGCCGCCGGCGAACTGCCGACCATGGTGGAGAACGCGGTTGCCAGCGTTCCCGGCGTCGGCATCGTCAACGTCAATCTGGTGTGGGACCCGGCCTGGACGCCGGATCGCATGTCCGACGAGGCCCGCCTTGTGCTCAACATGTGGTGAAACGTTAGCAGGTTCGTCTTAACCTTCGGAGATAACAGGCATTGATTTGCCGCCGGGAATGATCACATGAGCAACATGACACCCGCTTCCCCCATGCCCGCCGCCAAGCCGAAGCCGCGGCCGCGCCCGCAGGTCATGAAACTGACCGAGGCGGCGGCGCAGCGGATCACCGAATTGACCAACCGCGCCGATTCCGAGATCGTCGGGCTTCGCGTCGGCATCAAGAACGGCGGCTGCGCCGGACAATCCTACACGGTCGAATACGCCCACGAAGTCCGCCCCACCGACGAGGTGGTCGAGGACCGCGGCGTCAAGATCCTGGTCGATCCCAAGGCGGTGCTGTTCCTGCTCGGCACCGAGATGGACTACAAGGCCGACAAGATGCAGGCCCAGTTCATCTTCAACAATCCGAACCAGGTTTCTGCCTGCGGCTGCGGCGAGTCGGTGCAATTGACGCCGGCGAAGGGGTAACCGCGCAGCGGCCCAAGAATGCGACATCAGCGCGCCGACGTGAGCCATCGACAATGGATCGCGATGATCTGATCGACCTGTTCGCCGACTTCGGTCCGGTCACCATCCGTCCGATGTTTTCAGGTTTTGGCATTTCCGTGGACGGCGTCAATTTTGCGCTCGCGTTGCGCGCCGGCCTGTACTTCCGCGCCGACGACGAGACCATCCCGCAATTCGAGGCGGAGGGATCGCAGCCGTTTCAGTACGACACGCGGCTCAAGACCGTGACGGTGAGATCCTACTGGCACGTGCCGGCGCGGCTGTTCGACGATACCGAGGCGCTGGCCGATTGGGCGCGCTCGGCGCTGGCCGCCGCGCAGCGCGCGGCCCTTCGCAAGCGGCCCAAACGGCCGCCGTCCCGATCAAGCGCTCGTCCCGTTCAGACGCGGGCGCGAACCGGGCGCAACAGGAAAGCAGGGAGATGAGAGTGGTCGGCGGGCTCCGCTTCAACCTCGCGCGCGGCGCGCCGCGGCTCCGGCCGGCCGATCGATGGCACGCCTGAGGGTTGGGCGGGGGCGGGCGGCGTGAAGGCTGTGGTCGATGCCTCCGGCCGCGGACCGGAGTTGCGGCCGGCGCCCCTGGCATGCCGCGGTGCGCGCTCCCGCCGCTTGTCGGCATCCCCGGCAACTTCCCTGGTCGTTTCCGTGGGAGCATCGACGGCGACATCCTTGGCCGCTCGCGGCTCGCGGTCGCGGCGCGGCTTGCGTCCGCCGCGCGAACCTTCGCGCGATCCCTCGCGTGAGCGCGACTGACGGGGCTGCTCGGCCTCGTCGGACGACGCCACTGGCGCGGCATAGTCGCCGTCGGCGGCCGGGATGGTCTGGCCGATCAGCCGTTCAATCGCGGCGATCGACTTGTGGTCGAGCGAGGTAACCATGGAGATCGCGGTGCCGGCGCGCCCGGCGCGGCCGGTGCGGCCGACGCGATGGACGTAGTCGTCGGCGTGATGCGGCACGTCGAAATTGAAGACGTGGCTGACGGCGGGAATGTCGAGGCCGCGCGCGGCGACGTCGGAGGCGACCAGCAGCGGAATGTCGCCCTTGCGGAATTGATCCAGCGCCGCGGTGCGGGCCGACTGGTCCATGTCGCCGTGCAATGCGCCGACGCTGAAGCCGTGCTTCTGCAGCGACTTGTAGACCACCGCGACGTCGCGCTTGCGGTTGCAGAACACGATGGCGTTCTTGAGATCCTTGGCGTCGCGCAGGAGGCGGCGCAGGATGTCGCGTTTCTCTTCCGGTTCGCGGCCGCAACGGACCTGGAACTGCGAAACGCCGGTCGCGGTCGTGGCCGGCTTGGTGACCTCGATGCGCTCGGGGTTGTGCAGGAAGTCCTGGGAGATGCGGCTGATTTCCGGCGGCATCGTCGCGGTGAAAAACAACGTCTGGCGGGTGAACGGCACCAGCTTGCAGACGCGTTCGATGTCGGGGATGAAGCCCATGTCGAGCATGCGGTCGGCTTCGTCGATCACAAGTAGTTCGACACCGGTGAGCAGCAGTCCGCCGCGTTCGGTGTGGTCGAGCAGGCGGCCGGGGGTCGCAATCAGCACGTCGACGCCGCGCGTCAGTTTGATGTCCTGGTCGCCGAAAGAAACGCCGCCGATCAGCAGTGCGACGTTGAGTTTCTGGCCGACGCCGTATTTGTCGAAGTTCTCCTTGACCTGCGCCGCGAGTTCGCGGGTCGGCTCCAGGATCAGCGTGCGCGGCATGCGCGCGCGGGCGCGGCCCTTCTCCAGCATGGTGAGCATGGGCAGGACAAAGGCGGCGGTCTTGCCGGTGCCGGTCTGGGCGATGCCGAGCACGTCGCGGCGCGCCAGCACGTGGGGGATCGCCTGTTCCTGGATCGGGGTAGGGGTCGTGTAACCTGATGCCGCGACAGCGGCGAGGACCTTGTCGGAAAGGCCGAGATGGGAAAAAGACATTGAGCCTCTAGTCGACACCGCCGTTCGGAATCGAGGGTAAATAGGCTGTCGCGTTTTGCCCCGAAACGGCGCGCTTTGGAAAGCTGGGGGCTCTGACTTACGCAGACGAGCGGCAAACCAGGGAATCGCGTTTCGATCCAAGGCCGCGTTGAGGCGAAACATAGGGTCGAAACCGCCAAAGTCAATCTTGGAAAGGATCATATGACGGAAAAAGCTTAATGTTTTCGCACAAATAAGGTCAAAACCGTCATTCGGCCGTCAAATCGCGGACGCGTTCCGATCGATCGCGGCGCTTGAATCGCGGGCCACGCGATGCCGGCTATGGCATGAAGCGGCTGGCGCGGGCCGAACCGGCACGATTCGCCAATGTGGGATTTCGATGGGTTTTCTTCGGAGATCGTTCACGGTCGCAAGCATCGCGGCGTGCGTCGCGGCGTTTGCAGTCCCCGCGCAGGCCGAAAGGCGTGTCGCGCTCGTGGTCGGCAACAACGACTACAGGAACGTGCCCAAGCTGCAGAAGGCGGTCAACGACGCCCGCACCATGGGCGACACCCTCAAGCAGCTCGGCTTCACGGTGATGGTGGCTGAAAACCAGACCCGGCAGGCGTTCAGTCAGACCTTGTTGGCGTTCGACAAGTCGGTCGAGCCCGGCGACACCGCGTTCTTCTTCTATGCCGGCCACGGCTTTGAAATCGCCGGCCAGAATTTTCTGCTGCCGACCGACGTTCCGGCGGCAACCGAAGGCCAGGAAGAACTGGTGCGCGATGCCTCTGTTCTCGCCGACCGCATCATCGAGCGGCTGCAGAACCGCAAGGTGCTCGGCATTTCCTGGCGCATCGGCGAGGCCGGCGATTTCCGCGAGACCGGATTCATGGATGCGCTCGACCCGCGCACCCGCAAGCGGATGCCCAACCCCTCGATACAGCTTCCCGCCGACGCGCCCGCCGCCACCATCCAGCTGCGCTATGTCGACGCCAATGGCGATCTGCAGGGACCGTTCCCGATCCGGTTCGATCCGGAAGCCGCGCTCATTCGCGACCAGCGCAAGATCCTCGATATGACCGCGACGAGCTGGCTGGCGTTTCGCGAGTTCAACGGCCTGCTGGTCTATTACACTGACCTGATGTCGTATCGCTGCGCGATCCGCGAAGTGCGGGTCGGCATCGACAGCGCGGTGCCGGACCAAGTGCTGAAAATGCCGCCCTGCGACCCCAAGGACCCCAGCGTGATCCCGCGCGACGCCATGCCCTATCTCAAGCTCGCGCCGCAAACTCGGTCCGTTTCGGTTGAGCTGACCTACCGCGAGGGCAGCGTCTCGGAGATCAAGAGTTTTCGGCGGTAGGTCGGCAGCCCAAGGCGGGTTCTTCGCGGCTTTCTGGCTGGTGGTATTAAAATACTCCGACCGTGGATCAAATTCCAGATCACTGTAGCAACGATGTAACAGCCGGGTGGCCGGAGTTTAGCTATTTTTAGTGCAGGAATTCGATTCCTCCGACCCTCCGCCGTGCAGTTCGGCAACTTGTAAGGACCATGAGAATGAAAAAACTTGTACTCGCAGCGTCCATCCTGGCCGCCAGCGCCGTGAACGCGTTCGCGGCTGACATGCCGGCCCGCATCGCCAAGGCGCCGGTCGCCCCCCCGGTCATGACCTATGACTGGTCGGGGATTTATTTCGGCGGCGCTGTCGGCGGCGCCTGGTACGACACCGCGGGCAACTTCTACAATAATCCGGCCTTCCTCTGGCGTACGGGCGGCGACACCGCCCTTATTTACGGTGGCTTTGCCGGGATCCAGAAGCAGTGGGGCAATTTCGTCCTCGGCGTCGAAGCTGGTTATAACGGCCTCGACAACGGCTTTACCACCACCGCTGGAACTGGCCTCCCCGGTTCGGGCTGCGGCTACGGCGCAGCGTTCTCCTGCCAAAGCCGTCTCAATGACATCTGGTATGTCGGCGGCCGGCTTGGTTACGCCTGGAACCGGTTCATGGTGTATGGCCAGGGCGGCTACGCCCAGGCTGATATCGATACCCGCGGCATCATCAACGCAACCGGCGTGACGTTCGACCATGCTGGCGCCACCCATGGTGGCTGGTACGCCGGCGTCGGCGCCGAATACGCCGTGTTCGACTACCTGATCCTCGGCATCGACTACAAGCACTACGAGTTCGACAGCAAGCAGCACAATTGTAATGTGGCTCTCGTTTCTTGCGCCGGTCCTGCGAACTTCCGGAATGTCGACGCAGATGTGGACTCCGTGATGGCGCGGGTGAGCTTCAAGTTCAACCCGTGGCCGGCCGGACCGGGCGCGCGCTACTGATCGCGACCGCATCAACAGCAAAAGCCCCGGCCTTTCGGTCGGGGCTTTTTTGTGCGCGAAGATCCTTAGAAGTTCGCCGCCTATCCCATGATCGAATAGCCGCCATCGACGGGAATGGCCGTGCCGGTGACGAAGTCGGACGCGGGCGAGGCGAGGAACACGGCGATCCCGCCAAAGTCGTCGATCTCCCCCCAGCGCGCCGCCGGCGTTCGCTGGAGCACGCGGTCGTGCAGGCCGTCGATCTCCTGGCGGGCGCGCTTGGTGAGGTCGGTGTCGATCCAGCCCGGCAGCACCGCGTTGACCTGGATGTTGTCGGCGGCCCAGGCGCAGGCGCAGGAGCGCGTGAACTGGACGATGCCGCCCTTGCTGGCCGCATAGGCCGGGGCGAAGCTAGCGCCGAAGATCGACATCATCGATCCGATGTTGACGATCTTGCCGCCGCCGGCGGCCTTCATCGCGGGATAGACCGCCTGCGAGCACAGGAAGGCCGAGGTGAGGTTCGTTTGGATGACGCGGTTCCATTCGGCGATGTCGAGCGCGTGCGGCGGCTTGCGGATGTTGATGCCGGCGTTGTTGACGAGGATGTCGATGCGGCCGAGCTCGCCGGCCACGCGCGCGGCCATGGTGGCGACCGCGGCCTGGTCGGTGACGTCGGCGACCACGGAGATCGCCCGGACGCCGATTCGCGCGAGTTCCGCGACGGCGGCGGTGGACTTGGCCGCGTCGCGGCCGACGACCGCGATGTCAGCCCCGGCTTCCGCCAGCCCGCGCGCCATGCCGAGTCCGATGCCGCCATTGCCGCCGGTGACGATGGCGACCTTGCCGGAGAGAGTGAAGAGGGCTGGTTTCATTGTATTTCTGTCTCCTGAAGTGTCAGACCTCGTCCTGAGGAGCCGCGGAGCGGCGTCTCGCAGGATGAGTGGCACCAGTGGGGCCTCGCGTGGTTCGAGACGGCGCTAAAGCGCCTCCTCACCATGAGGGTTTAATAGATGCTGCATATCAGCGACTGCCCTGCCAGATCAGGACCAGGCCGACGGCGCCGAGCACCGCGCCGCATCCGGCCCACTGCAGCTGATTGATCATGGAGCTCGACCGCGGCCAGGCGATCGCGCCGGTGCCCTGGCCGATCCACAGCAAGCCGATGGCGAGCGCCAGAAAGCCGATGATCGAAAGCGACCTGGCCATGGATTTCCCCCTTGTTGCCGTCGTCGGTCGTTGGACGCCGCGCGGCTCATGATGGGCGGCCGCTGCGAACCAGTGACGGCGGCGGCCGCAGCATCGGATCGAATACAATGCCGGCCCGCTCCGCAAGACCTGAAGTCATCAAGGGAGCCTACTTTGGGGCTGCCATCGACCGGCCGACGGGGAATGGTCGATCGGGACGCGAGGGCAACGATGCAAAAAAAGCCCCGGACGATGCCGGGGCTTTTGAGATGGTCAATCGGGAGATGGGTCGTCGAGATCAATACTCGATATCAATACCTGCCGGATACCGGTGCGCCGCCCCAGTTGAAGCGATAGACCAGCGAGGTCAGCACGGAGTGGGTATAGGGCTTGACAGTTTCAGCAGTACCGCTCGCCGCGCCTGTCGCGGTCACAATGTTGTTGAGCTGCTTGCGCTCGAACTGGGAGAACCGGTATTCGGTCTTCAGATACAGGCCGGGCAGGAACGAGAGCGAGTGTTCGATGCCGCTGCCGAGGAACCAGCCATCATAGGTCGCGCCGGGGAGGGCGGTTCCGGAAAGGGCGAGCGTAAGTGGGTTGCGGTAGTTGACCTGGTCAAAATGGGATTGGGTCCAGCCGCCGCTGAAATAGCTCAGGACCGAGGGTGTGATGAGGTAACCGACACGGCCGCCGACCGCCCAGGCCGAATCCTGCTTGAGGCTGCCGACGCCGAAGACGAGCGGAGGGCCGATTTTATCGCCATCGACATCCATGAAGCTGTAATCGCCGAATGCGCCGAACACAAAGTTGCCGCCGAACTGGTAGTCGCAACCGACCTGGACATTGCCGAAGTAACCGCGACCGCCGGCATCGCCTTGATGGGCGACGAATGCCCCGGTGCCAGGAACCACCTGCCTGGTTTCGGCATTGTACATGCTGTAGCCGCCGCCACCGCCGATGTAACAGCCGGTCCAGGACGGCGCGTAGGCGACAGGGGCGGCCCGCATCGGGGCCTTGGCGGCCATGTCGGCTGCCAGCGCGGGGCCGGAGAATGCCGCCATTGCGGTCAGCGCGATCACCAGTTTCTGCATAGTCCCAAATCCCTTCAGCCAAGAGCGCCGGACCCGGCGGTTCCAAAAAGGGTGCGCGAGCACCGATTCCCCAAATTCAGTACGGAAACTATACCCGGTTCCGCCCGAAATGCTGTTGCGGGGCGGGCACACTTGCCGGGAAAGGTGGGGAGGTGGAAGGAGATATCGCCAGGCGCGTGAGGCCCGCCGACGCGGCGTGATCGGGATTTGCAATTGACTACGTCGTCATTCCGGGGCGCCGCAAAGCGGCGAGCCCGGAATCCATTTCTCCACGTTCATTTGCGGGACGATGGATTCTCCGATGCGCAATTGCGCATCGTAGTTCGATGCTGGCGCATCGCCCGGAATGATGATCTTGAAACGTCGCGGGGATCAACCCGGACGCTCACACGTCCAGCAGGTCTTCGCGGGCGAATTCCGCCTTGTCGGAGATGAAGGCGAATCTCGCCTCGGCCTTGGTGCCCATCAGCCGCTCGACCGAGTCGGCGGTGCCCTCGCGGTCGTCGGCCAAAAGCACCACGCGCAACAGGGAGCGCCGGGCCGGGTCCATGGTGGTTTCCTTGAGCTGCGCCGGCATCATTTCGCCGAGGCCCTTGAAGCGGCCGACATCGACCTTGGCATTGGCGTTGAATTCGCTCTTCAGCAGAGCTTCCTTGTGGGCGTCGTCGCGGGCGTAGACCGTCTTGCTGCCATGGGTGAGCCGGTAGAGCGGCGGCACCGCAAGATAGAGATGGCCGCCGTCGATCAGCCGCGGCGTCTGGCGGTAGAAGAACGTGATCAGCAGCGCGGCGATGTGGGCGCCGTCGACGTCGGCGTCGGTCATGATGATGATGCGGGAGTAACGCAGGTCTTCCTCGCGATACTGCGCCAGCGTGCCGCAGCCGATCGCCTGCATCAAATCGGCGAGCTGGGCGTTGGCGGTCAGCTTGTCCTTGCCGGCGGAAGCCACGTTGAGGATTTTTCCGCGCAAGGGGAGGACCGCCTGGGTCTTGCGGTCGCGCGCCTGCTTGGCGCTGCCGCCGGCCGAATCGCCCTCGACGATGAACAGTTCGGAGCCTTCGGTCGCGGTGTTGGTGCAGTCGGCGAGCTTGCCGGGCAGCCGCAGCTTCTTCACCGCGGTCTTGCGCGAGGTTTCCTTCTCGGCGCGGCGGCGCAGCCGCTCGTCGGCGCGCTCGACGACGAAGTCCAAGAGCCTGTTGGCCTGCAGCGGATTGCCCGACAGCCAGTGGTCGAACGGATCCTTGATCGCCTGTTCGACGATGCGCTGGGCTTCCGCGGTCGCCAGCCGGTCCTTGGTCTGGCCCTGGAATTCGGGCTCGCGCACGAACACCGAGAGCATGACGGCGGCGCCGACCATGACGTCCTCCGAGGTGATGGGCGCGGCGCGCTTGCCCTGGCCGATGCGCTCGGCATGGTCCTTCAGGCCGCGCAGCATCGCGCTGCGCATGCCGGCCTCATGGGTGCCGCCGTCGGGCGTCGGCACGGTGTTGCAGTAGGAGGAGAGGAAGCCGTCGGCGTCCGCCGTCCACGCCACGGCCCATTCGCAGGCGCCATGGGCGCCGTTGCGCCCGGACTTGCCGGAGAAGATGTCAGGATGCACCAGCGTGTCGGCGTGAATGGCGGCGGCGAGATAGTCCTTCAGGCCGCCGGGAAAATGGAAACTGTCCTCGGCGGGCACGTCGTCGACGCCCTTCAGCAGCGCGGGGTCACAGCGCCAGCGAATCTCGACGCCGCCGAACAGATAGGCCTTCGAGCGCGTCATCTTGAACAGGCGCTGCGGCTTGAAAGCCGCCTTGGCGCCGAAAATGTCGGCGTCAGGCTTGAAGCGGATGCGGGTGCCGCGGCGGTTGTTGATCTTGCCGAGGTCCTCGAGCTTGCCCTTGGGATGGCCGCGCTCGAAACTCATGCGGTAGAGTTTCTGGCTGCGCGCGACCTCCACCTCGAGCCGCGAAGACAGCGCGTTGACCACGGAGATGCCGACGCCGTGCAGGCCGCCCGAGGTCTCGTAGACCTTGGAATCGAATTTTCCGCCGGAATGCAGCGTGCACATGATGACTTCGAGCGCAGACTTCTTCGGGAATTTCGGATGCGGATCGACCGGGATGCCGCGGCCATTGTCGGTGACGGTGAGGAATCCGTCGGCGCCGAGATCGACCTCGATGAAAGACGCGTGCCCCGCCAGCGCCTCGTCCATGGCGTTGTCGATCACCTCGGCGAACAGATGATGCAGCGCCTTTTCGTCGGTGCCGCCGATATACATGCCGGGGCGGCGGCGCACCGGCTCCAATCCTTCCAGCACCTCGATGTCGGCGGCGGTGTAGCCGGCCTCGGCGCTGCCGGCCCGCGCGGCCGCCGGTGTGCGGGCCTTTGATTCCGACCCGAACAGGTCGCTGGACGACTTGGTTTTTGCCGATGATTTCAATGGTTTGGACATGAGCTCTTGATGTGTTGCGCGCGAGGTCGCGTCGCGAATCGGTGATGATGACTATGCCACGGATGGGCTCAAAAAGTGACGGCGAGGGTCGACTCCCGGCGGCCAGTCGGTCCGGCGGCAATGCACGGAACCCAAGGCGTTGAGTCTTGCCGCGTGCATGGCTTGATTTCATCCTCGGGTTGCGTGAAGGTCACGTGGTCGCGCAGGGGAAGAGGGTCCAATGTTCAGGTTGCTGTTGGCTGCGGCGCTCGCGGCGTCCTGTGGCGGCTGCGCGTCGGTGACGCGCGGCACGACCGAGAACATCTCCATATCCAGCACGCCGTCGGGCGCGACGGCCGAACTGTCGGGGCTGGACAATGCGACGGCCTGCGTCACCCCTTGCGTGGTCGTGGCCAAGCGCAGTGCCGATATCACGTGACCGTCACCAAGGAGGGATATGAGCCGCAGGTGATCCCGCTGACCAAGGAGATTCCCGGAACGGGCGCGGCGGGCTTCGCCGGAAACCTCTTGCTTGGCGGACTGGTCGGCATGGGCGTCGATGCGGCCACCGGTGCGGCGCTCGATCACAAGCCCAATCCCGTCATAGTCACCCTGCAGCCGATTGCTCCTGCATCGTCCCGCCCGGCAAAGCCGCGCCCGCCCAGGCGGCCGCCATCACCGCAAAGCTGACGCGCCAGTACATCTCATCGTCAGGTATTTACCTGCCTGCTTCTGTCGGGTTAAGGACACTTCGCGGCGAGCGCGAGCTCGCAAACCACCCCCCGCCTTTGTGACTTGATGTTGCGGCAGGGGCTGGCTTACCTGTCCTTTGCTCGCAAACCCGTAGAATGGTTGCAAGAGGTCGAGTCGGGTGGAAGGGCTACGAAGGGCAACTCGGAATGGAAGACTTTGCGCGCACGCTGGCGGATTTTGTGCGCGAGCATCAGGTCTGGGCCGCGCCGATCGTGCTGGTGCTGGCGTTCGGCGAATCGCTCGCCTTCGTCTCGCTGGTGGTGCCGGCCTGGGGCGCGCTGGTCGCGATCGGCGCGCTGATCGGCGTCAGCGGGATCAACTTCTGGCCGGTCTGGATCGCCGGCGCGCTAGGGGCTGCGCTGGGCGATTGGCTGTCCTATTGGCTGGGATTCAAATACAAGGAACACGTCGCCGAGATGTGGCCGCTGTCGCGGTTTCCGACCATCCTGCCGCGCGGCGAGGCCTTCGTGCAGAAGTGGGGCGTGCCCTCGATCTTCATCGGCCGCTTCTTCGGCCCGTTGCGGGCATCGGTGCCGCTCGCTGCCGGTATTTTCGAGATGTCCTACTGGCCGTTCCAGATCGCCAATTTCGTGTCCGCGCTGGTGTGGTCGGCGGTGCTGCTGCTGGGGGGCGACGTGATGGCGAGGATCGCCACATGGCTGTTGCGGGCGGTGTAGAGTTTGACCCTCTCCGTTGGTTAAGGGAGAGGGTCAGTAACTTGGCGACTTCCAAGTTGGGCGAGGGGGCAGTTCGACTGGCCTACAGCGACGAATTCCAAAGCGCAGGGATCCAGCGATAGCCATTTCCATCCTTCTCCACCCGCACGAGCCCCGGGAATCCGGCATGGAACGCCTGGATAGGCATCTTTTCCGCGATAGCCATATCGTAAAGCTTGCGCCGCGTTTGGACAGCGAGCGGCTTGTCGACGTCAAACACCGCCTGCCACTCGGGATTCTTGACGAAGAGGAAAGCGGCCCCGGCCGTGATATCGACCTGCACCAGCAACTTTTCCGAGCCGGAGGTGACGACAAAAGAAGTATGACCCGGCGTATGACCGGGGCTGGCGACGGACGCAATGCCGGGCGCAAGCTCCTTGCCGGCGTCATACTGTGTCACCTTGCGGCCGAGAGCATCGAATACCCTTCTCGAATTCTTGAAGTTGCCCTCGAGGATGGGGTTTCCTGTTCCCTTGCTCATCTCGCCGTCGTCCATCCAGAATTTCCACTCCGCTGACGGCACCATGATCTCGGCATTCGGATAGGCGGCCTTGTTGTCCGCAGTCAGGAGTCCGTTGATATGGTCTCCGTGAAAATGCGAGATTATCACGGTATCGACGCTATTACGGTCGATGCCGGCTGCCGCAAGATTGGTTTGAAACTGTCCGGCCTTGCCCTTGCTTTGCTCGTAGGTGGCGGGGCCGAGACCGGTGTCCACCACGACAAGCTTGGATCCGGTATTGATGACGATCGGGTTGTAGCTGTGGGTAGCCTTGTCCGGCGGCAGGTAGTTGTCGGCGAATGCCTTGCTGACCTCGTCCTTCGATGCGTTGACGACATAGTTGTCCGCTCGCGGTGCAACGGTAATCCCGTCGGAAACGACGGTGATCTGGTGTGTGCCGATGTTGTAACGGTAAAAGCCGGGAGCTTGCTTGTCGGCTAGGGGCGCGCCGGCGCGGGCCGATGTCCCGCCGGCGAGCGGGACAAGGGTGGTTGCGGCGACGCCAGCCAGGGCCGCGCGGCGGGTGAATTCTATCATTTGCGATGTCCTCGTGTTGGGGGCGGCATGAAAGGGAAGAGATAGCCGTGTCGGAAAATTCTGCTCTTTCCCTGGCTAAAAACCCCCGGTCGGCTCGAAAATTCCCGACCTTCCTCACGATATGAAACGGGGCGGAGCGCGATCACGGTGCTGGCATTTGACCCCACGCGCGGGCGCGCAACGCCACGTTTGGCTTGACCCGGGAACCGGGCGGCCCTATAGCCGCGCCCATGATGATCAACGCCCCGACCATGTCGAACGCCCGCCGCCGCCGCGCCATCGCGGTCAGGGCGGACGCCTGCGTTTGAGGTCGTCGCCCCTGCCGCCGGATCGGGTCCCGCGGCTTCTTCCTTTTCAAGGCAACGCGGTCTGATCAGGCGGCTCCTACGTCAAGCAGGAGTTTGAGATGTATACGCCCCCTCCGTTCAAGCCCGACCGCGCCGCCAGCCTGGCGTTTGCGCAGGCGCGCGGCTTTGGGCTCGCCTGCGCGTGGGATGGCAACAAGCCGGTCGCCTCGTCGCTGCCGTTCTACCTCACCTCCGCCAATGACGGCACGCCGCGCGCCGCGTTCCATGTCGCCCGTCAAAATCCGCTGATAAAGCTCGCGAACGGGACGACGTCCTGGCTGCTCGCCGTCAACGGCGCGGATGCCTATGTCTCGCCGGACTGGTACGTCTCGCCCGACCAGGTGCCGACCTGGCTCTATCAGGCGGTACACCTGACCGGCCCGGTACGGGCGATGTCCGAGGACGAACTCGCCGGGCAGATCGAGACGCTCAGCGCCAAGTTCGAGGACAGGCTGCTTCCCAAAAAGCCATGGCTGTCGTCGAAGATGACGGCCGGGCGGCTCGAGGCGATGAAGAAAGCGATTGTGGGACTTGAGATGACGGTCGAGGAGATCGAAGGCAGCTTCAAGCTGAACCAGCACAAGTCGGATGCGGACCATGCTGCGCTCAGCGATGCGCTGGCATTGCAGGACGACGCCGGCGCGCGGGCGATTGCGGGCCTGATGCGCGCGCAGCGGCCGCAGGCTTTCGCAACGGATGCGGGGCACGACAAGCAAACGAATACGGCTGAAAGGAGCGTGTGATGAGCACGAAGAAGAAGATCGGCATTCTCGGCGCGTCCGGCTATACCGGTGCCGACGCGGTGCGCCTCTTGGCGCGGCATCCGAATGCCGAGATCGCCGCGCTCACCGCCAATACCCACGCCGGCAAAGCCATGGGCGAGGTGTTTCCGCATTTCTTCATGCTGGACCTGCCGAAGCTTGTCGAATGGGAAAAGGTCGACTGGACCACGCTCGACGCGGTTTTCTGCGGGCTGCCGCACGGAACCACCCAGGAGATCATCGCCGCAGTCCTCAAGGCCAACCCCGGAATCAAGGTCCTCGACATGTCCGCCGATTTCCGGCTGCGCGACAAGGAAACCTATGCGCAATGGTACGGCCATGAGCACCGGGCGCTCGAACTGCAGCGTGAGGCGGTCTATGGCCTGACCGAGTTCTACCGGGAGAAGATCACGTCCGCGCGGCTGGTCGCCTGTCCCGGCTGCTATCCGACAGCGGCGCTGCTGGCGCTGGTGCCGCTGGCCAAGGCAAAACTGATCGACGTCGATGATATCGTCATCGACGCCAAATCCGGCGTCACCGGCGCCGGCCGCGGGCTGAAGCAGAACACGCTGTTCAGCGAGGCCGGCGAGGGCCTCTCGCCCTATTCGGTCGGCACCCACCGGCACGCGCCCGAAATCGAGCAGGAGATCGGCGTCGCGGCGGGCGCGGGCGTGACGGTGAATTTCACGCCGCATCTCATTCCGATGGCGCGGGGCGAACTCTGCACGTCCTACGTCAAGCTGGACGGCGCGACCCCGGACGATTTGCGGGCCGCGCTGGAGAAGGCCTACGCCAAGGAACCATTCGTGCATGTCGCGAAGAAGGGCGTGCTGCCGCAGACGCAGAATGTGCGTGGCTCGAACTACGTGCAGATCGGCGTCGTCGCCGACCGCATCAAGAACCGGGCGATCGTGATTTCCACGCTCGACAACCTGGTGAAGGGCTCGGCCGGACAGGCGATCCAGAACATGAACCTGATGTTCGGGCTTCCGGAAACCGCGGGGCTTGAGCAGATCGCGTTGTTCCCGTAATCGGAGGTTGCTGCGGTGGACGAGGAGACCCTGCGATTCTACCGCGACAACGCCGCCGCCTATGCCGGGCGCGAGATCAGCTCGCGCCAGGCGCGGCTGATGGCGTTCCTGGCGCTGCTGCCGCCTCGTGCTTGCATTCTCGAACTCGGATGCGGCGCCGGCGTCGACACCGCGGAAATGCTGGCGCGCGGCTTCGATGTCCGCGCGACCGACGGATCGCCCGAACTGGCTGCGATCGCGTCAAAGCACATCGGCCGTCCGGTCGAAACGCTGCTGTTTCACGAACTCGCCGAGGTCGAGCACTATGACGCCGTCTGGGCCAATGCCTGCCTGCTGCACGTTCCCCGAGACGAACTCGTGTCAGTGCTGTCGCTGATCTGGCGCGCGCTGAAGCCGGGAGGTTTTTTCTACGCCAGCTACAAGCAGGGCGACGGCGAGGGCCGTGACACGCTCGACCGCTACTACAATTACCCGACGCCTGACTGGCTACGCGCCACTTATGCCAAGGCGGGAAAATGGAGTTCGCTGTCGATCGAAACCGGCGATGTAAGAGGGTTCGACGACAAGATGGTGTCGATGCTGTTCGTGATTACTCAAAAGAGCGGCTGATCACCTGTTTCCAGCATCGGCACGATTTAGTGTCTGTGCCGGTGATGCAGATCAGGGTAGTGCGGATGCTTGTGCCGCATCGGCTTGTGTTCATGCCAATGGGAGTGTGGCTCGGCTGTGGGCCCGTCGTTGCGATGCTGGTGATGGTCGTCATGGACATGCCGGTGCTCGTGCGCGAGCGCTTCGTGAGAATGTTCGTGCTCATGTCGTTCGGTGAGATGCAGCCAAAGCCCCAGTCCCATCAGCAGCGCCGCGAAAGCCAGCTTGGATGTCAGCGGCTCCCCGAGACCCAAGGCGATCAACGCGCCAATGAATGGGGCCAGCGAGAAGTAAGCGCCAGTGCGAGCGGCCCCGAGATGACGAAGGGCAAGCACGAAAAGAACAAGGCTGACTCCGATCACAAAGAAACCCAACAGGGCAGCCAGGGTCGCAAAGCCGATGGGCGGTAAGGCATCGCCGAGCCAAGATCCGGTCGCCATGTTCACCCCTCCGGCGACAAGGCCCTTGATCATTGCAATCGTGACGGGGTCGGCAGAAGACAATTTGCGCGTCAGGTTGTTATCGATACCCCAACAAATACAAGCGCCGGCGATCAGCGCAGCTCATACGTCAAGCGAAAAGCTTCGCCCTTGCCACGACAGGACTATTGCCCCGAGGATAATCGCCAAAGCGCCCAACAACAGCCGTCTATCGGCGTTTTCGCGAAAGACGAGCCAGGCAATTCCCATCGTTGCGATGCTCTCAAGATTGAGCAGCAATGATCCTGATGAGGCCGGGGTCCGGCCAAGCCCTAGCATCAACAATGCCGGGCCAAGAATGCCCCCGACGATGACAATGACGATAAGCCAAGGCAGGTCGTGTCGCCTTAGGGGGGCCTCAGGCGCCGAAAGGCCAAGCGCCGTCCGTGCGGTATGCACGATGGCCAAGCCCAGGCCCGCACCGAGATAGAGCAGGCCCGCCAGCATCTGCGGGCCGATGCTGACGAGAAGCAATTTGGAAAGCGGCGCAGCTGCGCCAAATAGGGCAGCAGAAGCCAGCGCCAACGGCACCCCAGGCACCTGGATCGGTGATGGACCTGGTTTCATATGTCTTGCCTTTGACGGTCAGCCGATAGTTCGCTGTGTCGCCGTCTAGGAACGGCCGAGCTTCGATGCCTCGTTGCCCGCGAGGCCGGCAGCGGAACCTCAAACCAGCTTGAAGATCGCCAGCGCCAGCACGACCTGCGCAAAGAAGCCCACGGTGAAGGCCAGCGTGCGGAACACCGGCAGGCCGAGCGTGTAGACGATCAGGTGCGCGACGCGGGACCAGAAATAGATGGCGCAGGCTAACACGGTCCATCTGTCGGAATAGTCGATCGCGTTGAGGATCAGGACCAGCGGCGCGAAGATGATCAGATTCTCGACCGCGTTGTCATGCGCGAACATCAGCCGGTTCGCCCAGTCCGAATGCGGCTTGTCGTTGCGCGAAGGGTTGGCCATCGCGCCGGACAGCCCGCGCACCTGGCAGCGATTGATCACATAGGGAATCCACATCAGCCCGGTCAGAATCACGGTCAGAGTCAGCCAGAACAATTCGCGCGTCATTGGTTCCCCCTGATGATTTCGATTCCCGGCACGGGATGGCTGGTTATATCCAACAAGGCGAGTCGGCGCTATGCGCGGACCCGGACGTAGCTGCCGGGCGCGTCCTCGATCGGCGGCATCGCTTCGGAGCCGACGGCGCGCGCGGGCACGCGCTCGGGATCAAGGCCCTGCAGCCATTGCAGCCAGTCGGGCCACCACGATCCCTTGTGCTCGGTGGCGTTCTTCAGCCATTCCGCGAGCTTGACGTCCTTGACGTTGTCGTTGGTCCAGTACTGGTACTTGCCGGCCGCGGGCGGATTGACCACGCCGGCGATATGGCCGGACCCGGACAGCACGTATCTGACCGGCCCGCCGAAAAACTGCGAGCCGTAGAGCACGGATTCGGCCGGCGCGATGTGGTCTTCGCGCGTCGCCAGGTTGTAGACGGGAACCTTGACCTTCGACAGGTCGAGCAGCGTGTTGTCGAGCACCATGCTGCCGGTGGACAGCCGGTTCTCGAGGTAGCAGTTGCGCAGATAGTAGGAATGGTTGGCCGCCGGCATCCGCGTGGCGTCGGAGTTCCAGTGCAGCAGGTCGAAGGCGGAGGGCGGCTGGCCCTTGAGGTAGTTGCTGACGACATAGGACCAGATCAGGTCATTTGAGCGAAGCATGTTGAAGGCCATCGCCATCTTGCTGCCCTCGAGCACGCCTGAGGCCTTCATGTCGCGTTCGAGCGCCGAAATCTGGTCTTCATCGACGAACACCAGGAGATCGCCGGCGTGGGTGAAGTCGACCTGCGCGGCAAAGAACGTCGCCGACGTCACGCGCTGCCGCCGCTTTTCGGCGAGCCAGGCCAGCGTCGAGGCGAGCAGCGTGCCGCCGACGCAGTAACCGGCGGTATGGACTTTCATCTCGCCCGTCACCTTTTCGATGACGTCCATCGCTGCGAGCGGCCCTTGCTTCATGTAGTCGTCAAAGGTCTTCTTGCCGAGTTCCTTGTCGGGGTTGACCCAGGAAATCACGAACACCGTGATGCCCTGGTCGACGCACCATTTGATGTAGGATTTTTCAGGCTTCAGATCGAGGATGTAGAACTTGTTGATCCATGGCGGCACGATCAGCAACGGCGTGCGCAACACCGTCTCCGTGGTCGGCGTGTACTGGATCAGCTGCATCAGCTCGTTCTGGTAGATGACCTTGCCGGGTGTCGTCGCCATATTGACGCCGACGACGAGGTTCGACGGGTCGGACTGACGGATTCGCAACGCGCCATGTCCGGCCTCGATGTCTTCGGCCAGCATCTTCATGCCGCGAACCAGATTGTCACCATTCGACGCCAGCGTCTCCCGCAGAACCTCCGGATTCGTGAAGACGAAATTCGACGGCGCCAGCGCGTTGGCGATCTGCTGCACGTAGAACTCGGCCTTCTTGCGGGTATGCGGATCGAGGCCTTCGGCGTTCTTCACCAGCGTGTCGGCCCATTGCGTGGTGAGCAGATAGAGCTGCAGCACGAAATCGAAGAACTGGTTGGATTTCCACTCCGGGTCCTTGAAACGCTTGTCGCGCGGCGACGGCTCGATGGTCGGCTTGACCTCTTCGCCGGCCATGCGGCGTGCCGCCGAACCCCAGAGGTCAAGATAGGCTTTGCCCATGCTCGCCTGCAGCTCCGCGGCGCGCTGGCCGTCGGCGAGCCAATACTCGGCGACCTTCGAGAAGGTCTTGATAACTTCGGTTAGTTCGCTGGGCGGCTGATCTACCAGCTGGCCTTCCTGGCGCGGCTTGAGATAGGCCGCGAGCGCCTGGCCGCTGGTCTCCAGCGCTTTCGCGATGTTCAAGCCGAAGGCCTCGGCGTTGAAGGCATTCGACGGACGGGTTTCGGTGTTGACCTCACTCATGATCGGGACACTATAGCTTCATCTCCGGTTCGTCACCGCGCGGATTGGCCGCGTGGCGGGGTGAGGTTAATCCTGCTGCACTGCGATAAATCGCTCGATTTCGACACATTGAAGCCTTACCAATTGGATTAGTTCTTTGGGCTTGTATTGTTCCGGAACACAATCGCTCGCACGTTTACGTCGAAATCAGCGCAGTGGGATAATCAGGCTGAGCAAGTCTCGTACCAGCGTAACGACTCGAGTGTGATGGGGTGTGCGGCACCTCGGGTTGCAGGAGATTCCGGACCAATGCCGGTGATGGGAACGATAGGGCCGCGGGCGATTGGGGTGCTCTTGGCGATGGCGCTCGCGCTTGGTGGTTGCTCGACCCAGATCGCGGATATGCCGGGCATTGGGCTGCCGACCGATGCGCCCCAGCGACCGCGGGAGGCGGGCGCCTATCTTCCGGTGCACGATCTGCCGCCGGAACGCGACGAGCAAACCATGAAGCCGGCGGAACTGACCAAAATCCAGGCAGAACTGACGGCTGCGCGCGACCGCCAGGCGACTGCAGCAGCAGCGCCAAAACCTCCCAAGAAGTGACTGAACGGCTGGCGCAGTGCCGCTCCCGTGGTAAAAGAACCCAATTCAACCGCATGCAGGTCCGGAGCCCGGGAAATCGCGCCTGAATTCGCTTTATGTCATTGACCAAGAGCGATTTCTCAACAAAGCCAAATTCGGCTTCGGCGCGTCAAGGTTCCCTCGAATCTCCCTGGCGGGTGTCGGAGCAAGGGTTTCATGGAAGAATTTTACCGTATCCGCCGTCTGCCGCCTTACGTTTTCGAACAGGTGAACCGGGCCAAGGCGGCCGCGCGGAACGCCGGGGCCGATATCATCGACCTCGGCATGGGCAACCCGGATTTGCCCACACCGCCCCACGTGATCGAGAAACTGAAGGAAACACTGGGCAAACCCCGGACCGACCGCTACTCCGCCTCGCGCGGCATTACCGGCCTGCGCAAGGCCCAAGCTGGCTATTATGGGCGGCGGTTCGGGGTGAAGCTCAATCCGGACACCCAGGTCGTCGCCACGCTGGGCTCCAAGGAAGGTTTCGCCAACGTGGCGCAGGCGATCACCGCGCCCGGCGACGTCGTGTTGTGCCCCAATCCGAGCTATCCCATTCACGCCTTCGGCTTCCTGATGGCTGGCGGCGTGATCCGCTCGGTGCCCTCGGAACCGACCCCGGATTTTTTCGCGGCGGTGGAACGCGCGATCATCCACTCGATCCCGAAGCCGATCGCCCTGATCGTCTGCTACCCCTCCAATCCGACCGCCTATGTCGCCGATCTCGATTTCTACAAGGATCTGGTGGCGTTCGCGAAGAAGCACGAGATATTCATCCTGTCGGACCTGGCCTACGCCGAGGTCTATTTCGACGACAACCATCCGCCGCCCTCGGTGCTGCAGGTGCCCGGCGCGATCGACGTCACCGTCGAGTTCACCTCGATGTCGAAGACGTTTTCGATGGCGGGATGGCGCATGGGATTTGCCGTCGGCAACGAACGGATCATCGCCGCCCTGGCGCGGGTCAAATCCTACCTTGATTACGGCGCGTTCACGCCGGTTCAGGTCGCCGCCACCGCCGCCTTGAATGGACCCGATGATTGCATCAGGGAAATGCGCGACACCTACCGCAAGCGTCGCGACGCGCTGGTGGAGTCGTTTGGGCGGGCGGGCTGGGACATCCCGTCGCCGCAGGCCTCGATGTTCGCCTGGGCGCCGCTGCCGAAAGCCTTCCAGGAGGTCGGCAGCATGCAGTTTTCGACCCTGATGGTGGAGAAATCAGGCGTGGTGGTCTCCCCCGGCGTCGCCTTCGGCGAGCACGGCGAGGGCTACGTCCGCATCGCCCTGGTGGAAAACGAGCAGCGTATTCGCCAGGCAGCGCGCGGCGTGCGTCGTTTCCTTGAAAGCGGCATTGAAACGTTGCACAACGTGGTTCCTCTCGCCAACCGGCGCTAGGCATGATGCCGAAAAGCACTTTGCGGTTTTCGGATCAAATCATGCCTTTGCGTCGTTCCTCTTTCAGGCTCTTCTAACTCATGGTCGCATCCCTCAGAGTGGGCATCGCGGGGCTCGGCACGGTTGGCGCCGAAGTCGTCCGCCTGATCGAAACGCAGGCGCGGATGCTGTCGGAGCGCAGCGGACGCGGCGTGCGCGTTGTGGCCGTTACCGCCCGCTCCAAGGCCAAGAAGCGCTCGCTCGATCTGCGTGGCATCGACTGGGCCCGGAGCCCGCTGGCGCTGGCCAACGACCCCGGGATCGATTGCTTTGTCGAACTGATGGGGGGAGCCGGCGAGCCGGCGCTGTCGGCGATCGAGGCCGCGCTGAAGTCCGGCAAGTCGGTGGTGACCGCCAACAAGGCGTTGATCGCCAGGCACGGAATACGCCTGGCGAAGGCGGCGGAAAAGCACGGCGGCGCCTTGAACTACGAAGCCGCCGTTGGGGCCGCCATTCCCGTCATCAAGACGCTGCGCGAAGGGCTTTCCGGCACCGGCGTCAACCGCGTCTACGGCATCCTCAACGGCACCTGCAACTACATCCTGACCCGGATGGAACAGGAGGGGCTGTCATTTGCGGAGTGTCTGAAGGACGCGCAGCGGCTGGGCTACGCCGAAGCCAATCCGTCCTTCGACGTCGATGGCCACGACACCGCGCAGAAACTCGCGATCCTGGCGAGCCTCGCCTTCGGCACCCGGATCGCGCAGAGCGCGGTCTATGTCGAGGGCATCTCCTCGATCACGCCGGAAGATCTGCGCGCCGCCGAAGAACTCGGCTACCGCGTCAAGTTGCTGGGGGTTGCGGTGCGCACCGCCAAGGGTATCGAGCAGCGGGTGCATCCGACCATGGTGCCGAAATCATCGTCGATCGCGCAGGTGATGGGCGTCACCAATGCTGTGACCATCGACGGCGAAGGCATTCCTCCGATCACGCTGGTGGGGCCGGGCGCGGGGGGTGCTGCGACGGCGTCCGCCGTCGTTGCCGACATCGCCGACGTCGCGCGCGGCATCCGCGCCAAGCCGTTCGGGCGTCCGGTAGACCGGCTGCGCGATACCACCAAGGCGCCGATGGAGCGCCATGAGGGCGGATACTACATCCGCCTGATGGCGCGCGACCATGCCGGCACCGCCGCAACCATCGCCACCCGGCTCGCCGAGCAGAAGATCTCGCTGGAGTCGATCGTGCAGCGTCATCCCGAAGCTGACGCGGCCAACGGCGCCGCCAAGAAGGGCGCACCGGTTCCCGTCATTCTGATTACCTACGCCACCGCCGAGGATGCGGTCTATCGCGCCCTGGAGGCCGTCCAGCGCGACAAGGTGATCAGCGGCCGGCCGCAGGTGATACGGATCGAGAAGAACTGACGCGGGTCCGGCCGCACCCGTGCGCCGGAAGATTGATTGCGGTCCGAAGTGATCGCCCAAGGGAGTAAGCTGATGTCGACCCATATTTCCGTACCGCCGCAGCTGTTGCTCGAGCGCATTCTCACGCTTGAGATCGTGCGGGTCACCGAGCGCGCTGCCGTTTCCGCGGCGCGGCTGCGTGGCCATGGCCAGGAAAAGGCGGCGGACCAGGCCGCGGTGGATGCCATGCGCCGCGAACTCAACAAGCTGCCGATCGAAGGCACCATCGTGATCGGCGAGGGCGAGCGCGACGAGGCGCCGATGCTGTTCATCGGCGAAAAGGTCGGGCTGAACGCCGGTCCGCAAGTCGATATTGCCGTCGATCCGCTCGAAGGAACCACGCTTTGCGCCAAGAACATGCCCGGCGCGATCGCGACCATGGCGATGGCCGATGGTGGGACGCTGCTGCATGCGCCCGATGTCTACATGCAGAAGATCGCGGTCGGCCCGGGCTTTGCCAGGGGCGTGGTCGAACTCGACGCGTCGCCGGCCGACAATGTGCGGCGGCTGGCCAAGGCCAAGGGCGTCGATGCGTCCGCGATCACGGTGCTGGTGCTCGACCGCCCGCGCCACGCCGAGATCATCGCCGGCATTCGCGGCACCGGCGCGGCGGTGCGCCTGATCACCGACGGCGATGTCGCGGGCGTGATTCACTGCGCCGACCCTGAGAACACCGGTGTCGACATGTATATCGGCACCGGCGGCGCGCCCGAGGGCGTGCTGGCGGCGGCGGCGCTGCGCTGCATCGGCGGCCAGATGCAGTGCCGGCTGATCCTCGACAGCGAGGAAAAGCGCGGGCGTGCCCACACCATGGGCGTGACCGACCCGAAGATGATCTACGGCATCGAGGACATGGTGAAGGGCGATTGCCTGTTCGCGGCTACCGGGGTTACGACCGGCTCGCTGCTCTCGGGCGTCAAGTTTCGCAAGGACGTCATCGAGACCGAAACCGTCGTGATGCGCTCGGTCACCGGTACGGTGCGCTATATCAAGGCCGAGCACCGGCAGCTCGACAAGTTTCATTTGGATTAACTGTCACTGTCGTTCCGGGGCGCGCAGAGCGCGAACCCGGAACCTCGAGATTCCGGGTTCGATGCTACGCATCGCCCCGGAATGACAACAAAAAAGCAGGAGGGGGCTCGCATGTCCGACTTATCAGCGGTGAAGGCGCTGGTGTTCGACGTGTTCGGCACCGTCGTCGACTGGCGCACCAGCCTCATCAACGATTTCACCAGATGGTCGAAGACATCAGGCGTCAAGGCCGACTGGACCGCGCTGGTCGACGGCTGGCGCGCGGTCTATGCCGCCTCGATGGACGAGGTGCGCAAGCACCCTGAGCGCGGTTATCAGATCCTCGATACGCTGCACCGGCGGTCGCTGGAAAAACTGGTCGCGCAGATGTCGATCAAGGGGTTGAGCGACGCCGACCTGCATTACCTGACACTGGGCTGGCACCGCCTGCATCCCTGGCCCGACAGCGTTCCGGGGCTGACCCGGCTGAAGAAGAAGTACATCATCTCGCCGCTCTCCAACGGCAATGTCGTGCTGCTGACCAACATGGCGAAGTTCGCGGGCTTGCCGTGGGATCTGATCATGTCGGCGGAACTGTTCGAGCATTACAAGCCCGATCCGGAGACCTATCTCGGCGCCGCCCGATTGCTCTGCCTGCCGCCGGGCCAGGTCATGATGGTGGCCGCCCACAACAACGACCTCAAGGCCGCCCAGCAGCTTGGCCTCAAGACCGCCTTCGTGGCGCGGCCGACGGAATACGGCCCGCACCAGAAATACGATTTCGAGGCCACGGGCGACTGGGACATCGTCGCCGGGGATTTCGGCGGGATCGCCGACCGGCTCGGCTGCTAGCGAATTCCACGCGAGAGCGCTTTGTGTTTGCCGAACCCCCGGTTTGTGCCTATCTCTCGCAGCCACCATGACACTTCCAGCCTCCGCGCTTCCCGTTGAGCCGCCGCCGGCCTTCCTCGGCGTGGCGCGTTCGGCGACGGGCAAACTGTGGCGCGACCGGCTCGACGCGCGGGGCGCGGCGCGGGCGCTGGCCATCACGCAGCGCTACGCCTTGCCGGAGATGCTGGCGCGCGTGCTGGCCGGGCGCGATGTTGGCATCGATGAAGTCGAAGACTTCCTCGACCCAACCATTCGCAAATTGATGCCCGATCCCTATGCCGTGACCGGGATGGAGGCGGCGGCCAGGCGCATCGCGGATGCCGCCACGCGCGGCGAAATGGCCGCGATCTTCGGCGATTACGACGTGGATGGCGCGACCTCCGCGGCGCTGCTGGCCTGGCATCTCAGGCATTGCGGGCTCGATCCCTTGATCCACATCCCCGACCGCATCTTTGAAGGCTACGGGCCAAATGTCGAAGCGGTGCGAGCGCTCGCCGCCAAGGGCGCGACATTGCTGATCACGGTCGATTGCGGCACCACCAGCTTCGAGCCGCTCGCCGAGGCGCGGCGGCTCGGCATGTCCGTGGTCGTGATCGACCATCACCAGACCGGCGACGAACTGCCCGAGGTTGACGCGCTGGTGAACCCGAACCGGCCCGACGACATCTCCGGGCTCGGCCATCTCGCCGCCGTCGGCCTCGTGCTGATCACGCTGGTGGCGGTCAACCGGGAATTGCGCGGCCGCGGATTCTGGAGCGACGAGCGGCCGGAGCCGGACCTGCTCGGCATGCTGCATCACGTGGCGCTCGGCACCGTGGCCGATGTCGCGCCGCTCACAGGCCTCAACCGCGCCTTCGTCGCCAAGGGCCTGATCGCGATGCGCCGCCGCGACCATGTCGGCCATACCGCGCTGATGGACGTCTCAAGGCTGAACGGCCCGCCCGAGGCCTGGCATCTCGGCTTCATGCTGGGGCCGCGCATCAATGCCGGCGGGCGGATCGGCCGTGCCGATCTGGGCGTGCGGCTGTTGCTGGAGGGCGATATCTCGGAGGCGGCGCGGATCGCCGCCGAACTCGACCGCCTCAACAGCGAGCGGCGCGTCATCGAGCAGGCGGCGGAAGCGCAGGCCGAAGCCGAGGCGCTGGCGTCGCTCGGGCTTGAAGACAAGGGCGCGGTCATCGTCACCGCGTCCGAAGGCTGGCATCCCGGCATCGTCGGTCTCGTCGCCTCGCGGTTGAAGGAGAAGTTCGCGCGTCCCGCCTTTGCCATTGCGCTGGAGCCGGGCGGGATCGGCACCGGCTCGGGCCGCTCGATCTCGGGCGTCGATCTCGGCAAGGCGGTGCGGCAGGCGGTCAAGGATCGTTTGCTGATGAAGGGCGGCGGCCATGCCATAGCGGCGGGCGTGACGTTGCGCAAGGACAGGCTCGCGGAGTTTCGCGCCTATATCGAGAGTGCGCTGGCCGAGGACGTCGCCAAATCGCGCCATGAAAACGAACTGCTGATCGATGGCGCCGTCAGCGCGCGCAGCGTGACGGTGGAGTTCGCCAATACGTTGAACCGCGCCGGGCCGTTCGGGGCGGGCAATCCGGAGCCGGTGATCGCGCTGCCGGCGCATCAACTCGTCTACGCCGACGAAGTCGGTCAGGCGCATCTGCGCCTGCGCTTCAAGTCGGGCGATGGCGCCATCGTCAACGGCATCGCGTTTCGATCGATCGGCCAGAAGCTGGGCCAGGCGCTGACGCAGAACCGCGGCCAGCCGCTGCATGTTGCAGGCTCGCTTGCGGTCGATCGCTATCAGGGTTCGGAACGTGTGCAGTTGCGCGTGATCGACGTCGCGGTGCCGGACGAGGGTCCGGCGGTCATCAGGTAATCAGACAGAAGAACAGGTGGAGGAAGAAATGACGGGACAGGTTCAGGGCAAGGTTGCCCTGGTGACCGGCGGCGCATCCGGCATCGGCGAGGCGGTTTGCGAACTGCTGGCGCGGGAGGGCGCTGCTGTCGCGGTGACCGATGTCGACGACCTGAAGGGCCCAGAGGTCGCAGCGCGGATCAAGAAGGCCGGCCGGGAGGCGAATTTCTGTCATCACGACGTCACCAGCGAGGACCGCTGGATCGAGGTCGTGGCCGAGGTGATGAAGCGTTACGGGCGGCTGGACGTGCTGGTCTCCAACGCCGGGATCGGCATCTCGGTGCCGTCGATCACCCAGATGTCGCTTTCGGACTGGCGGCGGCAGACCGCGATCAATCTCGACGGCGTGTTTCTGTCGGTGAAGCACTGCCTGCCGGCGATGCGCAAGACCGGCGGCGGCTCCGTCATCATGATGTCGTCGCTGGCTGGCCTGCGCGGCTCGGCGAACTTATCCGGCTACTGCGCGACCAAGGGCGGCGTCCGGCTGTTCGCCAAGGCGATCGCGATGGAGTGCGCCACATTTGGCGACGGCATCCGCGTCAACTCGGTGCACCCCGGCATCATCGACACGCCGATCTGGGGCAAGATCCCGACCGAGGCGGCAGGCGCCGGACAGAATGCGCCGATCGACCCCGAGGAGCGCGCGAAGATGGCAACCCCGCTCGGGCGGGCAGGGCATGCGGAGGAGATCGCGCAGGGCGTCCTGTATCTTGCGTCCGACGCCTCGCGCTACGTGACGGGGACAGAGCTCGTCATCGATGGCGGCATGAATGCTGGCGGTGTGGTGCGGAGAGCGTGATCATTCTCCTCCGTCATTCCGGGATGGTGCGTTAGCACCAGACCCGGAATCTCGAGATTCCGGGTTCGATGCTTTGCATCGCCCCGGAATGACGGTGTGGCTGGCGCTACGGCGAACTAATTTCCCTGCTTTAACCGCGCCAGCACCTTCAGCCCGCCATAGCCGTCGGCGGGCAGCAATCCCATCCTGGTCTGATAATCCTTCACCGCCTTCATGGTGTCGTTGCCGACGCGGCCGTCGGTGCCGCCGGTGTCGAAGCCGGCCTTTGTCAATCGCGTCTGCAGCTCCTGGATCTCGGCCAGCGTCAGCGCGCGTTCGGAGCCGGGGAAGGGATTGATGAAGGGCGGCGCTCCGAGGATGCGGTCGCCGAGATGGCAGATCGCCAGCGCGTAGTTCATCGACGGGTTGTAGCTGCGCACCGCGTAGAAGTTCGGGCCGAGCAGGAACGCCGGGCCACCCGCGACCGGCACCCAAAGCTGCGCCGACGCGCTCGGCTGCGGGAACGGTTTGCCGTCCGCGCGCGCCACCCCGGCGCCAGCCCACGCCGCATAGGTCTGGCTGCCGGCGGACGCCGCGCCCGTCGCCTTGACTTCATAGCCCCAGTGCTCGCCGCGACGGTACTTGCCACGGTTGAGCAGATAGCGCTGTCGTAGTCCATGCCGACATTGAGCCAGACTTCCGGCATCCACTGCGTATGCCCCATCGCGCCGGCCCAGGAGCCGCGCATTTCCTCCGGCGTGCCCCAGCCGCGATCGACGATCTTCAACGCATTGATCAGTTCGGTTTCCCAATAGGCGCGGCGGCGCGGCTCGTTCCAGGCGAGAGCCGCGAGCGCGGGAAAGATCGGGCGCATGTGGTTCTGCTGCACCAGCGGATCGCCATAGGCCGATTCAACACCCCACAGCGCCAGCAGGGTGCCGCGTTCGACGCCGAAATCCTGCTCGATCCGCGCAAACAGCGCCTCGTGTTTTTTCAGCGCCTCGCGGCCGTTGATGATGCGCCAGTCCGAGGCGCGGCGGTTGACGTATTGCCAGATCTGTTCGTGGAATTCCGGCTGCTTCGCCATCTGCCGGAACACGCTCATGTCGGGTTCGATACGGCCCATCACCCGCGTCCAGGTCGCATCCGAAATGCCCTTGCCGAGCGCGCGCGCACGAAAAGTGTCGCGCCACTGCTCGAAGCCGGGTGGAGCGGCGGCAAACGCGGCAAGCGGCGAGGCGAGCAGGGCGCCTGCGCCGATGCCGGCTTTCAGCAGGGCGCGGCGGGTCGGGTCTACAGGGGAATCAGGCTGTTTCATGCCGGCATTCTAGCGGCACGGCGGGCTTGCGCCAAAAGCCATGACGCCGCGGGAACCGCGTTTTCGCCATCAATCTTGAAAGCATTTCCCAGTAGCCACGGCCCGTGGACGGGCCAGAATGGCGACCTATAATGATCTCTTGGCATCGAGAACGAGGGGTTGGGAAATGACGCACGCCCGCAGCGAGTACAAGGATTTCATGTCGCTGACGCCGGACGCCTACGCGGCCGTGCTGGCGCTCGGTCAGGTCGCCGCCAAGGCGGGGATGGACAAGCAGTTGCTCGAACTGGTCAAGCTGCGGGCTTCGCAGATCAATGGCTGCGCTTTCTGCGTTCAGTATCACATCATGGAGGGCGAGAAACTCGGCGTGCCCACCGACAAACTTAACCTGGTGGTGGTCTGGCGTGAGGCACCGCAGTTTTCTGCGCGCGAGCGGACGGCGCTGGCATGGACGGAGGCGCTCACCTTGCTCGCGAATGGTGTCAGCGACGAGGTTTATGCAGAAGCGAGCGCGGAGTTTTCGGAGAAGGAACTATCCTACCTTACCTCGGCAATTGCCTCGATCAATGCCTGGAACCGGTTCGGAGCCGCCTTCCGTTGGACGCCGCCAGCACGGAAGGCAACGGTGGGTGCGGCGGCCTCGTAGCATCGCGATCAGTTCTCGCGGCCCTGTCGCGCGGCGTGGCGAAGAACGCTTTCCGGAAGAGTCTGCGCCACCGCGGGCGGATCGGTGCCGATCTCGCGGCCGCGGCCGCGGATCAGGCGTTCATAGGCCGCGATCAGGGTGGTGTAGGGATTGACCCAGAGCCAGCCGTCGCGCGTGAATACCTGGACGTCGAAGTGCAGGTGGTACGAGGTGCCGTTGGGGAAGTCGAGGTAGTTGGAGACCACGCCGATCTTCTCGCCCTCGGCGACCTCGCGCCCGTTGAGTACGCCGTCGGCGTCCATGCTGGACGGGTTCATGTGCATGTAACGAAAGCGGATGTGCTCGTTACGCGTGTTGACCTGCAGGGTCGCCGCCTGCTGCTTCGGTGAACGGATCAACACGCCGTCGCGGACGGCGACGACGGCCTGCTTCCTCGGATGGCAGCTGCCGTCGTTGTCGCTGCCCGGCGGACACGGGGCAGGGCGAATGTCCTGGCCCTGATGGCCGTAGCCGGCCGCGCATTGACCGACCTGGAAGCTGCGGGCTTCGCAAAAATTGTCCCGCCAGGGATAGATGCCGTCGTCGGTCTTGCGCTTGCCGAACGATTGCGAGCGAATGGCGGCCGGGGCTTTCTGCAGCGGAAAGCGGATCTGGGAATAGGCGGCGAAATCGGGGCTGCCGCCAAGCTTGCGCGCGCCGCTGTGGGCGATGATGTCGCCGCCTCGACGATAGCTGAAGTCGGGCGAAACCGCTGGCGGCCGCTCGGCCGGTTCGGACGCAATATCCCGGCGCGGCTGCGACGGCAGTCCGCCGGCGACGCGCAACGCCTTCAGGAAGCGCTCGGCGATCGGGTAGGCCTCGCGGCAGGCCAGCCGCCGCGCGCGCGGCGTCGAGTCCAGGCACTGGATCGACGCCACATAGGGAACACCAAATCGGGTGAAAGCGTAGCGCACATGGCCTTCGCGGATGAAGCGGCGCAGGTCCGGGAATTGCGCCGCCAGCGCCTTGACCGGTTCGCCCTTGCCGCCGGCGGGGTCGGCGAGATCGTAGATGAGAATGGAGCCGGTGATCTGCACCTCGATCGGTTTCGTAAAGGTGCGGCGCGGCAGGCCATCGCCGGCGCCGGGCTCCAGTGAAAACACCGCGTCGTACCCGGCGGGGCCGGCGTGAAACATGTCGGCGGGGCGGAACTCGGCCTGCGATCGCGGCACCGACAAACTGTCCGGCGCGCCGCTGGCCCGGGATTCGAGATAGCCTGCGGTATCGAACGGCAACAGCACAGGCACCGGACTGCGGCCTATCCCGGCGAACAGCGGCGAGGTGATCGCGTTGAGTTGCACCAGGGCGGGCGTGGAACGGGGATCCCGAGCCGGCACCCGCCGCCGGCCGGCGAAGGTGAAATGCGAGGCAATCGTCGGTTTGGTATTGATCTCGGCGCGGAGCTGCTCGATCGCGGTGCGCCATTCAACGCGGACCGCTGATATACCGGGCGTCCTGAACTCGCCGGCAAGCACGTCCGACAGCGCGACCGGGAGCAGACAGGCGGCTACCAGCCAACGCCTGCGCAAGCGGACCGCCATACCAGTCAATGCATCGCCCCCCGGCGCGTGCCCCGTAACGAGCTAATCTAAGGCGTTATCCTAATCCTTGGCGCGCTCAACGTAAGAGCCGTCTTCGGTCATCACCACAATTCTCGTGCCGGTTCCGATATGCGGCGGGACGGCGGTACGCACCCCATTGGAAAGAATGGCAGGCTTGTAGGACGAGGAGGCGGTCTGGCCCTTGGTGACGGGCTCGGTTTCCACCACCTCAAGCGTCGCGCGCTGCGGCAGCTGGATCGCCACCGGGTTCAACCCGTGCATCGAAAGCTTCACGGTCATGTTTTCCTGCAGGTAGGGCGCGGACGAGCCGACGACTTCCTTGGATACCTGGACCTGATCGTAGTTCTCGGTGTTCATGAAATGGAAGCCGTCGGCGTCTTCATAGAGGTAGTTGAAGTTCTGATCCTCGACGGTCGCCTTCTCGACCTGGTCGGTGGTCTTGTAGCGTTCCGAGATTTTCACGCCATCGCCGATCCGGCGCATTTCGATCTGGCTGACCGGGGTCCCCTTGCCCGGATGGATGTTTTCAGCGGTGAGAACGACATACAGCTTGCCGTCCTGCTCAATGACGTTGCCCTTGCGAATGGAACTGGCGATGACTTTCAAAGCTGGCTTTCCTGGATTTCTGGCCTCGGGACAATCCGGACAAAGGTGTCCGTGGGACCATCGAGGCGGTTTCGGGCTGCAACATACTGATTTTGGCCGTCGAAGCCAGCGTTTTGCCGTGATTCGGCCAGGCTGAGCGAGCCGGTTAAACCGCCTGATTTCGCTGTCTTTTGACGACCCCCGTTGGCTAAGTTCGACCGCGCCTGGCGTTCAGCAATGGTTGCGAAGGGGCCGATAGACAAAGGTCCCATCTTTGGACATGAAGATCGCGCCGTTGTTTCGGTCCAGGAACGCCGCTGGAAGGAAAGCCAAACAATTTCAATGCTGTTTTCTCGCTCATCGAACCCCGCCACGGGCGCCGCAGAAACTGCCTCGCGGCCGCTCGTCCGGATTGCCAGCTAATGGACGGGACTGACGACGCCTCGCCCTGGTGGTCGGCGTCACGGCACGTCGATCGCAGGCCGTTCCTGACGGCGAGAGGCGCGATCACCAGGGCGATCAGGACCTGGTTCGACGAACAGGGTTTTGCCGAGGTGGAAACCGCAATCCTCCAGATATCGCCGGGCAACGAGACCCATCTGCATGCCATCAAGACCGAACTGACCGGCGGCGATGGGGCGCGCGCGACGCGTTATTTGCGGACATCGCCGGAGTTTGCCGCGAAGAAACTGCTGGCCGCCGGAGAGAACAAGATATTCGAGTTCGCGCGCGTGTTCCGCGACCGCGAGCGCGGCGATCTGCATTTGTCGGAGTTCACCATGCTGGAATGGTACCGCGCGAACGCGAACTATGATGCCGTCATGGCTGACAGCATCGCCGTGATTGCGCAGGCCGCAACCGGCGTCAGGCGATTCTCGTTTCGCGGCAGAACCGCCGATCCGTTCGCCGAACCGGAACGGCTCACGGTGGCGGCGGCGTTCGAGCGCTTTGCCGGCATCGACCTCCTGGCCACCGTTGTGAATGGCGAAGGCGACCGCGCGGCGCTCGCCGCGGCGGCGCGGCCACGGGTGCGGATCACCGATGACGACACGTGGTCGGATATTTTCAGCAAGGTGCTGGTGGAACACGTCGAGCCGAACCTGGGGCAGGGACGTCTGACGGTACTGTTCGAGTACCCGACGCCGGAAGCGGCGCTGGCGCGGGTGAAAGCGTCCGATCCGCGCGTTGCCGAACGGTTCGAAATCTACGCCTGCGGCGTTGAACTCGCCAACGGCTTTGGCGAACTGACCGATGCCGCCGAGCAGCGCCGTCGTTTCGCCTCGGCCATGGACGAGAAGGCGCGGCGCTATGGCGAGCGCTATCCGGTCGACGAGGATTTCCTCGCCGCGGTCGCGGCGATGCCGCCGTCGAGCGGCGTCGCGCTCGGGTTCGATCGGCTGGTGATGCTCGCAAGCGGCGCGATGCGCGTGGACCAGGTGGTGTGGACGCCGCCGGCAGGTGAGATATGAGCAGGATAGATCCGAAGCTGTCTGCGACGCTGCGGCAACCGGCCGAACTGGTAGATGCCGGGCTCGCGCCCGCGGCTGATCTTGTTGATCTCGAAGCTGTCGCCGCGCGTTACGCCATTGCGGTGACGCCTGCCGTCGCGGCGCTGATCGAAAGCGAAGATCCTGACGATCCGATCGCGCGGCAGTTCATCCCGAGCGCGCTGGAGCTGGTGCGCACGCCAGGTGAAAGCGCCGATCCAATCGGCGATGACGCGCATTCGCCTGTCCCCGGCATTGTCCATCGATATCCCGACAGGGTGCTGTTCAAGCTGGTGCATGTCTGCGCGGTCTATTGCCGGTTCTGCTTTCGCCGCGAAATGGTCGGGCCGGGCAAGGCGACGGCTTTATCGGACAGCGCCTACCGCGAGGCGCTGGACTATATCCGTGGGCACAAGGAAATCTGGGAAGTCATCCTGACCGGCGGCGACCCCCTGATGTTGTCGCCGCGACGGCTGGCCGAGATCATGCAGGACCTGTCGGCCATCGACCACGTCAAGATCGTTCGGATTCATACCCGCGTGCCCGTGGTCGCGCCGGATCGTATCGACATCGACATGGTCAGCGCATTGCAGTCGAACCGCGCGACGACCTGGATCGCCGTTCATGCCAACCATCCGCGCGAGTTGACCTCGGAGGCCCGTGCCGCCTGCGCGCGGCTTGCCGATGCCGGCATTCCGCTGGTGAGCCAGTCGGTGTTACTGCGCGGCGTCAATGATGACGCAGCCGTTCTCGAAGCGCTGATGCGCGCCTTCGTCGAATGTCGGATCAAGCCGTATTACCTGCACCATGGCGATCTTGCGCCGGGCACGTCGCATCTGCGTACCGGGATTGCCGAGGGCCAGGCGTTGATGCGAGGTCTGCGGGGCCGCGTCTCCGGCCTGTGCCAGCCGGCGTATGTGCTGGATATTCCCGGCGGGCATGGCAAGGCACCGATTGGTCCCAGCTATTTGTCGCAGGCCAGTTCGCGGGAAGGTGAATCCACCGCGGCTGCAGAGTATCGTATCGTCGATTATTGCGGCGAGGTTCATCTCTACCCGCCGAAACTGTAACTGGACGATGGCCGAGGACTCCGGCGCGATGGCCAAGCCGCGACCGGACAGGAGAAACGGGAGAACCGGGATGCGAAGAACCATCCTATTCATGGCGCTGGCGGCTTTGATTGGCGCTCCAGATGCGTTGGCGCAGGGGTCGTCGTCGGTGCCGAAAAACTCGAATCGGCCGGAGCTGAAGACGCCGGTTGGCAACCGGCAGCCACGCCCGAGCGATTTGCCCAGCGGAAAAGCCCAGAGCGACCCGAACGATCCGCTGAGCCAGGAAAATCGCGCGCTCGACCGCAAGATCAAGAGCATCTGCCGCGGTTGCTAGCTAGGCCGAACGTTCGCGGAATTGTCCGCCCAGCGCCCCGCGCCTGGTCGCGATCGCGTCAGCCAGCAGAGTCAGCGCCGACACCGTCGTCTCCCAGTCGATGCAGCCGTCGGTGATGCTCTGCCCGTAGGTCAAGGGCCTGCCTGACAGCACCTCCTGGCGGCCGGCTACCAGGTTGCTCTCGATCATGACGCCGGTGATGCGTTGTTCGCCGCCGGCGATCCGGCTTGCGACATCGGCAATGACGATCGGCTGGTTCTCCGGCTGCTTGAAACTATTGGCATGGCTGGCGTCGATCATGATCCGTGGCGGCACGCCGGCGCGGGCGAGTTCAAGGCAGGCGGCATCGACGCTTTCGCTGTTGTAGTTGGGCTGATGGCCACCGCGCAGAATGACGTGGCAGTCCTCGTTGCCGGTCGTCGCCGCGATGGCCGAGCGACCGCCCTTGGTCACCGCCATGAAATGATGCGGATATGATGCCGACTTCACCGCATCGGCGGCGATGCGGACATTGCCGTCGGTGCCGTTCTTGAAGCCGACCGGGCAGGAAAGTCCCGATGCGAGTTCGCGGTGGATCTGGCTTTCGGTGGTTCGCGCGCCGATCGCCGCCCACGCAACCAGGTCGGCAATGTATTGCGGCGTCGTCATGTCGAGGAATTCGCTGCCCGCCGGCACACCGAGATTGTTCACCGCCGACAGCACGTTGCGTGCGAGCCGCAAGCCCTTGTTGATGTCGAAGCTGCCGTCGAGATCGGGATCGTTAATCAGCCCCTTCCATCCAACGGTCGTTCGCGGTTTCTCGAAATAGACGCGCATCACGATCTCGATGCGGTCGGCAAGGGCTTCACGCATGGCGGCGAGGCGCTCGGCGTACTCCACGGCGGCGGCGGGATCATGCACCGAGCAGGGGCCGACGACCACCAGCAAGCGGTCATCGCTCCCGTTCAGGATCGCGTGGATGGCGTTGCGCGCCGCCATCACGATGCGCGTCGCGGTGAGGGTACGCGGTATCTCGTGCATCACCTCATGCGGCGTAATCAGTTCCTTCAGTTCGCGAATGCGAAGATCGTCGGTGGTGCTCAACACGGCTGGGGCTCCTGTTTGTTGGGGAACCTGCCGGCCAAAGAAAAAGCCGCCAGGCTTGGCGGCTGTTTGGACTTCCTGCTGCAATTCGTCAGATTGAGCGCGATCCTCCCACCGCCAGCGAGCTGTCGTTGCTAAAGTACCAATAGGTGCTGGCGGCGCGGATGATCATGGCGGTCCTATAGCGCAGCCGTTCGAGCCTGTCATCCCCTGATCGGTCAAAAAGAGTCAGCCCGCCGCTTGGCGTGCGGCCAGCGCCATGCCGACCAGCGACGCGCCGCCGAGCATGAGATTGATCCCGACCAGGAGGCCGATTGCCCATTGGGCCGAATTCGGAAGGCCGGCGATGATCAAGAGGGCGATCAGGATGTCCATCACGCCTGATGCCACCAGCCATGACCAGCGCCCCGACAATTCACGTCGGTGCTCCAGCGCGTACATGATGGTGATGACGCCCTCCGCCAGGAAATAGGCGCCGACGACGATGGTGAGCGTGAGGACGCCCTCGACCGGTCTTGCCAGCAGAATCCCGCCGGCGAGAACAGCCAGCGCCCCTGAAAAAAGCGACCACCAGAAGCCCGGCGTTTGCCGCGCCCAGAACGTGACGAACAGCCCGGCGATGCCGCTGATGAGGAACATCCAGCCGAGGAAGATGGCGACGGCGAGACTTGCCAGCGGCGGCACGATCATCGCGGCGAGGCCTAGAACCGCGAGCACGATGCCTTCGAACAGGAACGCCTTCCAGTGCGCCTTCACCGTGGCGTTTACTTCATTTTCCAGCCTGGCGATGTCGTGAGGAAGGGGCATTTTCATCTCCGCAGCTTGTCGCATCATGCGAGGTTTACTGGAGCCTGTGGAGGCACAGTGCCTTTGGCAGATTGTGTCGGTAGCTCATTGTTTGCAGATTGCATTGAGCTAATCAACAACACAGCACGTTCAACCGGGTTCAGGCGCTGAGGAGAATCCCTCCGAAGAGGTCCGGATCCGGTTGCGGCCGAGAACATAGACGACGGAGGTCGCCAGCAGCAGCGCGAGCCCAATCAGGATCGATGTCAGACCAAGCGGAACCAGAAGCAGCGACGCCGGGCGGTCCGGATGGACGAGCCAGTGGTGGACCGACGTCAGCAGGAAAGCGGCGCCGACAAAGCTCGCGCCGCCGCCGGCCACAAGCAGCGCCCACATCCGCCGCAACTGGCTCAGCCGCTCGCGCGCGATTTCGGTGCGCGGCGCATGATGGCGGCCGACGCGCCGTACCAGCCTGATCGCAAATCCGATCGAACTGAACCCGATCACCAGGCTGGCCGTTCCCAGCAGCAGCCGGGTGGTGGCGTCGAGCTGCGGATGCTTCTGCAGCATCAGCAACGGGAAATCGAAGGCGGCATGCAGCGTGATCGGCGCGAGCAGCGCCAGCGTCCAATTCGAGATGCGGGCCCAGTCGCGGCGGTGCCGGTGGGCGCCGAGCGCGCCGCCGGCGCGAGCGATGGCGATATAGGCGCCGGCGATGATGCCGAGTGCGCCGTGGAACGGCACGGTCAGCACGCTGCGGAGCGCGGCCAGCGACCGCCACATGTCGGAATGCTGCACCAGATAGGCGAGGTTTTCATAGGCAGCGAAGCCGAGGCCGGCCGCCGCCCCATACACCACGGTGTCCATCGGGTCGGCGAAGGTGCGCCGTCGCATTGAAACCGCGACAATGACGAGGACCTTCACGATTTCCTCGGGCGCAGCCACGCCGAACACCGAGCGCATTCCCTGCGTCATCCAGGGATTTCCAGGCACGGCGAGAATGGCGGCAAACGGCGCGCGGGCCATTCCCAGCAGGGAAATGCTGGCGGCTCCAAGCAGGAACGCAAGCCATACCCGCGCCGGCGGGCCGGGGCGCTCATCGGCGGCGATCACAAGCCACAACAGCAGCAGTGCTGGTGCGATCGCGGCAACGCCGATCGACGTAGGGAGGGCCTGAAGCAGCAGCATGTTCTGGAGTTTGCCTCGCGAGCGGCGAAAATGGCTGCAAAACCCGCGGTTTGCAACAAGGGCGAACGCGACCCGTTGTCGCCAAGAAAAGCAGGCTATGGGTGTCGGCTCGAAGCGCCGGTCGCGAGCTATGACGCCAGCAGGCGCCGGCAGGCGTCGACAAGCACCTCGGCGCCGGTGACGATGTCGGTATCTTCAGTGTTTTCAGTCCAATGGTGGCTGATGCCGCCGATCGAAGGCACGAACAGCATGCCTGCGGGCATGATGGTGGCGAGAATCTGGGCGTCGTGACCGGCACCACTGGGCATGCGCAGCGACCGGCCGCCGGCACAGGCTGCGCTGGCGGCCGCGATCGCTTCCTGAAACGAGGGGTCCATGATCGCCGGCGCCCCGGTCCGGATTCGCTCGACCGACACGCTACAGGGGCCGCGGGCGCTGGCGTCCGCGGCCAGGCTGCGGAGAAGTTGCTCCAGGCGCGCGATCACCCCGGGATCGTCGTCGCGGATCTGGAAAAGCATTTCCGCAGCGCCCGGAATGATGCTCGGCGCGCCGGGATCAAGGGTGATGCGGCCGGTCGTCCATACCGTGCGTGGGCCGGCGACGGCCGGGAAGCGATCGTCGATTTCGACGCACAATCTGGCGAGCGCGAGGCCGGCGTCGCGGCGCACCGCCATCCGCGTCGTTCCGGCGTGATTTTGCTCGCCGGTGAAGCTGAGGCGGTATTGCCAGATCCCGACAATGGAGGTGACGATGCCGATCGCAAGGCCGCCGCTTTCGAGGGTTTCGCCCTGCTCGATATGGGCTTCCAGATAGCCGATATGCCGGCCGGGTTCGCAGCGCGCGCGCGGGCGACCGGCAAGCCCGACCTCGCGCAGCGCGTCGCGCATCGTCTTGCCGCTGCTGCGGTCGCGCGCCGCGTCAATCTCCGCCTCGGTGACGCCGCCGACATACGATCGGCTGCCGAGGAAGCTCCCGAAATGGCCTTCCTCGTCGCACCATGAAGCAACCTCGACCGCGCCGGTCGCATTCGGATCGGCGTTGATCACGCGGGCGGCTTCGAGTGCATAAACCACGCCCAGCGGCCCATCCAGCCAGCCCGCATAATTCTGGCTTTCGAGATGCGATCCCGCCAGCAATTTCCGCCCCGGCTTCGTGCTCGTGCCAAGGACGTTGCCGATGCCGTCGATCTCGGCCGCAAGGCCGGCCTCGGCAAGCCGCTGCGCCAGCCAGTGCAGCGAACGCATATGCGGTTCCGAGAAGGTCGGCTTGTGAACGCCGGTCTTGTAGGCGCCGATGGCGCGCAGCGCGTTGAGGTCCGCGAGGACGCGGGAACCATCCACCCGCGAAAGATTGTCAGCCATCGATAGCGCCCCTGCCGGCCCTTGTCCTCCGGAGTAGAACAAAGTTCGCGGCGCCATGCCAGCCGCCTCATCCGACTCAAAGCCGGATGAGGCGCGCGATTGCTTATAGGACGGGCCCGGGGACGCGGTTGGCGGTTGCCTCGCGCCGACCTCATGCATGCCGAGTCACGAATGTTAGGACGGCTGCATCAGCTTGAAGAAGCCCGGATCGACCTCGAGGGTGCGCCGCTTGAAACGCCAGCCGTGGGCAGTCTTGACGACGACGCTGCGATTGTAACGACCGGTAGCGACGATCCTTGGAGCCTCCGCAACCTCGAGCACGATCAAGTCGTGGGTAACGAGCGCCTCGGTCACGCTGACCGGCTCGATGGCCAGATTGATCGCCTGGTGCCGTTTGCCGTTCGCCATGCCGCCGGGACCGACATGGTGGCGCTCGAAATCGAGCATCTCCTGCCACGTCTTCATGCTGCCGAAAGCGCCGCTGTCGTATCCGCCGAACTCGGCGGGATCGACCCGGAGCTGCATAAAGGCATCGGCGTCCGCGTTGTCGGTGGTCAGGCAGTAGAGCGCAACGAGGTTGTGAACCTCGGCGATATCGTTCGCAGCGAGCGGGGCAATGTTGGTCACGCGGTGGTTCCTGGTTGCTGGTGTTGAGATTGATGCACGAAGCTCATGCGCCCATGTCGAACAGGAGCACCTCTGCGTCGGAGCGGCCTTCGATCCGCAGCGGACCCGAGGTCGAAACGGCAACGCCGTCGCCTTCGCCGAGCGTCTCGCCGTTGAGGGAAACCGAGCCGCGCGCGACCTGGACCCAGCCACCGCGGCCGGGCGCGATCGCGTGGTCAACCACGTCGCCCTTGCCGAGCAGCGTGGCGTAGAGATCGACGTCCTGATGGATGGTGACTGACCCCTCGCGGCCGTCGCGCGATCCGATCAGCCTGAGCCGGCCGCGCTTTTCGGCGTCGGAAAACGCCTTCTGCTCGTAGCCGGGTTCGATCCCTTTTTTCTCGGGAATGATCCAGATCTGGAGGAAGTGGACCGGCTCGGTCTTCGACGCATTGAACTCGGAGTGACGGACGCCGGTGCCGGCAGACATGCGCTGCACATCGCCCGGCCGGATCACCGATCCGGTGCCCAGGCTGTCCTTGTGTTCCAACGCACCGTCCAGGACATAGGAGATGATCTCCATGTCGCTGTGAGGGTGGGTAGGGAAGCCGCCACCGGGTGCCACGCGGTCGTCATTGATGACGCGCAGCGGGCCGAAGCCCATGTGCCTGGGGTCATGGTAATGCCCGAACGAGAAGCTGTGCTTGCTGTCGAGCCAGCCGAAATTGGCGCGGCCTCGCTCCTCTGATTTGCGTACCGTGAGTGTCATGGTTCATCTCCTTATCGGCCGGCGGTGGTCCGCCCTTGGTCCGTAAGGTGGATCGAAGCCATGACTGCATCAATGCCGCTGGAACTAGCCAATCTGCATCCAATTTGGCTACAATGAGCTATGGACAAACTTGAAGCCATGCATGCCTTCGTGAAGGTCGTCGCGCTCGGCAGCTACGCCGAGGCGGGCCGTGCATTGGGTCTCACCCGCTCGGCCGTCAGCAAGGCGGTGATGGAGCTCGAACAATTGCTTGGGGCGCGGCTGCTGGATCGGACGACGCGGCGCGTCAGCGCGACCGAGGCAGGGCTTGCCTACTACGAAAGCTGTGCCGACATTCTGGCGCGCGTCGAGGAAACCGAGATGCAGGTCTCCCGCCTGCATGACGAGCCGAAGGGCGTGCTCAAGATCAACGCACCGGTATCGTTCGGCGTCCTCCATCTGGGGCCATTGATCGCCGAGTTCATGGCGAGCTATCCCGACCTCCGGATCGAGCTGACGTTGAACGACCGCTTCATCGATCCGATCGAGGAAGGGGTCGATGTGACGATACGGATCGGCATCCTGGCGGATTCGAGCCTGATCGCCCGAAGGCTCGCGCCGGCACGCCGGGTGTTGGTCGCGGCGCCGGACTACCTGAACAGACACGGTGTGCCGAAAGCCCCGGATGATCTGGCTCAGCATCGCTGCCTCAACTACGGACACTCGACGACGCTGCAGCGCTGGCAACTGACGCGCGACGGCCAGACCATCAACCTCGCCATCAACTCCATGCTATGTTCGAACAACGGCGACGTGTTGCGTGCCGCCGCACTCGGCGCGCAAGGCATCGCCAAGCTGCCCACCTTCCTGGTGGGGCCGGACGTCAAGGCGGGTCGCTTGACCGTCGTGCTGCCGGACTTTCCGCCAACCGAGCTCGGCCTTTTTGCGCTCTATGCCCCGAACCGCTATCTCGCTGCGAAGACGCGACTGCTGATCGATTTTCTCGCCGCGCGCCTGGGCGCGCGACCGGGCTGGGATGATTTCTAAGGGCTGCCCGGCGCGACGTCTGTTTGAGGTCAGAGGAACTAATGGCGCTCCCTAGCGGAATCGAACCGCTCTCTCCACCGTGAAAGGGTGGCGTCCTAACCGATAGACGAAGGGAGCAAAAACGACCGGATAATCAATGCTTTGCGCGCTTGATCGCCGGGCCGGTCTCCAACCCTCCCAGTCCAAGGAGGCGGCGACGGCGAACGTATAGTGGCGTTTGGCCGGCCGGGCAAGCCGCCCGGGAGCCTCCTTCATGACACCGTTCCTCCTCTCCCGCGGTCCGGCAGAACGTGGAATGGCGCGGACAGGCGAGGGACGATAAAAGCCGGAGATGCGAAAATCCGTCGTGGTTCTCATTGCCTTGATGTTGCCCGTGGACGGCGCGTTCGCCGAGCGGCCCCGCGGTCAGAAATCCGGTCAGGCCGGGACTTCCGGCAAGCTGCTGCCGGCGAAGCGCGCAGGGCCGGACAATTCCTGTGCCGGGTATGGCGCGGGCTTCGTCAGGATCGAGGGCAGCAACACCTGCATCAAGATCGGCGGGGCGATAAGTGTCGGAGCCGGCTCCTTCGGCCCGCGCTGAGATATCAGGTCATCGGCGGCGCAATGAACCGCACGAAACCGGGGCGGGCCGCGAATTGGGCGAACCAGCGCGCGAGGTTTGGCAGTTCAGGCCTGGTGATCCCTTCGACGCCGAACCAGCGCCGCGCGAATGCGCCGAGCGCGATATCGGCGATCGTGAACTGGTCGCCTTCGATGAAGCGCCGCGTCGCCAGTTGCGCCTCGACAATCCGCCAGACCTCGGCTTCCGCGTCGGCATCCCTCTGGATCGCAACCATGTCGCGCTGTTCAGGCGGCGTTCGCACCAGCGCCCAGAACACCGGCCGGTCGACCGGCTGCAGCGTCGAAAGCGTCCAGTCCAGCCAACGATCGACGGCGGCGCGCGGCTGTGGCTTTGCCGGATAGATCGGCGAGCCCTCGCCATAGGCCAGGCAGAGATAGCGCATGATGGAGTTGGATTCCCACAGCACGTAGTCGCCGTCGACCAGGGTCGGCACGCGGCCGTTCGGATTCATCGCCAGGTACGACGCGTCGTTGTTCCTGCCGAACTGCATGCCCGCGTCGATGCGCTGATAGGCGAGATCGAGTTCGGCGAGGCACCAAAGCACCTTCTGAACATTCACTGAATTGGCGCGGCCCCAGATGGTGAGCGGCGGCTTCCTGCTGTCGGACACGCGTTCTAGCTCCCGTTGATCTCAGCCGTTCATAGCCGAAGGTCGGCTGGAATGCGCGGCGTTTCGCGCGCAGGGGAGGGCTGCAACATCAGGGGAATGGAAAAGAAAGGAAAAGTGAAAAAATACCCTCCGCAGTGCCGCGGGGGTCATCTGGGCTCAACGCCTTGCTACGGCAGCCTCAGCCGCCGAAGAACAGCCATAGCAGGATAATGACCGGAATCGGCACGCCCAGCATCCAGAGCAATATTCCGCGTCCCATCTTGATTTCCTCGATTTCTCAATCAAGGACACAACGCGCTGCCTCGCATGCGGTTCCGGCTGGACCACGGGACGCTTCATGACGCGGACGACGAACTGGTAAACGGCTTACCAGTGGCCGGTGTTGGGCATCGAGGCCCACGGCTCTGCGGGCGGCTTCGGCTGGCCCTTCTGCAACAGTTCGATCGAATGCAGATCGGGCGAACGGACGAACGCCATGTTGCCGTCGCGCGGCGGCCGGTTGATGGTGACGCCGGCCTTCATCAGGCGGTCGCAGGTGGCGTAGATGTCGTCGACCTCATAGGCGAGATGGCCGAAATAGCGGTCCTCTCCGTATTTCTCCTCGTCCCAGTTGTAGGTGAGTTCGACCAGCGGCGCGCCGCGGTTCTGGGGGGCAGCCTTGAACAGGCCTTCGTCCTCGGGCGCGCACAGGAAAACCAGCGTGAAGCGACCCTTGTCGTTATCGACCCGGCGGACTTCCTTCAAACCCAGCGCGTCCTGGTAAAACTTCATCGCGGCATCGAGATTGCGCACGCGCAGCATGGTGTGGAGATAACGCATGTTTTTCCTAGCTCCTCATTTCGTCCCGGCGTTCAATAGCAAGGAAACGGGGTAAAGAGCATGAAATTGTGGGGAAGCCTCGGCCTGCCTTTGGCGGCGTTCGCCCTGCAAGGCCTGACAACTTAGCGAGTGGAACGCGTCACGGAGGCTGGTCGCGGTCGTCTTCCAGCGATGGACAAAAATGACTGGGTGACCGAGGCGGGACTATTGTCCGGCTCGGCTAACCAGGCTGTGAATAATCCCCTGGCTGTGAATAGCGGGGAGCATTGCGTAACAAGCCGAAGAGGGAGCTGATGAAAACGACGCCCGCGGTCCTGTGGAAACGCTGGGGTAATCCGATCTCCTACTCGTCGTCCCCTTGAGCATGCGACCACGCCAACGGATCCCGGCAGCAGCGCGGTCACTCCGACGCTCGCTGGTCGCGTGGCGCTCGCTGTCGATCCGATGATCGCTGATAGTTGGCGACACCGATGAATCCCGCATAGCCGATCACGTTTACGACAATTTCCATCCACGCCTGCATGCTGCACCTCTGAAATATTCCGACCTTTGAATATTCCAACCTTTGGGGAGCACTCTCGTTCCGCAGCTGCGAATAGGATGGCACGTGCAAGGGCTCAAGTCCGAAAAGCTGGCCGGCCAAATCCGCTCCAGGCATTGCCCAGGGTGGTCGCGTAATACTCTTCGCGCTCGCGTTCGAATTTACGTTGTGTTTCCCTGAAACTGGCCACGCGGGCTGCGATTTCGGCTCGATCCTGCGCGAGTTGCTCTTCCTGTTCGGTCATCGTCGTCCCATTTGTTCGCCTGATTCGCGTTGCCTGTTATTGGCGGGCGCGAATGGGGCGCGAATGGGGAAGCGGTATTGCTGGATTGTGATTGCGCGGCTGGATCAAGTTCGGCGGTGGAACGAAGCACGCAGAGTTCCGAGGGCTTGCACCGCCGCTGCGCGATCTGGCAATCCAGACAGCCATTGCTATAGTCATCATCGGTCAACAACTTGGATTGCCCGTGTGATCGCCAGGGATCTGCGCAGCGGCGTCGAACAGCTCGGCGACATGATCGCCCAAGCCGCCTCTATCGTTCCGTTTACCGGCGCCGGCATTTCTACTGAATGCGGCATTCCTGACTTTCGCTCGCCCGGCGGGCTGTGGACCCGTAACCGGCCGATCCCATTCGATGAATTCGTCTCCAGCCCCGCCGCGCGGGGGGAAGCCTGGCGGCGGCGCTTTGCCATGGAGCCGACGTTTGCGGCGGCAAAGCCCGGCCGCGGCCACCGCGCATTGGCGTCGCTCTACCGGGCCGGCAAGATTCCGGCGATCATCACCCAGAACATCGACAATCTGCATCAGATGTCGGGTTTCAAGACCGACGACGTCGTCGAACTGCACGGCAACACCACCTACGCCCGCTGCATAGGCTGTGGGCAGGCCTATGATCTTGTTTGGGTAAAGACCCAGTTCGAAGGAAGCGGCAGGGCGCCTGACTGCACGGCCTGCGACGAGCCGGTGAAGACGGCGACCATCTCGTTCGGGCAAGCGATGCCGGAAGAGCCGATGCGTCGCGCCACCGAACTCGCCCAGCACTGCGATTTGTTTCTGGCCATCGGCTCGTCACTGGTGGTGTGGCCCGCGGCGGGGTTTCCAATGCTGGCCAAGAACTTCGGCGCCAGGCTGGTTATCATCAACAACGAGCCGACCGAGCAGGATGAAATGGCGGATCTGGTGATCCGTCACGACATCGGAGAGACGCTCGGGCCGTTCGTAGGCAATTGATCCGCAATTGATTCGCGGCTGTGCAAGCCTGTTCATAGTTTTAGATTGCGTTGCTTTTTAGCTATGCGCCGCGATCGAGAGTGTTATCTTTTGGTTCAAGAGATTCGCGCGGCGTTGTCATGAATGGTCATGGATGGGCGCGGGCCGGTGCCGCTAGGGCGATAGCGGGCCAATTTTATGTGTGGGGTCCGGGGTCATGGGGTCGGACGGATTTGAGTCCAAGAAGCTTGGCGGGCTGCCGACGGGCGGATCGAGCCAGAATACGCTTGGGTCAGGGGAATACGCGGCCGCTGCGGAGCGCGATTCGGCGCTGAACGCACTGACTGGACTCGGCGATGCCGCGGCCAGTCTGGTGGAAATATCCGGCGTCATCAAATGGTTCGATGCCTCCAAGGGGTATGGATTCATCGTTCCGGACAATGGCGCGCCCGACGTGCTGCTGCACGTTACCGTGCTCCGGCGCGATGGCTATCAAACGGCGTATGAGGGGGCGCGCCTGGTCGTCGAATGCGTCCAGCGCGCCAAGGGTTATCAGGCGTTTCGCATTGTCTCGATGGACGAATCCACCGCGATACATCCGGCACAAATGCTTCCGCCCCGGACCCATGTCAGCGTCACGCCGACCAGCGGCCTCGAGCGGGCCCAGGTCAAGTGGTTCAACCGGCTGCGCGGCTTCGGATTCCTGACATGCGGCGAGGGCACGCCGGACATATTCGTTCACATGGAAACGCTCCGTCGCTTCGGCATGACGGAGCTGCGCCCCGGGCAATACGTGCTGGTGCGCTTCGGGCCCGGCTCCAAGGGCATGATGGCGGCCGAGATTCACCCCGAGACCGGGCCATCGGCGCTTTCCTCGCACTAATTGCTGCGCACCGCCTGGCGGGATCAAAAGCCGGACCGACGCGGTCGGCTACCTCTGGTATTTGCCGCTCATCGGATTAGGTTTGCCGGGTGTCCTGCTGATGCGAGCGTTTCGATGAATTTCGCTTTGATATCGATGTTGCGGTGCGCGCGCCGTCTGATGATGTCGCTGGTCGCGGCATTTGGGCTGCTGGTCGGCCTTGGTCTAGAATTCGCCGTTCTGGCCGCGAGCGTTCAGCCGCTTGAGATCGTTACCAGGTCAGGCGTGCACGTGTTCTCGGTCGAGATGGCGACGACCGAGGAAGAGAGGCAGACCGGGCTGATGCATCGCAGAGAACTGCCCGATGGCAAGGGCATGCTGTTCGATTTCTCGCCTGAGCAGCAGATATCGATGTGGATGAAGAACACCTATATCTCGCTGGACATGATCTTTATCCGCGCTGACGGCCGTATCCTGCGAATTGCGGAGAATACCGAGCCGCTGTCCACCAAGATCATCTCCTCAGGCGGGTTGGCCAAAGGGGTGCTCGAGGTAATCGCCGGTACCGCGCAAAAATACGGCATCCAGCCCGGGGACCGGGTCGCGCACCCGCTGTTCAATAAACGCTGAGCCCTGACGGCCATCGCCTTGAAGGTTGCGGTCTAAGCGTGTATCGACGCCTCTCCAGCACCAAATCGGGGTATAGCGCAGCCTGGTAGCGCGGCAGTTTTGGGTACTGCAGGTCGTTGGTTCGAATCCAGCTGCCCCGACCAAGTTTCTCGCAACCTCGCCAACCAAGTTGAAATCGCGTTCGTGTTATGTTCTAAGTCACATCGAGAGGTGGTGACCCATGGATGTGAAGAAGCAACGCGAAATCATCCGGCTCTGGAACCGGATGCGCCGGGTCGAGGGCCCCATCGCCGAGGAAATTCGAATCCAGATATTGGAGCGCTTTGCGGATGCGCCGAACGCGCAGATGAGCGATCACCGGGCGGGTGCGTGGCCGCATCCGGTTAGAGCCCGCGCAAGCGTAGCGCTCGACGCCGCGGCGACAACTTCGCGCTGACAGTATCGGAGTTCCTCGCATCCGGTTCCCTGGCCGTCAGGATTGACGGAATCGGCAGACGGTGCATGCTGCGAGCATGCTGTCGCGTATGCGCAATCATTTTCAGGATACGAAATTTGCCCGCATGAGCAGCGGGACTTACTGCATCATTCGCGATCTCGGCTTGGTCAAGGGCGGAAAGGGAATGAGGCATCACGAAGTCCTGTTCACCTTCAGCCTCAAGGCGTTCCGCCAATCGATCGCGCTCGCGCTCGGCTATCTCGCGCGCATGGCGAAGCGGCGGTCTCGCGCGCTGCAGGGCTGGCCGCAGGATATCGGAACCAGCGCGCCATCATCTCCGGTGCCCGACCGCGCGTCCCGGCGATAGCGCCACGCGAGCTTGCGCGACGGCTCGAGCTGGTTTCTCAGGAATGGCGCGTCGAACCGCAACACGGCTAGATCTCTCTTCGAAGGGCGTCCGGAAGCTTTCAGCGATCCGAACGCCCCTTGCATTTCGTCAAACTAGATCGCGGATAGAATGTTTGACCAGAATGCGAGCGCCGTAACGAAGAGAAAGATAGCGGCAAAGGAAGCCACCTCTTCTAGGAGGCTGATCATCATCACAGAAGTCCCAGTTGTTCAGTTGCGAAGTTGTGACCGACTGGTCACGGCTGGTAAGTTGCATCCGCCGTGCCATTTTCATTGGCGTACGAAATCAGCATGTTGATGTGATCGAAAGATTCCAATTACCATGACAAGGTCGCGCTTTTCCGACCCGCACGGAAATCCTTGCCTAGCGACCCCGGCGATCTTGCGCGGGCTAGGCCCGCGGCGCGTGAGACTTGCGCTGGGTGCTCGCAGGACCGATTGATCAAGGAAGAAGAACGAGGAAACGCCATGGCGCGCAGATTGATCGACATCTCCGTTCCCCTGCAAAACGACGTGCCTGCCGATCCGCCGGGCGGGCATCCGACCATCCAGTACATCGACCATCAGCAGGGATTGCCGCGGATGCTCGGGTTCTTTGAAGGCCTGAAGGCGGAAGACCTGCCGGACGGGCAGGGCTGGGCGGTCGAGCAGGTGCAGCTATCCACCCATAACGGCACGCATCTCGATGCGCCCTGGCACTTCCATCCCACCATGAACCGCGGCGAGCGCGCCTGGACCATCGACGAGGTGCCGCTGGAATGGTGCCTGCAGCCCGGCGTCAAGCTTGACTTCCGGCATTTCGACGATGGCTATGTCGCCACCGCCGCCGATGTCGAAGCTGAGTTGAAGCGGATCGGCCATACGCTGTCGCCGCTGGAAATCGTCGTGGTCAACACCAGCGCCGGGGTCAAGTATGGCCGCCAGGACTACGTCACCTCAGGCTGCGGCATGGGATACGAGGCGACGATGTACCTGCTGGAGCGCGGTGTGCGGCTGACCGGCATCGACAGCTGGAGTTGGGACGCGCCGTTCATCTACACCGCGAAGAAGTATGCCGAGACGGGCGATGCCAGCCTGATCTGGGAAGGCCACAAGGCCGGGCGGCATATCGGTTATTGCCACATCGAGAAGCTGCACAATCTCGAGCAATTGCCGCCTACCGGCTTCATGGTGTCGTGCTTCCCGGTGAAGATCGAGGGCGCCTCTGCGGGCTGGACCCGGGCGGTCGCCATTCTGGACGGCTGATCATGCCGGTTGGCTATGACAATCGGAGCCAAAAAAGACAACGCGAACAGTTAAAGGCGCGCCGGCTTTCCGACGCGCCGTCATACATCCTGTATCAAATTTTCGGCCGTGGAATTGCCGCTGTTACCACCTGCAGACACGTTGGCCATAGGCATTCCACCAGCAGCGGGGACTGGGCCGAACAATGAATGGGACGCCATAGTAGCCATAGCCTCGTCCATAGCCCCGTCCGCGGCCGCGGCCGCGCGCATAACCTCGGCCCCGGCCTCTGCCCCGACCGCCGCGCGCCTCGGCAGAGGTGGTCGCTCCACCCACGAGAATTGCGGATGTGCTGACGGCGTAGACGAACAACAACGCCAACGCGGCGAGGCAGCGGGTCAGGATATTGTAGCGTTGGGCCATTGAATGGTCTCCCGGTCAGTTTCAAGAAATCTCGCGGTTTCATCGCGATGCGCTTGGAAGCACTTCGGCTCAAGTGCTGCGGCAGTGTATTGCCAAGGTTATCAACCGGTTTTGGATTCTATGGATGAGGGAGAGTAGGGTCAAGTTATAGTCCCGATTTTCGCAAACCAGCGGGTGGTCCTGTTCATCTTCCTGAACGTCGAAGATCGCGCGCCGCGGAACCAACCTGTAACCCCTGCGATAAAGCCTCACCCGCAACCCGATGTTGACACGATCTCTCCATTTTTGTCGCAAGACCTATCCGCCACGAAGAGTATCATGATGAAGAAGCACACCTATGTCCTTGGCCTGAACACCTACGATCACGATGTGAGCGCCTGCTTGCTGCGTGACGGCGCTATCGCGTTTGCGATCGCCAAGGAGCGGATCACGAGGACGAAGCATGCATCCGGGTTTTACAAGGAAGTGATCGACTATTGCCTTGAGGCCGAAGGAATCACGCTCGACGATATCGATCTGGTTGTCCGCAATTGCTACATCCTGCCGGTTCCGGAAATGGAGGAACGGCTGGTCTATTTCGACGCGCCGGGCTTTCTCCCCGATTTCGAGCGGGGCGACGCGGCCAAGCATCCGCTGTACCGGTCGCGATCGGACAAGGTTGTCACGATCTCCCATCATCTGGCGCACGCCTACAGCGCGTTTGCGGTATCGCCGTTCGAGCAGGGCGTCGTGATGATCGTCGATGGCGTCGGCAGTTACGCCTCCGACGTCATGGAGGCATATCCGCCCGGTGACACCGCGACGCCGCTCGCGCGCGAGTCCGAGAGCTATTACAAGTTCAACGGGACCAGACTGGAATGCCTGAAAAAGGTCTGGATGGAGCCGGACCGCGGCTTTCTGAGCGATGAATTCTACAACATGCCCGGTCTTGGCGCGCTCTACAGCCGCGCATCGACCTACATTTTTGGCGACTGGAACAAGTGCGGCGAGTTGATGGGACTGGCGCCCTATGGCCGCCGCGACCAGGTCAGACCCTTGCTGGAATTGAGCGACGGCAAGCTCCATGTTCCGCCCTGGACCGCCGAATTCAGGGAGCCTTACGTCTTCGACGCCGGCAGCAATTGGGAGCGCAGCCCCTCGATGCGCCACTGGGAGGATCTGGCCTGGCGTACGCAGGACGATACCGAAAGCGTGTTGCTGGCCCGTGCCCGCTGGCTGCGTGAAACCACCGGCGCCAAAAATCTCTGCATGGCCGGGGGCGTCGCGCTGAATTGCGTGGCGAACGGGCGGGTCGCCCGCGAAGCCGGCTTCGACAATGTCTGGATCCAGCCCGCGGCGGGCGATGATGGAATTGCGATCGGCTGCGCTTATTACGGCTGGCTCGAAATCCTGAAACAGCGCCGCGCCTTCGTGATGGATCATTCCTATGTCGGCAAGCGATACACCGATCAGCAGATCGACGCCGAGCTGCGGAAGTTTCTGGTGCGCATCCAGGTCGAGGCCAAGCGCAGCGACAATGTGTGCCGCGACACCGCCAGGCTGCTCGCCGACCAGCGCGTGATCGGCTGGTTTCAGGACCGCTCGGAGTTTGGTCCGCGCGCGTTGGGCAACCGCTCCCTGCTGGCTGATCCGCGCAAGCCCGAAATGAAGGACATCCTGAACAGCCGCGTCAAGCACCGGCAGGCGTTTCGGCCCTTCGCGCCGATCGTGCTGGCCGAACGCATGAAGGATGTCTTTGAAGGCGACGAGGACTCGCCCTTCATGCTGATCGCCAAGCCGGTTCGGCCTGAATGGCGCGACAGGATTCCGGCGATCGTGCATGTCGACGGCACCGCGCGCGTCCAGACCGTCCGCGAAGCGACCAATCCGATGCTTTACCGGCTGCTGAAGGAGTTCGAGGCGCTGACCGGCGTTCCGGTGCTGATCAACACGTCATTCAACATCAAAGGCGAGCCGATCGTGGAAACGCCTGGCGATGCCGTGAGTTGCTTCTTGACCACGGGAATCGATCATCTGGTCATGCACGACATGATGGTATCGAAGACGGCGATGCACCGGGTCGTTGCACCGCTGGTCACGGTCTACGCCGACGTGCGAACGCTGGTGGCCTCGACCACGCAGCCAGCCTGAACGAAGCCGCGGCCCATCCGAAAGCCGCTCAGGCGGCCTTCGGAACGGGCGTCTTCGGCAGCGGCTTGTCCTGCCGCTTCGACCAGGAGATGTAGTAGGCGACCGCCGTCATGATCGCGATACCGGCCACGCTGACGAAAATCTGCGCGAGCAGCGAGCCCGAGCTTACCGACAGCAGGAAATGCGCGACAAAGGACAGGAACACGCCGACGCAGAATACCGCGAGCGACTGCTGGCCACAGACAATCAGCGGATCGAAAACCTTCCACTCCAGGCCCGGCCATTCCTTCGGCACAAAGCGGATGACGAGAATGACAAGCACGACGAAATGCAGGAATCGATAGGGGGCCAGATTGGTCTTGTCGTTTGGATTGAAGGTGGAATAGAGCCATTTCGGGAACATGGCGCCGACATCCGGAAAGGTGCCCGCCATGGTCATGACCAGCGCGAGGATCATGTAGGCGATGCAGAACCACAGGGTGGCCGGGTGCATGACCAAGGCCCTCGACTTCTGTGCGCCGCCGAGCGCGCACCACGAGCCGAATACGAACAACACCTGCCAGGCGAACGGATTGAAATACCACGTGCCGGTCGGGTAGGCGGGCAGGTTCCATCCGGTTTGACGGGACGCCAACCACAGCACGATGGCCGCTACCATGGTCCAGTTGGGCTGCCGCAGCATCAGCCACAGCACCGGCGGGAATAGTCCCATCAGCACGATATAGAGAGGCAGCACGTCCAGATTGACGGGCTTGAACTTCAGGAACAGACCCTGCCGCAGCGTTTCGGTGGCGTTATCCACCAGGCCAACAACGTTGAACTCGTTCACCAGTTCGGAATCGCCGAAGCGGAGCGCCAGATAGCTGATCGAGGCGATATAGATGACAAACAGGACAACGTGGGCGACGTAGAGTTGCCAGACGCGCTTGGTCAGCCGCGTGGCGCCCACGACGAAGCCGCGCTCCAGCATCATCCGGGCGTAGACAAAAGAAGCCGTGTAGCCGGATATGAATACGAACAGGTCGGCGGCGTCGCTGAAGCCGTAATTTCGAGTTGTAATCCAGTTCACGACGTTGTTCGGGATGTGATCGAGGTAGATCGCCCAGTTCGCGACGCCGCGAAACAGGTCGAGCCTGAGGTCGCGTCCTTTTTCCGGCAGGGTGGCGTTGATTTTCATGGCTGCGGTTTCGTGTTCAAGCCTAGGCAAAGGTCGTGCGGCGGAAACGGGTCGAGGGAAAGCCCGGGATTGTCACAGTACGGCCAAATGACTATACCAACGCGGAAACGATACGCCCCCAGTTTCTGGAATCACCTGTCAAGCGCCAGCCGGCTGTCTCTATACTATCCCGGCTTGTTCCACCACCGCTTCCGTTTTGCTCTCCGCCGAGGACCGCCCAAGCCATGACCGCTCGCATTTTTAGGCCGGCCAAGAACGCGATGCAATCGGGCAAGGCCACGACCCGGGAATGGCAGCTCGACTACGAGCCGGAGCAGCCGCGGGCGATCGAGCCCCTAATGGGCTGGACCTCTTCGAGTGACATGAAGCAGCAGCTCACCCTGCATTTCGAGACCAGGGAAGACGCGATCGCCTATTGCGAACGCAAGGGCATCCCCTATCAGGTGATCGAGCCCAAGGATCCGGTCCGACGGCCGGCGGCCTATGCCGACAATTTCGCCTTCAGGCGCGTCGAGCCCTGGACCCATTAGCAGGCTGGGGCCATCGGTCGTCTTGCCTCGCCGGGTAAGGTAGAGCCGACCTCCACCCGACCGACCGGCCGTCCGAGCTTCACATTGAGGCAAAGATGGTACAGGCTGCGCGTGTCCAAGCTGTTCCCGACTGGCTTGCAGCACTCCCACCGGCTCTCCTGCATCCAAAGAAACCGTCGATCATGCCGCTTCATTCCACCATCGATCCCAACTCTCCCGAGTTTGCCCGCAACGCCGAGGTGATGCGCAGCCTGGTGGCGGAGCTTCGCGAAAAACTCAAGGTGGTGTCCGGCGGCGGCGGGGAGACGTCGCGCAAGCGGCATACTGCGCGCGGCAAGATGCTGGCGCGCGAGCGCGTCGACCTCCTGGTCGATCCCGGCACGGCCTTTCTCGAATTGTCGCCGCTCGCCGCCCATGGCCTCTACGGTGGCGACGTGCACTCCGCCAGCGTCATCACCGGGGTTGGACGGATTTCGGGCCGCGAATGCGTTGTTGTCGCCAATGACGCGACCATTAAGGGGGGCACCTATTATCCCCTGACGGTGAAGAAGCATCTGCGCGCGCAGGATATCGCCCGGCAGAACAATCTGCCCTGCATCTACATGGTCGATTCCGGCGGCGCCTTCCTGCCGATGCAGGACGAGATCTTTCCGGACGAGCGGCATTTCGGCCGCATCTTTTACAACCAGGCGCAGATGTCGTCGCAGGGCATTCCCCAGATTGCGATCGTGATGGGATCCTGCACCGCCGGCGGCGCCTATGTGCCGGCGATGTCGGACGAGAGCATCATCGTGCGCAATCAAGGCACGATTTTCCTCGGTGGCCCGCCGCTGGTGAAGGCTGCGACCGGGGAGGTGGTGACGGCCGAGGAACTCGGCGGCGCCGACGTGCATTCACGCCAGTCCGGAGTCACCGACCACTATGCGCAGAATGATGCCCATGCGATCGGGATTGCCCGGCGCATCGTCGGCACGCTGAAACCGCCGACGCGCGCCGCGCTCAATATGCGCGAGCCACGCCAGCCGCTGTTTCCGGCGGAAGAGATTTATGGCGTGGTTTCCGCCGACGGCCGCAAGCCGTTCGACGTGCGCGATATCATCGCAAGGGTCGTCGATGGCTCCGAATTCGACGAGTTCAAGAAGCTCTACGGCACGACGCTGATCTGCGGATTCGCCCACATCTGGGGCTATCCGGTCGGCATCATCGCCAACAACGGTATCTTGTTCAGCGAGAGCTCGCTGAAGGGCGCGCATTTCATCGAACTGTGCTGCCAGCGCGGTATCCCGCTGGTGTTCCTGCAGAACATCACCGGCTTCATGGTTGGCAAGAAGTACGAGGCCGGCGGCATCGCACGCGACGGCGCCAAGCTGGTGACGGCGGTTGCGACCGCCGGCGTGCCGAAATTCACCGTGGTGATCGGCGGCTCTTATGGCGCCGGAAATTACGGGATGAGTGGCCGGGCCTATAGCCCGCGTTTCCTGTGGATGTGGCCGAACGCGCGCGTCTCCGTGATGGGCGGCGAGCAGGCCGCGATGGTGTTGAGCCAGGTCCGTCGCGACAATATCGAGGCCAAGGGCGAAAGCTGGTCGGCCGAGGAAGAGGACAAGTTTCGCGCACCGATCCGCGCGCAGTACGAAAGCCAGGGCAATCCTTATTACGCAACAGCGCGGCTGTGGGATGACGGGGTGATCGACCCCGCCGACACGCGGCTGGTGCTCGGGCTTGGGTTGTCGGCCGCGGCCAACGCGCCGATCGAAGCGACCAGGTTCGGCCTGTTCAGGATGTGATGATGGACCGCTCAAAACTCTATCGGCGTTTTCACACCCTCCTGATCGCCAACCGCGGCGAGATCGCCTGCCGCGTCATCCGTTCCGCCCGAGGCATGGGCCTGCGCACGGTCGCCGTCTACTCGGAGGCCGACCGCGACGCCATGCATGTCGCGATGGCGGACGAGGCGGTATTGCTTGGACCTGCACGGGCGCGCGACAGCTATCTCAATATCGAGCGCGTGATCGAGGCCGCGCGCCGGACCGGCGCCGAGGCCGTCCATCCCGGTTACGGCTTTCTGTCGGAGAATGCCGAATTCGCACAGGCCTGCCTGGATTCCGGGCTGGTGTTCGTTGGCCCGACTGCGGCAATGATGACCGCGATGGGTTCGAAGTCCGGCTCCAAAGTGCTGATGGAGAAGGCCGGTGTTCCGCTGGTGCCCGGCTATCACGGCGAGGCTCAGGACGAGGCCGTGCTGGCGAAGGCCGCTGACAAGATCGGTTTTCCCGTGCTGGTGAAGGCGTCCGCCGGTGGGGGAGGCCGCGGCATGCGCGTGGTCAATTCGGCCGGCGAACTGGCGGCTGCGATCGTCAGCGCCAAGCGCGAGGCCAAGGCGGCGTTCGGTGATGACCGTATGCTGATCGAGAAATTCGTTCAGAACCCCCGCCACATCGAGGTGCAGATCATCGGCGACAGCCACGGCAACCTGCTGTCGCTGTTCGAGCGCGAATGCACGCTGCAGCGCCGGCACCAGAAGGTGATCGAGGAAGCGCCATCGCCGACCCTTGATCCCAAGCAGCGCGAGGCGGTCTGCGCCGCCGCGCGCAAGGCCGCCGCGGCCGTCAACTATGTCGGCGCCGGCACCATCGAATTCGTTTCCGACGGCAAGGAGGTGTTCTTTATCGAGATGAACACGCGATTGCAGGTCGAGCATCCCGTGACCGAGCTCGTTACCGGCGTCGATCTGGTGGAGTGGCAGTTGCGAGTGGCGTTCGGCGAAAGGCTGCCGATGGCGCAAGACGAGATCAGGCTCAACGGCCACGCCATCGAGGCGCGGGTCTACGCCGAGAATCCGCAGAAGAATTTCATGCCGTCGGTCGGGCGGATCAGGACCTGGCGCACGCCCGCGGCCGTGGACGGCCTGCGGATCGACGCCGGCTATCGGGATGGGGATGCGGTGTCGCCGCATTACGACGCCATGCTGGCCAAGGTGATTGCGTGGGCGCCGACCCGTCATGCCGCGATCGAGCGGCTCAACCGCGGGCTGGAGCAGACCGACGTTCGCGGCATCGTCACCAACATTCCGTTCCTGTCGGCCCTGGTGACGCATCCGGACGTGCGCGCCAACGTCATCGATACCGGCTTCATCGAACGTGAACTGACGAAGCTGACGGCGCCGGGCGCGCCCGGCGATCTCGAATTCTGCGCCGCCGCCGCCGCCGTCGTTCACGAGGAGAGGAAATCGGCGGGCAAGGAAGCGCATTCGCCATGGCAGACCTTCGGCTGGATGCCGGTCGGGGAGCGGCAGCGGGTATTCGTGTTCCGTCAGGCCACGGGCGCCGAACAGAAGGTGACGCTGCGATATGGCGCCGGACCGTCGGTGCTGTCGATCGGCGAGCGGGAATTCGCTTTCGAGACGTCGGCGGCGGAGGACGGCGGCTTCGACCTGACGCTCGACGGGATGAAGTCGCGCGTCATCGCCGTGATCGAAGGTCACGAGCTTTACCTGCGTACCCGTGGCGGTCGTTTCGACCTGCACTGGGTCGATCCGTTCGGCGGTGAGACTGAGGAGCAGGTCGGCGAAGACAAGATCGTGGCGCCGCTGCCGGGCACGGTCGTGGCGCTGTTGGCCGAGGAGGGCGCGAAGCTCGAGAAGGGGGCGGCGATCCTTACCCTCGAAGTCATGAAGATGGAGCAGACCTTGCGCGCGCCCTTTGCCGGCGTCCTGAAGAAAATCAAGTGCAGGGTTGGCGACATCGTCGGCGAAGGCGTCGAACTCGCCGAGCTCGAACCGGCGTCCGCCTGATGGGCGATCGCGTCCGCATCGTCGAGGTCGGGCCGCGCGACGGGCTGCAGAACGAGAAGGTTCCGACCAGTGTTGCCGACCGGATCGCCTTCATCGAGGCGCTGATCGGCGCGGGGCTGGAAGCCGTAGAGGTTGGCGCCTTCGTGTCGCCGAAGGCTATCCCGCAGATGGTGGGTTCGGATGCGGTGCTGCGCGGTGTCCGCCATCATGCGAATTGCGAACTTCCGGTACTCGTCCCGAACGAGAAAGGATACGAGGCGTCGCAGGCTGCGGGCGCCAGGTTGATCGCGGTATTCGCGGCGGCGTCGGAGAGTTTCTCGCGCGCCAACATCAACTGCTCGATTGCTGAATCGATCGAGCGCTTCAAGCCGGTTCTGGTGCGGGCCAAGGCCGATGGCGTCCGGGTGCGCGGTTATGTTTCCTGCGTGCTTGGCTGCCCCTATGAGGGCGAGATTCCGCAAGCGGCGGTCGTCGACGTCGCCAGGATGTTGTGGGATCTCGGCTGTTACGAAATCTCGCTCGGCGACACCATCGGCGTCGGCACGCCCGTGAAGGCGCGGCATCTGCTACGCGCGGTCGGCGGTCATGTGCCGATGGGCAATCTCGCGATGCATTTTCATGACACCTACGGGCAGGCGTTGGCCAATCTCTATGCCGGGATGGAGGAGGGGTGCCGGGTGATCGATTCCGCCGCCGGCGGCCTCGGCGGCTGTCCCTACGCGCCCGGAGCGACCGGCAACGTCGCGACCGAGGATGTCGTCTACATGCTGGAAGGCATGGGAGTGGCGACCGGCGTCGACCTGCCCAGGCTCGTCGCGGCGACCAACGTGATGAGCCGGCTGATCGGTCGCCCGCCGCTCAGCCGTGTGGCGGCAGCGCTGAATGCGAAGGTGCGGGTGGCGAAGTAAGTCGCTTGGGCGGCCAGCGCGCCCATATCCAGGATTGCCCGGCGCAGGCACGGCCGTCCGGGGTGATTTATTCGCCTTCAACAAACCGTGACGTCAATGCGCTTCCGGTAACAAAACCCGCCGCGGGATCGTCGTTTTGGGGGAAGCGGCAGATGTCGCTTTGAAAAATTCACCCAAACCAAGGGATGTTCAATCCATGATTACCAAGAAACGCATTGGATTCGGCCTTTCCGCCGCGCTTGTTTCGCTCAGCCTGGCGCTTGCGCCGGCCGCCTTCGCTCAGGACAAGATGGGCAAGGACGACGGCATGAAGAAGGATTCCATGTCCAAGGACGCCATGAAGAAAGACGATGGCGCGATGAAGAAGGACGGAATGAAGCACGACAGCATGATGAAGGACGGCATGAAGAAAGACGATGGAATGAAGAAGAACTAAGCCGTCCGGCTTTCTTCTTGCAGGCTCGTCTCGTTGCTGGGGCGGGCCTGCATCCGTCGGACGCGGGATCGCGACGTCCGCCTTGGCTACTTCTTCTTGCCCTTGCCCTTGCGCGCGGCGTAGCGCGCATCGCGCTTGGCCTTCTGTTCGGCCTCCTGCTCGGCCAGGCGGGCGGCCTCTTCTTCCTTTTGGCGGGCAAGGAGCGCGGCGGCTTCAGCCGCGGCCACGGCGGCGCGCGCCTTTTGTTCGGCCTTGGCGGCTTCGCGGGCCTCCCTGGACTTGGCTCGCGCGACCGCCTGGGCTTCGCGCTCGGCCTGCCGGCGCTTCACCTCGGGATCGTCAGGTCCCGGCTGGGCGCGAAACTTGTTCAGGATGGTTTTCCGCGCCTCAAGCGCCGCCTTTTGGCGATCCGCGAAGCTGGGTTCCTTGAATCCGCTCATGAAGGAGGCCTTGTCGCTTTCGCGTTGGGGGTGGGCGGGCCGCGGCCCAGACTGGCGCCTTTGGTATGTCAAGCCGGGGCAAAATACCAGCGTCCAGACCGGCCGGATGCGCAGGTTGGCGGAGCGGCCAAGCGGCGTCTGGCGACCGCGATTGGGCGGTTTCCGCCCTTGGTCAGCTATCCCGGCCGAACGGACGCGGTGCCGGCTGCCCGAGCATTCCGGCGACAGCCGCGGCAACCATCGCCGCCCGACCGGACGCCCGCCAGGCCAGCAGCCGGTCGCGCGCCCTTTCCCGGATCATGAGATCGATCAGTTCGAGCCGCGTGGTTTCATCGACCGCTTCCGCCAGCAATTGCTTGTACCGGTCGTGATCATAGTCCGATTCCTGGCTGTCCATGGCCCCTCTTGCAATCCGCCAATTCTAGAATCAGCATTTTCTATCAATGACTTCGGGTAGGCAATGAAACTGCGAGAGTTATGCCCATGCCGCGTTCATCGCGTAATGGCGAGGCGCGGGAGACCTCGAACCGGCGCTGCTCCGCTTGCGACCAAAAAAGATGCCGATTGTGAACCTGCTCACACTGGAGAGGGCGAGGTGAACTTATGGTGCGGGCCATTCCAACTGGAGCGACCGCCATGCCTCACAATTGGTGGACCCGAAGAATCCTTGTTCTGGCCGCGACCGCGGCCTTGATCGCCGGCGCTACCGTCGCGGCCGGGCTTTCTCACCCCGAGCCAGCCGCAAGCGCTGCGCTGGGGCCTGACTGGCAGTGCAGCCGGCTGGCGTTGGTGTTCACGACCTGTAGCCGGGTAAAGAATACCGAGGCCGTGCCGGTTCGCATGGCCAAAATACCGGTGTGCCTGCGGCTGCGGACGTAATAGAATCCGACCGGAGCGGATCTGGCTGCGATTGGAGCTTCCCATGCAACAACTGTCTCGCCTCGTGATGGCCGCCTCGGCTGCGGCCTTCCTTTCCTTGCCGACATGCGCCGCACTCGCCCAGAGCGTTCCGAATGCCGGAGCGGCGACGGCGGCGTCGTCCACCGCAGCGCCGGAAGCGGCTGGCACGGAAAAGCCGGCGCCCAAGAAAAAGAAACCGACCAAGATGACGCGAAAGCAGGAGATCGATCAATCGATCGATCGTGGCACCGTGCCTGCGCGCTACCGCAGTTCGGTGCCGAAGGAGTATCATCAGTACATCCCGTTCGATAAGCGATAGCGCCAAGCGAGGCTTGTGGCCCCATTTGTTCCAGCAATCTCCGGAATACTGGGAGCGTTGTCGCGGCGGAGTGGTGGCGGGCGCTCGCTCCCGAACAGGTCTTCGCGCCTCGCGGCGGAAAAATCCGGTGATTCCATAAAAATCAACTCGGTCGAACGGTCTTTTAAAATCTCTTTAAGCTAAAAATGAGTTGCTATTCGGGCCGCACCGCCGCGCGGCCCGAATAGCCGGGCGCCGCCCCTTCACCTACCCCAGGGAGACGCGCGCTCGGCTATTTGTCGGCATTGTCGGCTATCCGCGCTCCGACGCAAGCACAGGAAGCGAGCCGGGCGGATGTTTCACGCCGCTGCGAGCCGTCTGCCAAGGCCGTTTGCGAAAGACCGGCGCTATTCATAGCCGGCGCGTCGCACGTTGACGCGGCAGAGCCCGTCGCAGCCGATCTCGCGCGCGGCGCCGAGCGAAAAATCGAGCACACGGCCGCGGGCATATGGGCCACGGTCCTGCATCGGACACCGGATCTTCTTGCCGTTTTCGAGATTGGTGACGACGAAGATGGTACCGAAAGCCTCGGTGCGGTGCGCGCAGGAAACTTCATGGGGCTTGAATCGCTTGCCGCGCGCGTCCAACGTGCCCTGCCAATAGACGGAGGCTTCCTGATTGTCCGCGGGAGGGCGGGCAATCCGTCCCATCCACTTCTCCTGAAAGGTGTCGGCGACCGCTGCCGATGATGTCAGCGTCAGCGCCAACGCGGCGAACTGGAATCTCGGGGCGATATGCGCTTCGCGACGGCGATTTACTGCCATGGCGTCAACATTCTGTTGCAAGACCACCTCGGTTCCTCCGAGGTTCCAGCAATCCTCCCTGCCGACTTTGGCGCCGGCGTGGCGGCGGATGGGCGGCAATGCGCCAAAACTGGTCGCTTATCCCGCAAGCTGGTCTGCGATATCCCGGCGTGAGCGGCTGCGCTAACTAGCCCACCACCGCCGCCTCGCGTTCGCCGAACGCGGCGCAATCCGCGCGCACCGTCTCCAGCGATCTGCGAAGCCAGGTCTTGATCGTGCCGACAGGTACCCCGAATCGTTCCGCCAGCGACTGCCGGCTTTCACCGTCGATATAGGCGAGCGACAGCAGTTGCTGGCGTTCGTCCGGAAGCTGGCGGAGCAGGGTCGCAGCGATCGGCCGGGCGCGGTCGTAGTCGAACGCATCCGCTGCATCCGGTGTCGGCTCCGCGACAAGGAGGGCGTGGTCGAGATCGGTGGTCGGCAGCGTCTTGAGGCGGGCGGCGTCGATGGCGGTGTTGCGGACGATGACGGACATCCAGCTGATTGGCGAGGAGCGCTCCGGATCGAAGTTCGGCGCGCTCCGCCAGATCTTCACATAGGCCTCCTGCAGGATGTCCTCCACCTCGGATCCGCGGGCGTACACGGCGCAGGCGGTCTTGCGCATCTTGCGGTAGGTGAGCGCGTAGAGTTCGGTGAACGCGGCGTCTTCGCCGGTGGCGGCGCGCGCGATCAGGGAGGAAAGATGATCCCTGGCTTCGGTATTTTTTGCGTGACCGAGTTTCATCTGATCCACCGGAGCTGCAGCCTTGTCTCCCTCGGGAAACGATCTGGCTTGGCCGTTGGATCACCTGGTCAGGGGTCGGCGTCCCGGCGGCGGTCCGGGAGAAATCAGAGACGTACGAACGGACTGATCAGGCGACCGAAGAAGCCGTTCATGCGCAGATCGCCCGTCATCGCCACCAGGCAAAGGCAGGGCTCGCCGGCTCCAACGATGGGTTGATGGTCCAGTTCGTCGTCGCCGAAATCAAAATCGCCAGGTCCGTACTGGCCGCCTTCATGGCTGAAGCTGCCGCGCAGCACGCATGTCAGTTCCGTTCCAGTATGGGTATGCTCCAGCATGCGCGTACCCGGCGCCGATTGAAGCAGGAACGCCCGAGATCGCGCCGTTCCCGGCAACTCGATCGGACGAAGGATGATGCCTGGCGCAATTCGCCGGCGTCGCCCGATCCGGTAGTGCCTGAGGAGTTCCGGCAGGTCATGGTCCTCGTCGGCGTCATCGGGGACGCGATTGGAAACCGTTGAGGGTTCTGCTCGATCGAGTTGCGCCATGACAGTTTCAAAGGCGCCGGCCTTCATCGGCACCGGAGTTGCGGCATCAATGGACGATCCGCCGACGGCCTCGATCGCATGCACGAAGCGCTGACAGGCCGGGCAACGCGCCACATGAACCGCGACGACAAGATGTTCGCCGGCGTCGAGCGATCCGGCTGCGAAGCCGGCCAGCAGTTCCAGAGGGGGGTGATGGGTCACGGTCATTTGATTTCGTCCAGCAGGGCTCTCAGGCGGTTCATCGCCAATCTGATCCTCGATTTCACGGTGCCTAGGGGTATTCCGAGCAGCTCCGCAATTTCGGAGTGTGGACGCTCCTCGATGAACGACAGCCGGATCGCCATCGTCTGCTCTTCGGACAGTCGGGACAGCGCGGCGGCAATGCGGTCGGCCTCGTCGCTGCGCACCAGTATGTGATCGATCGGTTCGGCCGGATCGACGAGATAATCCAGCTCCGCGCCATAATCGATAGAACCGGAGCGGGCTTTCCGCCTCACTGCGTCGATCCGCAGGTTGCGAGCGATGGTGAAAATCCAGGCCGATGCACCGGCGGTATCAGGATCAAACTGAGCGGCCTTCCGCCACACCGTCAGCAGGGTTTCCTGCGCGATTTCTTCCGCGTCGTCCTTGCCGGCGCCGGCCTTCAACATCATCCCCTTTACGCGCGGGGCAAAATGCTCAAACAGCCGTCCGAACGCCTCGCGGTCACCATGTGCAGCGACGCGTCCGATCAAATTCGCCCACTCCACCGCTATCCTGACCGTTACCTTGGGCCTTTCGTTACCGTATCTGCGCAATCGGAACGATCGGAAGCCCGCCATCGATGGACGCGATTTTGGCAGCATCCGGATCGCTTGGAAACCATGGGTCATTGCGCCGCTCAAGGATATTTCCCAATAAACGACAAGGTTTGGCGTTCGGATCACCTTTTTCATCTGTGGATCGGCCTTGCCCGAGGGCGCGGACGTGGTGGACCCAAATGTCCGGCGTGATCGAAGCCATTGCATTCATGGCGTCGGCAGGTGAAGCACGGAAGGCGCGATCCACCTGATCTGGGGACGCCGGAGTGAGGTAGTTGGCAATGAAGGTCTGGCAGGTCGCACGGGAGTGGTCGATCGATGGCATGGAACTGGTAGAGCGGCCGGAACCCGTACCGGGTCCGGGCCAGGTCGCGGTCCGGATCCGTGCTGCGTCATTGAACTACCGGGACCTCCTGACCGTGCTGGGAAAGGGAGGGGCCTACAAGCTGCCGCTCACGCCGTTTTCCGATGCGGCCGGAGAGGTCGTGGCGGTTGGCGCGAACGTCACCCGCGTCGCGGTTGGCGATCACGTCTGTCCCATGTTCTTTCAATCCTGGTTTGACGGCAAACCGTCCGCGGCCGGCCGGCGCCTCGCGCTGGGCGGCACGAGTCCTGGCGTACTGCAGGAGGTATTGGTCCTCGATGCGGAGGGCGTGAGCAGGGTTCCGCGCCACCTCACATCGCTGGAAGCCGCCACCTTGCCATGCGCCGCGCTCACTGCCTGGCGCGCGCTGTTCGTCGAAGCAAACCTGCGGCCCGGCGAGACCGTGCTGGTGCAGGGCACCGGCGGCGTGTCCATTTTTGCGCTGCAGTTCGCCAAGCTTGCGGGCGCGGCCGTCATCGTGACCTCGTCAAGCGACGAAAAACTCGAGCGGGCCAAGGCCCTCGGCGCCGATCATACGATCAACTATCGCGCCGTTCGCGAGTGGGGCAGGGCTGCAGCCGGCTGGGCGGGCGGAGGCGTCGATCACATCGTCGAGGTCGGCGGCAAGGACACATTCCCGCAATCGCTTGAAGCCGCGCGGGTGGGCGGCACCATCCTTGTCATCGGGGTGCTGTCCGGCTTTGCCCAGGAGATCGCCATCCCGACCCTGTTCGGAAAGAATCTGCACGTGATCGGCCTGTCGGTCGGAAGCCGGCGAATGTTCGAGGAAATGGCCGCGGCCATCGGGCGCAATGGCATGAAGCCTGTGATCGACCGGACCGTGGCGTTCGGTGCGGTACCCGAGGCGCTGCGGCTCATGCAGCAAGGCGGCCATTTCGGCAAGATCGCGATTCAATTTCCCGGCGCCTGAGCGGCGGGCAGCTATCAGGAACAGATCCAGATGATTGCCGCCGCAATTGGCAGGCCCATGCTGAACGCCCCCAGAATCGCCGACAAAAATTCGGAAACCACGCCAGCTTCGGGTCGTGCCCGCGGTAGCGACATGATGCGGCTCCTTGGATATCTGCGAGCCCTTGCGCCCGCCCCAGGATGATCTCTCAATGGCGTCTTCGGGCCCAAGGCCTGCGACCTGTCCCCCGTGCCGAGCATGCTGATGGAGCGTGGTTAACAATCAGTTAACGAAGCGTTCGCCGCTTCAGACTTCCCAATCCTGAAATCCGTATTCGCGATAGACGACGGCGCGATCGGCGTGCGGATTGAGCCGGCACTTTGCCTGCGCCAGATGCAGGTTGAGGGTTCCGGGCTGGCAGTTGGCGGCCAACAGCTTCTTGATCTCGTCCATCTGCTGGCGCGATTGCTGGGTCGGTTCAAGCTGCTCGAGCGCGACCAGCGCGGTCGCCAGCGCTTCGGTGACGACCCAATCGTCGTGGCCGGTGATTCCCTTCTTTGGCATGACGACCGCATCCTTCTTCAGGGCGACGGAAGCAAATTAACACGAGCAATTTAGGCCCGCATGCCAGTCGAGTCGATAATGACGTCGAAATTACGAACGCGGCCTTGGAGGGCGATCATCACTTGACCTGGCGCTGCCGCCGGTCCCGCCGCGGCTTGCCTCCGGTGTAGTACGGGTTGACGACGCACTGGGCGGCGCGGCCCGCCGCCGACATGTTGCACTGTGCCAGCGAGGTGTAGCCGCATTCGAAGTAATAGTCGTTCCAGCGCTGGTAGATCTGCAGGCAGACGGGATAGCGTGGATCATAGGTCTGCGCCTGCGCGGGCGGCGCGGTCAAAGTCGCTGCAATCGTCAAGAGCGCAAAGGCGGCGATGCGCATGAGAAATCTTTCTGGGAGTTTGTTGCCAGATCGGATGCAGGGAACATTTCGCAGCGGTCCCGAACGAAATTGGCGGTCCCAGCAGGATTCGAACCTGCAACCCACGGAGTAGAAATCCGTTACTCTATCCAGTTGAGCTATGGGACCGTCTTGGGCGGTGTCTGGCCCGGTAGCCAGCCTGGCCCTTTCTAGCACTGCCAATATGAAAAATCCGCTTTCCAGCCAAGCCGGTCGAACCGATTTCTGAGGGTCGGCGACTAAATCAGACGGCGGATCTCTACCCCGTTTCCGCCCCTGATACGGAACCAGCCGCTGCCGCGGGGGGGATCGTTTGGACTGCCCGAGCCATGCGTGCGAACCTTTCGCAAGACCGATTCCACCGCCATCAGCCCGTCACCTTTTCACGCATTTTCCTGAGGTTGCGCGGATGATGTCCGCGACAAGGAGCCCATCATGATTGGTTTGGTTCGCGCCACAGTGATTTGCGCCACCCTGGCGCTCGGCCTGACGGCGACGCTGGCCGCGGATAAGGCCTTCAAGCGCGATGACCTCGCCGATTCCGCGCTGAAGCTGGAGGCCCAGATCAAGAGCGAAGCGGGGCCGGTCGCCAAATCCACCGCCACGCTGCGCAGCGACGCCGATGCCGCGTTCCGGCGGTCTGATTTTCGCACCGGCTTGCTGATTCTCGGGCAGATCGCGGCCAACGCGCCGGAGGACAGCGGCAACTGGCTGAAGCTTGCCAGGACCATCTTCCAGATCCGCGCCACCGGCTCCAGCGAACAGACTTTCCTGCTCGAGCGCGCTTCGACCGCGGCCTACATCGCCTATCAGCGCGCCGGCAACGCCAATGAAGAGGCGGATGCGCTGGCGGTGCTGGGCCGGGCGATGTCCGATCGCAAGCTGTGGCGGCCGGCGCTGGACGCGTTGCGGCTGTCGCTCGAGATGCGCGAAGTCGCCGAGGTTCGCGGCCAGTATGAGAAGATGCGCGACCAGCACGGCTTCCGGCTGCTGGACTATTCCGTGGATTCCGATGGCGCCACGCCGCGGGCCTGTTTCCAGTTCTCGGAGGACCTCGCCAAGCGGGTCGATTTCGCGCCCTATGTGGCGCAGGCCGGCACCGACAAGCCGGCGCTGACCGCCGAGGGCAAGCAGCTCTGCGTCGACGGGCTGAAGCATGGCGAGCGCTATAACATCAACCTGCGCGCCGGCCTGCCGTCCACGGTGAAGGAAAGCCTGCCCAAATCAGCCGAATTCAACATCTATGTCCGCGACCGCAAGCCGTTCGTGCGCTTCACGGGGCGTGCCTATGTGCTGCCGCGCACCGGCCAGCGCGGCATTCCCCTGGTCTCCGTCAATACGCCTTCCGTGAACGTCAACGTGTTCCGGATCGGCGACCGCAACCTGATCAATACGGTGGTCGACAGCGACTTCCAGAAGACGCTGTCCGGCTACCAGCTCTCGGAGCTGGGCGACGCGCGCGGTGTCAAGGTCTGGTCCGGCGAACTCGCCACCGCCAGCACGCTGAATCAGGACGTCGTGACGGCGTTCCCGGTCGACCAGGCGCTCGGCGAACTCCAGCCGGGCGTCTATGTCATGACCGCGGCGGCCAAGGGCGCCGGCAGTGGCGACGAAGATGGCTCGCTGGCGACGCAATGGTTCATTGTTTCCGACATGGGGCTGACGGCGTTTTCGGGCAATGACGGCATCCATGTCTTCGTCAACTCGCTGGCCTCGACGACGGCCGTCGCCAAGGCCGAGGTGCGGCTGGTTGCGCGCAACAATGAAATTCTGGCGACCCGCAAGACCGACGATGCCGGCCACGTGCTGTTCGAGGCCGGGCTTGCGCGCGGCGAGGGCGGCCTGTCGCCGGCCTTGTTGACGGTCATGAGCGAGAAGGCCGACTATGCCTTCCTCAGCCTGAAGACCAACGCCTTCGACCTGACCGACCGTGGCGTGTCGGGGCGGGCGGTGCCGGCGGGCGCCGACGCCTTTGTCTATGCCGAGCGGGGCGTCTATCGCTCCAGCGAGACGGTCTACCTGACCGCGCTGCTGCGCGACGGACAGGGCAACGCCATGGTCGGCGCGCCGCTGACGCTGGTGGTCGAGCGGCCGGACGGCGTCGAATTCCGCCGCGCCTTGCTGGCGGATCAGGGCGCGGGTGGCCGATCGATCGCCGTGGCGCTCAATTCGGCGGTCCCGACCGGAACGTGGCGGGTGCGGGCGTTCACCGATCCCAAGGGCTCTGCGGTCGGCGAAACCACCTTCATGGTCGAGGACTACATCCCCGAGCGGATCGAATTCGACCTCTCGGCCAAGGAGCAGGTGATCAAGGCCGAGGCTCCGGTTGAACTCAAGGTCGCCGGCAGGTTCCTCTACGGCGCGCCGGCCTCCGGCCTGCAGCTTGAGGGTGAAATGCTGGTGGCGCCCGCAGCCTCGGGGCGGCCCGGCTATCCCGGCTATCAGTTCGGCGTGGCGGACGAGGAGAGCGCCAGCAACGAGCGGACCCCGATCGAGAACCTGCCCGAGGCCGACGCCAACGGGGTCGCGACCTTCCCGGTATCGCTGGCCAAGCCGCCGTCATCCACCCGCCCGCAGGATGCGCAGATCTTCATCCGGATGGTGGAAGCCGGCGGCCGGGCGGTCGAGCGCAAGCTGGTGCTGCCGGTGGCGCCGCAAGCGGCCCTGATCGGGATCAAGCCGCTGTTCGGCGACAAGAGCGTCGCCGAGGGCGACAAGGCGGAGTTCGACGTGGTGTTCGTCGGGACCGACGGCAAGCAAGTGGCGCGAAACGGCCTGCGCTTCGAGCTGCTGAAGATGGAATCCCGCTACCAATGGTATCGCCAGAATTCGTCCTGGGAATATGAGCCGGTCAAGACGACCAAACGCGTGGCCGATGGCGAGCTGACGCTTGTTGCGGACAAACCGGCGCGAGTGTCGCTCGCGCCGCAGCCCGGCCGCTATCGCCTCGAGGTCAAATCGACCGAGGCGGACGGTCCGGTCACGTCGGTGCAGTTCGATGTCGGCTGGTACTCCGACGGCAGCGCCGATACGCCTGATCTGCTGGAGACCTCGATCGACAAACCGGAATACGCCTCCGGCGATACGATGGTGGTATCGGTCAACGCCCGCTCGGCCGGCAAGCTGACGGTCCACGTGCTTGGCGATCGCCTGCTGACGACGCAGACCGTCGATGTCAAGGAAGGCACCCAGCAGGTCAGGCTTGCCGTCGGCAGGGACTGGGGCACCGGCGCCTATGTGCTGGCGACGCTGCGCCGACCGCTCGACACCGCGGCGCTGCGGATGCCGGGGCGGGCGATCGGGCTGAAGTGGTTCGGTATCGACAAGAAGACGCGCACGCTCGCGGTCAACCTGTCGCCGCCGCCGCTGGTTCGGCCCGGCACCAACCTGAAGATTCCGGTCAAGCTTGGCGGTCTCAACGCCGGCGAAGACGCCAAGATCGTCATCGCCGCGGTCGACGTCGGCATTCTCAATCTGACCAATTACAAGCCGCCCGCGCCCGATGAGTACTACCTCGGCCAGCGCCGCCTCACCTCCGAGATCCGCGACCTCTATGGGCAATTGATCGACGGCATGCAGGGTACGCGCGGCCAGATCAGGACCGGCGGCGATTCCGCCGGCGCCGAGCTGCAGGGCTCGCCGCCCACTCAAAAGCCGCTGGCGCTCTATTCGGGGATCGTCACCGTCGGCGCCAACGGCACCGCCGAGATCAGCTTCGACATTCCGGAATTCGCAGGCACCGCGCGGGTGATGGCGATCGCGTGGACCTCGACCAAGCTCGGCCGGGCGACGATTGACGTGACGGTGCGCGATCCCGTGGTGCTGACAGCGACGCTACCGCGCTTCCTGCTCAGCGGCGACAGGGGCACCATGAGTTTCGATCTCGACAATGTCGAGGGCACGCCGGGCGACTACAGCGTCAGCGTCAAGACCTCGGGCCCGATCAAGGTGACAGGCAATCCCGCAACCACGCTGAAGCTCGCGGCCAGGCAGCGGACGTCGATGGCGCTGGCGATTGATGCCGCCGGCGCCGGCACTGCCAAGATCGACGTCGACATCAAGGGTCCCAACGGGCTGACGCTGGCGCGGCACTATGCGCTCGCGGTCAAGGCGCCGACCCAGGTCCTGGCGCGGCGCTCGATCCGGACGCTCGCCAGGGGCGAGAGCCTGACGCTGACGTCGGACATGTTCGCCGACCTGGTGCAGGGCACCGGCAGCGCGTCGCTGTCGGTCAGCCTTTCGACTGCGCTCGATGCGGCGACCATCCTCAAGGCGCTGGATCGCTATCCGCACGGCTGCTCCGAACAGATCGCCAGCCGGGCGATGCCGCTGCTCTATGTCAACGACCTCGCGGCCGGCGCGCATCTGGCGATGGATACCGCGGTCGACCAGCGCATCCGCGACGCCATCGAACGGCTGCTTGCAAGGCAAGGTTCGAACGGTTCGTTCGGCCTGTGGTCGGCCGGCGGCGAGGACGCCTGGCTGGACGCCTATGTGGTCGATTTCCTGACCCGCGCCCGCGAAAAGGGCTTTGCGGTGCCGGACGTGCTGTTCAAGAGCGCGCTCGACCGGATCAGGAATTCGGTGGTCAACGCCAACGAGCCGGAAAAGGACGGCGGCCGCGATCTCGCCTATGGCCTCTATGTGCTGGCCCGCAACGGCGCGGCCCCGATCGGCGACCTGCGCTATCTCGCCGACACCAAGCTCGGCAACCTCGCCACCCCGATCGCCAAATCGCAGCTCGCGGCGGCGTTGGCGCTGGTCGGCGATAAAGCGAGGGCGGAGCGGGTCTACGGCGCGGCGCTCGATGCGCTGTCGCCCAAGCCTGCGATCGAGTTCGGTCGCGTCGATTACGGTTCGGCGCTGCGCGATGCGGCGGCGCTGGTCTCGCTCGCCAGCGAAGGCAATGCGCCGCGGGCGACGCTGACGCAAGCGGTGCAGCGGGTCGAGGCCGCGCGCGGCCTTTCACCCTACACCTCGACGCAGGAGAATGCGTGGCTGGTGCTGGCCGCACGGGCGCTGGCGAAGGAAACGCTGGCGCTCGATATCGACGGATCGCCGGTCAAGGCGGCGGTGTACCGGAGCTATGCGGCGGATGCGCTGACCGGCAAGCCGATCAAGATCACCAATACCGGCGATGCGCCGGTGCAGGCGGTGGTCTCGGTTTCGGGTTCGCCGATCACGCCGGAGCCCGCGGCCTCCAACGGCTTCAAGATCGAGCGCAATTACTTCACGCTCGACGGCAAACCTGCCGACGTCAGCAAGGCCAGGCAGAACGATCGTTTCGCCGTGGTGTTGAAGATCACCGAGGCCAAGCCGGAATATGGGCACATCATGGTCGCCGATTATCTCCCGGCGGGGTTCGAGATCGACAACCCGAACCTGGTGTCGTCGGGTGACTCCGGCACGCTGGACTGGATCGAGGACGGCGAGGAGCCCGAGCATACCGAGTTCCGCGACGACCGCTTCACGGCGGCGATCGATCGCGCCGCCGACGACAAGTCGGTATTCACGGTGGCCTATGTCGTGCGCGCGGTCTCTCCCGGCAAATACGTGCTGCCGCAGGCCTATGTCGAGGACATGTACAACCCCTCGCGTTACGGCCGCACCAGCACAGGTTCAGTGGAGGTGCGTTCGGCGAAATGAGCGGGAACGGTCCCCAAGTTTCCTCGTCATGGCCGGGCTTGTCCCGGACATCCACGTCTCCTCCGTTCGCAGCAAAGGGCGTGGATGCCCGGGCCTTCGCCTCGCCGAAGGGGCTTCGGCCCCGCAGGCGGGACAAGCCCGGGCATGACGGTACGGGTGGGCGCAGGTGGCGTTTCAAGCGTGTGGCGGCATCCGTGGTTGTCGCATTGCTGGCGGCCGCCGCTTTCGTCGCCTGGGTCGTCTCGCTCGGACCGTTGCCGCTCGAACAGGCACGAAACGTCTCGGCGACGGTCGTCGACCGCAACGGCAAGCTGCTGCGCGCCTATGCGATGGCCGATGGCCGCTGGCGGCTGCCGGTCGATGCCAGGACGGCGGTCGATCCTGGATATCTCAAGCTGCTGCTTGCCTATGAAGATCGCCGATTCCGCAGCCATGTCGGCGTCGACCCCTTGGCGCTGGGACGGGCAGCGCTGCAGCTTGTTACGCGCGGCCACATCGTCTCCGGCGGCTCCACCATCACCATGCAGTTGGCGCGGCTGATCGAGCCGCGCCGCGAGCGCTCGGTCTACGCCAAGCTGCGCCAGATCGTGCGCGCGGTGCAGATCGAGCGGCAGCTCGGCAAGGACGAGATTCTCGACCTCTATCTGACGCTGGCGCCGTTCGGCGGCAATCTCGAAGGCGTCCGCGCCGCTTCGATCGCCTATTTCGGCAAGGAGCCGAGGAGGCTTTCGCTCGGCGAATCCGCGCTGCTGGTCGCGCTGCCGCAGTCACCGGAGCGCCGCCGGCTCGACCGTCACCCGCAGGCCGCCCAAGCCGCACGCGACCGGGTGCTTGGCCGGATGGTCGAGGACGGCATCGTGTCGCCGGAGGACGCGATTCAGGCGAGGTCAGTCGCCGTGCCGCGGCTACGCAAGCCGATGCCGATTCTCGCGCCGCATTCCTCGGACGCTGCGATGGCGACGATGAAGGATGTGCGGGTTGTCAGGCTGACGCTGGAGTCGAGCTTGCAAAAGACCCTGGAGACGCTGGCGCGCGATCGCGCGATGGCGCAGGGGCCGAACCTCTCGGTCGCCATCATGGCGGTCGACAATGAAAGCGGCGACGTGCTGGCCCGCGTCGGCTCATCGGACTATTTCGACGAGCGCCGCGCCGGGCAGGTCGACATGACCCGCGCGGTGCGCTCGCCCGGATCGACGCTGAAGCCTTTCATCTACGGGCTCGCGTTCGAGGACGGTTTTGTCCATCCCGAGAGCCTGATAGACGACCGGCCGATCCGCTTCGGCTCGTATGCGCCGGAAAATTTCGACATGACGTTTCAGGGCACGGTGCCGGTGCGCAAGGCGCTGCAACTCTCCCTGAACGTGCCGGCGATTGCGCTGCTGGATCGCGTCGGCTCCAGCCGGCTGTCGTCGCGCTTGAGGCAGGCCGGCGGCCATCTGGTGTTGCCGAAGGATGAGGCGCCGGGGCTGGCGATGGGGCTGGGCGGCGTTGGCGTTACCTTGCAGGACCTGACGCAGCTCTATAGCGGACTGGCGCGGCTTGGCACCGCAAAGCCGCTGCGCGAGATCGTGCTGGCCAGCGACGACCGCGAGCCCTTGCGCCTGATGGATCAGGCGGCCGCCTGGCAGGTCGGCAATTTGCTGCTCGGGACGCCGCCGCCGGAAAACGGCGTGCATAACAAAATCGCCTTCAAGACCGGCACCAGCTACGGCTATCGCGACGCCTGGTCGATCGGCTTCGATGGCCGCATCACCATCGGCGTGTGGGTCGGGCGTCCCGACGGCGCGCCGGTGCCGGGACTGGTTGGCCGAACCGCCGCGGCCCCGATCCTGTTCGACGCCTTCGCCCGCACCGGCAAGGTCCCGGCGGCGCTGCCGAAGCCGCCGAAGGGAACGCTGCTTGCCAGCAACGCCAAGCTGCCGTTGCCGCTGCGTCGGTTCCGTCCCATCGGCGAACTGCTCAGGGTCGGCAACGATCAGTCGCCGCGCATCCAGTTTCCGCTGAACGGCGCCCGAATCGACATCGATCGTTCGGGCGACAGAGAGGCCGCACTGATGCCGGTCAAGGTGGCCGGCGGGGTGCTGCCGCTGACCATGCTGGTCAACGGTGTTTCAGTCGGTGAGATCGACAGCCGGCGCCAGCGGCTGGTCGATCCGCCGGGGCCGGGTTTTGCCCGGTTGACGGTGATCGATGCGACCGGCGCGGCCGACACCGTCGTGATCCGGGTGCAGTGACAAAAAAGGACCGGGGGACAGCCGGATAGGCGGAATTTGTGGTGTTGTTTGCAGTGCGGTTTCATCGTATGCGAACAAGATGGTTGAAACCGTCCAACCCCCGCGCTTTGGAGCAGGCCAACAGTCTGTGAAGCCTGCGAATTCGAGCCGCAGGCTGGTCGCCGCGTTCGACCTTGCGACATCGAACCATCTGCGCGCCATCCTGTTCCTGACGTTGTGCGCGCTGGTGCTTTTCCTGCCCGGCTTCTTCAACATCCCGGCCATCGACCGCGACGAGGCGCGATTTGCGCAGGCGACCAAGCAGATGGTCGAAAGCGACGATTTCGTTGACATCCGCTTTCAGGACGACGTCCGCTACAAGAAGCCGGTCGGCATCTACTGGATGCAGGCCGCCGTGGTCGAGGGCGCCTCAGCGCTCGGCCTGCCGCGCGCCCAGCTTCGGATCTGGCTCTATCGCATCCCTTCCCTGATCGGCGCCATCGGCGCGGTGCTGCTGACCTATTGGGCAGCGCTCGCCTTCGTGACGCGCCGCGCGGCGGCGCTGGCCGCGTTGATGATGGCCAGCTCCGTGCTGCTCGGCGCCGAAGCGCGGCTGGCCAAGACCGACGCTATGCTGCTGTTGACCGTGGTTGCGGCGATGGGCGCGATGGCCCGGGTCTATCTGTCGTGGCAGCGCGGCGAGGATCCGGCGCGGCCGCCCTGGGGTGCGCCGGCGGTGTTCTGGACGGCGCTGGCCGGCGGCATCCTGCTCAAGGGGCCGCTGATCCTGCTGTTCGTCGGATTGACCATTCTGGCGCTCGCGATCCTCGACCGTTCGGCGGCGTGGCTTTCGCGGATGCGCCCGGTCTGGGGACTGATGTGGACGCTGGTGCTGGTGCTGCCGTGGTTCGTTGCGATCTTCTGGCGCGCCGGCGATACGTTCTTTTCCAACTCGCTCGGCGGCGACATGTTGAGCAAGCTCGGCGCGCAGGAATCCCACGGCGCGCCGCCCGGCCTCTATCTGCTGCTGTTCTGGGTGACGTTCTGGCCGGGGGCGGCGCTGGCGGGAATGGCGGCGCCGGCGGTGTGGCGCGCGCGGCGGGAGCCCGGCGCGCAGTATCTGCTGGCGTGGCTGGCCCCGTCTTGGATCGTGTTCGAACTCGTCCTGACCAAGCTTCCGCACTATGTGTTGCCGCTCTATCCGGCGATTGCAATCCTCACTGCCGGGGCGCTGGAACGCCGGGTCCTGTCGCGATCATGGTTGCGGCGCGGCGCGGCTTGGTGGTTCGCCATTCCGGTGCTGGCGTCGGTAATCGCCGTGGTTGGGGCGATCAAGCTGACCCATCAGCCGGCGTTTCCGGCCTGGCCGTTTCTGGCGGGTGCGATGGTCTTCGGCCTGATCGCCTGGTGGATGTTCGAGGACAGCCGCGCCGAGCGTTCGCTCTTGAACGCCGTGGTCGCCGCGATGTTCCTGTCGGTCGGGATCTACGGCGTGGTCATGCCGTCACTGAAGACGCTGTTCCCGAGCGCCGAGGTCGCGCGCGCGCTTCGCAACGTCGTCTGCGTCGGGCCCAAGGCCGCCGCCGCGGGCTTTCACGAGCCGAGCCTGGTTTTCATGGTCGGGACCGGCACCTTGCTGACGGACGGATCGGGCGCCGCCGATTTCCTTGGGCAGGGCAGTTGCCGTTTCGCGCTGGTGGAATCGCGCTCGGAGCGCGTCTTCGTCCAGCGCGCGGAGGCCATCGGGCTGCGCTACAACGCGGCGAAGCGCATCGAAGGTTACAATATCTCGCAGGGCAGGGCGATCTCGATCGCCATTTTCCGCTCGGAAGGCACGGAGTAAGATGTCCGCGAACTCCGCCGGCGGCGAAGCCGGGAATTATGCTTCGCGGTTCGTGAAGCTGGCGTGGTTGTCGCTGGCTCAGCTGGTGCGCCGGCCGTCGCATTCGCGGCGGGCGGAGGCCGCGCGCCGCGCGGCGCGACATGTCTTGTGGCTGGCGGCCGGTCTTGGCGTCGCGATCATCGTGCTGATGTTCATGCTCGATGCGTGGGGAATCGGCCTGATGCCGACACGAGGCTCTCCTTCGCTGTGGTGGGTCCGGATTCTCACCGATCTCGCCAAGGAGAAGTACGTGCTGTGGACGCTGGCCGGATTGCTGCTCGCAATCGCCTTCGTCGCACCGGCCTTGCGAGGATCGTCGCGATCGCTGCTGCTCGGTCTGGGGACGCGGCTGCAGTTCCTCTTTCTCGCGGTAGGGATTTCCAATCTCGTGACCGACGTTCTGAAATGGGGCGTCGGTCGCGGCCGGCCGTTTGTCGGCGGTGAGGCCAACGCCTTCAACTTCTCTCACTTTGCCTGGGATAGGGCCTATTACAGTTTCCCTTCCGGGCACGCCACGACCGCCTTTGCGCTTGCTTTCGCCGTGTCCGCCCTGTGGCCGAAGGCGCGCATGGTCATGGCCGTTTATGCCTTGATCATTGCCGCGACCCGCCTGGTGCTGCTTTCCCATCATCCGAGCGACGTCGTGGCCGGCGCGCTGGTCGGGATCATCTGCGCGATGTTCGTGCGATACTGGTTTGCGGCCCGTCGCCTCGGATTTGCGATCCAGCGCGACGGCAGCATTGTGTCGCTTGCAGGGCCTTCCGCGGCGCGCTTCAAAAGGGTTGCCCGCGGCGCTTCAGCCCCATAAAAGCGGACGCCGCCAGGCGGCCGGATGCCCCGGCGCCAGGCCCGTCCAAACCAGCCAGACGAGTTCCGATTTGACTACTGCCGACAATGATGCGGTCGCCGTTTCCATCGTTGTGCCGGTGCGCAACGAAGCGGACAATGTTGCGCCGCTGATCGCGGAAATCGTCCGCGCGCTCGAGGGCCGATGGGTCTACGAGATCATCTTTGTCGATGACGGCTCAACCGATGCGACCTGCGAGCGGCTGATGGCGCTGATGAAGCAGCATCGCCAGCTTCGGCAACTGAAACACGCCAGATCCTCCGGGCAGTCGGCGGCGGTACGCAGCGGCGTGCGCGCCGCGCGTGGCGCCATTGTGGCTACGCTCGACGGCGATGGGCAGAACGATCCGGCGTTCCTGCCGGACCTGATCTCGGCGGTTGAGGGTGGAAACGGCCGGGTGGGTCTTGCGGCGGGCCAGCGGGTCAGACGCCAGGACACCGGCTTCAAGAAGTTGCAGTCGAAGATCGCCAACGGCGTGCGCAAGGCGATCTTGAGCGACGGTACCCGGGACACCGGCTGCGGACTGAAAGCGTTCCGACGCGAGGTGTTCCTCTCGATGCCTTACTTCGACGGGCTGCATCGCTTTCTGCCGGCGCTGGTGCGGCGGGAAGGCTTCGATATTGCCTATGTCGACGTGATCGACCGTCCTCGCCATTCCGGCGCCTCGAATTATGGCTTCTTCGACCGGCTCTGGATCGGCATCCTGGATCTCGCCGGCGTGTGGTGGCTGATCCGTCGCAAGAAGCCCACCCCCGCCGTCACCGAGGTTTGCTGATGTTCATCCAGTTCGGGCAGGCGTTCGGCGATTATCTCTACGACGTCTTCGTGGCCAAGTTCGATTTCTGGCTGGCGTTCGGGCTGGTCGCGCAACTGCTGTTCACGGCGCGCTTCCTGGTGCAATGGATATCGAGCGAACGCGCCGGACGCAGCGTGGTGCCGATGGCGTTCTGGTTCTTCTCGATGGCGGGCGGGGTGATGACGCTGGTCTACGGCATCGCCAAGCGCGAACCCGTGATCATCATCGGCCAGTCGCTGGCCACGATCATCTACATCAGAAACATCATGCTGATCGTCAAGAACCGCGGCACCGCCTCGAAAACGCTGGACCGCTGATTGGTAAACGGAGCTTAACCAAAGTCGTTACATTGCGAGGTGTTGCGATAGGCCAATTCCAACAATTCTTCGCTAAAGCTGATGCACCATCGGGTGAATCATATCGACCAGGGCCAGGGATCAACATGTTAGCGAATCGCCGCAGAAGCGAACGTCGTATGTGCAGCAACTTTGCCAAGATACAATTCGGCACCGGCGGCTTGCCGCGCGATTGCATGATCTCGGACATGTCGGATGGCGGGGTCAAGATCATCGCTGAGTATCCGGAGATCCCGACGGAATTTACGGTGATTTTCTCTGAAGGTCGGCCCCGGCAGTGCAAGCTGGCCTGGCGAATCGGTTGCGAACTGGGCGCGCAGTTCGTCGACTAGGCGGATCCGGCGAACGCGGTTTCGCCGGGATCGGCGCCAAATCGCGGGCTATGTGCCCACAAAGCCCGCTGATGCGGTCGCTGACCGCCGTCAAGGTCCGACGGCTTAACCTGAATTTAGGGTTAATCTGTGAGGGTCGCGGACAGTTGCCTCTGCGAGTACCCGCCGATGTTTCCCAAGCCGCCTCCGCCGTTCCGTCGCGCGCGACTTCTGGCGTGCACCGCTACCCTAATCGCAGCCTTCGGGCTCGGCGGCTGCCAGACTGCGGGGCTGGACATCACGGGCTCGCTCGGCGAGAGCGCCGAACCGGGGCGCGCCGCCGATCCGCGGCGTGAGGTCGAACTCTATCAGGAGCGCTACCGCGCCAACCCAAAGGACGCCGAGGCAGCGCTGAAATACGGCAAGGCTCTTCGCGTGGCGGGACAATGGGCGCAGGCGGTCGCGGTGCTCGAGCAGGCCACCATCGCCCATCCCAGCAACAAGGCGCTGCTCGCCGGCTATGGCCGGGCCCTGGCGGATGCAGGCAATTTCCAGCAGGCCTTCGACGTGCTTGGACGCGCCCACAGCCCCGACGATCCTGACTGGCGGTTGCTCTCGGCCCAGGGTGCGACGCTGGATCAGCTCGGACGATATGAGGAGGCGCGGCAGTACTATACGAGCGCCCTGAAGATCGCGCCGGAGGAGCCGTCGGTGCTGTCCAATCTCGGGCTCTCCTATGTGCTCTCCAAGGAACTGCCCCGTGCGGAGGAGACGCTGCGCCGCGCCCATGATCGGGCGGGGACGGATCCGCGGGTGAGAGCCAACCTGGCGCTGGCCGTCGGCCTGCAGGGGCGTTTCGCCGAAGCCGAAAAAATCGTGAGGGCAGACCTGCCGGCCGAGGAAGCCGCCGTGAAGGTCACGCAGTTGAAACGCATGCTGTCGCGCAAGGAAAATGAGAACGCGCGCGCCGAGGTCCAGAAGATGCCCATTGCGCCTACGGGTCGCGCCAACTGACGTCCGCCAACGCTTCGTGCCGGTCAGTGCACATCCTACGCCTTGCGGGCTGTTGCTCCCTGCAATCTCCGGATGAGCGGCTTCAGAAACTCAGCTCGCGACCGTTTCGTCACGGCGTGACCGGTCAGCCGCTGCGCCATTTGCAGGAACATCGTGGTCGTGCGGTGATTGGCGGCGACCTGCGCGATCATCTGACCGTTGTTGGCGGCGGTACCGAACATTTTCGAATCGAAGGGAATCGTCGCGATCGGCTGGCTCTCGATCGCCTTGGCAAACTCGCGCGTCGTGATTTCCGGGCGCTTGTGCATGCCGACCTGGTTGAGGCAGTAAAGCGGCGGCCGGTCGTTGGGCCGCGCGGCTTTGAGAACCGTCAACATGTTCTTGGCGTTGCGCATGTTCGCAAGATCCGGCTCGGCGACGATCAGGATGTCGTCGGCGCCAACCAGCGCCCGCTTGGTCCACGCCGACCATTGATGGGGAACGTCGAGCACGATGCATGGTGTCGTCATGCGCAGCGTATCGAAGATCGCGTCGAACGCATCGGCGCCGAAGTCGTACACCTGGTCGAGGGTTGCCGGCGCCGCCAGCAGGCTGAGCCGGTCGGTACATTTCGACAGCAGGCGCTCCATGAAGGCGGTGTCCGGTCGTTCCGGCTGCATGACCGCGTTGGCGATCCCCTGCACCGGATCCTGGTTGTAGTCGAGGCCAGCGGTGCCGAAGGCGAGGTCGAGATCGATCACGACGGAATCCAGCGCAAGATCACGCGCGATCGCCCAGGCTACGTTGTGCGCGACGGTCGATGAGCCGACCCCGCCCTTGGCGCCGACGACGGCGATGATGCGGCCGACGGCCACGGCCTCGGAGGCCGAGTAGAGGCCGCAAATCGCGCGCACGACGTCGATCGGCTGGACCGGGCCGATGACATAGTCACTGACGCCGCGCCGCACCAGTTCGCGATACGGCGCGACATCGCTGGCGCCGCCGATGACGACAACGCGGGTCCCGGCATCGCAGACAGTCGCGAGCTCATCCAGTCCTTCCAGGATGTCGCTGCCGACTTCGGTCTCCAGCAAGATGACGTTCGGCGTCGGCGCGGTATGGTAGGCCTCGATCGCGGCAGCGGTGCCGCCCATGTGGACCGAGAGATGAGCCTTGCCGAGGCGACGGTCTTCGCTCGCGGCGCGTACCGCCGTTGCGACCGCGACGCTCGCGCAGAAGGCCTGAACCGATACGCGCGGCGCCGGCGAGATATGGGTCTCGACCCGATCGGGCATATCGTCCGGGTGATGTTCGTCGGAATCTTGGAAGACGCGGCTGATCATTTTCCTGTATCGCTCAGTTTGGCCTTGTCGGCTTCGGGATACGCGGTCGCGGTCGACGTGCCCTTGCGGTATTTGTCAAAGGCAATGCTGCGCCGCGCCGTATAGGCCGGCGCTTCGGGGCGCGGCTGCTCCAGGTCTGCCGGATTGTCGATCATGGCGGCGAGGTTGCGTTGGGTGGCGCAACCAAAATTGTGGTAGGGCCGATTTTCATTGTAGCCCGAATTGTCGATGTTGGGACCGAGGTCCTCGGGCCACAGGCCGCAGGGACCGGCCACTGCCGAAATCTTCGGATAGCTCAGTTTGATCGTCGGCAAGGTTCGAGGGTCGTCGGGACGATAGTGTCGCACCGTGATGGCGCGGGAGGGGACACCACCGGCCATCAGCACCGACTGAATTTCCCGGAACGAGGCCGCAGCAGCCCGCGCGTTTGCAGTATCGACCGGCACGTCGGCGACGATTGCCCCGGTACCTTCGCGAACCCAGACCTGCGCCAAGCCCATGATGTCGGTGCGCTGCGGCGCGGAGAGGCCGCCGCGGGCATGACCGACGAACACGACGATGGAGCGGTTGGCTTCGGTAATGGCGATCGGATGGCGCTGGCGATAGTCGTCGGGCACACTCGCGGTGACCACTTCCGCGGTCTGCGTGCAGGCGACAAGCGCCGCCGAAAGGCCAAGCATCACGCCGAGCAACCGCAGGGCCCCAATGCAATGTTCCGGTTTCTTGCTGGTCATTTTTCTGTACCTGTCCCGGCTCGCTGGATCGCTTTCGTCTCAGTCAATGATGAAGCCATAGTTGCCCTGCGGGGTGCCGACGGCTTCGACGCGGGCGACGAGGCCATAGATCCGGTTGATGCGCGCGAGCAGCGTGGACTGCGAATCCGACGCCGGCGCGAAGCCGTCATCGGGACGGGATAGTTCCTTCTGCGCGACGGCGCGCACCACATAGGGGGTGACCAGGACCATGAGCTCGGTCTGGTTGTTGACGAAGTCCTGGCTGCGGAACAACGCGCCCAGAACCGGCAATTGGTCGAGCCCGGGCAGCCCGTTGATCGCCTGCTTGGTCTGCTCCTGGATCAGCCCGGCCATCGCCATCGAGCCGCCGGAGGGAATCTCCAGCGTGGTCTCGGCGCGGCGGGTCTTGATCGAGGGAACCGTCAGCGAACTGCCGCCCTGGTTGAGCGTGATGGAATTCTCGGTGGAGAGTTCGGAGACCTCGGTCATCACCCGCAGGCTGATGCGGCCCTCGGAGAGGACCACCGGGGTGAAGTTGAGCGAGATGCCGAACTTCTTGTACTGGATCTGGGTCGTGCAGACGCGCGTGACGGGGTCGCAGGAGTAGCCGGCGGGGATCGGAAATTCACCACCGGCGATGAAGGTCGCGGACTCCCCCGATATCGCGGTCAGGTTTGGCTCCGCCAGCGTTCGCACCACGCCCGCGCTTTCCATAGCGCGCATGGTCGCGGTGACGGTGGGCAGGCCCTTGAGGACGCTGGATGCACTTATGCCGTTGTCAGCCAGCGGCCGGCCGTAGGCGGTAAACGGGTTGCTGTTGTTGAAGTTCACGATCGCCGTGCCGTAATTCATGCTGGCGCTGAGATCGACGCCCATCTGCTTGACGATGTCGCGACGGACCTCCGAGACGTTGACCTTCAGCATCACCTGGTCGCGACCGCGAACGGCGATCGAGTTGACGACCTTCTCGGCCCCTCCGACCAGCCGGGCGGCAATGTCGCCGGCCTGCTGGGCTTCGATCGGGCTGGAGACCGAACCCGTGAGCAGCACGCCTTCGCCGACGCCTTCAATCTGAATCCCAGGCATGGTCTGCCGGAACGCGGCGCGTACTCCGTTGAGGTCGCGTTTGACGGCGATGTCGTAGGATGCGACCTGCTGGCCATCGCCGTCGAAGAACACGACATTGGTCTGGCCGACCGCGCCGCCGATAATGTAGGCGCGTTGTGCGGAGCGGACCACGGCATTGGCGATCTTGGGGTCGGCGACCAGCACATCCTTGACCTCGCGCGGCAGGTCGATGATCACCGACTTGCCGACGCCTAGCGCAAGAAAGCGCGTCTTTGCCGAGAGGGCGGGAGCACTGGTCGCGGCTTGAATATCCGATTCCGCGGCGATTGCCGGCAACCGGGCGCCGAGCATCAACGCGGCGGTTGCCGAAAACAACAGGACGCCGGCCGACACGGTTGATATCGCGGGATGTTTCTTCCCAAACTTCATCTCGGACGTCCTTTCGGTCACTTCTGTGCCGTCGTTGGGTTAGCGACACCGTAGCGAACCACGTTGACGCCTTCGCTTCGCTTCTGAGCGTGATCGTCGGACCGGTTTTCGACCTTGTTGGCATCGGTGATGCTGCGCAGCGCCAGCGACAGCGTGCCGCTCTGCCTTGAACGCGCCAGGGTCTCGGCCTGCTCGGGCTTCAGCTCGAGCGTAGCGGTCTTGCCGACGAGGGTGTTCAGTCCCTCTTTTTCCTTCGGCGCCTGGTCGATCGCCAGAACGCGGATGTTGGTGAGAATGATTTCCGAACTGACGACATCGGGTCCGGCGCGATCCGGATTTTTCTCCCGCTTCGACAGGATCACATCGACCCGATCGTTGGGCAGGATGAAACCGCCGGCGCCGGTTTCCGGCGTAATCTCGGTGGAGATAGCCCGCATCCCGCTCGGCAGGATTGCGGCCATGAACCCGGAGCCGTTGGCCTTGACCAGCTTCTGCTCGCGGATCGGTTCGCCGGCGATGAACGGCGCACGCGCGATTGAGCCGGCGATTTCATTGATGGCATCGGCCTTGCTGGCGCGGCTGATCAGGTTTCCGCCGGCGGTTGTCGTTGGCCAGGCTTGCCATTGCAGATCCTCGGGCTTGACCGCCTGGCCGAGCCCGATATCGGATTTCGCGACCAGTATCTCCGATGTCGCGATTTGCGCGACCGGTTCGGCTGGGCGTGTTTTCTCTTCCGTCCCCCGGGCGAGATAGGCGGCGACGCCCCCGGCGCTCAGGGCGATGGTCAGGACGATCACACGTGCGATGTTCATACGCTTTACGATCTACTCTTGCGCCGGGACGCCCCAACGACACGGCAATGAGGGCCTTCCCCCCGCGGGATGACTAGGCACCAGCAAAGGTATAAGGGGTCTTGAGGGGCTATTTGTTTTGGTTGTTTGGACGGCGGGATTAGCCGTCATGGTGAACGGCTGGTTATCATTGGCGGGAAAGTGCACCATCATGCCCCCGCAGGCGGTTGCGCCTGCAGGGTCGGTCAGATCGGACGTTAAGAGCCTGTGAAAATTTCCCGCGACTAGCCCAGCGGCGGACTTGTCCTGGGTGGGACGGGTGGTCGCCTAGCAGGCGGCTTTTAGCGCGGCAAATCCACGATCAAGATCGGCCTTGAGGTCATCGACGTTCTCCAGACCGATGTGGAGCCGCAGCGTCGGCCCGCCGGGCGACCATTTCGTCGCCGTGCGATAGGCATTGCAGTCGAACGGGATGACGAGGCTTTCGAAGCCGCCCCACGAATAGCCCATGCCAAACAGCGTGACGGCGTCGAGCAGCGCGTCGACCGCCGCCTGCGGAACCGGCTTCAGGACAATGCTGAAAAGTCCGGACGCGCCGGTAAAGTCGCGCTTCCAGATATCGTGGCCTGGATGGGTTTCGAGTGCGGGATGCAGCACCCGCAAGACCTCGGGGCGGGCGGCCAGCCAACGTGCCATTTCCAGCGCCGAGCGGTGGTGCTGGGCGAGCCGAACCGCCAGCGTGCGTGTGCCGCGCAGCGCCAGGAACACGTCATCGGGGCCGGCGCAAACCCCGAGCAGGCGGATGCCCTCGGTAAGCAGCGGCCAGGCTTTCGCGTTTGCCGAAATCGTGCCGAACATGATGTCGGAGTGGCCGCCGATATACTTGGTGGCGGCCTGCATGCTGATATCGACGCCCTGATCGAGCGAGCGGTGAAACAGCGGTGTTGCCCAGGTGTTGTCGTCGATGACGAGCGCGCCCTTCGCATGCGCGACCGCGGCGATGGCGGGGATGTCGCTCATTTCGAACGACTGCGAGCCTGGCGCTTCGACCAGCACGGCTCTGGTGTTGGGCTTGAACAGCCTTTCGATGCCGGCGCCGATCAGCGGATCGAAATAGGTAATCTCGACGCCATAGCGAACGAGCATGCCATTGCAGAAGTTGCGCGATGGCCGATAGACGTTGTCGGTCACCAGCAAGTGATCGCCGGCCTTGAGCACCGAGAGCAGCGTGGTCGTGATCGCGGCGAGCCCCGATGGCGCCAGGCCGACGCCCGCGCATTGCGGGCCCTCCAGCGACATCAGCACGTCCTGCAGCGCCCGCGTGGTCGGAGAGCCATGACGCCCGTAGGAGAACTCGGCGCGATGGGCGTGCAGGTCCTCGGCGGTGGGGTAGAGCACGGTTGAACCGTGGAATACCGGCGGATTGACGAAGCCTCTCTGGCCCTTGGTATCGCGGCCCGCGGTGACCAGCCGGGTTTCGGGTTTCTTCGGGTTCGACGGTCCGTCGTTTGAAGAACTCATGCGCTTGCCGTTACCAAGAGGTTGTGCCACAGCCGCAACTTGATCGCAGAAGCACCGCCGGGCGGCGGGTCGGGACCGGGTGGAGCTAGTAACAGGACACATAACGCGGCAGTCAACCCCTTGACCGCGCCCGCCAGTCGTTCTGTGATACGCTTCAGCTACCAGTCGCCGCGAGTTGAGGGGCCCGCCGCGACATCAGATTCATGGACTGACCGGGGTCGCACGTTGAACCGCAAGGTCGAAGCGATGCTTTTCAGCGAAGGATCAGAGGGTTGGGCCCGAGACGTCAGGCGCTGCTCAACAATTGATCTCCGCACGACCCCTTGAAAGGCCTTGCCCATGAAGCGCGTATCTCTGGTTGTTACCCTCGCCCTCGCTGCCGGTTTCTCGGTCCAGGCCGCCTCGGCGCAAACCCTGAAGACGGTGAGGGATCGCGGCATGTTGTCCTGCGGCGTAAGCCAGGGACTTCCCGGCTTCTCGTCTCCGGACGACAAGGGCAACTGGACGGGTCTTGATGTTGACATCTGCCGGGCGATCTCGGCCGCGATCTTCAACGACCCGAGCAAGATCAAATTCGTGCCGCTGTCGGCCAAGGACCGCTTCACGGCGCTGCAGTCGGGCGAGATCGACGTATTATCGCGCAACACCACCTGGACGCTGTCGCGCGACACGACCCTCGGCGCAAGCTTTACCGGCGTGACCTACTATGACGGCCAGGGCTTCATGGTGAAGAAGGCGCTGAAGGTTAATTCGGCGCTGGAATTGAACAGCGCGTCGGTCTGCGTCCAGCAGGGCACCACCACCGAGCAGAATCTGGCCGACTACTTCAAGGGCAACAACATGAAGTACGAGGTGATCGCTTTCGGCACCAACGACGAAACGGTCAAGGCCTATGAGTCCGGGCGCTGTGACGTCTTCACCACCGACGTGTCCGGACTTTATGCCGACCGCCTGAAGCTTGCCAACGCGGCCGATCACGTTGTGCTTCCGGAGGTGATCTCAAAGGAGCCGCTGGGGCCGATGGTGCGTCATGGCGACGACCAGTGGTTCGATGTCGTGAAATGGACGCTCTACGCCATGATCACGGCGGAAGAGCTCGGCATCACCCAGAAGAACCTCGATGAGATGGCGAAATCGGACAAGCCCGAGATGAAGCGGGTCTTCGGGACCGATGGCAATCTTGGCGAGCAGCTCGGCCTCACCAAGGATTGGGTGTCGCGGATCGTGAGGGCGGTGGGCAATTACGGCGAGTCGTTCGATCGCAACGTCGGCGCCGGCTCCAAGCTCGGGATCGCCCGCGGCCTCAACAATCTCTGGAGCAAGGGCGGGATCCAGTACGCGCCGCCGATGCGCTGATCGCCGGCGCGCGAGGTCGCTGCGATGGCCATCGAACCCCGAAAACCGCCGTCGCAGCTTCTCTCCAATCTGCAACGGGCGCTTGGCGGCCGGGCGGGCTGGAGCGGCTTCGTACTCCAGCTCCTGTTCGTCGCCGCGCTTGCCTGGGTTGCTTACGAGATCGTCGCCAATGCCCGCGCCAACCTGCAGGCGCAGCAGATCACCGCGGGTTTCGGATTTCTGGCCAATACCGCCGGGTTCGACGTCAGCCAGAGCCTGGTCCCGTATTCCGGGTCCGACAGCTACACCCGCGTGTTTCTGGTCGGCCTGCTCAACACGTTGCTGGTGTCGGTGATCGGCATCTTCTTTGCCACCCTGATCGGATTTCTGGTGGCGCTCGGCCGGCTGTCGCCGAACTGGCTGCTGTCGCGAATTTGCGGCGGTTATGTCGAGCTGATCCGCAACCTGCCGCTGCTGTTCCAGATCCTGTTCTGGTATCTCGCGGTGTTGGCCGCATTGCCCAGTCCGCGGCAAAGCATCTCTGTCTTCGACAGTCTGTTTCTCAGTAACCGCGGCCTGGTTATTCCGAAGCCGATCGGCACCGCCGGTTTCGAACCCTTTGCCGTTGCGCTTCTGGTCGCGATCGTGGCTGCGATTGCGCTCTCGCGCTACGCCCGCCACCAGTTGTTCGAGAGCGGAAGGGTCATTAAGGTCTGGCCCTATGCGCTGGGCATGGTGATCGGCCTGCCGCTGCTCATTGCGCTGATCTTTGGTGCACCGCTGACGTTTGAAACCCCCGTGCTGCGGGGCTTCAACTTCGCCGGCGGCTCGCGCGTCATACCGGAGTTTGTCGCGCTGACGCTGGCGCTGTCGACCTACACCGCCGCCTTTATCGCCGAGATCGTGCGATCTGGTATTCTCGCCGTCCACAAGGGGCAGATGGAGGCGGGCTCCTCGCTCGGGCTGCAACGGGGTTCGGTGCTGCGGCTGATCGTGATCCCGCAGGCCCTGCGCGTGATCCTGCCGCCGCTGACCAACCAGTATCTGAACCTGACCAAGAACTCATCGCTGGCGGTGGCGATCGGCTATCCCGATCTGGTCTCGGTGTTTGCGGGCACGACGCTGAGCCAGACCGGGCAGGCGATCGAAATCATCGGCATCACCATGGGCGTTTACCTGCTGATCTCGCTGGTCACGAGTGCCTTGATGAGCCTCTATGGCTGGCGGATCGGGCGGAGCATGGGCTGATGAGCGACACCCCTTCATCGATTTTCGTTCGCCAGGAGCTGGTGCCCGAACGTTCCGCGCCGGTGAAAACCACCGGCTTTATCGGCTTCCTGCGCACGCGCCTGTTCAACTCGCCGACCAACATCCTGATCACCATCGTTTGCGCGTTGCTGTTGTGGTTCATCCTCGTGCCGGCGATAAAATTCACGCTGATCGACGCGGTCTGGACCGGCAAGGACCGCACCGCCTGCCTCCCCAAAAGCCCGAACGAGGTGGTCGGCGCCTGCTGGCCGTTCATCCAGGCGAAGTTTTCGCAATTCGTCTATGGCTTCTATCCGGAAGCGGAACGCTGGCGGGTCAACCTGACCTTCCTTCTTGCCGCGATCCTGCTGCTGCCGCTGTTGATTCCGCGTTTGCCGGGTAAGGCTCCCAACGCCATCCTGTTCTTCCTGGCGTTTCCGGTCGTCGCCTTTTTCCTGCTGCATGGCGGCGGACTGGGTGGTTTCGGCGTGAGCTGGACGGCCGCGCTGCTGTCGGGGTTCAACGACAGCATCGCCGACGGCGGCAGGAAACTGGGCGCCGCCGGCGGTACGACAGCCGTGATCGGGCCGCTGCTGTGGCTATTGGGCCAGCTGCTCGTGCTTGTCAGCACGCTGGTCGGCTGGGTGCTGCTGCCATTGACCTGGCTGCGCGAGCAGATCCAGGCCTTTGACCGGCCGGTGTGGGCCGACCTGGCGGCGACCGCCGTGATCGTGTCCGGCCTGATGCTGTGGCTCGGCGGCGGACTGCGTTCGCTCGCCACCACCCTTGGGGTGTTTGTCGCCATCGGCGTCGTGATCGCCATCATGGGGCTCGATCGCGGCGGATTTCCCGTTGTCGGCACCAGGCTCTGGGGCGGCCTGCTGGTCACGCTGGTGGTGGCGGTCACCGGGATCGTCGCCTCGATGCCGGTCGGCATCGCGCTGGCCCTCGGGCGGCAGTCGACCATTCCCCTGATCCGGATTTTCTCGATCGCCTTCATCGAGTTCTGGCGCGGCGTTCCGCTAATCACGGTGCTGTTCTTCGCAACCTATATGCTGCCGCTGTTCGTCCCGACCGGCTTCACCATCGACGGGCTGGTGCGCGCCCTGATCGGGATCGCGCTGTTTACCGGGGCCTATCAGGCCGAGAACATCCGCGGCGGCCTGCAGGCTATCCCGCGCGGGCAGGGCGAGGCGGCGAGCGCGCTCGGCCTGTCCTGGGGGAAGACCACGGCGTTGATCGTGATGCCGCAGGCGCTGCGCCACGTCATCCCGAGCCTCGTCAACAGCTTCATCGGCCTGTTCAAGGACACCTCGCTGGTATCGATCGTCGCGCTGTTCGATCTGCTGGGTCAGTTGCGCGCGGCATTTGCCGATCCGAACTGGTCGACGCCGTCGACGCTGTTCACCGGCTTTGCCTTCACCGGGCTGATCTATTTCGCCTTCTGCTTTGGCATGTCGCGTTACTCGCTGTTCGTCGAGAACCGGCTGAATGCGCATCGGCGCAACTGAGGACCAACCATGGCCGGAAACTCGATCGTCGGCATCAACGGGCTCAACAAATGGTACGGCGATTTCCACGTCCTGCGCGATATCAACCTCGATGTCGCCAAGGGCGAGCGCATCGTGATCTGCGGGCCGTCGGGCTCCGGCAAGTCGACGCTGATCCGCTGCATCAACGCGCTGGAGGAATTCCAGGAAGGCAAGATCGTCGTCGACGGCATCGAGCTTGGTCCGAACCTGCGGCGCGTCGACGAGGTCCGGCGCGAAGTCGGCATGGTGTTCCAGAGCTTCAACCTGTTTCCGCACCTGACCGTGCTGGAAAACTGCACGCTGGCGCCGATCTGGGTGCGCAACATCCCGAAGAAGGACGCCGAGGCCGCCGCCATGAAATTCCTGGAGCGGGTCAAGATTCCGCATCAGGCCGCCAAGTATCCCGGCCAGATGTCGGGCGGCCAGCAGCAGCGCGTCGCGATCGCCCGCGCGCTGACCATGAACCCGAAGGTCATGCTGTTCGACGAGCCGACCTCGGCGCTGGATCCCGAAATGGTCAAGGAGGTGCTCGACACCATGGTCGATCTGGCCGGGGAGGGCATGACCATGCTGGTGGTCACCCATGAAATGGGTTTCGCCCGCGAGGTCGCCAACCGCGTCGTCTTCATGGACGCCGGCCAGGTGATCGAATCCAACACGCCGGAAAACTTCTTCGCCAATCCGCAGCACGCGCGGACCAAGCTGTTCCTGAGCCAGATCCTGCGGCATTGAGATCTGTCGTTCCGGGGCGTGTGAAATGCGAACCCGGAGCCTCGAGATTCTCGGGTGCGCAATTGCGCACCAAAGTTCGATGCTGCGCATCGCTCCGGAATGACGATGCTACCCTCACACCTTCACGAACGGCAGCTCGACCTGGCTGCGCTTTTCCAGCCATGCCGGCACCGGCAGGTTCTTCGCGCGCATGAATTCCGGGTTGAACAGCTTTGACTGATAGCGGTGTCCGGAATCGCACAGGATGGTCACGATGGTCTTGCCGGGACCGAGTTGCTTGGCCAGCCGGATGGCGCCGGCGACGTTGATGCCGCTGGAGCCGCCGAGGCACAGGCCCTCGTGCTGGAGCAGGTCGTAGATCACGGTGACGGCTTCCTCATCCGGGATCAGGAAGGCGTCGTCGACCGTGGCGGTCTCGATCACGGGCGTGACGCGGCCAAGCCCGATGCCTTCGGTGATGGAATCGCCGGGCGTCGATTTCGCCTTACCGTTCTTGAACAGTTCGTACATCGCGAACCCGCACGGATCGGCGCAGGCGTTGACGATGCCAGGGTGTTTCTCCTTCAGATAGCGGCTGGTGCCGGCCAGCGTGCCACCGGTACCGACCGCGCAGATGAAGCCGTCGATCCTGCCGCCGGTCTGCTGCCAGATCTCCGGTCCGGTGGATTCATAATGCGCCTTGGCGTTGTCGAGATTGTTCCACTGGTCGGCGAACAGCACGCCGTGCGGCTCGGTCTTGCGAAGCTGCTCGGCGAGGCGCCTGCCGACGTGCTGGTAGTTGTTCGGATTGGCGTATGGCAGCGCCGGCACTTCGATCAGTTCGGCGCCGCAGAGCCGCAGCGTGTCCTTTTTTTCCTGGCTCTGGGTTGTCGGGATCAGGATCAAGGTCCGGTAACCGCGGGCATTGGCGACGACGGCAAGACCGATTCCGGTATTGCCCGCGGTCGCCTCCACCACCAGGCCGCCGGGCTTGAGGTCGCCGCGCTTCTCGGCCTCCAGGATCATCCACTTGCCCGCGCGATCCTTGACCGACTGGCCGGGATTCATGAATTCGGCCTTGCCGAGAATGGTGCAGCCCGTGGATTCGGATGCGCGCTTCAGCTTGATCAGAGGCGTGTTGCCGATCGCCTCGATAACGTCGTTGTTGAAGGCCATGTCGTTGAAATCGCCGTCTTTGCTGTTGCCGGGTTACCCGCCCACTTCCTGGGCGAGCCTAGAGGACCGCCGCAGGGCAGACAAGCCAGCGACGGCGCACCCGCGAGGTCAGCCTGATTTGGCGAACACCACCTGGCGCACGTCGATATTGCCGGACAGGAATCCGGCCTCGCAGTAGGCGAGATAGTACTCCCACAGCCGCCGGAAGCGGTCGTCGAAACCCGATGGCACCAGGTTCGGCCAGGCGGCGCGGAAATTGCTTCGCCAGATCGCAAGCGTCTTGGCATAGTCTTGCCCGAAAATGCGCTCGCGGATGACGGGAACGCCGAACCGCTCGCCGAGCGCCTTCAGGATCTGCGGCGAGGGCAGCATGCCGCCGGGGAAGACGTAGCGCTGGATGAAATCGACTTCGCGGCGATAGCTCTTGAACAGGCTGTCCTGGATGGTGATGGCCTGGATGCCGGCCAGCCCGCCCGGCAGCAGCCGGTCGCGCAGTTGTGAAAAGTAGTTCGGCCAGAATTGCTCGCCGACCGCCTCGATCATCTCGATCGAGGCGATCCGGTCGTAGCGGTCTCGCTCGTCGCGATAGTCCTGCAGCCGGATCTCGACCTTATCGCTGAGCCCGGCGTTGAAGATCCGCGCCTGGGCGAAGTCGCGCTGTTCCCTGCTGATGGTGAGCCCGACCACCCTGGTGCCGAATGTCTTGGCGGCATACTCGGCAAATCCGCCCCAGCCGCAGCCGATCTCCAGCAGCTTCTGGCCCGGCCGCAGGTCGATGGCCTCCGCGAGCCGCCGGTACTTGTTGTGCTGGGCGGCGGTCAGGTCGGGCGTGTGTTCCTCGAACAGCGCGGAGGAATAGGTCATGCTGGGATCGAGCCAGGCGGAATAGAAGGCGTTGCCGATGTCGTAATGCGCGTAGATGTTGCGGCGCGCCTGCCGCTTCGTATTGCGGTTGAGCCAGTGCCGCATGCTCTGGAAGGCGCGCGTGAAGGGGCTACCGGTCAGCATCGTCTGCATCCAGTCCTGGTTGACGCAGAACAGATAGAGGAACTGCGTCAGGTCAGGCGTGTCCCATTCGCCGCGCAGATAAGCTTCTGCGATACCGATATCGCCGCCGCGCAAGAGGCGGGAGGCGAAGCCGTAATCGTAGATCGTCATGGCGGCGGCCGGGCCGGGTCCGTTGCCGCCCAACCGGACCAGGCGGCCGTCGGCCAGGGTGACGTCGAGCGTGCCATGCTGCAGCTTCGAACCGAATCCCAGCGCCATCCGGACCAGCCGCGGCAGTTCCGGAAACGTCGCGTCTACGGTTTCTGAGGTGACCGAAATAGGCTCGGACATGGGCGATCCATCGAACGGCGCTCCACCCCGGCTGTGAACGGCCAATGGACCCTGCTTCACTTCTTGCCGTGGGTGGACAACGCCGGCGAAGTATAGTCGCTGCCTTTCCCGGCCGCCAAGCCGGTTTTCAGCGATGCCCCCTGCCGCGGCACCAGCCGCGCGCCCTTGAGCCAGAGCCGCAGCGCTTCCCAGTGGATGGCCGCCATGATCTTCATGGTGACCAGCGGGAAAGCGACGAAGGCGCGGAGCAACTCTCTGGTGGTGAGAGCCCGGCGGCGGCCATGGAAGGTTGCGGCAAGCAGCGGCCCGTCGGGATCGGTCTCCAGGATCCGCAGCTTGACCCGCTGGTCCGGGGGCGACACGCGAAAATGGTAGCGCATCGCCATCTCGATGAAGGGCGAGACGTGGAACAGCTTGTCCTGCTGCTGGCGCACCCCGGCGTCGCTGATCTGGCCGGGCTTCACGGGCAGTACGTAGGGGTGAATCTCGCCAAAGGTGTTGCGCACCTCGTAGATCAGCAGCGCCAGTTCGCCGCCGGCGCGATAGCAGAAATACACCGACAGCGGATTGAAGGTGTAGCCGAGCAGGCGAGGATAGCACAGCAGCAGCACCCGGCCGCCGGTCAGGTCGACGCCGTGCTCGGCTGCGCAACGCTGCGCATAGGTGCGTAGCGGCTGGCTGCCGCGCTCGCCATGATCGGCCTCGTGGAAACTGTAGAGCGCCGCCCGGTTGACGCCAAACAGCGGCGATTGCCGGTCCGCATCCTCCAGCCGGTCCAGATCAATCAGCAGGCTCATGACGCGATAGCTGAAGCGATGGCCCACCGGCTTCAACCGGGCATGCATCACCTCGCCGACGTAAAGCGCCGCCGCCGCCGCGCGCTCCGGCGGTTCGGTTTCCCCTGACGTGGCAACGGGCGCGCGCATGGTCACTCCGCGGCTTCCGCCAGCCCGGGAGGCGGCTCCCGCCACGGCACCCTCGCGCCCAGCGCTTCGGCGACCGCCAGGCCGGACCGCAATCCGTCTTCGTGAAAGCCGTATCCGGTCCACGCGCCGCAGAACCAGATATGCCGCCGGCCCTGTATTTCGGCCAACCGCTTCTGGGCGGCGAAAGCGTTGGCATTGTACTGCGGATGCTCGCACATGAACTTGCCGAAGGTCAACGCGGGGTCGGGCTCGAGCGGCGGGTTGAGGCTGACGAACAGCGGCTTGTCGTCATCGATGCCTTGCAACGGGTTCATCCAGTAGGTCACCGAGACGTCGTTGATGACGCTTCCTTCGCGCGGCCAGCGCAGGAAATTCCACGACGCCCAGGCGCGCCGGCGCTTTGGCATCAGCCTCGGATCGCGATGAAGGTAGATCGTGTTCGGAGAATAGCCGATCGCTCCCAGGATCGAGCGCTCGCGATCGTCGGCATCCGACAGCATCGCCAGCGCCTGGTCGCTGTGCGAGGCGACGACGACGTGATCGTAGGTGTTGATGTTCCCCTGGCTGTCACGGATGACGACGCCCTGCGGCGTGCGTTTGATCGAGGTGACGGCGCAGCCGAGCTTGATGCGGTCGCGGAACGGGGCCGTCAGCTTCTGGACGTAGCGCTGGCTGCCGCCCTTGACGGTGCGCCAGACCGGGCGGTCGTATTGCAGGAGCCGATGATTGGCGAAGAAGGCGACGAAGTTCTCGGCAGGGAAATCCAGCATCTCATTCGACGGCGCCGACCAGATTGCGGCACCCATCGGCGCGAGATAGTCGCTCAGCAGTCGCGGGGCGAAATGCCGGGCGCGGAAGTACTCACCGAGCGTCAGGCCTGCGAGCTTGCCGGCGGCGTAGTCCTCGACGCTCTGCTGATTGAAAGTGAGGATGTCGCGCAGCATCCAAAGGTAGGAAGGCGACAGCAGGTTGCGCGGTTGCGCAAACAGCCCCTTTGCGGTTTCCAACCAGTTGTGGCCGCCGCCCTTCCACTCGAAGCGACCGGTGTCGGCCGTGACCGCAAAGCTCATGCTGCTTTCAACAGTCTCCACCTCGAGATCGGCAAACAGCGCCGTCAGGTCAGGGTAGTTGAGTTCGTTGTAGACGATGAAGCCGATATCGACCGCGATCCCGGTGCCGTCATAATCAACAGTCACCGTATGGCTGTGCCCGCCGGGCCTCGATTCCCGTTCGTAGACGGTGACCGGATAGTGCTTCGACAAGGCCCAGGCCGCGGCATTGCCGCTGATTCCCGTTCCGACCACCGCGACTCGCATTTCTGCCCCTTTGTTCCAATTGCAGTTACGGAAGCGCGATCGCGGAGTTTCAAACCGGCCCTGTGCGCGCCACCGCTGCCCAAGGGCGCTGATTCGGGTCGTCAGAACAGGGGAAAAGCCCCATGAAACATTGGTAAGATTTCAGCGTTCGCGCCGAGGCCGATATCGATCCAAGGCCTGTGAAATAAGGGGAAGTCAGCTTTTCGACCGCCGTCGCGGCGGCTGGAACGCATGCCGGTTGGCGGCGGCGCTGGACTGTCCGCGTCCCGATCTCAAGGCTAGTATTCGTCGTTCTGCCTCCAACGGAAGCATCGCCTGAGTGAACGTGCCGAGGGTTACCAAGGGAAGCGTTGGTCGCGCGCCGGGCCACGATCGGTCCGGCGGAGCGCGCGGGTGACCGGTCGCATAGCAGTCGCGGTGGTCGATAGCTGGCTGGCCAGGATTCCCGCCGGCCAGTCGCTGGCGCGATGGCTTGCGGTGTTTGGTCTCGTGGCCAGTTCCGCGGGCTGCATCCTGACCAAGGATTTGCCGGATCCTGCGCTGGACGTGCCCGCAGGTTATAAGTCGGCGCGCTTGACGGCCGCCACCGATGCGCCCCCCACGCTCGACTGGTGGCGCGGCTTTCGCTCCCGGGAGCTGACGGGGCTGATGGAGGAGGCGCAGACCGTCAATCTCGACATCGCCGCCGCCACCGCGCGATTCAAACAGGCGGATGCACAGGCGCGGATCGCGGGCGCGGCGCTGTTGCCTGCTCTGAGCGGCGCCGGTCAGGAAACCTATTCCCGCACCTCCGGCTCCAGCGCCAGCGGCCTGACCATCGGCGGCCGCGAGGTCGTCAATTTTTCTGCCTCGCTCAGCGCCAGCTACGAGCTGGATTTCTGGGGCAAGAACCGCAACGCCGCCCAGGCGGCGGAAGAGACCGCCGCCGCCACCCGCTTTGACCGCGACGTCGTTGCGCTGACCACGCTGACGACGGTCGCCAACGCCTATTTTCAGGTGCTGGCCGCGCAGGACCGGATTCGCACCGCGCAGCGAAACATCGCGAGCGCCGAACGCATCCTCAACGCCATCAAGGAGCGCCTCAGGGCCGGCACCGGCAACGATCTCGATGTCGCGCAGCAGGAAAGCGTGCTGGCCAACCAGCGCGCGCTGGTGCCGCCGCTGCGCCAGACGCTCGACCAGAACATCAATGCGCTGGCAACGCTGGTATCGCGACCGCCGGAAGCGGTGCGCGTCGCCGGTGGATCGCTCAACAACATCGCCGCGCCGCGGGTCACGCCTGGTCTGCCCTCGGAATTACTGACCCAGCGTCCCGATATCCGCCGTCAGGAAGCGCAGCTCGCCGCGGCGACCGCGAATGTGGGCAGCGCCCGCGCGCAGTTTTTCCCGAGCATTCAGTTGACGGGGCAGGGCGGCTATCAAAGCTCGGCGCTGGCTTCGCTGTTCCAGCCGCAAGCCGCTTTTTTCAACATGGTCGGCAGTCTGACCCAGCCGATCTTCGACGGTGGCAGGATCCTCGGAAACTTCGAACTGACCAGGGCGCGCCAGGACGAGTTGCTGCAAACCTACCGAAAGACCGTCGTGCAGGCCTTTGCCGATGTCGACAATGCGCTGATGTCGATCCGACAGACCACCGAGCGGCTGCGGCTACAGCGCCAGGTGGTGGCGGCGTCACGGCGGGCATTTCAGCTCTCCGAGCAGCAGTTGCGGGCCGGCACTGCCGACATCGTGACTGTGCTAAATACCCAGCTGACGCTATTCCAGGCGGAAGATTCGCTGCTGCAGGCCCAATTGGCCCGGCTGCTTGCGATCGTCAGCCTTTATCAGGCGCTGGGCGGCGGCTGGGAGCCCAGGATGGAGAGGCCGGTTGATGCTCTTTAGGCCGGAGGCGAACGACGAAACCACGGCGGCCCGAAAGCGCGTTGGCCGCGGCATCGGCCGACGGTTGGTATCTCTGACGATCGCGTTCCTGATTCTGGGCGGGCTCGGCTATCTCGGCTGGAATGCCTTTCAGCAGAAGCCCGCCGCCACTGGCCGCGGCGGGCCCGGCGCGCGTCCCGATCTTCCGGTGCCCGTGCTGGCCGCGACGCCCCGTAGGCAGGATGTCCCGGTCTATCTTGACGGGGTCGGCTCGGTCCGTGCGCTGAATACGGTGACGGTGCGCTCGCAGGTCGACGGCAAGCTGATTGCGGTGAACTTCGTCGAGGGCCAGGACGTCCGGAAGGGCGACGTGCTCGCCGAGATCGATCCCGTGATCTATCAGGCGCAGTACGACCAGGCCGTGGCGAAGAAGGCGCAGGACGAGGCGTTGCTCGCCAACCAGAAGCTCGACCTCGCGCGCTATCAGCAGCTTGCGGCGTCCAACGCCGGCTCCAAGCAGCAGGCCGACACCCAGCGCGCGGTGGTGGCCCAGCAGGAGGCGTTGGTGAATGCCGATCAGGCGGCGATCGACAACGCCAAGGCGATGCTTGGCTATACCCGGATCGTCGCCCCGATCTCGGGACGCGCCGGCCTGCGCCTGGTCGACCAGGGCAACATCATCCGCGCCGCCGACGCGACTGGCCTCGTCATCATCACCCAGCTACAGCCGATCGTCGTCCAATTCAGTCTGCCGCAGCAGCAGATCGTGCGCGTGAACGCTGCGGCGGGCAAAGGCACGTTGGCGGTCGATGTGTTCGGCAATGACGGCGTCACCGTCGTCGATACCGGCACGCTCAAGGGCATCGACAACCAGGTCGATCCGACGACGGGAACGTTGAAGCTCAGGGCCGAATTTCCCAACGCCTCGTTCCAGCTTTGGCCCGGACAATTCGTCAACGTGCGGCTGAAGGTCGAGACACTTGAGCAGGCGATCGTGGTGCCGACATCGGCGGTGCAGCGCGGCCCGGCCGGGACGTTCAGCTACGTGATCGGCCCCGACAACACAGCGACGGCCCGGCCGGTGGCGGTGACGCAGCAGAACGAGAACGACGCCGTGATCGCAAGCGGGCTCACGACCAGCGACCGTGTCGTCACCACCGGCTTTGCCAACCTGTCCGACGGCGCCAAGGTTCTGATCGGCGCCGATGACCGGCCGCCGACGGCGGATTTGGCGCCCCGCAAGCGCAACCGCGCTCCCGATGCCAAGGGTGGACAGTCCGGCGGGCAATCGGGCGGGCAGCCTGGTGGCGCAGCGAAGTCGCAGCCTTGACCCCCGACGCCGCGCTCGAAACGACGTCGCGAGCGGTAGCGCGACCATGAGCGTCTCCGAACCGTTCATCCACCGGCCGATCGCGACCTCGCTGTTGGGCGTCGCGCTCATGATCGGCGGCGCGCTTGGCTATTGGGCGCTGCCGGTTTCGGCGCTGCCGCAGGTCGATTTCCCCACCGTGCAGGTGACGACGCAATTGCCCGGCGCCAGCCCCGACGTGATCGCGTCGCTGATCACAGCGCCGCTGGAGCGCCAGCTCGGGCAAATTCCTTCGCTGTCGTCGATGCAATCGACGAGTTCGTTCGGCGTCAGCCAGATCGCGCTGCAATTTGATCTCAACCGCGACATCGACGGCGCGACCCAGGACGTGCAGGCCGCGATCAACGCAGCGGCGGGAATCCTGCCGAGGAACCTGCCGTATCCCCCAGTTTACGCCAAGGTGAATCCGGCCGACGCGCCGGTCCTGACGCTGGCGTTGACCTCGGAGACGGTTTCGCTGCGGGCCATGAGCGATATTGCCGACACCGTTCTGGCGCAGCGGCTCAGCCAGATTTCCGGCGTCGGGCGGGTCGCGGTGCTGGGCGGGTTGAAGCCTGCGGTGCGGGTACAGGCCGATCTGGCGAGGCTGGCTGCCTACGGTCTCTCGATGGAAGATCTGCGCCTGGCCATCGCCGGCGCCAACGTGTCCGGGCCAAAAGGTTCACTCGACGGCGCGCGGCAGGCCTACACCATTGCCGCCAATGACCAGATCGCGGCGGCGGACGCCTACAAGCCGATCATCATCGCCTATCGCAACGGATCGCCCGTCACCATTGGCGACGTTGCCGTCATCGTCGACGGGCTGGAAAACAACCGCACCGGCGGCTGGTACCAGGGCACGCCGGCCGTGATCATCGACATCCAGCGCCAACCGGGCGCCAATGTGATCGAGGTGGTCCGGCAGATCCGCGCCGAAATCCCCAAAGTGCAGCGCGCGATCCCCGCCGGCGTCAATCTGACCATCGTCTCCGACCGCACCGTCACCATCCGCGCCTCGGTGCGCGACGTGCAATTCACGCTGATCCTGAGCGTGGTTCTGGTCACGCTGGTGGTGCTGTTGTTCCTGCGGTCGCTGCGCGCGACGCTGATTGCGGGCGTGGCGCTGCCGCTGTCTTTGATCACCAGCTTCGGCATCATGTACTTCGCGGGCTTCAGCCTCGACAATCTGTCGCTGATGGCCTTGACGATAGGTACCGGCTTCGTCGTCGACGACGCCATCGTCATGATCGAGAACATCGTCCGCCATATGGAGGACGGCGAATCCGTCATGGAGGCGTCGCTGAAGGGCGCCAGCGAAATCGGCTTCACCGTGATCTCGCTGACGGTATCCTTGGTAGCGGTCTTCATTCCCCTCCTGTTCATGTCGGGGTTGGTCGGGCGCATGTTCCGCGAATTCGCGCTCACCCTGACGATCGCGGTGGTGACCTCGGCGATCGTCTCGCTGACCCTGACGCCGATGATGTGCTCGCGACTGTTGAAGCACGCCGGCGAGGAGATGACGGTTCCGGGGCTCGCCGCCGTCAGCCGCGGTATCGAACGCATGGTCGCGTTCTACCATCGCACGCTGCTGATGGTGCTGCAGCGCCAGCGCGCCACGCTGCTGGTGACGTTCGCCACCATCGGCGCCACCATCGGTCTGTACGTGATTGTGCCCAAGGGCTTTTTGCCGGTGCAGGACACGGCCTCGATCACGGCTGTGACCGAGGCCGGGCCCGACGTTTCGTTCGCGGAGATGCAGAACCGGCAGGCGATCGCGGCGGCAGCCATTCAGGCCGATCCTGTTGTCGTCGGCGTGGTTTCCGTGATCGGCGCAGGAACAGTCAATCCGACCGCCAATGTCGGACGTCTGGTGATGGCGCTAAGGCCGCGCGGCGAACGCCGCGACGACGTTACGATCGTGATCGACAGGCTGAAACGGCGCACGGCGTCGATCCCCGGCATGACCATCTATTTCCAGCCGGTGCAGGATGTTCAGATATCGACCAGGTCGAGCCGCTCGCAGTACCAGTACACGCTGACCGGTACCGACGCCGCGGAGGTGACGTCGTGGTCGAAACGGCTCGTCGCCGAAATGCGTCGTGATCCCTTGTTCCGCGACGTCTCGTCGGAAGCGCAGGAGGAGGGGTTGCGCGCCGCGCTCGACATCGACCGCCAGCGCGCGGGGCAGCTCGGCGTCAGCATTCAGGCGGTGAACGACGCGCTCAACGACGCTTTTGCGCAACGGCAGATTTCGACGATCTACGGTCAGGCCAATCAGTATCGCGTGGTGCTGGAGGCGATGCCGATCTACCAGCGCGATCCGTCGGTCCTTTCAAAGATCTATCTGCCCGGCGCTGCCGGGGCCGCCGGCGCGCCGGGCGCCCAGGTGCCCTTGTCGGCGGTGGCGACGCTGACCCGCACCACCGCGCCGCTGGCGATTTCGCATTACGCGCAATTTCCGGCCGTCTCGCTCAGCTTCAACCTCGCGCCCGGCGCAGCGCTGGGCGATGCGGTTGAGGCGGTTAAGGCGATCGAAGGTCGAATCGCCATGCCCGGCAGTATCGTCGGCGTGTTCGCGGGCGATGCGGCCGAATTCTCCAGGTCGCTCGCAGGGCAACCATGGCTCATCCTGGCGGCGATCGTCACTGTCTACATCGTGCTCGGCGTACTCTATGAGAGCTATATTCATCCGATCACCATTCTCTCGACGCTGCCTTCGGCGGGCGTCGGCGCGATCCTGGCGCTGATGCTGTTCGGCCAGGACCTTTCCGTCATCGGCCTGATCGGCATCATTCTCTTGATGGGCATCGTCAAGAAGAACGCGATCATGATGATCGACTTTGCGCTGGACGCGGAGCGCCATCAGGGGATGTCACCCCATGACGCCATCGTGCAAGCCTGCCTGCTCCGGTTCCGCCCCATTATGATGACGACGCTGGCCGCGCTGTTCGGAGCGCTGCCGCTGGCGATCGAAGGCGGCACCGGCGCCGAATTGCGCTTTCCGCTCGGCATTTCCATCATCGGCGGGTTGCTGCTGAGCCAGTTGCTGACGCTGTACACGACGCCCGTCATCTATCTCGCACTCGACCGCTTCAACCGCAAGATCCAGAACAACGCGCCGGAAGCTGGACCGCGCCTGCCGCCGAACGCCGGCGCCACCGAGGGGATGCAGTAGATGGCATCGATCTCGGGGCCCTTTATCCGCCGGCCGGTCGGCACCACGCTGCTGGCGATCGGGCTGTTTCTGGTCGGCATGGTCGCCTACGTATTCCTGCCGGTGTCGGCGGTTCCCAATATCGATTTTCCGATGATCCGTGTTTCTGCCAGCCGCCCCGGCGCGGACCCGTCGGTGATGGCGGCGACGGTCGCCGCTCCGCTGGAGCGGCGGCTCGGCCAGATCGCCGGCGTCGACCAGATCACCTCGACCAGTTCGCTCGGCGTCACCAGCATCCAGCTTCAGTTCGCGATCGGGCGCAATATCGATCGCGCCGCGCGCGACGTGCAGGCTGCCATCAACGCCTCGCTGGCCGATCTGCCGACCGATCTGCCGTCGTTGCCGAGGTTCCGCAAGGCCAATCCCGCGGCCGCGCCGGTGCTGGTGCTGGCGCTGACCTCGAAGACACTCACGACCAGCGCCATGTATGATGTGGCCGATACCGTGGTCGCGCAGCGCATCTCGCAGGTGCCGGGCGTCGGCGACGTCATCGTCAGCGGCGCGGATCAGCCGGCGGTGCGCATCGCGCTCAACCCGGTCGCGCTTTCGAACGCGGGGATCTCGACCGACGACGTGCGGCTCGCGATCATCAACGCCAATCCGCTGGGGCCGGTCGGGATTTTCAACGGCGATCGCCAGAGCGAGACGATCTCGACCAACCTGCAAATGCGCGCCGCGGCCGAGTTCCGCGACATCATCGTCAAGAGCTCGGGTGGCAATTTCGTCCGTCTTTCCGACGTCGCCGAGGTCGAGGATTCCGTCCGCAACAGCCGCTCGATCGCCTGGTTCAACAAGCAACCGGCGGTGCTGATCCAGATCACCAAGCAGGGCGACGCCAATGTGATCGACACCGTCGACCGGGTGAAGGCGTTGCTGCCGGAGCTGAAGCAATGGTTGCCCGGCGGCGTCGAGATTTCGACGCTGGTCGACCGCACCGGGACCATTCGCGCCAGTGTGCTCGACATGCAGTTTACGCTGCTGGCGACCGCCTTCCTGGTGATGGTAGTGGTGTTCGCATTCCTGCGGCGGATGACGCCGACGATCGCGGCCGGCGTCTCGGTGCCGCTGGCGCTGGCGGGCACCTGCGCCGGCATGTGGCTGGCCGGATTCTCGATCGACAATCTGTCGCTGATGGCGCTCGCGATCTCGGTCGGCTTCGTGGTCGACGACGCCATCGTCATGATCGAGAACATGTACCGCAACCTCGAACGGGGCATGGCGCCCTATCCGGCGGCGGTGGAGGGCGCCAAGCAGATCGGCTTTACGGTGCTCTCGATCAGCCTGTCGCTGGTCGCGGCCTTCACGCCGCTGATCTTCATGGACGGGATCGTCGGCCGGCTGCTGCGCGAGTTCTCGCTGACCTTGACGTTTGCCATCGTGGTTTCGACCGTGGTGTCGCTCACGGTCACCCCGATGATCTGCGCGCACTACATCAAGCAGGCGACCTCCGACCGGGCGACCTGGTTCGACCGCCTGGTCGAGGGCACGCTGTCGCGCATCGTGGCCTTCTACACCTGGACGCTGCGGGCTGTGATGAATTTCCCGTTCCTGACGCTGCTGGTGTTCTTTGCAACCATCGCGCTGACGGTGGTGCTCTATATCAAGATACCCAAGGGTTATTTTCCGACCGACGACAGCGGCTTCGTCATTGGCGCGACGCGCGCTTCCCCCGATACGTCGTTCCAGGCGATGTTGGCGCTGCAGCAGCAACTGGCCGACATCGTGATGGCCGATCCGGCCGTGGCCGGCGTCGGTTCTTCCCTCGGCGGCGTCGGTGGTCCCGGCGGCGGCGGCGCCAACCGCGGCACGATGTTCATCAGCCTGAAGCCGCCGGAGCAGCGGGCGGGCCTGTCGACCGCGCAGGTGATCGACCGGCTGCGCCGGAGCCTCTACCGGGTGCCTGGTATCCGCCTGTTCATGTTCGCCGCGCAGGATATCCGCACCGGCGGGCGACAAAGCGATTCCGACTATCAATATACGCTGTCGAGCACCGACCTTGATCTGCTGCAGAAGTGGGCGCCGCTGGTCGCCAAGCGTCTGGAAACCGTGGCGGGCATTACCGACATCTCCAGCGACCGCGATTCCGGCGGGCTGCAATTGTCGCTGGTGATCGATCGCAAGATCGCGTCGAGCCTAGGCGTTCGGGTCCAGGACATCGACAACGCCCTGAACAACGCCTTCGCGCAGCGCCAGATTTCGATCGTCTATACCCAGCGCAACCAGTACATGGTGGTGCTGGAAATCGACCCCAGGTTCCAGGGCGACCCTTCCAGCCTGGAGCGCATCTTCGTCGCCGGCGCCAACAACACCGAGATTCCGTTATCGACCATGGTGCGCTACCAGCGCGGCCTGGCTCCGTTGGCCGTATTTCACTCGCAATCGTTCCCCTCGACGACGCTCTCGTTCAATCTTCTGCCCGACGTGCCGCTGGAGGTCGCGACCTCGAACATCCAGCGCGCGGTCAACGAGCTGTATATGCCGGAAGGAATCCGCGGCAGTTTCGACGGCAGTGCGGGCGATTTCAACCGAACCAGCGGACGCCAACCGCTGCTGATCCTGGGCGCGCTGGTGGCGATGTACATCGTGCTCGGCGTGCTCTACGAGAGCCTCGCCCACCCGATCACGATCATTTCCACCTTGCCGTCGGCGGGGCTGGGTGCGCTGCTGGCGCTGCAGGTGACCGACACGCCGCTGACGATGATCGCCTTCGTCGGCATCATTCTCCTGATCGGCATCGTCAAGAAGAACGGCATCATGATGGTCGATTTCGCGCTGGATGCCGAGCGCAACCGCGGCCTGTCGCCCCGCGATGCGATCTTCGAGGCCTGCCGCGTCCGTTTCCGGCCGATCTTGATGACGACGATGGCGGCGGTGTTCGCCGGCATTCCCCTGGTCGTCGCCACCGGCCCCGGCACCGAACTGCGCCGGCCGCTTGGCATCACCATCATCGGCGGATTGCTGGTCTCGCAGGTCCTGACCCTGTACACGACGCCGGTGATCTATCTCCTGATCGACCGGCTGCGGCGGCGGTTCCGATCATCCCCGGTCGCGGCGCCGGCCGAGTAGTTGAATTACCGGCCACGAAGCGTATAGCGGGCGGATGTCAGAACAAGCCAGCCCGAAGACCGAGGCTGCCGCCGAGGTGGTCGCCGACTGCGCCCGCTGCGGCAAGCCGCTCCCGCTATGCGTTTGCGACAGCGTGACGCCCATCCAAAGCCGGATATCGCTGCTGATCCTGCAGCATCCGCAGGAACAGGACCGGACGCTCGGCACCGCGCGGCTGACCGCGCTCCACTTCGGGGCTAACGCCGTGCTCAAGATCGGCCTGTCCTGGCCCAGCCTGGCGAAGGCGCTGGGGCGGCCGGTCAACGATCCCTCGCGCTGGGCCGTGCTCTATCTCGGCTCCGCCAGGGTTGCCGATCTCGACACCGACGCCGAGATCGTCGCCATCAACCGCAAGGGCGAGGTCGAGCCAGGCCAGCGCGCCATCCTCAGCGGTATCGAAGGCATCGTGCTGCTCGACGGAACCTGGAGCCAGGCCAAGGCGCTGTGGTGGCGCAATGCCTGGATGCTGAAATGCCAGCGGGTCATCCTCGGGCCCAAGCTTCCCTCGCGCTACGGCAAGCTGCGCAAGGAGCCGCGCGGCGATGGCCTGTCCACCATCGAGGCCGCAGCGCTGCTGCTTGCGGGGATCGACAAACGGCCCGATATCGCCGAGACGCTGATCGGGAGTTTTGAGCGGATGCTGGCGCGATACCGGGAAGTGCAGGCGGAAATGCCCGAACTCGCGCCCAAGCCGAAGAAGAAGGATTACCGCCGCCGCAAGCGCGCCTGACCCTCGGTTGCCTATCCCTGGCCGGGCGTATATGAGTTCGGCCGATGGGGCCACGTGGCGGAGTGGTTACGCAACGGTCTGCAAAACCGTGTACACCAGTTCAATTCTGGTCGTGGCCTCCATCCACATAATCAATCAGTTGGACCAATCATATCAGGGGCCGCCGCAAGTTCGTCCGCGGTCAGGAAGTGGCATACCAGCCCTCCGGAAACGGAACCAGCGGCCAGCGGGTCAGATTGTCGTTGGCGGCGCGCGGAACCAGGCGATGAGGCGGGGAGCGAACCATCACGTCATCCTCCGGCGCTGGCGCAATGGCCGTCTGCACGGCTTCCAGCAACAGGTCGAATTCCACTTCGCTCATCGCACTCTCCGGGTTGGAGAGGCAATTTTCGCAAAAGGGTTTTGTTTCCAGATTGAACGGACCGCTCGATTCTTAGAGATTCGAGCAATCATCGCCAACTTGGTTACTGAAGTGTTGAGTTCAAACTCACCCAAGGTAGCTTTGCGTACCGGGCAAGTGTGAGCGGAATCACATTCTTCAGGAGACAGATCGCGTATCCGGCTAGGTGTCGCTCGCCTTTTCAGGCGAGCCTGTCAGGGAGATGCGGTCATGAAGGCAAGGTTTGCACGAAGTGCGGCGCCACTCAGCCGCGCCGGTCGGGCTTCGACGGTCGGTTTCCTGCTCACGCTGATGGCGACTGCATCGGCGACCGCGCAGGGCACCCCGGAGCAACGCCGGGCCTGCACGCCTGACGTCTACCGGCTTTGTGCCGGCGAGATTCCCAACGCCCGGGCGATCACATCCTGCCTGCGGCGCCAAAAGGGGAACCTGAGCCAGGCCTGCGCGGCAGTGTTCGAACAGTGAGGACAGCCTGCGCTTTGGCGGCCGGTCTCGTCCTTACCTGTTTGAAACGGACATGTTTGAAAGCTGAATTTGCTGGCTCCCCGGGCTGGATTCGAACCAGCGACCATTCGATTAACAGTCGAATGCTCTACCGCTGAGCTACCGAGGAACAGGCGAACCGATGTTCGCGAGCGGGCAGCGTATAACAAAGCCTTCCGGGCTTGCAAAGGACCAAATGGCCGGCTCGATGCCGCCAGCGTTGCCGTCTTCGGCTGTGTTGCGTTTTGCCGGAGCTTGGACCAAAGATGGCCCGGTTTCAGCGCTCCCGGCGGCAACGCCGCTTGCTTTCAGGGTTTGGCCAATGTCCGCTTTTGCGATCGCGCGCCAGAAGATGGTGGATGGGCAGGTGCGTCCCAGCGACGTCACCGATATCAGGATTATCGATGCGATGCTGGCGGTGCCGCGCGAGGCCTTTGTCCCCGAAAAATCCAGGGCCCTGGCCTATCTGGACCTCGACCTCGAGGTCAGCGAAAGCGCGTCGGCCAGGCGTTTCCTGATCAAGCCGGTGGTGCTGGCGAAAATGCTGCAGGCCGCCGAAATCAGGCCATCCGACCGTGTGCTGGTGGTGGGCTGCGCCAGTGGCTATGCGGCCGCCGTGATCGCCCGATTCGCCGCAGAGGTGACGGCCACCGAGAGCGATCCGGCGATGGCGGCGAAGGCAAGGGACATCCTGGCCCGAATCGGGGCTGAAAACGTCACGGTGCGGATCGCCTCGGCGGCGGATGGCGATCCCGCGAACCCGCCCTATGACGTCATCGTGCTGAACGGGGCGACCGAGATCGTGCCGGAGCGGCTCAACCGGCAGCTGCGTGACGGAGGCCGGCTGGTCGGGGTCTTCGCCATGTCGCAGCCTCCGCGGGCGACCATCGTGACCCGTTCGCACGGGGATTTCGGGCACCGGACGCTGTTCGACGCGACGGCTCCGGTGTTGCCGGGCATGGTGCGCGCGCCCGCCTTCGTCTTCTAGCCGGTCGGCCGTTCCCACGCCCCGGCCCGGTTCCCCGCGCCCCAAAAATACTATTCGAAATCATAGGTGTGGCCGGATTGCCCCACGTGAGGAGTTTCGGCGATGTTTGCCTGCGCAGGTAGTTTCGCCGGGCGCGCGGGCAGACTAAGGTCAGGCGCGACTAAGGTAGATCAGGGCTTGGTTAGGTCATCTCTGTGATGATGTACCGACGAATAAGAATGAACGGATTGCCAGGAATGCTCGGAGTGAAGGCATTAGCCGTGGCCGCCGCTTCGGTGTTCCTGCCGCTGGCGCTGGGCTCGGTGTCGGCGCTCGCCGATACGATCGAGGCCGCGCTGGTGCGCGCCTACCAGAACAATCCGCAGCTCAATGCTCAGCGCGCCCAGGTGCGCTTCACCGACGAGAACGTGCCGCAGGCGCTGTCGGGTTATCGCCCGAGGGTTGCGGTCACCGCGAGCGCGGGCTTTCAATACACGGACACGCTGAGCACCGCTGGCGGCAACGCCAACACGCTGGTGCGCACCATCACCAACGGGACCAATGCGCCGCGCAGCGTCGGCACCACCGTCACGCAGACGCTCTTCAACGGACAGCAGACCGCGAACCGGACGCGGGTGGCGGAGAGCCAGGTGTCGGGCGCGCGCGAGGCGCTGCGGGCGCTCGAACAGACCGTGCTGCTGCAGGCCGCCACTATCTACATGGACTATTTGCGGGACTCCGCCATCGTCGAGGTCCAGAAGAGCAACGTGCGCGTGCTGGAGCAGACGCTGAAGCAGACGCGCGACCGCTTCAATGTTGGCGAAGTGACGCGTACCGACGTGGCGCAGTCGGAGGCGCAACTGGCTGCGGGCAAGACGCAACTGCTGACTGCGGAAGCCAACCTGACCACGACGCGATCCAACTTTCGCCGCATCATCGGCAACGAGCCTCAGGCGCTCGCGCCGGGGTCGCCGGTCGATCGTTACCTGCCTTCGACCCTGCCAAGCGCCGTCGAACTTGGTCTGACGCAAAATCCCAACGTCACTGCGGCGATGTTCGGCATCGACGTCAGCTACCTCCAGGTCAAGGTGGCCGAAGGCGCGCTGTTGCCGACCGTGACGCTGCAGGGCTCGGTGCAGCAGACCTATGAAAACACCCTGACAATATATCGCTCGTTCGGCGCCTCCGCGACCGCGCAGCTTTCGGTGCCGATCTATCAGGGTGGTGCGGAATACGCGCTGATTCGCCAGTCCAAGGAATCGGTGGCGCAGCAACGGCTCGTGCTCGAACAGACCCGGGATCAAACCCGCGCCAACGTGGTCACGGCATGGGGACAGCTGGTTGCCGGCAAGGCGCAGGTGCAATCGGCGCAGGCGCAGGTGGCGGCGTCCGAAATCGCGTTGAACGGCGTGCGCGAGGAAGCAAAGGCCGGGCAGCGCACCACGCTCGACGTCCTGAATGCGCAGCAGGCACTGGTGAATGCGCGCGTTGCGCTGGTCACCGCGCAGCACGGCCGCGTGGTTGCTTCCTATTCTGTGCTGGACAGGGTCGGGCGGTTGTCCCCGACCGTGCTTGGCTTGCCGACGGCGGTCTATGATCCGAGTGTGCACTACCATCAGGTGCGCGACAGCTGGGCCGGCGTTCGCACGCCCGACGGCCGCTGAGGTCTGAACGAATTGCCGCTTGCGGGGGCGAGCGGCGACGCCAGCGGTGATTCGGGCGCTTTGCTTGCAATCAATTATGGCGATGACGTACCCTTGACGGGGTGGGCTGAGCGATTCGCGTGGCGTGCTTGCATCTGGCGGGCGTGCGCGGGATTGCGTCGAGGGGAACAGGACCCCCGCGCTGATTGCGCCGGGCGGGCTTGATCTGGGGACAAGTCAGGCTTGTGCGATGAAAATCCCGGCCTGCATATCCGGAACCAGCGATTCCCCCGTGGCTTTGTGTAAAGTGCTTTCGATGTGGAGTCGGAGATGACGCAACCTGCAAAGGTCGAAGAGCCCTCGATGGAGGAGATTCTGGCGTCGATCCGTCGTATCATCGCCGACGACGAAGCCAAGCCTGCTGGCGCCGAGAAGCCCGCCGGTGCCGCTGCCGTCGCCAAGCCGGAGGCTCCGGCCAGGCCGGCGGTGATGAAGGATATTCCGCCTTCGGCCATCGCTCCCGCCGCAAAGCCGGCGGCCGCGCCGAAGGCTGCGCCGCCCCCGAAGCCCGCTCCGCCGCCTCCACCGCCGCCCGAACCGGCCGCCGTCAGCAACAACCAGGACGATATCGACGCGATGCTGGCCAACCTCGACGCTGTTGCGCCCGAGGTGGCCATCAGGCCGGCAGTAGAGCCCGACGCCGACGTGTTCGAGCTCACCGACGACATGGCGTTGCCGGATCCGCCCCCCGCCGCGCCGACCTTCAGCAAGCCGGAGCCGCGCGCCACCGTCGAATTTCCTGAAGTGAAGGCCTCGCGTCGCGAGCCGGGCTATGAGCCGCCACCGTTCGAAAGCGCGCAGCCGGCGCGGCAAATCCTGTCGCACTCGACCATTTCGGCCGTCGAATCCGCTTTCAATTCACTGGCCAACACCGTGCTGAGCAACAATGCGCGGACGCTGGAGGATCTGGTCAAGGAGATGCTGCGCCCGATGCTGAAGTCCTGGCTCGACGACAATCTGCCAGGGCTGGTGGAGCGGATCGTCAAGGCCGAGATCGAGCGGGTTTCGCGCGGGCGCTAGCCCGGTTGCAAGCGCAGGTTCGCTCCGAGCAGCAGGGTGCAACCTTGCTTGCCTCTCAGGAAGAGGCGCTCCACAAACCAACCATGGAGCGCACGTGGTCAGGCGTCATCAAACCCAGGCTATCTCGCGCCCAAATGCGCGCCAGCGGCCGCTGTCAGGTTGACTTGAGGCGCTGCGGCGGCTTTCTAGGGACCGTCCGGTGCCGATCACATCCGAACCGGGCGCTAGCTCGTTGTTTTGACGCGTTTTCTTTGGGAGAACCGGCGACGGATTGGCCCGAAAACGCCCCTAACAGCCCGATTGCATGGCCATGATCGAGAAAAACTACCAGCCCGCCGATATCGAAAGCCGCGTGTCCCGACTCTGGGAGGAGAGCGGCGCGTTCAAGGCCGGCCGCGCCGAACGGCGGGACGCGGCGCCCTTCACCATCGTGATCCCGCCGCCGAACGTGACCGGCTCGCTGCACATGGGCCACGCGCTCAACAACACGCTGCAGGATATTCTCTGCCGCTTCGAGCGGATGCGTGGCCGCGACGTGCTGTGGCAGCCCGGCACCGATCACGCCGGGATCGCGACCCAGATGGTGGTCGAGCGGCAGTTGATGGAGCGTCAGGAACCCGGCCGGCGCGACATGGGCCGCGCAAAATTCCTCGAACGCGTCTGGCAGTGGAAGGCCGAGAGCGGCGGCGTCATTGTCAACCAGTTGAAGCGCCTTGGCGCCTCCTGCGACTGGTCGCGCGAGCGCTTCACCATGGACGAGGGGCTGTCGCGCGCCGTCGTCAAGGTGTTCGTCGAGTTGCATCGCGCCGGGTTGATCTACAAGGACAAGCGGCTGGTCAACTGGGATCCCAAGCTGCTCACCGCGATCTCCGATCTCGAGGTGCAGCAGGTCGAGGTCAAGGGCAGTCTCTGGCACCTGCGCTATCCGATCGAGGGCGCGGCCTTCAACCCCGACGATCCCGCGACCTTCATCGTGGTCGCGACGACGCGGCCAGAAACCATGCTGGGCGATACCGCAGTCGCCGTACATCCGGACAACGAGCGTCTCGGGCATCTGATCGGTCGCCACGTAATCCTGCCGCTGGTCGGCCGCCGCATCCCTGTTATTGGCGACGACTACGCCGACCCCGAAAAAGGTTCGGGCGCGGTCAAGATCACGCCGGCGCACGACTTCAACGATTTCGAGGTCGGCAAGCGTCATGGCTTGCCGCAGATCAACGTCTTCGACCGCGAGGGCTGTCTGGCGCTCAACGAGAACGAGGACTATCTGCGCGGATTGCCCGAAGGCGCGCTGATGCTCGCGGAAGAGCTGCACGGCGTCGACCGCTTCGTGGCACGCAAGCAGATCGTGGCGCGGTTGGAAGATTTTGGCTTCCTCGAGAAGATCGAGCCCAACACCCATGTGGTGCCGCATGGCGACCGCTCCAACGTCGTCATCGAGCCCTATCTGACCGACCAGTGGTACGTCGACGCCGCGACCATGGCGCAGCCGGCGATCGCCGCGGTGCGCTCAGGCGCGACCGCCTTCGTTCCGAAGAACTGGGAAAAGACCTATTTCGAATGGATGGAGAACATCCAGCCCTGGTGCATCTCGCGCCAGCTCTGGTGGGGCCACCAGATTCCGGCCTGGTACGGGCCTGACGGCAAGGTCTTCGTCGCCGAGACCGAGGAGGAGGCCGTCGGCAACGCGCTCGGCTATTACGTCGAGCAGGAAGTCATCACGGAAGAACAGGGCCGCGAGATGGCGCTCGACCCGGCCAGGCGCGAGGGCTTCATTGTCAGGGACGAGGACGTGCTCGACACCTGGTTTTCCTCCGCCCTGTGGCCCTTCTCGACGCTCGGCTGGCCCGAGAACGAAATTGACGTCCAACGCTATTACCCGACCAACGTTCTGGTCACGGGATGGGACATTATCTTCTTCTGGGTCGCCCGGATGATGATGATGGGTCTTCATTTCATGAAGGAGGCGCCGTTCTCGACCGTCTACATCCATCGCCTGGTTCGCGACGAGAAGGGCGCGAAGATGTCGAAGTCGAAGGGCAACGTCATCGACCCGCTCGGCGTCATCGACGATTTCGGCGCGGACGCGTTGCGCTTTGCGCTGGCGCGCGGCGCGGCCCACAGCCACGACATCAAGCTGTCGCCGCAACTGGTCGAAACCAACCGCAATTTTGCGACCAAGCTCTGGAATGCCTGCCGCTTCGCCGAGATGAACGGTTGCGAAAAGCCCGGTGGATTTGATCCAGCGGCGGCAACGGAAACCCTGAACCGCTGGATCGCGCACGAAACCTCGCGCGCGGCGCGCGAGGTCTCCGAGGCGATCGAGAGCTATCGCTTCAACGACGCCGCCAACGCCATCTACCGCTTCGTCTGGAACGTTTATTGCGACTGGTATCTCGAACTCGCCAAGCCGGTGCTGCTGGGCGGGGAAGGCGCGGCCAAGACCGAGACCCGCGCCATGGTGGCCTGGGCGCGCGACGAGATCCTGAAACTGCTGCATCCGTTCATGCCTTTCATCACCGAGGAACTGTGGGCGGTGACGGCCAGGCGCGAGGGTCTGCTGGTGCTGGCCGAATGGCCGCGCAAGCCCGGTGCGGTCAGCGCCGAGCAGGTCGCGGCGATGGCGCTGGCCGGATCGGGTGATGCAATGGTGGCGCTGGCCGCATTCGACGTCGGTGATTTCAGCGACCCTGCGGCCGAAGCTGAAATCGGCTGGGTGGTCGATCTCGTCACCGCCATTCGTTCGCTGCGCTCGGAAATGAACATTCCGCCGGCGACCCTGATCCCGCTAGCGCTGTCGGGGGCGTCAGCCGAAACCAGGGCGCGCGCGCAGCGCTCGAGCGATACCGTCAAGCGCCTGGCGCGGCTCTCCGATGTCACCTTTGTCGACCGCCCGCCGGAGGGCGCGGTGCAACTGCTGGTGCGCGGCGACGTCGTAGCGCTGCCGTTGAAAGGCGTGATCGACTTTTCCGCGGAAGAAGCCCGGCTCGAGAAGGAAATCGCCAGGGCCGACGCCGACATCAAGCGGGTGGACGCCAAACTATCCAACGAAAAGTTCGTCGCCAACGCCCCGGACGAGATCGTCGAGGAGGAGAAGGAAAAGCGCGCAGCGGCGGTGGAGCGAAAGGCCAGGGTTCTGGAAGCGCTGGAGCGGCTGAGGAGCGCGGCGTAACCACCAATCCGTCATTGCGACCCGTTGGCTGTCCGCGGTGACGCTCGCCGCGATGCATGCCGGTTTTGTGGTCCGCCGTCAGCGGTCGATCTGGAGTATGTCTCAACTCAAATAGGATACTCCGAAAATGTCGACGCTCACCCCGCATGGCGCGAGCTTGCTGTGGAAGCCGGAACTGATCTGGCTGTATGCCGTCTCCGACGCCATGCTGGCCATCGCCTTCTTCGCTACCGCGTTCGTCGTCGGGACCTTCGTGTGGCGGCGCCGCGATCTGATGTTCCGCGGCGTGTTCGGAACATTCGCCATCTTCGCCGCATTCTGCGGGATCAGCCGCCTGCTGGCGATCCTCACTTTGTGGGTACCGGCCTACGAGGTGGAAGGCCTTGCCAAGGGAGTCCTGGCGCTGATGTCAGTCGGGATCACGGCGGCACTGTTGCTGTCGCTGCCGCGGATCCTGGTGCAGCCGTCACGCACGCAACTTCAGCAGGCCAATGCGGCGCTCGAGGAGGAAATCCGGCAGCGGCGCAAGGCCGAGGCTCTTGTCAGGCGCTTCCAGGAGAACGAGGCCAACGAGGCCCAGGTCCGGCAAGCGCAGAAGATGGAGGCCGTCGGCCAACTCACCGGCGGCGTAGCCCACGACTTCAACAACATCCTGACCGTGATCACCGGGACCATCGAAATCCTCGGCGAAGCGGTCAAGGATCGTCCGCATCTGGTTCAGATCACCGAGATGATTGGTGCCGCCGCGGCGAGGGGGGCCGACCTGACGCGGCGCCTGCTGGCCTTCGCCCGTCGACAGCCGCTGCAGCCGCGCGACACTGACATCAACACCCTGATCATCGATGCGGTGCAGCTGCTGCGCCCGACCCTTGGCGCGCAGATCGAAATCGAGTCGATCCTGGCGCACGACTCTGCGCTGGCCCTGGTTGATCCCAGTCAACTCACGACGGCAATCCTCAACCTCGCCCTGAATGCACGTGACGCCATGCCTGAAGGCGGCAGGCTGACGTTCGAAACCGGGAATGTCGTGCTCGACGAAAACTGTCCCGGCCTGATCGGCGAGCTCAAGCCGGGCAACTACGTCATGATCGCGGTGAGCGACACCGGGGAGGGTATCCCCGGCAACCTCCTCGACAAGGTGTTTGAACCGTTCTTCACCACCAAGGAGGTCGGAAAGGGATCGGGGCTGGGTCTCAGCATGGTCTACGGCTTCGTCAAGCAGTCGAACGGACATGTCAGGATCTACAGCGAGCAGAACCACGGCACCACCGTGAGGCTTTACCTGCCGGTGGCGGCGGGTGTCGCGGACGCGCTGGCCGCCGATTCTGGCATCCCGGGAAGCGGACATGGCGGCGAATCCATCCTGATTGTCGAGGACGACCCGCTGGTTCGCGAGTATGTCGTGACCCAGATCAGGCGTTTCGGGTACCACGCCATGGCCGCTGGCAACGCCGCCGAGGCGCTGGCCATCATGGATGGTCCCGAACGCTTCGATCTGCTGTTCACGGATGTCATAATTCCCGGCGGGCTAAACGGCCGCCAACTCGCGACCGAGGCGCTGAAACGGCGCCCGCAACTTAAGGTGCTCTATACGTCGGGTTATAACGAGAACGCCATCGTCCATCATGGCCGGCTCGATGCTGGCGTGCTGCTGTTGCCGAAGCCCTACCTCAATTCCGATCTCGCGCGGATGATCCGGACCGCGCTGGCATCGTGAATTCGTCCGGGTCGTCAAGACCGCGTTCTGAGGAGCGATTTCGTGCAAGTGATTTGCTCGACGAGGCAAGGAATTTGTTGCGCGCTCGCTGTGGCATTCTGACCCGACGGGCAAATCACCAAAAGTCTGTCGAGCCCTCGCGCGAAAAATATTTGGCTTTTCTGATAATCCGAACTGCCCTATAAGCCGCAGGTCTCTTCCCGGCAAGAGGGGCGATCGCGCGTCGTCACGAACGTGGGAAGGGATGCGGTGGACGCGGGCAGCGCCGGCGCGCAAGGGATCGCAG